>QWCH01001667.1_pt1 | contig 32153 bp, 34 predicted proteins | sample 1972671 | NCBI WGS metagenome assembly QWCH01 (sample SAMN09866713, study PRJNA288562) | Human gut metagenome isolate term3_stool, whole genome shotgun sequencing... | isolation source: gut | host: Homo sapiens | place: USA: California
AGAAGAAAATGACATATTAGATTTTATAAATGAATTAATAGAAATGAATTTTATAAAGAATGCATTTGATAAAGAGTATGAATCCATACAAAATACATCTGACTACGGTTTTAGTTTTGCAATGAAAAATAACACGTTGTCTAGGCTTATTTTTAATAAATATAGTGGATTTGTTTTTATAATGTTTAGCATTTTCACTATCATTGTTCATTTGTTTTTTATGGATTTTTCAATATTGCCATCTTATAAGGAATATTTTTGGAATGATTCATTATTGTTAGTGGTATTGGTCACACCTATATTTGACATCATTACTGGTTTTTTACATGAATTTTTCCATTTTTTAGCAAGTAATTTATTTTCAGAAACATCTACAAAATTTTCGATTAGCCACAGATTGTTAAATGTTGTATACCAAACGAGAATTAAAAATATTTGGTTGGTTCCACAAAAGTATAGATTGTTAATTTATTTAGCTGGGTTATTTTTTGATATTGTTTTAATCTGCTTTTTTATGTGGGGTACGTTTCTTTTTGATAGAAGTTCAATTATTTTTAAATTCGCACGATTTGCAGTTTTGTACCTAGAATTTGGAATAATATTTCAGTTTAAGTTTTACATGAAGACTGATGTATATTACTTTATTAGCGATGTATTTAATAGACCAGACTTATTTAATGATAGCATAAATGCTATAAAAGGATTTTTTATTAGAGATAAATTAACATGTGGAGATAGAATTACAAGAGTATTTTCTCTATTCATTATTTGTGGTAGTTTTATTGATATATTTACTACTGTAAAGTATTTGATACCGTCGGTGAGATATTATTTAGATGCAATTATTTGTGGAACTTTAAAAATTGATAACTTTGTATCGATTATTTTTTTGATAGTTTATTATTCTATACTTTGTTATTCCATTATAAGACAAAGATTGGAAAAGGTTTAATAAACTTTATAAAATAAACATAGAGTAAAGTTGATAGAAGTAGAGTATAAGTTTATGTTATTATTATACTTGCGAATAATGGTTTTGGAAATATCCAAAACCATTATTGCATTAGAACTCCCCCAGTCTGACTGGGGGAGTTCTAATGCAATAAGACAAAGAAAATTATTTCTATGAAAATGTTTTTTAAATGTTGAAACATTTAAAAAGATTACAGAACAAGTTATCTAAAAGAGTTGATTGTAGTACATAGAGATAATGAACAATATATTGAGATAGTACTAATACCTAATAGTAGGCTAAGTCAGCATGTTGATTCTAAAAAAGAAAATGTAAATCAGATTTCTATTAAAAAACAAAGCAGACTAATGGAATTAGGAGAGTTTTTAGACAACCAAGAATTAGAAATAGAAAGCTATGACGAAGAATTGGTAAGGAAACTAGTGGATAAGATAGTGGCTTATGATTAAATGCTTGAAGTAATATTCAAGTCTGGAATTAACATAGAACTTGAAAGATAAACATAGATGTAGTTAACGATTTAATTTTTAATGTAAAATGTTAAATTTATCGTTTATCTGGTATAATTATATAAAAAGGAGGTGCGACATGCTATATAATGAAATATTTACTGATGAATTTTTAAATAAATTTGGTAACTATAAAGATGGAATTTCAAAACTTACGTTAAAAGAGGATGTATTTGAAATTGATGTTAAAGCCATTGCTGAAATTTGTGACATTTTAATAGAATATAGTTGTGTGGAGTCCTCTGGGTTTAGCGTTAATAATGATACTAATGCTGAAGATATTAAAAATGAAATTTCAGTTAATCAGTTTGAACCAGAATATAGGCAGAGATTCACTATTGCGCATGAATTAGGGCATATTATTTTAGGGCATAAAGGTATATCATATAGATTTTCGGATGTGTCCAAATATAAAAATACGATTGATAGAATGAATGAAGTAGCTGCTAATAAATTTGCAGCGGAATTAATAATGCCTGAAAAATTAGTGAAACAGGTATTAATAGATTCGATTCAAGAATTGGGATTTTCAATTCATCAAAAATTTGATGAAAATGACATAAATCAATTGGTTGATTTATCTTCTAATAAGATGGGAGTATCAACTCAAGCCTTAAATTATAGAATTAAAAATCTAGGAGTTTTTGTTGATGAAAAATAATCAAGAAGTTGACAAACTATCTTATAATGACCTCCTTGATAACTACAAGCAAGGTAATTTTTTCGATGAAGCTGTAATAAATATTAAATATACTAAAAATATACTTTCTAATGATAATGGTGAGCGTTTATATAAAATTGTAGGATTGGAACTAGATATTTCAGATAGTGATGAAAGAAAAGAAAAATTAAGCCGATTTATAGACATTTGTAATGAAGCAATAAATAAGAATAAATATCCCACAGACTGGCAGATTTTTTATTTATACAAGGAACTGTTCCAATTTTTCATAAATGATAAAATAAAATATAATTATTTTAGAGGGCAATCGAGCAAACATGATCCATTACCGGGGATACTAAGGAGTACAATTCAAAACTCATATAGGTTAAATTTTGAAAATTTATATAGAAAAATATCTAAAGAATTTCCTGATAAGATTGAATATATAGAACTAAAGAATGATGAAAGTATAGAGGAAAGAGAAAATCAGCTATCATTATTGCAACATTATGGATTAAAAACGAGCCTTCTTGACATAACTAGCAATCCATATATTGCGCTTCTATTCATGCTATCTGGAAGATTTGATGAATATAAAGAACCATCTTTATTTATGTTTAAAATCGATGAAAATTATGGTGGAAGCGACTATCTGTTTACAGAAGTTAGAAAAGATAAAATAAATGAAAGAATAATAGCTCAAAAAGGGGCTTTTTTGAATTTTGATAAATTATGTTTTAAAAAGAAATTAAAGAAGATTCCATTAGTTAAGATTGTATTGCAGTTTTCTACCGAAAAGCTATTAGATGAAATTCAGTCAGAAAGAAATAAACTGGAAGAAATGGCGTCTGAAATAAACTCGTCTTCAGGTGAAAAAAGAGATGCTCAAATAATTGAAGAAAAATCAGAGTATTTAAAAATCTTAGAAGATGAAAAAAATAAAATAGAGGAATCTAAACTTCTTTGTTTAAATTTCATGCATGATGAATTAATAAGAAAATTGAGGGAACATTATTATTTTGAAGAAGATTTATTTCCAGATTTTGAGAAGAGAATTGATTATTTATCAAATAAGTATCAATCAGAATCAACAAAAAAAGTTGTTTCTGATGAGATGAAGTCCGATAGTAACAAATAAACATACTATTGGGTTTTTATTATTCGTTTCAAAAATAATGTAAACATTTCATTAAGTTATAAAGGCTTGATATGTTCCCATATGCGAGGATTTTGAAAAATTTCAAAATTTATCCATACTGACCACTCAAGCCATACTGTTATTCAAGGGTAGTGGTTTTTTGCCATATTCACAATCTAGATGTTCATCTAACTCTGATTTTAACATCTGTTACATTGTGTCGTCTAGAAGATCTTTCAAAACTTCTTGAAGATCTTGTACTGTTTCTGGTTGGTGTTCTTCAATTATCATCTTGGATATTTTGTTTAATTTGGTCTCTGGTCTTTTTCTTGGCATTTTAAAATCCTCCTGGTTACTATTATATCAGGAGGATTTTATACACAGACTATTTCGCAGTCTCATGATTTATTTTTTCATTCTTCAATAGTTGTCAAAGTCTATCCAACCAATAATATCTAAGAAGTTTACGAGCCGTAGATATTATTTGGTTGAGGGTATACCTTTCACATACCTTACGAGTTATTTTGCAGTTTTATAGTTTAATGGATTTTTGCTAATTGCTTCTTCAATTTTTTTATTATTTACATGTGTATATATTTCTGTAGTTCTGCTAGAAGAGTGTCCAAGAATTTCTTGTAAACTTCTAAGATCGATGTTTGAATAGTTATATAGTAAAGTTGCTGATGTATGTCTTAAAGTGTGTACAGCATACTTGGATGCATCTAGTCCTGCTTTTTCAAATGATTTCTTTATTAAACAATAAACACTTTGATCTGTCATTTTTTTTAATTTATTTGCATGATATTTTTTTGTTACAAATAGGTAATCGGATTGTTCATAATTTTTAGGTATATAATTTAAATATTGTTCAATACTATTTTTTGTTATATCATTTAAGTAAATAGTACGTTCTTTTTTCCCTTTTCCCATTACTTTAATTGTATTGTTTCTGATGTTGATTTTTTTTATATTGACTAATTCATTTCTTCTTACTGCACAATTTAAAAACAAGATTACTATACAGAGATTTCTATATTTTAACCAGGTATTTTTGCTTTTATTTCTTTTACTTATTTCAATTTCTTTTGCTAATGTATCGATTAATTGTTTCGCTTCTTCTAATGTTAAATAATTAATTTGTCTTTTTTCTTGTTTTGGAGATTTTGTTAATCTGATTCTGTTTTTTATTTCATATTTTTCTTCTAGGTATGTGTAGAATGATTTAATTTGTCTTAATCTAGTAGTAATAGTAGATGGACTATTTTTTTTATCTATTCGAAGATGAGATAGGTATCCATACATATCATTTTTTGAGATCGAGCTATAAAAACTTTCATTAACTTTATCAAATATATTTTTGTACATTCCAATATTATCTTCAAAAAATGTAATTCTTTTTTTATATGATATCATGTATTTAGTAAAGTCCATAATGGCTATATAATAGTCTGTAACAGTATTAATAGATAGATTCTCAATAGTTAAAATAAAATTAATATATTCTTTAATAAATTTAGGACATTTTGTTAAATCTATTGAAGTATTTCTTTGTTCGTTTATAATTATGTTTTCCATATGACCTCCTTTTAATATTATATCATATATTTACTATTATTGACATAATAGTAAATATTAAATTCAAAGTAATATGTATTTTTTGTTATTAACAAATTTAATTATATTACCTCCTACATTTTATTAAGAATTAAACTAAAAATAAGAGGAATTAAATCTGTATCTTACAGTAATTATTCCTCTTAAAATCATCTTAAATATTTGTGTTTATAGTGTAAATTATATCTTTTTGCTATTTATGCTATTTAATACAAAAAGTAATGCCATGAATAAAAAGACATATTTGTAGTTAAACGATGAAATATATGAATTAAATAGCAAAAATACTACTTCAAATATATCTGCAAAGAAATTAAATGATGATAAAATAGTAGCTCTGTAATCATTTAATTTTAACTCATCAACATAATTATTTTGAATCTTATCTACAAACACGCTTAAAACAGCTAAAATCGTAGGAAGTATTGCCATAAAAATAATAAGAGGGCTTTTTTGGACAAAGCACAAAGCTATAAAGAAAATAGATGATATAATAGACAAATTTTTTATTTTAGTCCAAGAATTTTCTTCTCCTAATAATTTTATAATATATGGCTGTAATAATTGAATAGCAGAATATACTAATATCAATGGTGAGATAATATTTTCAGGATACCCATTCTCAATCAATATTTGTACGTAGAAGAAATTTACTAATAAAAATGATAAATTTATTATCGAGACAATTAAAATAACACCTCTAAAACTTTTATCTTTCACCAATCTCTTTAAGTTTTGTATAAGATCTATCTTCTCAACCTCATACTCTTTGTCTTCCAAGTTAGGTAGATAAATAGAAATGATAAATGAAATTAGGTTTGCTATTACTGTCGCTATAATTAAAGCTTTGATATTAAACTTTGAATTAATGACAGGAAATAAAACAGTTGATAGAATAAATGCGATTGTTCCAAAATTATAAAATTTTGAAATATTTTTACCGTAATTATCATTTCCAAATAAATCATAAATATACGCACTAATTGTTCCTGAATTTAAGGCAAAAGCAATACCTTCTAAAAATGCTTCGATTGAAAACAAAATAAAATTGTTGGCAAATAATAGCAAACATCTGGCTATTAACATTACTAACTGCCCTAGAACTATTGATTTTTTTAGTCCTATTTTATCAGTTAAAACCCCCAATGGAAACTCAAATACCATGCAAGATATTGATAATATTGCTTGTAATATAAAAAATTGTGACATTGTAATCCCCTGGTTAGTTCTAACTAGAAGCGCAACAGGTGCGTAAAAAATTAAATTAGAGAATAAGTTCATTAAATATGATTTCTTCATAGTTATACCCCTTAGAAATAATTAGTATTAGAAACTATCTTTTTTAATTCTGGAGTCAGTACTTTATTGCAGAAATCATCAAAATATTCTAATTCATTACGGCAAAATTTATCAAAATCTACTCTTCTAGAAAGGCTACATCCCCCTGAACAAAATCCTCCAATTTTACAATTCTTACATTTATCTTCGGATAAATAAGAAAAGTAAGATTCATTAACTATATTTTCTTTTACATTGTCAATTGAAAATTTAAAAATCTTATGTTTTGGTCTGCCAACTGTATAAGTACATCTGTATGTATCTAAGTTATTATCTACATAAAAAACCCTATCTTTATTTGAATTATTCCAACAATAACTATATTCTCCTCTAGTTTCTTTTTGTTCTATATCTAATCCCAACGCTTTACTTATATTATAAGATGTTTTTATAAAAGCAGGTGTTATATTCTCAATATTATCTTTTCTACTTTCTTCTTTAATTTTAATAAATTGACTTAAAATTTCTCCTTCGCTGATTATCTTATCATATCCTGTTTCATATAATCTATCATCAACTCTTCCAATTTGCCAATTAAAATTTTTAAATTCAAAATACCCATTATCCTTTAAATATTTATATGTATTAAACATACTATCTATATTACTACTATCAATGTTAGAGGCAACAGTTACATTAACACCGTATTTCAATAATATTTTGACATCTGCTAAAATGTTATCTGCATTACTTTCTTCTAAAGATAGTATAGAATGCCTTGTGATTTCATTATATTCTATGCTATCAACAGTTGTGTAAATAGTAGAAATTATATTGCGATACAAAACTAATTTTTTTAAGAAATATTTGATATTTGTACCATTAGTAGTTATGTCTACTTTCATTTTTTTTCTTCTACAAAATTCAAACATATTATTAATAATATGTTCGTTTTGTATAAGTAAAGGTTCTCCTCCAAAAAGTCCCATATCAAAATGTAAGCCTTTATCTTTGCCCCAATTCATAACTTCTTCAACAACTTTATAAAAATTTTCTTCATTTTCAGCTGATATTTTCATTTTGTTAAGGGTTTTATCGTGTTGTTGATAACAATAAGGACAGTTTAAATTACATGCGTAACTTGGTGCAAGTATAAATGAAATAAATTTTTGAAATTTATTATCTTTTAGTACTAAATCTTTAAAATATCCCATATTTTCCTTATTTGGTGTCTCCAAGTATTTATTATCTTTTAATATTTTAATTATTCTATCATCACTTAAAAGATTATTTTCTACTATAAGATATTTATTTGTAAAAGAATTTGCTATAAATACATAATCTTCAATAGGTATTAGTACTAACTTATCCCATTCAATGACAGGTGTCTCAGCACTTTGATTATTTGAGCTAATTTTTATATTGAGTAATTTACCATTTTTAAGTTCGTATAATTTCATAATCATTCCTCCTAAATAAAAACAAAATAATGGTGCAATATAAATTAAATTATATTGCACCACAAAATCGTTAAATTAGTATCTTCTGCCTGATCCACCTGTTCTACATTCTGCATCATCAAATTCAATAGAATCGATTTCTTTAAGTAATTCTAATTCTTCTTCTGTAAAGTTTAACATATTTTCATCTCCTTTTTATCTTTATAAAATAAGTTTAACAATATATTGTTATATTTATATTAATCCTATTTCAAAAGTTTGTCAATAGTTTTTAATAAGATTTTTAGGCTCTTCCACAATAAAAATTATATAATAATATTTAGTTATACTTAAAGCTATAAATAATTTGGAAATTCTGTATCTGTTCTCATAGATTGAATATTGCTATAAACATTTTAAAAGTACTAGGCAGAAATTAAGCCAAGAATAGTCTATAATGCTATCCTTGGCTTTTAGTGATATTATTATACCTTTTATTTGAATTATTCTATTGAACTTCATCTGAGAGCCTTATTTTAATATACATTAAAGAAATATTCTGTTAAATATTTACATAATCAATTAGACTAAACTTTATTCATTACTTAAAAATACTCCAGATAATACAATTGCTAAACCAATAGCTCTCAATATAGGATTTTGTATTAGATATATTGTAATAGATCCAATAAGAATAGTAATTGCCATTAATATTATTAATAGAATTAAGTCTGCTCCTGCTTCAAGTTTTATTCGTGATTTAAATATACTATGTAACGTATATGCATTTAAGAACATCAATAGAATCCAACGAATTAAATAATGCCATATAATACATTTTTTGTATAAGATCATTTGCATTATATTTAATTTCAACAATTCTTGATTCAGCGAATATAGGTTTATTGAAAATAATACCCCCCAAAAGTAACAAAACACTTGTTAAAACTATTTCTTTACGGAATCTTTCAAATATATTCATATTATAATTTCCTTTTCTTATCCAGGTATTCATTTAAATATTGTAACCTAATATATGATTGTTTTACCTTACGATTATATAAAATAATTACACTAATTATTGATATCAATACTATTAATCCTAAGCTTAGCATATTCCCCATAATATTCAGAGCTTCTTGTTCGCTATTTTTATAACTAAGACTACTTATTCTATATATAAACTTACCTATAAACCCTAATATTCCACAGACAATAAACCCGCCAACAGCTACTAGAATTGAGTTTATTGTTTTATCACCTTTAGCATTTACACTTGCCTCATATTCTGCTTTTAGCTCAATCAACTCATTTTCATCTAAATTATTAAACATTTCCTCGTAGTCCTTGTATCTTTGAACACCTAAATATTTAATTTTTTCTATCGTTTTTTTGCTAATCATAACATTCTCCAATATATTAATTGTTTTAAATTCAAGGTTATCTACTTTTTTCTTTTTCTTTTTGAATATTATTGATGTTTATATCCTTAACGTGCCAGAACGTATTACATAATTCTTCTGAATTTATTTTTTTAGTTTCTTTTTTACTATAATCATATTTAATTTTTCCGTTTTTTTCAAGTATTTTTTCAGGCTTATGAATGTTAAACATTATACTTTTTGAATTTGAAACCATAAATAATAAAATATTTTTATTTTTTTCATATTCTGTAAAACTTGCCTGGTTTGTATTTATATTTAGTATCCAGTCCTTATATTTAGATTGTTCAGGCATTTTTATATTGTAGTATGTCAAATATATCTGCTTACCATTTTTATCTAAAACTGGTACTTTCTCTAAACCTTGTTTTTCTCCTGTTTTTGTTGGTACTGGGTAATAATTAAATCTAGGATACATTTTTGATGATATAATATCTTCCTTATGAACTAATAATATTTTTCTTACCATTGTTAATTGCTCCTCGTTATTACATTCGTTAATATTATTATATCATATTAGATAATTGTTTTGAATTGACAAAACGCCATTTTGCTGATAATATTAGAACAAATAGAGGAGTAAAAGCAATTAACTATGGATAATTTAGAAAAATTTAAAAATGAAAATAAAAAAAGAGTATTAAAAGAAAATGAGATTAGAAAAATTCTTGTTAATAATATACGAAATGAGTGTGCAAATTTGGGTATTAGTGTTGCTGAAATGGAAAGAATTACTGGACTTCCAAACGGAACGATTTCAAGATTTAGAAACTCAATTCCAGGGATAGATAAAGTTTATTGGATATCTCAATTTTTAAATATTTCTATTGATGATCTATTAGGAAATTATATAACTAAAGAAGATGATCTTGATATGCACGTTTCATTAGAATTTAATAAACTAACAGATAATCAGAAAGATTTAGTAATGAATCTAATTTATGAATTTAATAAGGATAGCTATATTTAGCTATCCTTTACTTTATTTGCAAGTTGTATAAAATTAGATCTGTTAAGATTTAATACTTCTACTTCATTATTTCTATTCTTTTTTTTGATTTCAAAAAACTGTTCATTTTCAGGGATAATTATATAGTTATAATTATTTATCTTTGTAAAGTATTCTTCAGGAATGCAGTATGTTACATTTGAGTCCGTATATAGTATGCTAGGTGGAGAATCATAAACATATTCTTTGCTTACTCTCAAAACTATGTTTTCTTTCTTTGGATTATTACTTTTGGTTATCACTTTAGTGTTAACAAATTCAACATCGCTATCGTCATATATATTACAATGTTCTATTTTACTGTCTTTAAACACACAACTAACAAATAATGATTGATCAAAGATATTAGCAATTAACATAGAATTAGCTACTTTGGTGTTTATACATTTTGAATTTAAAAAGTCAGAATGTAAGTTTATTGAGTAGTTTTCTAATGTGCAATTCACAAATAACACGTTTTTAAAGCTACTATTTATTAAACAAATATTTTGAAATGTGCAATTTAAAAATACACAATTTTCAAAGGTAGTTTTTTCTATATCTGATGATACATATGTCGTGTTTTTAAAAACCTTATTATTAACATACTCATTTAATAGTTTTAAATTTATTAGTGTTTTATTTGTATTTTCTTCTAAATTCAAACACTCATTGTTAGTTTCTTTTTTAAACTTATTAATTATATTTTTGAGCATATAATCAACTCCATTATTATATATTGACATCTAATGCTGTATTTGTTTCTATAATATTATAAAGATACTTTTTAAAATAATTAAAATCTTTTTCTCCTAAGTTTTGCGTCTTTTGAAAAATTAAAACATTATCTCCAGAGTTTTCTTTGTTAATATTTTTATAAAGTTCTTCTTTTGATATATCCCAATTTTTATAATGCTGTATCAGATTAAATTTATCATTAAAATCAATATATAATGTAATATTTTCATCTTGAATAGCTTTTAATCTTTCCTTAACTGTAGCTGTTCTCATAGATTGAATATTAAACATGACTTCATCTTCTTTATATGCTTGAGTATATTCTGATAGTTTATCTGAAATATCAAGTTCAGGATATGAATTTATAATTTCTGTAAAGATTCTAAATGCTTCTTGACAAATTATATAGTCATCTTCAACCATTACATCATATTGTCTATTAGTATCATAGTTTAGAAATTTAATAAAAAACATATCTACAAATAAATCGCAGAGTTTTTCATCTAATTTAAACACCAATATTATATATACTCTAATTAGTTGTTCTAATTCTTCTATTTTTGATGATTTTTTTAGATATAGAATATCATCGTTTGATAAATCTATTTTATCTGTGAAGTTGATTTTTACTTGCCCTAAATAAAACAGATACAACATTAATCTAATGAAATATTCTTCATTTTCATCGTGTTTATCATTTAATTTAAACTTATCATAGTATAAAGAAACTTTATATTCCTCTTTTTCTACCATGTCTGGGAATGTTGTGTTTATTTCTTTTTGATTTTTTTGAGACCTTTTTTTTGTTGATAAATTAATAAACTTAAAATTCAAAACATTATATATTTGATTTATTACTTCATAATTAAAATCTAAATTATTTGCCAAACAAAACAGCAATTCTCTATTTACTTTCATACTAACCACCAATTACCTTTTTGTTTATATCATTAGGTGTTGTTGTCAACAATTCATACATTTTAGTATTAGTTGGAAAATCATCCTCAAAAGGTAATATAGTTTTTTGATCGATACAAATTAAACCACTACCCTTTTTAGCATTAGATATATATGTTTGTTGAGATTCTGATATACTTAAAAGTTCAACGAGTTTTACTTTATCAAGTTTTGCTTGATTCATTAATACTATAAATTCAGCGTTGGAAAGCATTGAACGTGCTGAGTCACTATTTAATAAATCTTCAATATTTTGTGTAAGTCCAGTTGGAAATCCATTATATTTACGAGCTCGTTTCCAAATATTTCTTAAAAAGTTTGAAGACTTCTCATTATCAAATAATAAATATATTTCATCAACGTAAAACCAAGTTCTGATTTTATCTTTTAAATTCATAGCTCCATTTCTTAACAATCTGTTCCATATTTGATCCATGATTATATGCATACTTAACGACTTCATTTTAGTGTTATCGCCTATGTTATTTAATCCATATACAACGAAACGTGCTTTTGGATCGCAGTTAGTATGATAATTAAACATGTTTTGTGATCCAGTTGTAAATAATTCAAGTAACATAGCTAGATTCTTAGCTAGATTTTTTTCAAACCCTTGAACTTGATTTAATTTGTCTTTTAAATTACTTAATCTTGGAAAGTATTCATAATTTATTTTTTCATTTTTAAGTTCACATTCTTTTGTATACTCAAACCACTCTTCATATATTTGTCTTATACACTTATCTAGTAAATTTTCTTCAACTAATTCTAATTGATTACCTGTTAATATATCCAAACATCCAACTATAAAGTTTGACTTAGCTGATATATTATCCGTTTTCTTATCTTCATTTAAATCTGAGTAGTTTTCGTTAATATCAAATAAATTGATATGATATTCTGAAGATTGTGATATGTCTATATAGTCTCCACCAAGTTCCCTACATAGTTCACGATATTCACCTTCAGGATCTATTACTACTACTTCATCTTTATTGTTTTCAAGCAATATAGAGAGCATTTCTCTTTTAGCTGTAAATGATTTACCTGTTCCAGACTTTCCAAGGATAAAACCATTACCATTCATCGACTTAGCTCTATCAATTACTATTAATGATTTATTATTAGATGGGTTTACCCCATAATACTTTCCATGAGGATGCATTACTTTATCTGAGTCGAAAGGAATAAATACACTAGACGCTTCTGTTGTCAATGTTCTAAATTGTGGCATTTGATTAATTCCCCAAGGTATTGATGAGTTAAAAGCTGATTCTTGTTGAAATTTTGCTGTTTTTAATTTTACTAATTTACAATAATCTTTTACTTTATCTGATAAGATTTCTAATTCTTCTTTTGTTTTTGATATTATAGTTATTGCTACTAACGTTTTAAATAATTTTTGATCTCTTGTAGTAATATCTTCTAGCATTTCAGCAGTTTCTTCTTTTGCAAGTTTTAGATGTGATGGTATAATTGGCTCGATACCTTTTTGAGTGTATTTATTTGATATATCTACTATTTTTGTTTCAATATCAGAAAGTTTATTTTTAACTAACTTAGCTGATGATATTTGATCTAAAGGCTTATAATTAACTGTCGTTATTATTTGTTCATTAAATGCGTTTAGTCCAACAAAGAAACTAGGATTTAGTGAATTTGGTAAATCATAAATGAAGAATGTTTTGCAATACTTTTCGTTGATTCTAAAGTAGTTGGATTTAAAAGAAAGTCTATCTGGTGATATTATATCTTTGCTACTAATTCCAAGCTTTTCCGTTTCTTCTAAATCAATAGATGAAAATTCTTCTATTTCATCAATATTAAATATTGCAAATAGCATTTTTAGTCTTTCATACTTATCCATGATATATACATCAGAACTGTATTCTCCACCAACTTGTTTTATATTTCTTTGTACAGTATCTATTATTGTACTAAATTTTCTATTAGCTTCTTCTATTGATTTAGCATTTATTGATGCTGTAATTACTTTTTTTCTATCGATGAAGTTAGTTCCTAATTCTAGTTTTTCTAATATCATATCGTTGTATTCTTTTCTTAAATCATCAAGATCATCTCCACACATTTTTATTTCTATGTTTTTCTTAAAATCGATCTCGTCTATTTTAGTATTATTCATTGTGATTTGAATGTTTTCAACGTCAGAAAACGAATTCAAAAATTCACAATATTTTAAAAATATATCTACCTGCCTTTCTTCGTCTATTGTAGTAAAAGATATGTCTTTTAATTCTAATGAACAGCTGTATATATCATTATCGTGTTCCATTATTCCATTTTCATAGATTTTTCGATATGGAAGAGAATCTTGTGTATTTTTGTTTTTCGTTGTTTTAATTAAAGGAATACTATCTAGTATCTTTTTCTTTTCTTCATCTATTTTAAAAAGATTTTTAGAGTACTTACTTTCATTAAGAGGTAATAGATTTAATATAATATCTTGCTTTGCGTATTTTAAAGATGAATAGCTGAAATTATTTAAATTAATATCTTCACCTATACAATTTAGTATGGAATTGTAGATTATAATATCTTCATCAGTTTTTTTAATACTGTCTAAATTTAATTCTGTATTTTCTAGATTTTTATAAAACTCATCACTTTTGATTCTTGAAATATGAAATGTTAATATTGATTTTTTTTGATTTTTAATAACTTCATTAATACTTTCAATATTTTCAAGTAGTTTTATTGATTTTATAATTTTATTGTCGTTGTTAATTACTTTATCTTCTTGGTATGAAATAGAATTATATATATTTGTTAATGTATCTTTCTCATTTTTGATGTTTTCAATATTTCCGATAATTGATTCTAAATTTTTTACATAATCATAAAAATCGATCTCATATTCTTTTAGATTGGAATTTTCGTTAGAAATCACTAAATAGATATTTACTGAATTGACATTTTTAATTACTGATACTTGTCCATTTTTTTCAATCAATTCGATAATGTCTTTTAGTTCAAGTTTTGACACATCGTATAAAAATATAGATTTTTTCTGTACTTTTATTTTATTATTTTTTATCTTTCTTAATTTTAATGAATTTTTGTTTCCCATTTTTCCTCTTTTTCTTTTTTAGTTTCTCTAGTTGTTCTAACTTTTCAACGTATGTGTTTCTAGAATCAATCTGACGATTTCTACTTTGAAACATATACTTTTTTAAATCTTTAAAATATTTTTCTGGTGCAAGTCCATATATTTCTGCGAATCCAAATACTACTATTGGTACAGCCAAAAAAACTGAAATTGTAAGTGTTATTGAATTATAGAAATAATCAGTCAATAGCATATATGAACTTATTGATATAATAGAACTTATAACTAAGCATATGAATTGCCTTGTTGTAAAAGCTTTGAATAGCTTTGGTTTAAATCTTGATATTTCATGTGGTATTTTTAAACTTTGCATACCTTTAACCTCCTATAAATTCACTAACTAATCTTTGTGATTTAGTAATTAATCCTGCAAAAGATAGTCCAATTATTGCTTGTAGTATTAAATTCCATAATTGATTACTTCCTGTAATCGAAGGTACAGACGCTAAGCCTATTTGAAATACTTGCATTAAAAATACTAGTAATAATATAATCGTTGATTGGAATACTACTCCTATATAGCCTTTGAAATATCTTATTCCTCCACTATGTCTTCCATCTAATTGTACTGTGGAAAAAGCTATAGGAAGTCCGAGAGTCCTTACAAGTAACTCAACTAATCTAGATACTGCTTGTGATAATATTATTGAAGTGGTTACTATTTGCAAAAGTATGAAGATCAAACAACACAAAAATACTGTTAATAAATCAAAACTTTTAAAAAAAGTACGAACTCCACTTATTTCATTTCCTTTTTCATCAAACATTGCCCAACCTTCAGGATTATTTGGTTTTAAATTACCTACATTTGTTTTTGGAGGGACAACTTTTAATGTGAAGTTTTTAGGATTATTGTACTCATCAGTCCTAGTTAAATTTCCACTATTATCAAATTTTACTCCTTCTAATGCTTTACTATTTGAACAAGTGATTGAATTTACAAAAAGTTCAAATCTTTCATCAATATTTTTTTCAGAATACGTCATTTGTACTCCATTTCCTGTTGCTTTTTCTATTATTTTTGTACTTAAAGAATCTGAGAGTGCTACAGAACTATTAAATATAGTTGTACAGTTTGTTATTAACATTATCCCAAATATCAAATACGATATTTGTTTTGTAATAGCTCCTCGAGATAGATTTTCACTCGAGGAGATTTCAACAATGTTAATTATAAAAAAAGCTACAAATAATGTTAGTCCTATTGGTAGAAATATTGAATCAAATATCGAATTAAGAATGTCTATAAACTTTATATCACTATAAACATTTATATTCTTGCCAAGTAAATACTTTAAAAGTTCAAACGGAAAGCGAGATCCTAATCCAAATAGATTTCTTAATAAACCTAACATTATGAGATTAATCCTACCATTTTTAATATTGCTGGCGCTGCAAAAAGCAAAGCTCCAAATACTCCACCTTTCAAGGCTTTATTTTTGTCTAGGGCATTATCTTCTGCATTTGCAACAAACCACGCTATAACATTTCCTGCAACAATTATTATTCCTAAATACATAGCTCCTGTGATTAATGTTGACACAATTCCAGACGAGACATCGTCAGCATTAACATTCTTGTTTACATTAAATTTTTTGATATTCGCTGCACTAGAAATTGTGCTTGACATAAGTACAGTTGAAAATGCACTTAATTCTACTAATCTTCTTTTTAACTCTTTAATTTTTTTCATTTTTGTCTCCTTTATTGAAATATTATTTTTGGACTGAAATTATCACTAAAATAGAATTCAGTTTTTTCTTTTACATCAAGATTATTACTTCTAAAGATGTTTCTTGATTTTTCTTTAAATTTTTCTATTTCTTCATCTAGTAAAGAATTCTCTTTTTTGAATAAATCTTCTAACTTGTATATATACTTATCACTATAATCTCCTGTTTGTTTATATAACGGATGACTTTCTAAACTATATTTTTTCCCATAATAAGGATCTATGCCTCTAATTTGAACTATACAATCATCATTATTCATTGTTTTCAATTCACTAATAGTCATAAGTTCTCTTTTTGTTTTACTTTCACTTACTGAACCGTTTTTTCCTTTCGTAATATTACTTACTGTTATTGTTGTACTATCTAAATTTGTAGATATCCATTTAAGGGTATCCCCATCAGAAGATCCTAAAAATAGCTGTGAGTCACAGTTACCAATTATTGACTTATATGTTTCTTTGTACATAGCTTCTAATTGTGATAAGTTTTGAAGAATTATATTTGATGAAATCCTATACTTACGCATTGTTGCAAGTAAATTGTCAAAGTTTGGAATTACTCCAACATTAGCAAATTCATCAAATTCAAATTGAACCATTTCATCTAGCATTTTATTCTTTTTAGATTCTGCTTGATGATATAACATCTCAAACAGTTGAGAAAACATCATTGCTGATAGGAAATTATATGTTGTACTTGCCGTAGGTAATATGCAGTATAGTATAGTTCTTTTTTGTGATATTTTTTCTAGATTTAACGTATCATTTGAGGTTAAATCTCTTATTGTTGGCATAGTAAAAGGAAATAGCCTTGTCTGAGCAGAAATAACAATCGATCTTGCAGTATCTTTAGCTCCAGACTTATAACTTTTGTAGTTTTCTAGAGCAATTGAATATGTGCCTTTTTCTTTTACATTTTTTTCTACTTCTTCAAACAATTTATCTAACAAAGTAGGCTTTCCTGACTCTTGTGGAAGAGCATATTGTGTTAGTAAATTTACATTGCTAAAGTTTTGATATTTTTCATCGTAGTTTTCTACCAGATAAAAAGCTAAACTACTTAAAAACATTTTTTCTGCTTTATCCCAAAACGGATCTCCACTATGTTTAGATTTTCCATCTGTGTTTTTAATGAATGTATCAATCATCATATACACTCCAAGATCATCTCTTATATAATGAAATGGATTATATTTAAAACTTAATTTCATATCATTTAGATTTAAGATTTTTATCTTATAACCATTACTTTCTAACGTTTTTGCTGTGCTTTGAAATAATTCTCCAGACGGATCTGTTACTACATACGAAGAATTCATTTGAAGTAAATTAGGTTTAATAAAAAACCTTGATTTACCAGTTCCAGCTCCACCTATAACTAACACATTTGCATTTCTTTTTGTTTCATGTCCATTTAATCCTAGTCTAATACTTTGTGATAATATTATATTTTCTGTACCTGGTTTTTCTTCGTAAAAAGAAGATTCGTATGGATAATTGTATTTTTTATTAAACTCTTTTAAATTAGTAAGCCATCTAGATGATCCATGCTCTTCTCCTTCTTTTGTTCTAATTTTCGTTGGTTTAGAATACACATACACTAGTATGATTAAACTTATGAATAGATAAACAGCTGAAAACTTGCCAATGATATTAATATTAAAGCTTAAATTAAAAGGATTTTCTTTTAATTCACTGAACGCAAAACTTAATTCTTTAGTTGTGACTGGAAAGTATTCGTTAGCAAAGTTTGATAAATGTAGTAAGTAGTAAAAATAAAATGCATATAATACGCCTAGATAAATAGCTGTTTTTTTAACTCTTTTTTTAGGTGTTTCCCTATATAAAGGTACTCCTCTTTCTTTCATTTTTACCTATTTTTCTCTCTTTCTTTCTGTTTAAATTCATAATCCATATTCTTTTGATAAAACTCTATTTTTTCTTTTAAAAGATTTTCTTCTCTAGAGAGTTTTCTCTTCCCAATTTTCTTAAATCTTTGTATAAAATCGAGATTATAATTTGTATATAGATTCTTAGCAAATATTTCATCTATATTTTCGCTTTGAGTATATAAAATAGCGTCTTCTTCTAGATGTTTTGTAAGTTTTTCAGAGTCTACATTGTATCTTTCTTTTTCTAATATTTTTTTTATTTCATTTAATTTTTCTTGTGATACCTCAATTGTTGAATTTAAACTAAATTTAAAGAATATTTTAGATAGTTTTTCTGAGTAATCAATGTCTGTTTCTTTTATCTCTTTTGTGATATATTCTTCCCTGTTTACATCATACTCTTTGTATATCGCTCTATCTTCCAGGAATACTATATAATCACTAGGTTTTTGCGTGTTTAGTAATATAAATTTATCTTTCGATTTCAGGTTTATTTTTGCTTTAAATTTATCTAATGCATCATATTTTTTATCAACGCTCCTTTTTATACTATCTTTATCAATACCATTTAAAAACTGATCTATGTTTAGTATTTGTGCTTGAGTTACTTCTATTTGATCTTCTGTAAAATACAATGTGTATTTATCACTACCAGTTCTTTCAGCAGAATGTACAATATCTTTATTTAGCAGATTAAATAGTTCATATTCATATTGACTAAGTTCAACTTTTATTACATTGTAATTAGTTACTTCTGATATTTTTGATAATTCACTAAAATTCAAGCTTAATTTTCGAGCTAATATATTGTGAATTTCTTTAATTTTAAAAGTATCAGATGATACAAACTTAATATCTGTCGCATTTATCTCCTCATCAATATTTTTTGAAGATGAATACAACACATTATATTTAAGTGCAAGTTTTTTAAATTCTTCAATGTATTCGTTTGGAATTCTAATAGTTTGGGTGTCACGATTTCCATATATTTTTTCGAATTCTTTTTCTGAAACATCACCATGATATTTTTCAACTTCATCTTTATGCTTTGTAAGTGTTATTTCTTTTATTGTTTTTCTAAACACTTCGATTGTAAATACAGAAACTGTTTCAGTTAATCTTCTTGTAAGTTTTAGACTTAGAAATTGAGTGTTTTCTGATACTTCTTCTCCTATAGTTCGCATTTTTGTCTCCTTTATTGTTTATTTTTTTAATATTTTATTTATGTCTGCGATTTTGAAGATTTTATGATTTTCTGTTGTTTTTGCGATTTCTTTTAAAAGATTTTCTTGTGATGTATTGATATCTGATAATGAAACATTCTCTATTTCTAAGTTTTTATCGTTGATTTTATCATATTGAATTCCACTTGCCACTGCATATACGTATGCGTAATTTATATTAGCAACATTATTTGAAAACTTAATTTGATATATACTAATCAACTTGTTATCCTCTTTTGTATCTTCTGCTAAAAGCAAAGATTTTTCATTGACAGTAAATAAAACAGTTACAGGATATATCTCATAAGTTACTTTTGCAAAATCTTCTTGTTTGTACTTATCATTACTTAAAGACTTTAGTGTTTGAGCTAAGTTTGAGTCTAATCTTTCTTGAATTTGTTTGTAACCTTCATAATATTGATTAAAAACACAAGATGATTTTATTTCTTTTAAGTTTTCTGAATATTTTTGTAAATTTTCAACTTTGTAAGAATTAGTTCTTTTGCTAATCTTAAAGTTTGATTTATTCATTAGTGATTCATCAACTATTGCTCTAACTTCAACTGTTTGGTTGCTTTTAAAAGGCTGTGGTTGCACAAATTCAAACTTAACAGAGTTAAAAAAATCATTATCTGTTGATTTAACCTTAATTTCTCCAAGTATCTTAGGAGATACTCCTTTAAAAGATACATCAATCATATTAAAGATATCAATTTCTTTCGCTTGATTTAATCCAGATACTTCAAATTCTCCCTTTTCGTCTAATAAAAGATTATATTTTTTTAATATATTTTTATCAAACGCTATATCAAATCTAACTATATCTCCATTTTTTAAATTAGTTGTTTTTGTAATAGGGTTAATTTTTACACTATCAAATAAAGAATTTAATTCTATAAGCTCATATTTGTTATTCTTTTCATCTAGTTTAAGATTTTTAGTGACTTTTTCTAAAGCGTTGTCTTTATCAAAATCTATTTTTACAAATCCATTATTTTCTGTTCCTTGTAGATCTATGCTTATAAAGTTTGAGAGATCTTTTTCATCTTTTTGTTTTTTTGTTTCACAACCACTAAGAAATAAACATAATATCAGGATTGAGCTTATCAAGATTACACTTTTAATCTTTTTCATCATCATTTGATTTCTCCACGAAGTTTTCTATTTCCGCAACTGTTTTTCCAGATATAATTTCTAATTTTAGACTATCGATCAGTTCTTTTTTTTGACTTATTAATTTATTCATTTCTGACTCTACTAAAGTTAGCTTATCTTTTAGTTGTGTTTTTTTATCCTCATTTCTCTTTATTTTGATTTCAATGTTTTTTATCTTTTTTTGAATTATTTCTTTTTTTCTACTCACTTAAATTTTTCTCCAACTCCATTATTTTGTTTTCCCACTCCTTTATATTTTTATCCTCCATTTCTATTTTATTTTTTAAGTCAAATATTTTTCTTTTTGTTGTTTCTATTAACTCATTAATATTAAATAATTCTTGAGTATTTTTGTTATTCAGATTATTTGTGTAGGTTTGATTATTATCTACTGTAATTTGATCACTTTTTTCTGTAATAGCCGAATTTTCGGATTTATCATCTTCTTTTGCTACTATTACGTTTTGATTATTATCTTTTTCTGAATTTTCAGTATCACGCTCCATTTCTTTTGTAATATCAATATCACTGCTTTCACTTTTTTGATTATTATCTGTTTTTTCACTTTCATTCTTTTTACTCTCGTTCTGTAAAATATTTATAAATTCGTCGCTTCCTTCAGATTTAACATCATCCTCCTTACTAATACTAATATCTTCATCTTTTTGTTGATTTTCTACAATTTTTTCTTTTGTGTCATTTAAGACTTGTTCGTTTTTCTTACATGATGTAAGTGCAATAACTAAAAGTAATACATATAAAAGCTTTTTTCGATTCTTCAAATTCTACCCCCTTTATTATTATATGTACATAATATCATATAAGCATATCGAATACAATAATATTAGAATATTATAAAAGCAACCATATGTGGTTGCTTTTATCTCTCTATATGTGTTATTTCTTTTTGCTTTTTCCTATCAATTCCAGTTATAGCTTGAGAATATATGAAGTTTTCTAGATTTTCATGTTCATTAAAACTATAATATCTTCTTAATAACCTATTAAATTCTCCTATTTTTTCTGTTGGAATACTAATAACTCCGTTTCCTTGTTTTATTAATTCTTTGTTTGCTATTAACATAGCTGTTCTTTTATTTCCGTCCCAGAATAATTGCGATTTCATTAGATAAAGCATTAACTTTATACATCCTCTTGTGTTGGGAGTTATTTTATTTATTTCTTCTAAATCTATTAGTATTTTTTTGCTATCAGGAATAGGAGGAACATAATCTGTTCCAGATATCCCAACTTTACCATCTCTTAATTTCCCCCATTCTAAAGCTTCATCTTTTGCTACTTCTGAATGTATTTTACAAATATATTCAATACTTAGATTTTCGTCTATTGAACTTAATATTTTCTGCCAAGCATGTTTTAAATTCAATATTGTATTAATATCTGCTACGTTAGCATTTTTTAAAGTTAATTTTTCATATATTGCATAAGTATCTGGAAATGTAATATTAATTCCCTCTAATCTTGCACTTTTCCAAATACTATCAATAATATTCCTTTTTGCCAAAAAGATATTTTCTTTTTGCTCTTAGAATAATAAACAAAGAAATTACTACTATAAGTATAACAAACAAAACAGATAAATATAATTTTTTATGCGATTTTTTATTATTTTGTGTTTCTTTTGTTTTCGTTGTTTGTTGGTTTTGAGGAACTTTTTTTTGCTGTTTTGTTTCTTTATTCTTCTTAGCTTCATTTTCAAATATATTTATATTATCACGTGTATTTGTTTTTTGAGGATCCGAAATTTTAAGTTTTTCAAATCGTTCTTCACGTTCTTTTTTCCCTTTTCCAGTTGGATCTGTTATTTCTAGCTCTATGATATCATTTGAATTATTTTTTACTTCAAACTCAATTTTTGATAATATAACTTTATATTTTTTTAAATCTGTTCCAGATTTAGAATATATTTTTTTTATTTTATATTTTCCTACAGGAAGTTTTTCTAATTTACCATTCAGAGTAAATTGACTTTCGTATTCAACGTTATTATCTAATTTAGAAAATTCAAAATTTAAAATATCTTCGTAAGGAATATCTATTGCCTTGATTATAAACGTAACATCTCCTAATTGATTTTTTTCATACGCATTATTATCTATTAAGTTGAAACGTAAATTTTTGTCTTGCTTTTTTAAGTTTCCATTACTATCGATGTATCTATAATCAGCATAATCTGAAAGATAATCATGAAGTTTTTCTTCAGAGAATTGATTTATTAAATCTTCATACATATATCCTTTACCAATTCTTACCCATATATTTTTTTTATTTACTTTTTCTCTGAGGTTTATATCATATATTTCCCCATTTTTATTTATTGCTACTATTGGAATACTATCTATTGCATCTAAATTTCCCCTATTTATATCTTCATGCGAACAAATTGAATTATTAGATATCAAAATCACAAATATAAACATAAAATATAATATTATTTTTTTCATTCTTGTCTCCTATTTTCTCACTCCAAAATCAATAAATTGTCCTTGGTATCGACCATTTACTGGCTTTATTAATCTTTCTGAATACTTTAATGGCACATAATTGAATTCTGAAACATAAAAAGATCCATCTTCATTTACTGCTTCTACAAACATAATATGACCATAACTACCACCTTGAGTTGAATATGCATATCCAGGCTGAGGTGTTGGCTTAATGCTATATCCTCTTGCTGATGCTGTGTTTGCCCATACACCACCATCTCCTAATGAATATAGTTTAATTCCACTAACTTCAAAAATTCTGTTGTATACATACCATACACATTGTCCTTTTGGTGATGTGTTTCCTGGAAGAATTGTTCCTGAATATTTAGAAAATATTCTTAAATTATCTGGTATTGTTGAATATGTTGATAAATCTGCAACGGTACTAGAGCCTCCTGCGATGCTCACTGGCATTTTTAAATTTGGATAAATCTGTGTCCAGTCTGATTTTGCTACATTATTTGCTATTTGAATATTATCTTCTGTCCATTTGAACTTTGTCGGTACAAATTTAGGATCTGTGTAATTAAATAAAGAATATCCTAATTCTTTATTATTGCTATCTGTTGAACTTCCAATCGACTTTATGTCTTGTGCTAAATATACCTCTGCTCCTCTTACTCTGCCAAAACCTATTTGATTATAGTACCCAATCGGTTCAAAGTATACATCAATCACGTTGCCCTTTACGGCTCCACCAACATCATCTGCTCTATATACTATTTCTTTTCCTGCAAATTGTAGTGGACATCCAGTTAAAGGATATTTGATTAATATATTAGTACCTAGTGGTATTTTTGATTTATCTACTGCTACCGACAAATTAGATTGTAATCTTCTACCACTTGCAGACATCGTCCCATATCCTTCGCTATCAGCTACTGATGCATCATAAGCTGTTAATTCAAACTTTCCTAAAAAATCACCTTTGCTACCAGTAAGCATCGATGAAGATAAAGTATTCGCTCCATCTGTTTGCATAATTCCATTTACATCAGATATTGTTGCAACAGATATTGTAGTTTCTAATTTTTTCACTTCTTTTGTGTAAGGTATTTTATTCCCTTTTTCATCAGTAATATATTCGGTTTTCTTCTCAATAATTGTTTTTTCTTTTACATCAATACTATGTGTTTTGTCAAAAAGATACTTAATATATTTTTTTGTAAACTTATATGAATCGCTATTATTATCGTTTCTTACATAAGCAACTGATATTATTTCTTTTATATTGTTTATATTTCCATTTACAACCTCTTTTACAGCTCCTTTTTTTTGTGCTTCTTTAACTTTTGCAAAATATAAATCTTGAAATTCTGTCATTAGATCATTACCATAATCAACGTAAGCTTGTATAGAAGTATCATCATCATTTTTATTCTCAAAATGTGGTAGAATAGGAAAATTAGAAATTATATACCCTCCAGCATTTACGACTGTTGACGCAATAACAACAACTAAAATCACTGGTACTAGTATTCCAGATGCAATACTTAATAGTTTTATAAAAGCCTTGATTGCCATTCTAAATACATTTTTAATTAATTCTTTCAGATTTTTTTCTGCTTTTAATAAATTATTTCTGTTTATATATCTTGATATTTGTCCGTTTTTAATGTTTTTAACTGTATTAGCAATTCGCTTACTACCATGCCAAAGTTTTTGTCCTTGCTTTTTAGCTGATTTATACACTTTTGGTGATTTTTTTATTACATATTTAGATGACTTTATTCCTGCATTACTTGCATTTTTACCAATGTTAATAAAATCTTTTGCATTATATATTATACGTTCAGTTGTTTTATCTTCATCAATACTACCTGCTGTAGATGTCAAATACTTCATCGTTGCTTTTTTAATTGTAGTACTTCTTACTTGTCTTTTTTTGTGCAAATATTTTGATCTTTTTGATAATTTTTTATATTCACTTCTTTTTGCTGTAAGAAAACCAATTACTTCATCAGAGAATCCTTTATTTTTAATGTATTTATTAAATTGTTTATTACTCATTGCCATTAAATCAACTGAATACAAAGACATTATTTGATTTTTTAACTTTTCTTTATTCTTTAAAGTTTTTTTATATCTAATAGGTCTTGTATTTACTTTACTTGCAATTGTTTTTGGCTTTTTTATATTACTTCTATTGAAGTATTTTACTACAGCTGTCAGTCCTTTTACTGTACTAATTGTGCAATTTTTTATATGAATAGGAGCATTATATACAGTTGGAATAAAATATTTTGCAGGTTCATAAAATGTTTTGAATTTATAGTAATAGTCAAATCCTTTACTTATATTTTCATCTGATGTTATTGATTTTTCACTTGTAAGCATCATTCTTTGAGTAGCTAATTTTAATGTACTTTTACCTTTTGTCTTAAATCCTTTACTTATATTATAACCTGCTATATATCCATCTTTTGCCCACTTTACAGTTTGACCTCTTGTAATAGACTTTAAATAATCTGTAACGTTAATTTTATATTCAGCATTATGAGAGTATGTTTTACGTTTAAATTGGTCTACTTTTTGATAGTCTTTTTTATACTCAATACGATTGTAATTTGTTACTCTTTTTGATGCTTGTTTAATATAATTTTTAGTTTTGTATTTTTCAAAATCTTTTCTATACATGTTTGTATATGTGATTCTGGGATTAACATTTTTTATCATCATATAGCGAGGTATTAAATTATCATTCAAATTTTTTCTCCTTTTGTTTGTTTTTAAATCTTCTATTTCTAAATTCTTTAAGAATATTACTCCTTATAAATTTAATTTCACTTTTTGAGTAGTCAAAATTCTTTTTAAGTGTACTGATTTCAGATATTTGCTTTTCAATAAATTCAATATTTTTTTCGTAGTTTTTAATAAACTTCATCAGATTTGGATTTAAAAAGTAATCTTCATTATTTTCCTTAATTTTTTCTATTTCTAATTTTAGAATATATTTTTTTTTATTTAGATTATCTAACTGTTCAGATATTTCTTCACTGTTATTAATGTTATATGTGACTGAATTAAATAAAGATTCTTCTAAGCTTTTAATAAAGTCTGATTGTTTAAAATCATTTTTTCTTAATCTTCTTTTTTCAGATTCAGTAAGAATTTCAATATTTATTTGCTCATCACTGTACTTTTTTTCATCATAAGAATACTTATTTACTTTAAATCCTAGTCTATTAAAATTATCTTCATATTTTTTTTCATCTATTTGTATTAAATAATCTAACTCTTTTTTATATAGTTCATCTTCTTCTACAATTTTTTCAAATTCTTCATTTAAATCAACTTCTTCATCAAATATTTCTTTATAATTTGAGGTTAAATATTCTAGTTCTTGTTTATATTGCTCATCTATTTTTATAAGCTCTTCTATTTTTTGATTTAAATCTATATCTTGTGATATACAAAAACATTTTCTATCATCGTATTCTAATAAATAATTTAATTCTCTGTTTGTTTTTTGATCATTAGATAATTGTTTTTTTAAAAGATCATTAATGAGAATTTTGTTTTTAGTTTTTAGAATTTCTGATTGCAAAGATTTTTTATCTGATCTGTTTTTATTTGCAAAGTATTCTTTCAAACCTTCAACTGTTAATTCATCTGATAACTTACTTCCTCTTATAGCTCTTTCTTTTTTTAAAAATATTTTTCTATATGTTATCGAATTTGGTTTAGCTCTTACTTTGTATCCATTCTTTTTTAAATTTGATATAAAGTCATCATAATTTTTTGAACCTTTTTTTATTTGTTCTATTTCTTCTTTCATTTTTTTCTTCCACGAAAGATTTTTCTTTCCTAATGATGATTCAATTCTAGTTTTAGATTGGCTAGTTTTATTTTTTTCATAATTAGATAAATCTATTACATTTGCTCCTATTTCTTTGCAATATTTATTAGATATATTTACATACTCTTTCCACTGCCCATCATCATTTTTTAATTTATTTAAAGTTGGATCATTTGGATAAGAACAAATTATTATGTGAGTATGAAATTTATCATTGAAATCTTTCATACCTAAATTTTCATCATCCATATTTTTCGGCAAGTGTGATGCAACAAATCCAATATAATTTTCTCCACACATTTCTTTTGCTAGTTTAATTGATGTTTCATGTAATAGATCCCAATCAATATTATCTGTACTCTCTTTATCGTATGAATGAACCCAATGTCTCACAAATATAGATTTTTTTCCTAAACTATCAATATCTTTTCCATGATAATTTAAATATTTTTTTCTTGCTCTTTGCATATCACTTAACGCTAAATCTTTATCATCAAAAGTATTAATTCCTTTAAGATATGTTTTAAGATTTCTTTCTGTTTTATTTGAATTTGAAACATACTTTATTAAATTCTTTGAGTCTAGATTTTTATTTTCAGTGACTTGTAAAAACTTTTTTGCAAACTCTAAATCTGATGCAGTAACTACTTTAAACTCTTCAGTAATGTAGTCTAATAGTTTTTGACCTCCTTGATCAGAAAACGAGTCATGTATTTCGGAAATTTTTTTAACTAAAGCCATTATCAATCATTCCCTCTTTAAATTTTTCAGAAAATTTTTCAAAACAATTCACCAAATCTATATCATAATTTCCTAAAATTTTATTCTCAAGTTCTAAAAAGCTTTCTAAAAAATCTTTAGTAAATATTTTTTTATTTTTTTGAGCTTCGTAATTATTTGCATACAAAACTGTTGCTCTTAATAATTCTGACATTGATCTTTTTTGTTTTTTTGATAACTCGTTTATTTTGTTGTATTCACTTTCTGTTAAATAAACTTTAACTATTTCTTTTCTAATTTTTGTAATTTTAATCGCTCCCCTTTGTTTCTTATATGTTATTTTTATTATAACGTATTAGATAGTTTAATTCTATATTTTTGATGTATTAAATAAAAATATACACGTTTGTCATATACGTGTATACACGTTATTTATATTTTGATAAAATCATACTCTCATCCTCTATATTCCAACATTCATAGACGTTTTTATATACACGTTGTGTTGTTGTGCTATATACGTTGTGTATATTTCCCTAAAAATCTTCTATTTTTCTTGATATTTCAATGTTTATAAAGCTTTTGTATACATGTTCGTTATATACGTGTATACACGTTATTTATATTTTGATAAAAACACACTATCATCCTTTGTATTTCAACGTTTATAAGGCTTTTTATATATACGTTGTGTTGTGTTACTATATACGTTGTGTATATTTCCCTAAAAATCTTTTGTTTTTGTTGATATTCCAACATTTATAGGACTTTTTGCATACACGTTGTGTAGCCTAATTATTACTGCATATTAAGCAAGATACCCCTTGGAAGTACCACGACAAAATGTCGTTTTTTACTTCCAGGGAAAATAAAAAAATCAGGTGTTCTCGCACCTAATTTTTTAAAATATGGGGGTAAACCCCCAATCCCCCTTTTTCAAAATTTTGAATTTTTAATTTATTTTTTTCAAATTCTCTTATCAATTCTGTTCCAGATATTTTTATTTTATCTTGATTTTTAAAATCCAAAATTATTTTTCCTTCTTTATTTTTTAAGTCTATCCCATATTTATTTTTCATTTTTTTCGTTCGGGTAATAACATAGTTGTTAAAATTTTTTGAAAGTTCTACAAATAAAATATTATTATTTTTTTCTTTAACATCAAGAGTTGTTTCAAAAATATATCCAGAATATTTTGAGTTTTTTGGCATTTTGATATATGATTTTTTTTGTTTTATTGGCACGTTATTTTCATCTTTTAATATTATCATTTCTCCTTTTTCGTATTTAACTTTATTGATTTCTATTTGATTTAATAAATTTCTTTTTTCAAAATATATCCTTTCATAGTTCTTTGAATCTATATTTATTCCACATACTTTGAATTCACGATTTTCATTTAATCGATTATTTATTTTTTCATTTATAGCAGATAATATTACTTCACATCTTATTAAAACTTGATTTTTAAAATCAAGATTCTTTTTGTTTTCAAAATCATCTACTAAGGATTCTAATAGATCACGATACAATAAATTTTCTTTATAATATTCTTTATTACTTAATAATGAAGAAAATATTTCTTTATTGTCATTTTGAATTTGTACACTAGAAATTAATCTTACTTTATTTGAAACTTGATTAATCATTTTATCAATTTCTTCATATATCTTTTCTACACTATACTCTGTCATATTAATCCATCCATGTCTTCAATACGCTTTATTTTTTTATATAAATCTCCAAATTTTTCTTTCTCAGGAACAATAAAGTCTTCTTTTTTGCTATTAAGAATTTTATTTATAAAGCTACTTATATTTTCTGAGTTTCTTAAAGAAAGTTCTATATCTTGTAAGCTTATATTTTTATTTATAGCATACATAATTAAGATTTTAGTTAGTGCTGTGTGTTTTTTTATTTCATTATCATATAAAATCGTATAGTCTTTTTTTGATGAAGAGGTAAGATAATATTGTACTGTTTGTATAATGACATCTTCTAAATTTTTAAATTTGTGAAATTCTTTTTCGTTTCCTTTTTTGAACATTTTAATTATTTCACTGTTTATGTTTGGTGTTTTAATATAAATATACTTCTCTTCTTTGTATACTTTATTTAATTGTTTTTCTAAGTCAATGTTAAGTGATAGCAAACTTAGAAACAACTCTTCTAAATCAGCAAAGTTTTCTTTTGTTATTTTATATATTTTTTCATTTGTGTTTTGATTTTTATATTGGAGTATAAATTTATTTTCTAACTTCATCATATACTCCTTTCAGACTTTTTAGTTTCTTCAATTTTTTTATCATTATTAATATTTTTGTTTAGTCCTACTTCAGTTATATTTGTAGATTTTTTTTCTTTTTGATTAATATATTCGGGTGTATATTTTTCTTTTCTTTCTCCAGATAAGCTAATGAGATATGTTTCTGCTTTTGCTAATTGTTCTTTTAATTCTTCAATATCTTTTGTAATTTGAGTTGCTTGTTCAAATGAATCTGCATAATAATGATCGAGTTCTCTTTCATTTATTTGTAATTTTAAATTTTTAATTTCTTTCAAAGTATTATCTACTTCTTTTTCTACTTCATTTACATTTAAGAAACTTTTTTCTTCCTGATTAACATATTCAGGTGTATATTTTTCTTTCTCCAGATAAGCTAATGAGATATGTTTCTGCTTTTGCTAATTGTTCTTTTAATTCTTCAATATCTTTTGTAATTTGAGCCGCTTGTTCAAATGAATCTGCAAAATTATGGTCAAGTTTTCTTTCTTCTATTTCATTTTTTAAGTCTTTAATTTCTTTTAAAGTATTATCTACTTCTTTTTCTAACTCATTACTTTCTAAATTATTTTTATATTTTACATTTCTATCATCTTTACTAAGTTCATTTATTGTTTTATCAATTTCATCACTTAACAAAGTATATCCATCATTATCCATATATCTAGCATAAACTTCATCTAATAATTTTTTATCTTCAATTCCTTTCTCAAAACCTATTAAGGCTTTTATAAAGGTTTCATAATTATCATTCGCCATTTTTTCTAGATTATTTTTCATTTCATTAAAATTCATTTTTGTCTCCTTTTTTGATTATTATCTTTGAATTTTATCAACATCAATATTTTTTTCTGATAGTTTTCTATCTCCAATATCTAATTCCTTATTTAGCTCTGTTAGTCGTAATATTTTTGATTTTAACTCATCTTTTTTATCAAACGGTTTTTTAATTTCTTCTTTAGCAATGATTAATTGCTCTTTTGTATTAGTTAATTTATCATTTAATTGACTTAATTTATCGTTTATTTTTGTAAGCGAGTTATCTAACCTAGTAATATTACCATCTGCACTACTACCTAATTTCCCTGTTAGCTCAGAACTTCCTAGATAAAAAACATGCTCATTCATTATAAAATCATAGTTGATTTTTAAATCTAATCCTCTATACTGTCCTACAACTTTACTTTGATTTAATTTTATTTTTTTTATTTCTTCAAGTAATCTTTCACCCGCTTTCCTTTTATCAGTTATTTTTTCTCCATCTATTGTTATAGATGTAAATGTCTCTTCTCCTTCATTTTTAGGTTCGACTTTTGAAATATCTTCTTTTACTTTTTTTATTCTATTTTCTAGTCTGCTAATTTGTTCTGGATATGTTTTATATATTTTATCTTCTAACTTATATTGATTTGCATTATAGTTTGCTTCTAACATTTTTAATTTAGTTATAGAGTTGTCTAAGTCCATCTTTTCCTTTATCAAAGGATTACCTGTTGCTAGTGCTTTTATCTCTGCATAATTAAGTGCATTTTCATCAGCATCTTCTGCTACTCTAACAGGCGTTTTGGATGTCATAATTTGTGATATAAACTTTTGCTTATTTTCAATTGTTTGGTCGAGTAGGTCGGGGATATTACTATCCCTTTCCCCTCTAAGAACCGTACATGAGAGTTTCCCCTCACACGGCTCAAGTTTTTATAAGCCCTAATTAAAGAGCCAGCGTATTTTCTTTATCATTTATATGCAATTTTCTATGACACCAAGGGTGTACTAATGTTTTAAGGGTAATATTGTTTTGAGTTGTTTGATGTACTCTAAAGTCTGTATCAATAGTTATTTTCTCTCCACAAACAGGGCATATTCCATTTTGCGTTTTATACAGTCTATTTATAACTGTACGTCCTTTAAGTTCGTTTCGTATTTTTAACTCTTCTCTTTCTTCAAAGTATATTTGCCAATTTTCATCAAATG
>QWCH01001672.1_pt1 | contig 32102 bp, 19 predicted proteins | sample 1972671 | NCBI WGS metagenome assembly QWCH01 (sample SAMN09866713, study PRJNA288562) | Human gut metagenome isolate term3_stool, whole genome shotgun sequencing... | isolation source: gut | host: Homo sapiens | place: USA: California
CCAACGCATCATAGAAAGAGAAATTTAAGGTCAAATCTTCAAGGCTTTCCAAAGCCCCAAATTCTACCGGAAATTCTGTAAAATCACCTCTCAACGATAACTTTTTCAAGTTCGTCAACCTACTGATTTCCGGCGGTATCGGTCCGGAAACCCTACGCCCGGCAACAGAGTAACTACCACCGAAACTCAAGGTTTCCAGATAAGTAAGTTCTCCGATTTTAGGTGAAATCTGTCCGTTTCCATCCGCCGGGAATGTAAGTTCAATCACTTTACCGTCACGTGTTTTCACCCCATACCACTCTTCTATCGGTTTTTCCATAGACCAAGCTTTCTTAAAAACGTCAGGCCAATTCTCGAAATCCAAAGCTAATGCTATTTCATAGATGATTTTCCGCTCGTCAAGCTCCGCTTCTATACCTCCGGCCTGAACGACGGTCAATGTGTCAACAGTTTCGTGATTATCTATCCCTCGCACAAAAATTTTAGCCATACGCTGCGTTTTATCAATCGGGTTCTCTGTCAATTTGATCCGCATACTTCCCGATGCTAACCCGAAAGTCACGGGAGCAGGCTGAATCCAATTAGCATGGTTGGGAATAACAAGTTCATAACGCCCGTCAATATTATCCGAGATGTTCAACATGTAGGTTGCTTCTTCCCGCGGAGCTGTCAATACTCTGTCTACAACAAATTCGGAATCCTCGATCACAATAATCTCCCGATCTATCTGTAAAACTTTTATTTCCGCGTACAATGACGGGGTATTTCTATCCCTGACGGTAACCACGCAATTTCTGGTTCCTCCATCCATAAATTCATCTACTTGCAGCAACAAACGATCCACTCTGGGCGAGCGTTGACGTCCGGGATCCAAACGCAGCCAGTCCACGTCTTGCGGAATCTCCACGTCATATGTTACGTTCGAACGTAAATCAATTTTCAACGTCTGCCCCTCTAACGGCACGACATATTCTGACCGGGAAAGCACAATAACATCCCGCTGCACTTGATAAACATAAACGGTATCTCTCAACTTCTCGTCCTCGACACTCATAAAAATAATCTCTCCTACCCGGGCACTTTCATCCCGTGTCGCGTCAATTTTAAAAGACATGGATTTATTTTCCAACCCGCGAGCCAAACCACTACTTCTGCCTTCCGGCAAAACCGTGATCCAAGAGGCGGATACTGCCGGAATCTCTACTCGATAGTCGATATTGGTTTGCAAGTTGACGGTTATCTCGTCCCCTTCCATCCCGATATCGTCAAACTTGTCTTTCGAAAGAATAATAGCATCCTTCTTTTTCTGGTACACGGTCAACGTGTACTTCTTTCCTCCCGCCGAAAGCGTGACATTCACACTACGATCGTCATATTCCGTGTTCGGTTCCAAGGTAAAGTTCACGATTGTCGTTCCGGCTTCCCCGTTTTTCGGTTCGTAAGAACACCAGCCATCTCCGCCTTCCAATGTCCACGGGATATCCGAAGTAATAATCGTTCGTTCGGTAAGCCTTCCCGATGGAATTATCAACTCTAAATCTGATATTTCCACCTTGTCGGAGATAAACTTTTTCAATGATTCTTCCTCATCGCTACAGCTATACCCCATGTAGGTTATCAACAATATTATCAGTAATCTTATCGTTTTCATAATCTTCATTGTTAATTAATTAATCCCTACCTTCTTTCGCGCTACATAGTCCCCAAACGGTACTATCGCCGTTTTTAACGATAAACGTCTGCTTCCCAAAGGCAAGCACTGTCAATCCTTCCGATGTCAGAAACAATGGCTCCAATATTTTCTCGTAAGAAAAACCAAACCAAGAATAATCGGTATTCGTCACCGCCCCGCCAATCTCGTATCTCGGAAATTCAGGTTTCGTGAACACGATACAATCACCGATTCCGTCATCCACAATCGTATGCGGGTATAAAGTTGCATAAGTGGCAATACCGGTTTCCCTACGCATATAGAGTTCCACCCCGGCGTAACCCGCCAGATTCCAGTAGAAACGAAATTCTTCTACTCCTCTATCTTTAGGAACCAACACGTCAAATCCACTTCCACACTCCACCAGATTAAAACCGTCATACTTTTTGGAAGCAGCGACAGCTCCCGGATAACGTACCAGACAATTCTGTTCTTTGTTTTCCGCTCTAAAAAAATGACCTTTCTCGTCTGCATCCACAATACTCATGACACCATTGGCATCAATCGTCACTTCCGAAAAAGTGATACCCGCGAAAGTGACCGGTTCATCAAAACGAATCCCCCGCGGAGTGGAAGACCACGGCAGGCGATACGCCTGTACCGAATTTCCTTCCGGGCATACCATGTAAACCATACGCATTTTCTGGCTATACAGGAAGCAAGCCAGCTGATCGCCGATTTGCAAATAATGGTATAACGGCAGTTGCGGGTCAACAGCGAAACGCTGTACCATTTCCCGGTTATGCTCCATGTTATCCCAATCTTCAGCGGCAGCCCATTCCAATATCACTTTCCTTTTCTTTTTCTTCGAGAGAAATTCGATTTTCCGGTCACTGACATTCTGGATCAGGAACTCGTACTCCCCGCCGAAACCGAGTCCCGGTTTACCACCGATAACATCGGGTGTGGGATCCGCCAACTTATGCAATAAGGAATAGGTTCCGAAACTTAATATCGGTCCTTGAGAAGTATTAAAAGAATAGTTACTCTCCGTCACATCTTGATCTCCGTCCCATTGCATCGCTACACGATTGCCGTCATGGAACCTCATCAAAAAGGTAAAAGCCCCGTATTGGCTCGTGTCCGGGTAATATACTAATTTCCAGCCGTGGGGAGCTTTCTGCAACACGGCTTCACATTCTTCTATGTATTTCGTGATCCGGTGAGTTGATATATCATCAAAAACGTAGTCGTTATTTACCTCACACCCCGCGATGAAGGTCAACATCCCGATCAATACGTATATCATTATCTTACTCATAGCTAGTCGTCATTAGATTGTTCTTCTTCATTATCCTGTTTACCTTCCTTCAGAATCTTGGCAATTTCGTCCTGCACCAGTTTACGCAATTGGTGCATATCAATTCCCCAAACATTCTTCATGTACTGTAGCATGATGGTTTCTTTTTCTTTCAATTTTTTCCTCGCTTCCTCGGAATCCGGGTATAAAAACATCCCCTGCCAATTTTCTTCATCCATCATAATAAATTTTGCTACTGTTTCGGCAAAATCCTCGTTAGCATCCGCCGCCGCGTAATTGGACACGAAACCCAATTGATAAGGATCAGAGATTGCAGCCCAATTCGTCGTGTAGTCCATCGCGCTGATTTCCTCGAAAGCCGGCGGATATTTTTCCAACTGGTGCAAGATATGCACGTACTCGTGATGGAAGGTATTCGTGTTCCGTAACAACATACCTTCCTCGTAAGGATCGGAATTGTTGATCGAATAGACCGTAATCCGGTTACCCTGTTCCGCTTCACCCAAAAGATAAAGACCGTCCTCCAAGTATCCAGCCGAACCCACGAGCATCAACTGTTTCGGGGCTGTTTTATTGAAGAAAGAGATTCCCCCCAATTTAATATACGGCTCCATCCATACCCGACGAATCACATCGAGAAAGGGAATCACCCGGTCTTCAGAAGGCGGAACCAGATTCAGTTCCTGATTGGTCTCAAAGTCGCGCCACTTATAAATCACATCTATGTTATGAGATTGAGTAAAATTCTCCATGATCCAAACATCCGTTTCCGTCAACGGTTCTGGAGTCGTATCCAGAATTGTATCGGAAAAATCGTCATCATCCGAACAAGCTGCCAACAATCCGGTAAACAAGATTGTAAATATCCAATATTTTAAACGATTCATTTTCATAAGGATAAATTTAAGGTTAACGTTCATTGGGTATTACCCCCACCTTCTGTGCTTCCTGCGGGATTTGTAACGCACGCCGCTTATCGTAGCGATCCAAAGCAATCTCCGTTCCCTCCCAATGCAACGTATGCACCACGGGCAAGTGGAAACGCTTGATATCAAACCAACGCATACCCTCCTGCATAAATTCCTTGCGTCGCAGGTAGGCAATAGCCATCATCAGGTATAATTTATTTTCATCGGCATCCAATTCCGCCTTATAGTGAGGTTCCGGACGCTGATTATCCCATGAAGGCTCTTGGAAATAGGTTATAATTCTCTTCATGTTCAAACCATGCTTTACCGGATCGTAATCCGATGTTCTCATACTCAAGAAGCGATTAATCGTTTGCAAAGCACGTGTCGTATCCCCCAGCATCGTATATGCTTCCGCCCGATTTAACGCGACATCTTCCACCGTGAACATCGGCATATTCACGTAAGTGTTTCCCCAATTAGATGTTTCCGATATATTCTTAAAGTAAGCATAAAACTTTACCATCGATGACACCGAAGTTCCCGTACCTTCCTTCCGGTACACCCAACGCCCGCGTTGAAGATTGTTGGAAGAATTGGGATGAAATAAAGAATAAGCCATCGCCGGACTCAACACGTAACGCGAGTTCTTCGGGGGACAAGTCTGGTACAAATCATTCCAGTAAGTTTCCATACACACGGCAAGCAGGATGTTTGCCAAAGCGGGGTTCGTGTATTCTTTCATGTATTCCATGATAGTCATATTATTCAACACGCTATAATCCCGCATTTCCGTGGCAAAGTTCTCCGGTGCCGCCTGTAAAGTATGGTAAACTACCTTATCCCAATCCGTACCCTTGTAAGTATAGAATCGTGCGGCGAACGCGTGAGCCGCCCGCTTCGTGAAATGGAATTTAGGCATAGTATAACTTTTATCATCTATCAAAGCCAGACCTCGGCGAAGATCCGATTCTATCATATCGTACACCTCTTCCATTGTATTGCGCGTATACTCTTTGATCGCCACGGTTTCCGGCTCCGTCACGTAAGGAATCCCCGGAGCCGTCGATGCCGTGGCAGGATCGTAATGTTCCGCCCACAAATTAACGAGCAGGAAATGCCCCAAAGCCCGGCATAACAAGGCTTCACCCCGCATTGCGTTATAGTTCTCCTGATCCGGTTTACTGTCAATCACCCGCAAGGCATAATTCGCCGCGGCGATTCCCTCGTACCATCCAGTCCACACGGCAAAAGGAGAATCCGCATCACTATCCGTCCCGTCCTTCCAATGGTACATCTCATCGTCGGTTACCGCGGTCGCACAACTATTGCTGAACCCTCTATCCGCCACGTTATCACTCATCATCTCGCAAATCACAAAATAACTGGAGCGCGGATAAGCATTCACTAATAATTCTTTTATATCACTTGGACTCTCAACTTTTGCCCGATCGTCCGGTTCCTCATTCAGGAAGTCGTCACACCCGCAGAATAGCAGTAGTCCCATCATGATAAATGTCAAATTACTTTTCTTCATAGCAAAATATTTAGTTAGAATCCAAATTTCAATGTAAACGTGTATTGCCTCGGCACGGGAAGCGCAACCCCACCGGAACGCACGAACTCGGGATCTTGCCCTTTCAGTTTTTTATCCGACAATAACAGGGCTACATTAGAAATCGCCGCTCTTACGGATAAATTATTCAGCTTTATTTTCTTCACGATATTCGACGGCACGTTGTAGGTCACGTAAATATCTTTCAAGCGAATGAAATCCCCTTTAGCCACGCGTACGTTAGAATAATTATAAGCATTGTACGCTCTTTCCAGATAAGGGTAATTCTGATTATCGCGCACGGTAGGGATAGCCGGAATATTGGTTATCTCTTCATCTCCGGGCAACATCCAGCGATCAGCAAATTCTCGTCCCATTCCCAACAAATCGGAATACCGGGCACTGAATGAAGGGTAAAGACGCAATTTACTTCCGAACTGGTACGTGAAGAATATACCTACCTTGAAATTCTTGAAGTTAAACGTGTTGTCAAACCCACCAATCATTTTCGGGTCAACCGGTCCCTCGTAAATCAAGTAATCCGTTTTATTCACCTCTTCAAAATTAACCTCCCCGACAGTAGCTACCCCGTTCTCGTTCATCAACACGGGCATACCTTCACTATTCAATCCGACAAACGGTATGGAATAGAGTCCCCGCACAGGGTAATTCTCCTTCGGGTATCCCTCTACCGGCAACAAGTCTATCACCCGCGGGTTCGAGTACAAGTTGGTAATTTTATTCTTGTTGTAAGAGAAGGTCATATTTGTTTCCCACTTGAAACCACGGGTATTGATATTTTTCGTGTTCAACGTGAACTCAAACCCGTGAGAAGTCATATCCGCGTAGTTGGCAAACTTGAAACTCTTTCCCCCGATACCGGCAGACCGCATCAAACCGATCAAATCGAAACCGGAACGCTTGTACCAGTCAACAGTCAGACTGAAACGGTTATTGAATATACCCAAGTCCATACCGATGTTCAACTCGTATTGCTTTTCCCAAGTAATATCAGAGTTCTCCAGTTCCTCGATATAAATACCGTTCTCCCGGTAATCCACCGGACGATACTGTATCGCATTTCTATATACCACTGCCGCGTTGGTGGCGGGTCCCATGTTAGCCGTCAACCCGTATGTCGCGCGGAATGTCCATCTTGACAACCACTCGGTATGCCGCAGGAACCATTCACTCTTCAAATGCCATGCACCACTGACGTTCCACGTCGGCAGCCAACGGGAAGTTTTCGATTTACCCAATTTGTTGGAACCGTCATAACGTACCGTACCGTTCAACGTGTACCGCTCGTTGAAGGAATACCCCGCCGTGGCAAACAGAGCCACAAACCGATCGGTCATATTTTTGTAATCGAAATAAGAAAGTCCTTGTTCTATCGCTTTTTTCAATATCCTGTAATCCACGAAAGGAACATTTCCCCGGTCATATTGCATCCCGTAACCATAGTTCTCGGAAGCCGTACGTTTGGTACTTTTCAATTCCATTCCCACCAACACGCTCACGTTGTGGAAATCATTCAATAAATCGTTGTAACCCGCCATCCCGCGGAAATAATAGTTCAGCAGGGAGTTATCCGAACGGGTATAGAAACCACCTTTCGGCAACACGGAAACAGGTACCCCGGTAATATTATCCGGGTCCCGGTACAAATTACCGTTATATTCGCGTACCATCGTGTTATAATCCGCCCGGTAAGACTCCGCCATATTGGAATTTTCGTGAATCTGGTGTTCCCGGCTACTCTTCACGTAACGCACGGAACCCATCAATTTCACGTTAAGCGGCCTCCACGGTTTCAACTCCACTTCCGCTTGAAACCGCGTATCCAACAACTCGATATCAATCTGGTTATTATCCAACTCGTTCAAGATGCTGAACGGGGCATAATTCATCACGTAATACTCGGGATTTCCATTGTCATCCCTCGGACGCAGCACCCGGCTTGTGTTTAAGGCATAACTGAACGGGTTGATATCAAACGCCCGCGAAATTGTTCCCGCTTGCGCATCCACTGCCCGGGAAAGAGTTCCCGGTGCTTTCTGCAAACGCATGGAGCCGTTTGTCAATATGTTTATATTAATCCACTTGGCAAGATCTATCGTTGTATTGATATTCGCCGTAAAACGCTTCACGTCATCCGTGGGCGACCACCCCGGGTCACCGAAATAACTCAAAGAAGCATAGAATCTAGCCTTTTCCAATCCCGTTGTCATGGACACGGAATGACTTTGCTGTATACTCGGGCGGAAAAGTGCCTTGAACCAATTCGTGTTCAACTTCTCGTATTTTTGCAAGAACTTTGCCCGTCCTTCCCGGGTATTCTCAACTTCAAAACCCGACTCGTCATAATAGTCACTCAAGGCATCGTACATTTTACGATAAACACCACCGTTAGCACCGTTCCGTATCCCCACGTAACTCAGCCAACCTTTACTTTCCAAATCAAGGTACACACCCATCTGTTGCTGGGAATTCATGATGTTGTACTCCCGATAGGAAGGCACTTGCCGCACGGAAAACTCTCCCGAATAATTCAACTTCATCTGTCCTACTTTACCCTTTTTAGTCGTGATTACAATCACGCCGTTCATGGCTCTCGCCCCGTAAAGAGCTGTTGCCGAAGCATCTTTCAATATCTGGAAGGTTTCGATATCATCCCCGTTCAGACCTGCCACGGCGGAACTGATCAAAGTAGTAGCGTCACCCGATGAAAGTTCGTCGGCACTAACCTCTACCACGTCTTCCAACACCACCCCGTCGATTACCCACAAAGGCCGCATTTCTCCGAAAATAGAAGAAGAACCTCGAATTTTCAATTTAGGAGCCGCACCGAAAGTACCCGACACGTTCTGTATGGCAACGCCGGCAGCTTTTCCTTGCAACATACGGGCGATGTCATTCGCCCCGTCCGATTCCAGCTGATCGGCTCTCACCACGGATGCCGCACCGGTAAAGAGTTTACGGTCAATCGTCTGGTAACCGGTCACAACGACCTCGTCAATAGATTGTACATCTTCCTGCAACACGACCTTTCTCAACGCCCTCGTGTCCGTGCTGCTTATTTCCCGGTTCTTGTAACCGACATAAGTAAATATCAAAGTATATTTCCCTCCCGGAAGTGTCAATTTAAATTTTCCATCGGCATCCGAAACCGTACCCGCTTGTGTACCTTTAATCTTAATCGTCACACCGGGAAGCGAAGTATTAGCTTCATCAAAAACCTGACCTTGTATAATGACACTGGAATCCTTTTTCACGGTATCCCGCGTGAAAACGTTCCTTGCCGTCATCACGTTACTTATCTCCCGCTCCGCGAACAAATGCCCGTTCCACGCTACAAGAAAAAATAACAGCAAGTATATATTTCGTAATTTATTCTGAATCATATTCATAAACATTCTTTTTAAATCACATCGATTATTCTTTTGTCAACACGATCCAACGTTTGGAGTCTGCCAGATTCACAAAATAATACTGATTATTACCGGCCGGCACAATCGTGAATCCTGCCGGGTCGGTGAAGAACCGCCGAAATGTTTCGTAAGTAATCTGAGATTCCATGTTCGACCAAAATTTATCATTATTACTCATCATCCTTCCCGGAATAAACGAGAAGCGCAACTGGTCATCACGCAAAACCTCCATCTCCATACCCAAATCCAATGAACAATTCGCTTCGGCAAACCCGTTTTCCGCCCCGAAGAAACTCAGCCACGGACCGACCATCGTGCCATTATAATTCAACTGCCACACGATTCTAATTTGTTTCAAACCGGCAAGCACCGCCAACGGATACCCGTTTTTCAACTCCTCGCACATAAACGACATATTGGAAAGCATTTTCACGATTTCCGACATAATAGCCATACTGGGTTCAAGTTTACCAATTTTCGCCAAACCAACCAGATCACTACCGCTCTGCATATCCCTCACCGAATTGTAGAATTGGAAAGGCGGTTTATGGCTATATTTCAAACTACCGATAACACCCGGAGTATTCGATTCAAACAAATCCTTTGCCTCGTTATATTTCAATGCGCCCAACACGACCCCGTTTACTTTAATTTTCGGCTGGAAGGCAATTCCTTCTTTCGTCCCGAAAACAGCCGTACGAGCCGTCTTGATTTCTTTCGTTTCATCATCGGCATACGTGTAACTTGCGCTACGGGTATCCGGATCATAAATCAGATTAATAGCCGTCTGGTTCATCATCAATCCCCTGAAAAAAGGTGCGTCTTTCGGTGGTGCCATCCGTTCGATATTCTTACGGGAAGCCTCCATTAACTCGGTCCAATCGGTTTCCTCGGCGGGAGTAAATACAAGTTTATTGCTGTATTTCTTTCCCAGAAACACGATAGAATCCGCCGAAATACTCTGTATCACGAACTCAAATTCTCCCTGTAATCCTTTTCCTTGGGGTTTATTTTTCGGATCTGCCAGATAGTGCAGGCAGGAATAAGTGTCAAAACTCAACACCGGACCTTGGGAAGCGTTAAAACTATAAGTAGAAAGCGTAGTTTCCTCCACGAAGTCGGTATACACTCTGACATTTTCCGAGTCCAGAAACTTCATCAACACATTATACCCCCCGTGGGTTTCCGGGTTAGGCACGTAAAGCATCCTCCAGCCGAACTCCGGTTTCACCAATTCTTGGGCACAATTATCAATCACTTTCTGAACCCGTACCACCGCATTCTCGTCAAATACCGTATCATTGTCCACGGTACAGGCAGTGAAGAATAGCCCCAGTATTATCCATGATAAATATATCTTTCTCATAATCTATGCTTTAATAGTTTCCTTGTACAACATCATCTATCGCCGTGTTTACAAGCTCCCGAAGCCTATCGATATCTATTCCCCACGACTCGTCAAGATAAGTTCTCACCATATCCAGCTTTTTCAGGATATTACTTTTCCCCGTTTCGTTCGAGATTTTCCCCAACAAGGCTTCCCACGATTCAGCCGTGTTTGTCACGTACTCCGCTACCACTTCCGCGAAATCCTCCCCCGGTTCCGCCATCGCGTAAGGTGTCACAAATCCCAGAGAACGGGCTTGTTCCACGCTATTCCCCGTCCATGTTGCAGAATAAGAATTCGGTGTAATCTGTTTAAATGCCAGATTATATTCCTTTTTCTGATTCAATATATGCGTAAACTCGTGGTGTAACACCCGGATGTAATGCATGACATTATCCCAATTTTTAGGATCATACTCCTCCAACTCGTACAATACCACCTTTTTACCACCCTCGGCGGTACCTTGCGTCTTGGTTCCGTCTTCATTCCAACCCGCACTTCCCAATAACAATATCTGCTTCGGAAAAATCGGGTTCATCACTTCCATCCCGCAAAGCTCCAGATAGGTATCAATCCACCCGTGCTTCACCATCCGCAAGAAAGGAACAATCGTGTCTATCTGCGCCGGTATCAAGTTCTTATTGGCTTCTGTTTCGATATCTTTCCAACGATAAAGAACCTCTATATTGTGCGGCTTCACGTAATTTTCAAAAATCCACGTGTCAACTTCGTTCCAGACAGGATCCTTTATATCGTAGATCGAGTCGTCGAACTTGGCATTTTCACTACATCCCGTCCATAACGCTTGGAAGGAAATCAATATAATAATGCTAAATAAAACTTTTTTCATAATCATCCGATTTATCCATTAACGGGGATTCGGTTCCATCCCATAACTTACCGCTGTTACCGGAACCTGCAACAATCGCCGGGGATCGTCCTTGGTCAGAATATACTTATTCTGTGTTCCGTATTCCTTGTGTGTCACTTCTATATTGAAGCGTTTGACATCAAACCAACGCATACCTTCCGAGCAAAACTCTCTCCGCTTCAGATCGGTGATATATTTCAACACCAGCATCTGGTCTGCATCTATCTGATCTTTATACCATGGTTCCAATTCCACGCCATTCTTCTGTTCCCCGTAAAAACGTTTGATTTTTTCCAACGTCACGGTATGAGAAGTCGGGTTATAACTGGTAATGCGCGTACTCAGAAACAGGTTAATATCCGCCAGAGCCTTGTCATAATCCTTTGTCATCGTGTAGGCTTCCGCCCGGTTCAACGCCACTTCTTCCATCGAGAAAGCCACGCAAAAAACATAGGGACGCCCTGTTGTCGATCCGGGATACGTGTTCTTGAAATACTCGTATGATTTGTACAAAACGTAAGTCGGCGCCGCGCCGAAAATCGGATAGATCAATTTCCCGCCGCATACCGGATCGTTATCCGGGAATATCTCGTTCTTCTTGCTCAACGAAAGCCCGTAACGGGAGAAACTCTCCGCCCGCCACCAGATGGAAACCCCGTTGGTCAACAACAATATGGCAGGTTCCCCGTAATTCGTGTACAATTTCATGTACTCGATCACGTTCGAAGACACGGGCAAATAATTCTGCGTGTAATTTCTCAACAAATCTTTGTACCCGGTTCCTTCTCCCAAAACCTCCGTGCAATACGCCTGTACCTTATCCCACGAATCACCGCGATACAGATAATAACGGGCTGCAAACGCCGCCCCGGCAGCCTTCGTGAAATGGTATTTGGCAACATCGTAAGCGTTGTCACGCAACAGAGGCAAACCTTCCGTCAAGTCACGCTCGATAAACTCGTACACCTCTTTCACCGTGTTACGGGTATAAATCACGAGAGCCTCCTTTTCCGGTTTTTCCACGTAAGCCACGCCTAAATCACTTGCCATCGTCGCCGGGTTATAATGTTTCCCCCAGAAATTGACCAGCATGAAATGAGCGTATGCCCTCGCGACGAGCGCTTCTCCCCTGTACGGCTGAAGTTCCGGGGTATTTCCAAGGTTATCAATGGCTTCCAGCGCGTGATTCGCCGCAGCAATGGCACGATAACAAGCATCCCAGTATTTCGTGGGCGAATCATAATCGTTGGTCGTGTTTTCCTCCCATTTATAAGCCTCTTCCTGCATCTGCGGATACACGGAAACCTGCCACGTACCCTTATCGTCAGCGTTATCACTCATCCACTCGCCTTGCAGCATATAATGTCCCTCCGGGTATGCCGAAACCAACAAGGCCTTGATCGACTCAACGTCCTTCAACTCGGTACGGTCATCGGGCACCTCACTCAAAAATGACTCACAGCCGAGAAAAAGAGTCGAAAACAATAATATAATAAAAATATACGATCTCATAAATATCTCGTTATTAATTAAAACCCTAGTTTCACAGCCAAAGTAAATTGCCTTGGTACAGGTAAAGCGACACCGCCGGAACGAGCAAACTCGGGATCCTGACCTTTCAATTTTTTATCGGCATATAGAATACACAAATTCGACGCTGAAACCCTGAAGGAAAGATTCTCGATTTTCCATCCTTTTATCCAATCCTTGGGTATATCATAACTAAGCGTGACCTCTTTCAAGCGGATAAAATCGCCTTTTGCCACACGTTCCGTGCTATAATTATAGGCATTATAAGCTAACTCCAATTCAGGACTATTCTTGTATTGACGATGAGAAATTATAGCCGGTATCTTTGTATATTTTTCGTCTCCGGCAGCCATCCAACGATCGGCAAACTCGTTCGGGATAGCTTCATTATCATAGTAACGATATTTAAAAACAGGATCCAGCCAAATCTTACTCCCGAACTGGTAAGTAAAAAACACGGCTAAACGGAAATCTCCATACTTGAATGAATTATCGAAACCTCCCGTGAACTTCGGATCCGCTGACCCCATGTATTTCAAGAAATCGGTCTTCTGAACTTCTTGCAGGTTCAAATCCGACACCGTAACTTCATGATCCTGATTCAAATAAGTCGGCAATCCCTGACTATTCAAACCTTTAAACGGGATAGCGTACACACCCCTGACAGGCTTTCCCTCCATGGGCGCCCCACTCGGTGATATCAATTGCATCACTTGTGAATTGGAAGCCAGATTCGTGATTTCATTCCTATTGTAAGCAAATGTCAGATTGGTTGTCCACGAGAATTTCGGTCGGATCATATTTTTAGTATTAATCGTCAACTCCACCCCATTGGACTTCATATCCGCGTAATTGGCATATTTTAACGACTCCCCGCCAATACCCATCGTGCGCAGGATACCGATCAGATCGAACCCGTTACGGAAATAAACGTCCGTACTCACGCTCACCCGGTTATTCCAAAGACCGAGGTCTGCCCCCAGATTCAACTCGTATTGTTTCTCCCAAGTCAATTCCGAATTTTCCAAAGAGTGAATCACGATCTGATTTTCCTTCTCTGCCTGCGTGGGACGGAAAGAAACATCCCCCATGAACACGGCCTTCGCGTTCGTCGCCGGTCCCATACTTGCCGTCAGACCATACGTGGCACGCAACGTCAGCAAAGAGATATTATCTATATCCTGCATAAAAGACTCTTCCTTCACGTTCCAAGCCCCACTGACATTCCACGTGGGCAACCACCGGGAAGAAGTAGTCTGTCCCATTCTATTCGAACCGTCATAACGCCCGGTTAGGTTTAACGTATACTTTCCCGCCCATGAAAAACTTCCGGTTAAAAACATGGCAACAAAACGATCATACGCGTTCTCCAACCCGAAATACTGATCGTTCCGCTCCAGAATTTGTTTGATAATCCGGTAATCTATAAAAGGAACATTTCCCCGGTCATACTGGATACCGAAACCTTTAGAGTACGTTTCCCGACGATTGGTACTCCGCATTTCCATTCCCGCCATCACATTATACATGTGCCTCTCCGCAATCATTCCCGAATAATTGGTCGTCGCCCGAAAATAATAATTTAACAACCGGTTGTCTGTCCGGTTATAAAATCCCCCCTGCGGCAACACGGAGATAGCCGGCAACCCGGGAGTACTCGGATCATTATACAGGAAATTGTTACTACCGCGCACCGTTGCGTCATAATCAGCGCGATAACATTCCGCCAGATTGGAACCTTCTTTAATTTTATGCTCCCGCGTGGACTTCACGAATCGTACTGCACCCAGTAACTTGATATCCCACCCGTCCAGCGGGCGAATTTCAAATTCGGCTTGAAATTTCGAATCCAGCATATCAATATCCAGATAATTCAATTTCAACTCCTGTATAATATTAAACGGGGCGTAATTCATCACGTAATATTCCGGGTCCCCGTTCTCGTCATAAGGACGCATCGTGCGACTCGTATTCAGCGCGAAACTAAACGGGTTCAAGTCAAAATTACGCGATATCGAACCGTTCACCGGATCGGTTTCACGTCCTATCGTACCCGGAGCCCTTTGTTTACGATAAGAGTGACTTGTCAGGAAATTGAATTTCAAATATTTATTTATATCAAAGGATGAATTCATATTGGCCGTGTAACGGGAAACGTTATCCCCGATCGTCCATCCCGGATCGTTGAAAAAACTCAAAGAAGCGAAAAAACTGCTTCTCTCCGATCCCACGGAAAAACTAACCGAATGACTCTGTTGTATGGAATTTTTGAACAATATCCCGAACCAATCCGTGTTCACCTTTTCATATTTCGACAAATAACGCATTCTATCCTCAGGCGTATTCTGTAACTCAAACCCGACCTGCGGGTCATAATTATCCAAAGCATCGTACATCTTACGATACACACCTCCTTTAGCCGCACGGGAAACGTCCGCGTAATTCAACCAGCCTTTTTCTTCCAAATCCCGGTAAAACATCATCTGCTGCTGGGAATTCATGATATTATATTCTTGGTACATCGGTTTCACCCGCATCGTGAACTCCCCGGAATAACTCACCCGCATCGAACCTTTACTTCCCCGTTTCGTCGTGATCACGACAACCCCGTTCATGGCACGAGCCCCGTAAAGAGCCGTCGCGGAAGCATCTTTCAAAATCTGTATATTCTCGATATCATCCGAGTTCACCCCTGCGACCGACGAACTGATCAACGTGGCAGCATCTCCCGAAGCCAAGTCATCAGCCGAAACGTCCACGACATCTTCCAGCACGATACCGTCCACCACCCACAGCGGCTTCTGGTCGCCGTAAATGGACGACGCCCCGCGTACCCTCATCTTCGGTGCCGCACCAAAAGAACCCGACACGTTCTGAATCTGTACCCCGGAAGATTTTCCCTGTAACATACGTCCCACGTCATTGGAACCCGCCACCGCCAAATCGGCTGCTTTCACGATGTCGGCAGACCCCGTGAACAGCCGACGGTCAATCTTCTGGTACCCGGTAACTACCACCTCGTCCACCTGCAAGGATTTGTCCTTCATGACAATCGATAAACTCTTTTGTCCCGTGTAAGGAATCTCCTGTGTTTCCATTCCCACGAATGAAAATTGTAAAATCATGCCGGACACCCGGTCAGCCTCGAACTTGAAATTACCGTCAATATCCGTGGCGGCACCGGTTCCCGTACCCTTCACAACGACAGCGACACCCGGAAGTACTTCACCATGTTCATCCTTCACCGTCCCCGTGATCGTGACTTTTTTCGGAGGTTCTTGCTTGGCGACCTCTTTTTTCTTGATCACCACGTTATTCCCGTTCACCGTGTAGGTCAGGTTGGTTGCCTTCAAACATGAATCCAACACCTGCAAGGCCGGACGATTCTTCACGTCCACGTTCAAGTTCACGACAGTCTTCACATCCTGTGCCCCGTACATGAACACGTAAACAGTCTGCTTCTGGATTTCCCAGATCACCTGCTCAAGATTCACTTTCGTCATCTTGAGCGTTACATTTTTATTTTGTGCCAGAACAGGATGCGTGACCAGAATCCCCCCCAACAACAAAATAAACAACTTACCTCTCGCTTTCGAACTTTCTTTTAGTAATTTTTTCGTAAACAAAGAGATACCTCCTTCGTTTTTTTTCATACATTTGTAAGATTAAAGTTCAACATACTTTAATTAATTGTAACAAACAAACACGTGGCGAGCTCCAATTCCCCACGTGTTATTTTTTTATAGACACGTAAACCGTATTATTTTCCAACACAACATTTACCAACTCCGTCCGTCTTAACATATCGAGGATGGGAGCGATATTCTCGTACCGGTTGATACATCCGCCCAATTCTACCCGCTTCGATTCTTCATCCAAGAACTCGAACTTCACCCCGTACCAACGGGCTAAATTACGGGCAACCCGTTCCATTGACGTATCTTTGAACTTGATTTCCGCATGATGCCAAGCCGTGTAAAGGCTCACGTCCACCTCACGCGTGTTCAACAAACCGGAAACCCGTTCGTACACGACCTGTTCCCCGGGTACAATCTCGTGCTCGTGTTCACCGCTTTTCACGGCAACCCGCCCTTTCACCAACGTGGTTTCAAAAGAATTTTCGTCATCATACGCCCGCAAATTAAATTCCGTACCTAACACTCTCACGTCCATCCCTTTCGTTTTCACGATAAAAGGATGCAAAGAATCCTTTGCCACGCAGAAATAACCTTCTCCCTCAAATTCAACCACCCGTTCGCCATGGAACCTGACCGGATAACGCAATTTACTCTCCGCGTTCAAGAACACCCGGGTACCGTCCGCCAGAATCATCATATATTCCATCCCGTTCAACGTATGCATTTCATTGTACACGACTATGGTATCCTCCCCTTCATTGCTCCGCGAGTAGTCCAAATGATTGGATTCCTTGTATATGGTTACACCCCCGCTCTCGTCAATAGCTTGATTCCCGTTCTTATCAATCTTCACGATACGCCCGTCCCCCAATACCAAATGTGCCTCTTTGCTCACGTTTATCTCCTGCCGCGCTATCACCTCTTTCTTTTGTACTGAAGGCTGAAGTACATACGCCAGTGTTATAACCAACAATATCCCGGCAGCTACCGCAGCATAACTCATGTATACCCGCGACCGACGACGCCTTTCCTCCATCCTCTTCCTGTCAACCCGTTTCTCCATCAAGTACCACGCGGACTTCACGTCAGCTTCCGCCATACGCTCCAATTTCCGCCCGACAAATCCCTCCTCCGCGAAACGCCGGAAAAGAGCCTCGTTCTCTTCGGATGCAGCTCGCCACTCCTTCAGCAACAAGTCCTCCTCTTCGGTAGGCACATTTGCCAAGTGAGCCGCGATAGCTTTTATAATTTTTCTTTTTTGTTCTTCAGTTTCCATTACTATAAATACAATTCTAGTTTTATATTCTCACTACAACTTCAATTGCATTTAGGGGTAATGAAAATAGCGTTTTTTTTGAAAAAAAATTACACTTATTATCTAAACAACTGATTTAAAAGGAAAAGAAAAAAGAATAAAAGGATGAATATATCTTTTAACGCTTGTCGCAATTTCTGGTAGGCAATCTTTTTCAAGGTATGCAACGTACCGTCGGCAATTCCCATTTCCTCGGCAATCTCCGCATTCCGTTTTCCCGCCATCGAACTCATGATAATGCGGCGCATTTGCGTCGGGAGCGCGTTCACGGCCTTGTACAACAACAACAAAACCTCATTCTCGATCTCGTCCTCCTCGTAGGACTCCGCTCCCGCTTGAAGCATCTCTTGTATATACCGTTCCTCCACCCGTGATTTTTTCAACAAATTGAAACAACGATTTCGTACCGATACATACAGGAATCCCCGCACCTCCGATAAAGTAAAATACTCCTCCTTTGTTTCCCAGTATTTCAACAGCACATCCTGAGCCACGTCCCGACCGGCATCCGTATCCCGGATATATTTCATGGCGAAAGAATAAAGCACCGGATAGTAATCTTCAAAAAATACCCGGAAAGCTTTTTTATCCCCCATTCTTATATCCGATACTATATCACCAGTCATAAATATATTATTATAATAATACAGGATACCACGAAACGAACCTCTTATCCTCGTTCATTTACAACAAAAGTAATTAATATAAAAGAAAAAACAATAACAAAAAGAATTTCTACCTCTCAAAAATACCAAAGTTATTCCGAATACGACCACATGATATCCCCTCGATATTAATTTCCCCGACAAACCAATGGCCTGCCATCCGTGACTATCCCGAATTAAAATCCATCGTTAAAAAACATTTACATGATAAAACAATGCTGTAAAGATAACACCTACCCACCCTCTTCTCCAACTGTTTTTCATAAATACCCGATGTATTTTCACAAACACCCCAAAAAACGACATGAACAGCACTCAGGCAATAATCCCCATAATCCACTACAATTATCTATCTAAAAATAGTATAATTTCCTTTCTCTAACCTGTCACTCCCGCTTCAATCACGTCCCCGAACGTCTTTGATAAGGGAGTGAAACGAAAGTGATTCGTCTTTGATAAGGGAATACATCGAATTCTCCACGGGTTCTCGTCGGAAATCAATTATATATCCCCAATATTACTTTATATGAAAATCCAACAAACAATCTTCACCCAAAAACATCTGAAGGCGATCGCCGATTTTCAATTCTTTTTGCCGGAAAGAATTTCCACAATAGACTAAATCACCTATTTTCAACATACAATATTCAGACATACCGGCAATCAATTTTTCCGGCAGTATAGGAAGGTCGTTCATCTTACCCCGGAAAACTTCCAACTCATTTACCCGAAAACTATACTCGACATCCCGCAACCCCGAATCACACTTTTTTAACACGGATACCGCGGCAGCCCCATCAAAACCATAAGCCATGACAGCAGGCAACCCCATGCCCGACAATCTCCGCCCGAAATCATCCGCATAGAATCGGACACCAACGCCGACCTCATCATAATAACGCCCGGCAAAACGCTCCGACACATGCTTACCAATCTTCCCCACCCGTAAAACGACCTGTGGGACACAACTCAATTCCCCAGCAAACCCCGGAATATAGAAATCATCATTATTCCTTAACAAAGCGTTATCCCCGATAACGTCATAAGCCACTTCTCCCGAAGCATTATATTCCGCGCAAAGTAATTTCATAACCGTGAATCCAAAGATTGAACCTCAAAAATGCTCAATCCCCCAATCTTAAATCATAAATCTTAAATCACTAAATCATCTATTCCTCTTTTGGGTACATGATGCGTCCCGTTCGCCTCCCGCCAATACTTGAAATCCCCGTCTTTCATCGGTTCGATCACCACCGTTTCCTTCGGCTTGCCGAGGGCTATCACGTACATGATCTTCAAATGTTCGGGCAATTGTAATATCTCCCGCAAAGCCTCGTTCTTGAATGCCTTGATAATACACCCGCCATACCCTTCTTCCACTGCTCCCAGCAAAATGGTCTGCGCTTGAATCCCGTCGTCACACAGGCAATTCTCCACGATAGAGGTATCCAACAACTGGATCAGATAAGCCGATGGACGCTCGCCTTCCTCCGGACCGTCCCAATCCTTCAAATATCCCGCCCAAGCTAACGTATGAAACACTCTTCCACACATCGCCGCATCTGAAACCGGCTTATATTTCAACGCTTGCGCATTCCTCCCTGAAGCACAATAACGAGTCAGTTTCACGAATTCGATCAATTCCTCCCGGGAAATCCAAACATCTTGGTAAAACCGACGATAACTCCTGTTTTTCAATAGCAATTCTTTCAACATAAATCCGAACAGATTTTGATATATAAATTGTAAATTTGTTCCGAAACAAAAATAACAATAAAATATGAATTCGTTTCTCCAATTGCTGGCAAAAGATCTGATTCAAAAATACGGGCATGAATTTGACAACCTGACCATTCTGTTCCCGAACAAACGGGCAGGACTCTTTCTTGCCGAGGAATTGGCGCATTTGATCACGAAACCCGTGTGGATGCCCGAAATCCTCACGCTTGGAGAATTTATTGAACGACAAACCGGACTGAAAAAAGCGGAAGAATTACCCCTTATTATAAAACTCTACAAAACGTACCAAGAATATTCCGGTACCACGGAACGATTCGACGATTTCTATTTCTGGGGAAATATGTTACTGGGGGATTTCGACGATATCGACAAATACCTCGTGGACGCCAAAGACCTGTTCTCCAACATCACGGCATTAAAAGAAATCGAGAACGCGTTCCCTTACCTCACTCCCGAACAAATAGAATTTATCCAGAGCTTCTGGCGTAGTTTCAATGGCGAAAAATACAGCCGGGAACAACAGGAATTTCTTAACGTATGGGATAAATTATATCCCACCTACAAAAATTTCAAGGCAAAACTAACCGGGGAAAACCTTTGTTACGAGGGTATGGGGCAGCGACTGTTCTACGAACGGTTATCCCACTACCACACGGACAAACAACTCATTTTCGCCGGGTTCAATGCCTTGAACCAGTGTGAAAAAAGAATATTCTCCCACTTCCGGGACAGCGGGCAAGCATCTTTTTACTGGGATTATGACCTCTATTACTCGGCAAACGAAAATCACGAGGCGGGACACTATATCCGGGAAAACATGAAACTGTTTCCCAACGCCTTGGGACTGGAACATTTCAACAACTTTCGCTACAACAATAAAGAGGTAGAATACATCTCCGTTCCCTCCACCATCGGACAAGCCAAACTACTTCCCGTGCTCGTGGAGCAACTCCATCCCCAACCGCGAAAGACATATACCGACACGGCTATCGTCCTTTGCGACGAAACGCTGCTCACCCCCGTGATTCATTCAATCCCTCACTCGATTGACAAAATCAATATTACCATGGGGTATCCGGCACAAAACACCTCCGTGGCAGCACTAATCGGCATGCTGGGCGACCTAAAACGTTACGCCAAGCAAGTGGACGGCGCCACGCACTATTACTACAAACCGGTCATCGCCCTCCTCAACCATAAACTGATTAAAAGCAGTTGCCCGAATGACATCCCGGAAATCACGAACTACATCAACACGAACAACATCGTGTACGTGGCAGAAAAAAGCCTCCAATTCAGCGACATCACCCGCACCATCTTTTCTTCCTCCACGGAAAGCCTGCCGGACTACCTTCTGAATATCTTGAAAAAAATGATTGCCGCCTTCCGACCGGAAGAACAGGAAGGACTGGCTATCGAGAAAGAATTTCTTTTCACGGTCTTCACCGCCATACAGGGGATACAAAACACGTTCCGGGAAGAAAACATCGTCCCGGAAGACAAATTCTATCTACAGGTCATCAACAAAATCCTGCAAGGAATATCCATTCCTTTCTCCGGCGAACCGCTGGAAGGCATGCAAATCATGGGACTCATGGAAACCCGTATGCTGGATTTCAAAAACTTGATTATCCTCTCCGCCAACGAAGGCGTCCTCCCGAAAAGCGGACACGCCTCGTCCTTTATCCCGTATAACTTGCGTCTGGGATTCGGGCTCCCTACACCGGAACACATGGATGCCCTGTTCGCGTATTATTTCTATCGTTTACTGCAACGGGCAGAACACGTGAAAATCCTTTACACGGATGTTACCAAGGGAATGACCAGCGGGGAAATGAGCCGTTTTCTTTACCAGATGAAATACGAATCGGGCTTACCCATCCGGGAAACCCATTTCCAAAATAATATTTCCGTGCAGGACAATCCTGTTATTTCCATCTCGAAAAACAAGGCCATTCTGGAAAAGCTGCATCGCTACACGCTTCCCGACGAACGAGGAATCTCCCCGTCGGCACTGAACACTTACATGGAATGTCATCTGAAATTCTATTTTAAATATATCGCCGGAATTAAAGAGAAAGAAGAGATAGCCGAGGAACTCGACCAACGGCTGCTGGGTACCATATTCCACCAGAGCACCCAATCCCTCTACCAAACCTTCCCGAATGGCGAAATCACGGAAGAGGGGCTCGACTCCTTGATGCAAAATGACACACTGATAGAGGAACATATTCGCCAGTCCTACCTGCAACTATACGACTCCACGGTATCGCGCATGCTCGAAAGCGGTGCGAACGAACTTGTACTTTCCGTCGTGAAAAAGTACGTGAAAAAAGTCCTTGAATACGATAAAACCCTATGCCCCTTCCAGCTGATTTCCATGGAGAGGAAATACCGGATGTCACTCGAGATTAACACGCTCGAGCACCCGCTTGTCATTCACGTGGAAGGAGATATCGACCGGGTAGACCGGACAGACCGGGGAACACGAGTCATCGACTATAAAACCGGGGCAGACAAGACCGAATTCAAAGACCTCCCTTCTATCTTTGACTCCAACAACAGGCAACGCAACAAAGCAGCTTTCCAAACCCTGTTGTATTGCATGATGTACGAGCACGAGAATCCCGGTACAGACCCTATTTTACCCGGTATATACAGCACCAAACTACTGTTTACCCCGAACTATACCTACTCGCTGAAATGCAACAAGGAACCCATTCACCGTTTCAAACCTTACGAACCGGAATTTCAAGCCCTGCTAACCGAGTTGCTCGAGCAATTATTCTCCCCCGACGTCCCGTTCACCCAAACGGAACTCCCGGAAAAATGCCGCCATTGCTCTTATAACGAGATATGTAAACGAGGATAGCATCGCCCTCCCCACCAATGAGACATTCCTACCGAAGTCCCAACACAATCCTACCCAAGAACTACCCAAATCATCCCCTACATAGCTTGCACCCGTGCTTTTTCCACGACCTTTCTACTATGGAGAATATAGAATATCCACAAATTCGTCGCAGCATCAACGAAGCTAGGGTATGATTACGGTATTACTTGGGTAGTTCTTCGGTAGGCTCTCAGTAGGTTTACCCGGGAAAAACTTTACAATCTCTCTTTCGCCATCAAATAAAAAGGAAGCCGAGAGTCGAGATGCTTTTTCACGTGACTCTCCAACTCTTCATCGGAAAGCCCCGCCAACAGGGGACGTGTTGCCCGCTGCTCCCGCAAACGCCCGATAATCACAGGCAAAGACGTATCTAAAAATAACGTGTGTCCCGCCGCATTCATGCGCTCCATGTTATCAAAAAAACACACCGTTCCCCCTCCCGTTGCCAGCACGAAATCATCCCCCCGGGCACAAAACTCTCGCAAGACATCCCGTTCCAACTCGCGAAAATACCCCTCTCCCTTACGAGCAAAAATATCCGGTATACAGCATCCGGCTCTTTCCTCCACGAGGGAGTCCAAATCCCGGAAAGGGATTCCCTTTTCTTCGGCCAATTCCCTCCCGAACGTGGTCTTGCCACTCGCCATATACCCGACAATGAAGAATTTCATAACCGTCAATTACTCGAAGTCCAGCTTCATCTGCGACTCGTCACTCAACATATCGGGATTCGTGATTTCGAAATCGACATCCGTGCCACCTTCTTCCGGCTTCTCCTCTTCCCCGCTATCTAAAGGTTCTATTTCCCGGATCTCCTTCACCTCGTAAGTTGTCAAACGCTTACCTCGTGCCTTATATGACTTTTCCGCGATAAACTCATCCGCAACAATCGCTTCCGCCGGACGATTCTCGTAACGACCGCCAAACACAATCTCGAACCGGGGACGTTTCTCCCCGCTCAAGCATACCAGATAGGAACCTTCACTCTCCCCGATAAACGAGGTAATTCTCACCATATCCTCAAACCGAAAACGCTTCAGGTAATAGTATTGCTGCTCGGCATCAAAGAACACTGCCGACCATACTTTCTCGGAATCAAATTTTTCAAATACAAGATATCCCTCCTCGTAGTGGTTGCTCAAATCATAATCGGAGGTATTATATGTACCGTTTTTATTCGCCACCAGTATCCGGTCATCTCCTTGGAATTCGCCGACATAGCGTCCCCGACCGTCCGTGTTCAAACGCAACACGTCCTCGTCCAGCCATATCTTGCGCCCTCCCAAGGTTGAAGCCCCTTTCTGTACCAGCGATATTTTGTGTATATCATTCTTGCTCAACAAATTTCCTTGAGAATCACGTCCCTTGATCGTCAACGTGGCAAAATCATACTCGGAAACCAGTTTCTTCATTCCCGGCTTCGGTTTCAGACATACCTTGATCACTTCCGCCTCCCCGTTCGGGTTAGCGCTGAAATACAGTACGCGGGAACCTGCCGCCCCTTTGGTCAGATTATACTGCTTGTCGCGGGTAATCCCCGTCACGCAAAATCGCTTTACGTACGACGGCCCGTATTTCCCATCCCGGTAAGCCACGTTATATATCGTGCGCTTGTCGTTCTTCTTGAAAACATTCACGTGCAACACGTCCTTACCCACGAACAGCTTATCCGCCACCTTCGTCACGTAATAGGTACCGTCTTTACGGAAAATAATCACATCGTCAATATCCGAACATTCGCAGATAAACTCGTCTTTCTTCAACGCTGTACCGACAAATCCCTCTTCCCGGTTGATATACAACTTCTCGTTTGCCACTACCACTTTCGTTGCCTCTATATTCTCGAAATTACGAATCTCCGTGAGGCGCTCCCGTCCCTTGCCGTATTTCGCCTTGATTCGCTTGTAATACTCGATCGAGTAAGGAATAATATGCTCTATATCGTGTTTCACCCGGGCAATCTCATCTTCCAATCCCTTGATATAATTCTCAGCCTGCTCGGAATTGAATTTCAAGATACGCTTCATCTTGATTTCCAGCAACTGCTTGATATCATCATCCGTCACGGGACGAATCAAATGCACGATAAACGGTTCCAAACGCTTGCGTACATGCACGACAACTTCCTCTACCGATCCGCTCTCCTCGAATTCCTTGTCTTTATATATTCGCTCCTCGATAAAAATCTTCTCCAAGGAAGAATATTGCCAATCGGTTTCCAACTCTCCCAACTTGATCTTCAACTCCAACAACAACAGGGCAACCGTATCGTCCACCGATTTCCGTAAAATGTCGGACACGGGCATAAAGACAGGCTTGTCGTTCTCTATCACGCACGAGTTCGGTGATATGGAAAGCTCGCAATCCGTGCAGGCGTACAAAGCATCTATCGTCTTGTCCGACGACACGCCCGCCGCCAGATGTACCAGAATCTCCACGTTTGCCGCCGTGTTATCGTCAATCTTCTTGATTTTGATTTTTCCCTTCTCGTTCGCCTTCAGTATTGAATCAATCAATGCCGTGGTTGTACGCCCGAAAGGGATCTCTGTAATACGCAATAACTTATTTCCCGCGTCTTTCTCGATACGGGCACGAATCTTCACGCTTCCACCCCGCAGACCGTCATTATACTTCGACACGTCAACCATACCTCCCGTCGGGAAATCCGGGTACAACACGAACTCCTCCCCGCGCAGGTAAGCCACGCAAGCATCTATCAACTCGTTGAAATTATGCGGCAAAATCTTGGAGGCCAACCCCACGGCGATACCTTCCACTCCCTGCGCCAACAGCAACGGGAACTTGATCGGCAACGTGACCGGTTCTCTCTTGCGACCGTCATACGACAATTTCCAATTCGTGGTCTTCGGGTTAAAAGCCACTTCCAACGCGAATTTCGACAAACGAGCCTCGATATAACGTCCCGCGGCGGCATCGTCCCCGGTGAGAATATTTCCCCAGTTTCCCTGACAGTCCACCAACAGATTCTTCTGTCCCAACTGCACCAGAGCATCCTTGATAGAAGCATCCCCGTGCGGGTGATACGACATCGTGCTCCCCACGATATTCGCCACCTTGTTATAACGCCCGTCATCCATCTCCCGCATAGCATGCAGTATACGACGCTGCACGGGCTTCAACCCGTCGTTCACGTAAGGCACGGCACGTTCCAGAATCACGTAGGAAGCATAATCCAGAAACCACCTCTCGAACATGCCAGACAAATGCTTTATCGACCGCACCCGCCCGTTCTCCTCGTGATGTTCCGGTTCTTGAGGCACCACATCCTCTACTTCCTCGTTATTTATCTCTTCGCTCATACAAATTGAAAATTGAAAATTGAAAATTGAAAATGAATCACATCATCCCAATTCCTAAATCTAAAATTTAAAATCTAAAATTATTAAATTTCATCCTTCTCCACGTACAAGTTATCAATAATAAAATCTTGTCGTTCATTCGTGTTTTTACCCATGTAATAAGACAAAATCGTCCCTATCGGGTCTTGCTTGGTCATGCGTACCGGTTCCAGACGAATATCTTTCCCGATAAACCCGCCGAACTCGTCCGGTGAAATCTCTCCCAAACCTTTAAAGCGCGTGATCTCCGGCTTCGGTCCCAGCTGTTTGATCGCTTTCTCCCGCTCCGCGTCCGAGTAACAATAACGAGTCTCTTTTTTGTTACGCACCCGAAATAACGGGGTCTGCAAAATATAAAGATGCCCGGAACGCACCACGTCCGGAAAAAACTGTAAAAAGAACGTCAACAACAGCAACCGGATATGCATACCGTCCACATCGGCATCCGTCGCAACAATGATATTATTATATCGTAACTCCTCTATTCCATTCTCGATATTCAAAGCCGCCTGCAAAAGATTGAACTCCTCGTTCTCGTACACGATTTTTTTAGTCAAACCAAACGAGTTTAACGGCTTCCCGCGCAAACTGAACACGGCTTGCGTGTTCACGTCCCGCGACTTCGTGATCGACCCGCTCGCGGAATCTCCCTCGGTGATAAATATCGACGATTCCGTCTTCCGCTCGTGGTTCGAGTTAAAATGTACCCGACAATCCCTCAATTTCCGGTTGTGCAGGCTCACCTGTTTTGCCCGCTCCCGCGCAATCTTCTGTATACCGGACATCGCCTTGCGCTCCTTCTCGGTTTCCACGATCTTGCGCAGCAACAACTCCGCCGTATCCGGATTCCGATGCAAGTAGTTATCCAACTCCTTTGTCACGAAATCCATAATAAAATTACGTACAGAGGGTCCTTCCGGGGCAATATCTTTTGACCCCAGTTTAGTTTTCGTCTGTGACTCAAACATCGGTTCCTGTACCTTTATACTGATTGCCGCAATAATCGACGTGCGAATATCGGCTAAATCAAAATCTTTCTTGTAAAAATCACGAATGGTCTTCACCACGGCTTCCCGGAACGCGATCAGATGCGTACCGCCCTGCGTCGTGTGCTGACCGTTCACGAAAGAATAATATTCCTCCCCATACTGCCGCCCGTGCGTCATTGCCATCTCGATATCCGTCCCTTTCAAGTGAATAATGGGGTAAATCCCCTCACCACTCATGTTCTCGGACAACAAATCATAAAGTCCCCGTTTCGAATGAAACTTCTGACCGTTAAAAACAATCGTGAGCCCGGAATTCAAGAACACGTAATTCTTGAACATCGATTCCAGATAATCCGAAATGAAGTGATAATTCCCGAATAACTCCTTATCGGCAATAAAAGTCACCAACGTACCGTTCGGCTCATTCGTCGGTTCAATCTCCCGTTCCTCCACGATCAGCGCCTTGCTATAACACACTCGCTTCGTTTCCCCGTCCCGGAATGATTGTATAATAAAACTCTCGGAAAGCGCATTCACCGCTTTTATCCCGACACCATTCAACCCCACGGATTTCTTGAAAGCCTCAGAATCATACTTCGCCCCCGTGTTCATCTTCGACGACACGTCAATCAGCTTGCCGAGAGGTATCCCGCGCCCGAAGTCCCGTACCGAAACCGTACGTTCCTCCACCGTGATAATAATCTCGCTTCCCGCACCCATCGCGAACTCGTCGATACTATTATCCACTACCTCTTTAACCAGTATATATATTCCGTCGTCCATCGCTGCACCATCGCCCAACTTCCCTATATACATACCGGGACGCAAACGTATATGCTCCCTCCAGTCCAGCGTACGAATAGAATCTTCCGAATAATTCTCTACCATATGTCCTCCATGTTTTGCACAAAAATAATCAAAACTCCGCAATTTAAAATCTAAAATCTAAAATTTAAAATCATAAATCGTAAATCTAAAACAGATACGTGATTTCCTTAAACCCGTAAACCCGTTCCATCCCCCCCGTATCCTTCAAAACAAGCTGCCCGTATTCGTTTATCCCCGTGACAGACGCCTTGAATCTTCCGTTCTCGTCCTCCCAATCGAACACCCCCGAACGCCGATACATCACTTGCAGGAAATCCCGTTCCAAAACCGCATAATCATACACCTGTCCGTACCGCTTCCCGATACACTCCAACAGCTCCTCCAACGCCCGTTCCACTGGAATCTCCTTACCAATAAGTTGAAATAAAGACACCGGATTCGGTGCATCCGACAGGAAGCCGGACTGATTAATATTCACCCCGATTCCACACAACGAGCCCCCCACGTACGGTCCCATGATAACGTGTTCTATCAAAATACCCGATATTTTCTTATCCCCCACGTAAATATCATTCGGCCATTTCACGGTACATCCTTCCGTGTACCGGGAAATAAAATCGCAAGCCCCCAAGGCAATCACCATCGAAACGGCAAACTGCTCCACCGCCGACAACTCCTCCGGTCGCAATACTACTGTCATCGAAATATTTTTCCCCGGTTCACTCTCCCAATGGTTCCCGACTTGCCCCCGTCCCCGCGTCTGCCTGTGTGTCACCACCACCATTTTATCCTCCAACACATTCCATCCCAACTTCTCCGCCTGATTATTCGTCGAATCCAACTCCTCGTACTCCAATACCCGAAATCCACTTACTTGATATTCACGCATAATTTCACTTTACATTTAAATATAACAATCACCACTTCTGCCTTTCAAGCCAGATTTTAAGAATCGGATCTGCTATAAAATATCCCTCCTGACGAAACTCAACTAATTCTTTTTCTACCATCGACTTACGCAATCTACTTATATTTGAACTCGATCCTAGATTGTATTCCGAAAGAACGGTAGCTATTCCGAACTCCTTATGAATCCCAGCCAAAATAGCCCGAAGGAAATTCATTTGATAAGTCGTCAACAATTCGGTTTGTTGCGTGAAAAGAGGCGTATTCTCGTCCAACAACTCGTTCAAAGCCCGAGCTACCCCTTCCCGTGTTGCCACTTTTTCCGTCTCCAAAAGAGTAAGCCAAGCCAGCTGTTGCACATAGGACGAATGATTTTCTACAATTCGACAAATCTCAGCAGCCAACTCTTCTGATATCACCCTATCAACTTTTTTGAATTGTTTACATATATAAGGAACCCAAACCTCTGTCGGAATCAATTTTAGATTAATTATATCCCCGAACTTGTAAAAAGGCAAACTCCTCTTCTGGAACAATTCATCCATCAAATGTTTTCTACTTCCCAAAAGACAATAAGACACCCTCGAATTATGCTGCCACGCCGAACGCATTTTCTTCTGAACAATCACAGAATCGGGAAACTCTCCGATCTGTTGAAACTCATCGATACAAATCACAATCTGTATACCCTTTTTTTGAGCAATGCGCTCCGGCAACTGCAAAACTTCCTCTGCCGAATGTGTTTTTGACGTAATACCTAAAGAAACAGAATAATCCGAATCCGGTCCCACGCTAAACGCGAATTTCGGTGTTAATCTTGAAATAAACTCGTAAGCAATATCTTTCCACTCGTCAAAACGAGATGAAGTCTGTTTCAAAACAGCCTCGGCAAACATATTATAAAAGTCATATTCGCTCCGGCAAGGAAATATATCAACATAAATCACGCGCAATTTATCCGATTCCACTATCGCTTTCACTTTCTTTATCAAAGATGTTTTTCCCCAACGCCTCGGGGAAGAGAGGATCGTGTTTATCCCATTCTTAAAATTAGAGGAAAGACGGTGTATCTCTTTTTCTCGTCCGATGAAATTCTCCCCGCTTACCGCAACTCCAAATATGAATTCTTTTGCCATAATTACTCTATTAATAGCTATATTTACAACAAAGATAGAATTTTTCCTGAACTTACACAAGTTTGTGTAACACAAACTTGTGTAAGTTCATTTTTCGTTTGAAATCACATATACTCCCGGCTAAATTATCCCGAACGAGAAAGCAATATCCTTGGGAAAACCAATGGTATTCCCAAGGATACACTACCCTTCTGCCGTAGCCCTGCCAAAGCTTCTACAGAGCACAAATATGCCGGGATAGGGTTGCTATATTTGAGCAACGAAGAGGCTATGGAGGAGAGATATTATCCCCCTAGCAACAGGATAGAAATACGGATGATTTAAGATATGAATCTACACGGGTAACTCAACAAATTTCTTATTGTTTTTTTTCTGCATTTCATTAAGACGTTTCGCTATTCCAATGTTGAGGACGTAATAAACAACAATGCCCCGGGCTTTCCCGAGGCATAACAAATTCCGTAATAGAAAATCCGTCTCTCTCTATTTATCCAATCTTTAAATGCAAATTAAAATACCTTCTCATAAACCACACATATCCCCCACCAAGTAATACCAAGCTTGCCACCAAACAGACATAATGCAACTCCGGCAGAGCTAAATACATCGCAACAATCCCCCCTTGTACCAACATATACAACGCGGAAACCACCACATGCGGCATTTTCAGTTCGTTTGCCATCAATTGGTATGCATGCTTCCGATGCGGCAATCCTATATTCTCGTGCAACATCAACCGATGCACAATCGTCAACACGCTATCTACCCCGTAGACTACCAAAAATATGATATAACTAAAATCACCCGTCGTCAGTATTAATTTCCCCAGCAAAAACAAAATAATAAAGGCGATACCGACAGAACCGACATCCCCGGCAAAGCATTTTGCCTTCTGCCGGAAATTAAAAAAATCAAACACAACCACACCTATTATCATCGTGTAAATCATATCACTTTCAACAAACGAAACAACCCGTGTATTCACGTGAGCCAACCCACAAAGCACCACCAAACTATATCCTCCCGTGATTCCATTTATGCCATCCATGAAATTATAAGCATTTATAATCCCCGTGCAAATCACCAAAGCGACAAGCAAATACCACCAAGGTAACTCCAGCATTCCCCACTGGTAAAACATTAACAACATCGCCAAGAAATGTATTCCTAATCTTAACCCGGAAGACACCGAACGCACATCATCCACGAAACTCACCCCAGCAATCAATGTTAACCCCAACATAAACCACGGGTACATGAAACCACTCGCCGCGAAATAAACCAACGCTCCCAAGTAAAATACAATTCCCCCTCCCCGCAACGTGATCCTCGTGTGCGAACTTCTCTCGTTAGGACGATCAATAATATTAAACCTATCCGCCAACCGAAAATAAACTAATTCCAAGGCAAATAACATCACAACCACGAACAAATAATACATCTGAACTCCCAATCTGAAATCGTAAATCTAAAATTTAAGATCAATAAATGATTCTATCGTCTTTCTAAGCCCATCCACGGCTCTCACCGGCATCCGCTCTATCCCCAACGCCCTCTTAATCTTCTCGTTCGAAACCACGTAATTTTCGGTCAACTTTCTCAACCGCTCCAGATTCAACGGCAAATGCAACAAAGTACCCAATCCAGCACAATCTTTCACCAACCCTTTATTCATATGCCATATACGTGTTTTTTTCCGCATCACTTCACACATAACCCGAATTAATTCATTCGTGGATACCGTTTCATCATCCGCCATATGATAAATCCCAGAAGGCACATCCTTTCCAATCAGCCCGTTCACCACGTAACAAAGATTATCCACCGAGGTAAACGACCTCCTGTTCTCGAAATCCCCCAACGGCCACGGAATCCCTTTCTTCACCACGTTAAACAATAAATTTAAATTTCCCTTGTTCCCCGGCCCATGAATCATACAAGGCCGCAAAATATACACCTTCTTCCCTTGCATTCTCAAT
>QWCH01001678.1_pt1 | contig 31950 bp, 17 predicted proteins | sample 1972671 | NCBI WGS metagenome assembly QWCH01 (sample SAMN09866713, study PRJNA288562) | Human gut metagenome isolate term3_stool, whole genome shotgun sequencing... | isolation source: gut | host: Homo sapiens | place: USA: California
TCGCACGGCTTTGGAGTCTTTCGGAGAAGAGAAGTTACAGTTGGAGAAGTTGATGATTGCTCCGCTTGCTGCTTCAACTGCTTTTCCGGTGAACTGTGCGTTGGTTACGGTAACATTAGCACCATCCTTTAAATCCAGTGCCGGTTTATCTTCAGAAGTTTGTGTGAAGACCACTTCTTTCTTTTCTGCCGGTTCGATCGTTAATGTTCCTGTTACTTCGATAGTTCCGTCTGTAATAGCGGCGTTGTCAATAGTGACATCTCCGCCTGTTGCTACATTGATAACCGGAGCGGGCGTACCACCTTCAACAGGACTAACAGTCAGTTCGACATCGGAAATAGTCATCTTTCCTTCAGCCTTGATTGCAGTTACGGTAGCCGGTATTTCCAGAGTTGAGTTCTGGAGGATGGCTTCGGAACTGGCTACTACTTTGATAACAGGTTCTGCTGTTGTTCCTGTTGAACCAGGTGTTGCTTCTGTTGTAGCAATCGTTACATTATCTAATGTAAGTTCACCGCCTTCTTTTGTTGTAAAGGCTGATTTTCCTTCTTCCACTTTAATTGTTACTGGCTTGTCATCGGATGATTTGATAGTAACGGGGTAATCGACTTCAATAGCATTCTCGATCGTCAGTTCAGCATTACCTTCGCCTTCTGTCGGTGCTTCGATTACGATTTCAGCAGGCTTCTTTGCCAATTCCTCTTTTAATTCTTTTTCTGAATTTACAGGAGTAGCTTTGTAAGCCGATTCGTAAGCGCCAAGGTCGATCGTTGTTTCCTGGATACGGGTTTTCCCGGCAAGGTCTGTCTTCGGATAAGCGGCAGCGTAAGCTTCGTTCGAACCTTTATTCGCAAATTTAGAGCCATCGGCCAACGTATAGTCACCTGCACTTGCATTGGTGAACGGGTCGTAGTTCTCTATTTTGATATTGTGGGCTTCTGTTTCACTTGCATCCAGGGAAGCGCTTGCACTGTAAGTGATTGAAGCTTCCGGAGATGTCGTTACGGATTCCATGATACAGTTCTTAACAATACCTTTGCTGTTTTCAAATACAGATACGTTTGCTTCGGCTCCTTCTTTAGTTGCGTCATTATTCCAAACCGTACAGTTGATCATCTGTGCTCCGGCAACAGATAATGTAACAGCACCTTGTACGGCATCGCTATTGCCTGCTGCATTAGGCATACCGGATGTTCCTGTTGCATGGTTTCCATAAACTAACGTATTAACCATCGTTGCTTTACCATTCAGGGAAACGCCTGCTATATTATAAGCTGTATTTCCATAAACCTTACAGTTCAGGATTTGCATATCGCTTGCCGAGTTCTGAATATCATTTACATTCGTACGGGTATTAATACCGCCGGAATGTGCATCCTTCGTGTCGCCTTTAGATAGATTGCTGTAGACCTCACTGTTTTGGATTGTTCCGATATAGTCAAGGACAACACCGGCACCGCCGTCTCCTGCTTCGTTATTATGAATCAGGCAACCGTCGATCACACCACCCAGATAGCACATCACGCCACCGGCCTTACCTGTCGCTTCGTTTGCACTGATTTCGCAATTCTTCAATGTCACATTCTTAGTAATGATTGCACCGGCTGCGTTATCGGCTTTACCGTTTGTGATTTTCAAATTGCTCCAAGTGGTTGCAGTAGCAACTCCGTCACCATCTGTAAACGTAGAGCCGTTATAGGCTGCATCCGCCCTATAAGAAACTACGCGTCCTTTGGCATTGCCATCCAGAATAGTAGTAGCCTTATCAGCTCCGGTCACATTAACACCGTCTGCCATAATGAAGCAGCCCTGATATGTTCCGGCTCCTAAGATGATTTCCGGTTTTTCGCTCTGTGCTGCTGCATAATCAATGGCACGTTGCAGGACAACACCGTTGTATGCAACATCACTGCCTGCGGTAAGGTTGATTTTATTGTCTTTTACTGCGGGAACACCGGATACGACATATGCAAACTTTGTCCAGGGAGATGTACCGGAATTTTCAAATGTAACATCATATTGCATGCCTGTAGCCGGCATCTTGATTGTGTTTTGTGCTGCCAGGTCTGCAACAGAAACTACAGCTGCACTGGCATTCGTTCCACTAAATGTCGCACTGATCCCAACCAAGGAAATCGGTCCTTCATATGTATAGGAAATAGAATTGCCTTTCACTCCGGCTAATGAACCGGTACAACCACCAACGTAAATACCGCCTACCAATGTAGCTTCGGTAACATTGATTGCACCGTTTGAACCCTTGAAGCGGAGAGCGCTTTCACCCTGTATTTTGACATCCGATCCTGCTAATGTCGCACGGGAATAGAGACCCTTGTTAAGAGTGAACCCTGTTTTGCTCGCATTAATTATAACAGGAGCTCCAGCCTTCGTCTCGATATTCAGGTTATTTAGGGCGACATCGTTGGCATCAACGATCAGTCCGCCATCCGTAAACTGAAGTTTGGCGTTTGCCGTCCCTTCAAGGGCGATGCTTTGGCTGATTGTCAGGTTATCGGCAAAAGAATACGTGCCATCCGTAAAGACTGCTTTCGTTCCGGCAGGCATATTGTTGAATGTTGCTGCATCCGGCTGATATTTACCGTCGTTAGCAGCCAATAATACAGATACATTTTTAGCCGTGATATTGAGATTACTTTTGCCTGTAACAGAACCGATAGGAGGATAATCCTGTAAGTCGTCTGTTGAAATTACGTTTTTGGCAATAGCGACTTGTGTATAGTCGATAGCAACATTTTCCAATGTGACGTTTGCTTTTGTTGTACCACTGAAAGACAGGCGACCCTGGTTCAGTTCTACATCTGCCAGTTTGATTGTCCCATTTTCTTCTCCTGACTGGAAATAAATCGAACCAGCAAAGTTGTTCTGATCTTTTGCCGGAAGCAGTGCGACATTTGACATTTCGAAATCTTTGCCAAACACATGGATTGCTTTGTTTGCTTCTGATTTGGAGATGATTGTCATATCTTTCAGCACTGTTCCTGTTGCATCCGGGAATACAGTAATAAAGTCCTGCTGGTTGTTATCCCCGGCATTGTTGAGGGCTTCCGTGCTTGACGTCAGAATCGTTTTGCCTTTTCCTGCACCCTGGATAGTTAATGGCTTTTGGATAGGCAAATACCAACCGCTCCACTTTCCATTTGTTTCAGGATCGGTAATCGCTTCCATTCCTCTTCGCAGGTCGTATTCTCCGGCAGGAACCTGGATTACATCGTTGGCTTCTGCAAAAAGGACTGCCGTGTAAAGGGAGCCATAATAGGTTGTAGTTTCACCTTTTGTGATCGATATGTTTTGTGCATCCGCGGTCACATCCAGACGGTCTTCTTTTGTTGCAACAACTTCCTTGTCAGCAACATTGATTACATCCACTTTGGAAACCATCGAACCTGTTCCTTTCGGTGTGATCCTGAAATAGGAAGTTGCGTCTTGGAGCGAAAAACCTTCAGTTGCTCCAAAGACAAAAGACTTTCCTTCCTCAAGTGTAGCTGTCACCCAGGATGATGTTTTAGGCTCGTAATATTCAAATCCGCTATTAGCCAGATCGATCCCCTCGACAGAGATAACTTCAAATTTGACTTGTACATTTATATTTCCGGCATCACCTTTTGTCGTGGTAATACCATAGACCACAGGTGCATCGGCTTTTGTAAGATGGAGTTCCGATCCTATTGTGGCAGGAGTCTCAGGAGATGTCAATGCCCAACTGGCTCCGGCAATCACTAACAACGCCAATAAGCATATTTGTAATTTTCTTTTCATATTTTTCCGTGTAATTAAATATAAGTATTGAATAATAAATTCCCTATACTCGTTTAAGGTGTAATTCGTGTGGTTACACATAAACGGGTCTTTTGCGTGTGTTTGGTTCTCTTATTTCATCGGCTCTCTAAATTTGGATTCCATCAATTCCCGGAGTGGAAGGTTATACAAAATAAAAGAGGCGTGGGAACTGTTGATATATCTATTCTGAGGCCTTCGACTGCCCGTACAAGTGATATAAACAACAGCCCACGCCCTTTTAGCTTGTATATGCGTACATGCTGGCGCATGTGTATATAACAAGGAAAGGAACGCGAGCGTTTTGTTGTCTATTATCCACTTGTACCGAAATTGTCGAAGTTTCAGAATAGGATAATATCTTTAAAACGCTTCTCGTTTATCTAATAAGATGCATTGACCCACAACGCCATGCAGGTGTACATGGGGCAAAAGTAGGCCTTAGTTTTCAATAAACAAAGAAAAAGGGAAAAATAATGTAAAAATGAGATCATCTACATAGCTTTCGGAGAATCGAATATTTCCGAGCAAAGAATGCGCTCTTAACAATAAGAGCTTTTCTTCTTACTCTGTTTAATATAATATTTATATCTTCGCAAAAAAAGCATCATTATGGATAAGATCAAAACAGGTTTGGCAGCCTTCGGTATGTCCGGGCAAATATTTCATGCTCCGTTTATCAGCACGAACCCGGCTTTCTGTCTGACGGCAATCACAGAGCGCAGTAAGGAACTCTCGAAAGAACGCTATCCGTCGGCACGCATCGTGCGCAGCTTTGACGAATTGATTGCGATGGACGAACTGGAACTGATTGTCGTCAACACACCCGACAGCACGCATTATGACTATGCCCGCCGTGCGCTGGAAGCCGGAAAGAACGTGATTGTGGAAAAGCCTTTCACGGCGACAGTCCGACAGGGGGAAGAACTCATTGCGCTTGCCCGCTCCAAAGGGTTGGCCCTAAGTGTGTATCAGAACAGGCGCTGGGATTCGGATTTCCTGACGGTCAAAGAGATTTTAGACAAAGGAGTGTTGGGACGCCTCGTCGAATTCGAATCGACCTTTCCACGCTATCGTAACTTTATCAAGCCCGGAACGTGGAAAGAGACCGGCGAGATGGGCGGCGGCCTGACCTATAACCTCGGGGCGCATGTCATCGACCAGGCAGTCCAGTTGTTCGGCGTGCCGGAAGCTATTTTTGCAGACATAGATATTATCCGTACCGGCGGACTGGTTGATGATTACTTTGTGATACACCTGCTTCGCCCCTCCAAAGCGCCGCATGTGAAGGTGACACTGAAATCGAGTTACCTGATGTGTGAACCGGAACCCCGTTTTGTGCTGCACGGCACGGAAGGTTCGTTTGTCAAATACGGCCTGGACCGGCAGGAAGCCGATCTGAACGAAGGCCTGATGCCCGGCACTGCTAATTGGGGAGTGGAAGACGAAAGCATCTGGGGCCTCCTTCATACGGAAAAAGACGGCAATATCATTCGCCACAAATATCCCAGTCTTGCCGGAGACTACGCCGGCTTCTACGACAACATCCACCGTCACCTCCGCCTCTCCGAACCGCTCCTGACGGACGCCGCCGGCGTATTGCCCGTCATCCGCCTGATCGAAGCGGCATGGGAAAGCAGCAAGGAGGGAAAAATAGTTAAAATCGGAAAATAAGAGAAGCTTAAGAAATAGTCCGGTTTTATACGGACTATTTCATTTGATATACTTATATTTGCAACTGTATCAACATATAATATAACTACAATATGACAACTATGGAATTAAATGCAATGAAGCAGCTCTTGATCGAGGATATTCTGGATATAGATAATCCGGAGCTGATCCCTTATCTGAGAAGGGCTTTAGATAAGTTTATAGATATGTCCGCCCTTCCGTTGAAACGTCCCTGCGTATATACACATGAAGAACAGATGGAAATTTTAAGGCAATCACTGATAGATATCGATGAAGGAAAATGCCTGTCAACTGAAGAACTGGAAGAAGAAATGAAAACCTGGTAAAACTGCAAAGACATGACAAGACTAAAACCTTACTGGACTGATCAAGCGATCAGACAAATGAAAGAGATTTCGATTGCCGGCAAAACCCATCCAACCTGAATAAGATGTTGAAGTTATAAGTATATTTCAAGACTATTTTATCCCTGTATACAATTTTTTATCGTAAATTTGCCAACGGTCCCATTAAAAGAAAAGGGATTCATTGCAATAACCAATTTTACATGTAATGAAAAGAGACAATATCATTTTCGACATCATTGAGAAGGAACATCAGCGCCAGGCTAAAGGCATAGAACTGATTGCTTCCGAAAACTTTGTAAGCGACCAGGTGATGCAAGCCATGGGTAGCTGCCTGACCAACAAATACGCCGAAGGGTATCCCGGCAAGCGCTATTATGGAGGTTGCGAAGTAGTAGACCAGAGCGAAACCATCGCTATCGAACGGTTGAAACAGATTTTCAATGCAGAATGGGCGAACGTACAGCCTCATTCAGGTGCACAAGCGAATGCAGCCGTATTTCTGGCAGTGTTGAACCCGGGCGATACATTCCTCGGTTTGAACCTGGCACACGGCGGCCACCTTTCTCACGGTTCTCCAGTAAACAGTTCGGGTATCTTATACCATGCGACAGAATATAACGTAAAAGAAGAAACCGGCCGTGTCGACTACGACCAGATGGAAGAAGTCGCCTTGCGTGAAAAACCGAAATTGATCGTCGGTGGCGGTTCCGCTTATTCCCGCGAATGGGACTACAAGCGCATGCGTGAAATCGCTGACAAGGTTGGCGCTCTGTTGATGATCGACATGGCTCACCCTGCAGGTCTGATTGCTGCCGGTTTGCTGAACAATCCGTTGGAATATGCCCATATCGTAACTTCTACGACACACAAAACATTGCGTGGTCCGCGCGGAGGTATCATCCTGTTAGGTAAAGACTTTGAAAACCCCTGGGGTAAGAAGACTCCGAAGGGCGAGATCAAGAAGATGTCCCAGTTGCTGGATTCAGCCGTATTCCCGGGTATTCAGGGAGGTCCGCTGGAACATGTGATCGCTGCAAAAGCTGTCGCTTTCGGCGAAGCGTTGGAACCGGAGTACAAGACCTACCAGGCACAGGTGAAGGCGAATGCTGCCGCTATGGCAAAAGCATTTATCGATAAAGGTTACAAGATCATCTCCGATGGTACGGATAACCATAGCATGCTGATCGACCTGCGCAAGAAGTTCCCCGATCTGACAGGTAAAGTCGCTGAAAAAGCATTGGTCGCTGCCGATATCACGGTGAACAAGAACATGGTTCCGTTCGACAGCCGTTCGGCTTTCCAGACTTCCGGTATCCGCGTCGGAACTCCGGCTATCACCACTCGCGGCGCTAAAGAACCGCTGATGGCTGAAATCGTAGAAATGATCGACACTGTACTGGCCTCGCCCGAATGCGACAAGACTATCACTGCTGTTCGCGAAAAAGTAAACGGCATTATGAAGGAATATCCTATCTTCGCTTGGTAAAATTAATACAGAGAGGGTGTGGCAAAACCCCTTGTCCCCGCGCTTGACGCGGGGCCGCAAAAGGACAGGCTTTATCAATAAGCGATTTATATCGTTCAGTTCTAATGCGATCCCGCGTCAAGCGCGGGAACAAGTAGTTTTGTCACATACTTCTTTCATTCATACAAAAAACACCAAAAAAACATGATGAAACTCATTTCGATGTGTGCCGGCGCAGCACTTTGTATTCTTGCGTCGTGCAGCGAAGGGCCTACAAAACAGATGTCTTACAACCAGGGCATCAATGTAATCCCGACTCCTGTAAGCCTCGTCCAGAACGAGGGCAGTTTTAAACTAAACAAGAACACCGCTTTCTCCGCTTCCACACCGGAAGCTAAAACAGTTGCCGAATATTTCGCAGCCCAGATGAATCTGGCTACCGGCTATCAGATAACTGTCAGCGACAAAGCCGCTTCAAACGGCATCGCACTGACGATCGACGAAACACTGGATGTAAACGATGAAGGCTATACGCTGGACGTTACACCGAACGGCGTTACTGTCAAAGCAAAGAATCCGCAGGGTTTATTCTACGGTATGCAGACATTTATGCAACTGCTTCCGGCCGAGATCGAAAGCCAGGCTGTTGTTAACGGCATTGCCTGGACGGCTCCCTGTGTGACCGTGAAAGACGAACCGCGTTTCGGATATCGCGGCATCATGCTTGACCCATGCCGCCATTTCATCCCGGTAGAGAATGTAAAGAAACATCTCGACGTGTTAGCTTTGTTCAAGATCAACCGTATGCACTGGCACCTGACAGACGACCAGGGCTGGCGTATCGAGATCAAGAAATACCCGAAGCTGACGGAAATCGGCTCCAAACGTATCGATGGTGAAGGTACCGAATACGGAGGTTTCTATACACAAGACCAGATCAAGGAAATCGTTAAATATGCCGCCGACCGCTTTATCACGATCGTGCCGGAAATTGAACTTCCGGGACATGAACTGGCTGCCATCGCCGCCTATCCCGAACTTTCCTGCAAAGGCGAGCCGACCACTCCGCGTATCATCTGGGGTGTGGAAGATATCGTCATGTGCGCCGGAAAAGAAGAACCGTTCGAGTTCATGCAGGGCGTATTCGATGAAGTCGCCCCTCTTTTCCCCGGCGAATATATCCATATCGGAGGTGACGAATGTCCGAAGATCAGCTGGAAGAACTGTCCGCTTTGCCAGAAACGTATCCGCGAAGAGGGTTTGAAAGCAGACAAGGAACACTCCGCCGAAGAAAAGCTGCAGAGCTATTTCGTTCAGCGTATGGAAAAATACCTGGCTGAAAAGCATGGAAAGAAGATCATCGGCTGGGATGAAATCCTGGAAGGCGGCCTTGCTCCTACTGCAACCGTCATGTCATGGCGTGGTGAGGAAGGCGGTATCGCTGCTGCCAATCTGGGACACGAAGCGATCATGACTCCGAGCAGCAACGGTATGTATATCGACCAGTTCCAGGGTGATCCCAAGATCGAACCGGTTTCAATCGGCGGTTACGACCCGTTGGAAAGAGTATATGCCTACAACCCGACGCCGGACACATTGGTGGCTGCCGGAAAAGATCATTTCATCAAAGGCGTACAGAGCAATTTGTGGTCTGAATATATGTACAACACGGATCTTCTGGAATACCGTGCTTACCCGCGTGTCCTGGCCGTTGCCGAAATAGGTTGGACACCGCTGACACGCAAGGATTATAAGGATTTTGAACGTCGTCTGGACAATGCACTGGTTCGTTTGGATGCGTTAAATGTCAACTACCATATCCCGCAACCCGAACAACCGAATGGCTCCTGCAACTTCGTAGCTTTCACAGACAAGGCTTCCCTGGAATTTAAGACAAGCCGCCCGATCAAGGTGGTTTATACGATCGACGGAACAGAACCGACTCCCGAATCGACGGTTTACTCCGCTCCTATCGAGTTTACGGAATCCGGCGTGCTGAAGATCCGCTCCGTATTGCCTTCCGGCAAGATGAGCAAGACACGTACGATCACAGTTGAAAAGCAGGCGTTGGCACCGGCCAAGGAAGTAGCCAAAACAACTCCGGGCCTGGAAATGCAGGTGACGGACGGAATGTACCTGAACACCTCCAAATTGGTTGACGCAAAGGAATGGAAGAAATCCGTGATCAAAGATTTGCGTGAAATCACCAGCGTAGTCAAGACAAGCGAATCGATGCGCGGCGTTAAGCAATATGCAGCCATCGCAACCGGCTATGTAAACATTCCGGAAGACGGCGTCTACTATATTTCTTCCGATAACGAAGAAGTCTGGATCGACGGCAAATTGTTAGTGAACAACGGCGGCGAAGTAAAACGTTTCTCCCGTCACGACAGTTCTGCAGCGTTGTCAAAAGGTTTGCACGAAATCAAGGTTGTATTCTTAGGACATATCATCGGCGGCTGGCCTTCCAATTGGAATGACGGCAGTGTGAAGCTACGCAAAGCCGACACCGACAAGTTCGTTAAGATCACTCCCGAGATGTTGGTTCATTAATCAACGTTATACAAAACAGAAAAGGCTGTCTCGCAAAAGGCAGCCTTTTCTTGTTTTATCCGATAAGTACCGGACGAGAAACGGATAGGCATCGGATAACAATTGGATGGGCATCCGTTTCCGCTCCGATGCCTATCTAAATATCAATCGACTTTGAGCTTCATAATCGTAATCGAGTTCGGAGGGAAATTATACACTTTGGGGCCACTCATAGAGAAAGTAATCTCTTTCGTTTCCGGCACGATTGCATCCGGTTTGCCGAAAGTATTGCGTGCATCGGGATCACCTGTCAGCTGGATGATTTCCGCCGTATTTTTGACATTGAGACCTTGTAGGTCGAGCTCTGTCCTTTCTTCATGCTGAGTCGTGTTGACCACTTTCAGGATAACCGTATTGTTTTCCTTATCCAACGTCGCAGTTGAAACCAACGACGGAATGGAAGGGATGATAACATCATGAACCAATGTATCATCAATGAAGCAACTGATATGCTCATCCTTGCAACTTATCCTTACATTATACCAGCGATTGCTCTGGAACGGATAGGATACGGGAGCGCATAACGTATCCCTCACTCCACCGGCCTGGCGGTAAAGCTCGGCAAAGCCCCCTCCGATTGTCATCCCGATATAGTCGTTCTGTTCGCCGGGCAATCCGTTGTCACGCACACGGAACTGGATCTGCCCGCTCCCTTTCGTCCTTCTGATGTCGGCGGAAAAGGTATAATCATAAGCGGTGGAATCACCCAACAAGAGGTAGTTCCAGCGGTTCGGTACGGGAATCAAGGTTCCCTGGTCGACTTTCCAGCTTCCCGTCATAACCGTTCCTTCCGCAACCGGCGAATTATTTATTTTCACTTCCTTAAAGTCATAACTATTGTCGAACATCTCGATGCCGGCACGCCCGAACGTAACCTGCGGTTTCTGATACGTTCGCACTTCCGTCTTCAAGACTTCGTCACCCCTGTTGTTGCCGAACATTTGCAGCAGGTGGTAAGAGGGAGAAACGGCAATCTGCCCGCCATCAAAGGAAATAGCCGGATAGCGTTCCATCTTGTATCTCGTGTTTCCTACGATCGGGGCATAAGCCAAACGCCTTACGATATCCTGCCCGTTCTCCACGCCGACAAGGAAACAGGCCTCTGCGATAGCAGCACGCAGGCTTCCGGGCTGTGTTCCGCCGGATAACCCGAACTCGCCGATAAACACAGGTGGCATACGACGCGAATACCGTCCGGCTGTATATCTGTTGTAATTGGAGATCAGGAAGGATTCACTCGCGTAAAGATGCGTGTCCGACCATTCGTTCCTGTTCTTTCCTTTTATGTAGGAACTGCTTACCACCGTAACATCCGGATAAACTTCATTGATCGCCTTCTTAAACAGGGCGAAACGTTTCGTGTACTCCTGCCCGTAGTTCTCGCTCCCTATCTCTACATATTTCAGTCCGAAGGGTTCCGGATGTCCATGCTTAGCACGCAATGCACCCATGATGGAATCGGCAGGCTCGTTTGCATAGGCAATAGCATCCAAAGCATCCTGTACCAGTTTGTCCATCGCCGTAATATCTTCGTAACGCGGACGGCGGCTCTGGCTGGTCACACCACTGTTAATGACATAGACGGGCTCGGCGTTCAGGTCCTCGCACATCTGCAGGTATTCATGATAACCGACTCCGTTTGTCGTGCCATACGCCCAGACATTCCAGAAATGCTTACGTTCGGCAATATCGCCTATCGTTTCACGCCAGACGGGATAGGTTCCGGCCGTGTATCCTTCCACAAAGCTGCCTCCCGGAAAACGGATAAACTTAGGTTGCAAAGCGGCAATTAACTCCATCAGCTCCGGCCGTAATCCGTTTGGCCGTTCCTTCCAAGTCTTTTGCGGAAAGAGGGATACGACATCCAGCCAGAAGACAGCCGAACTGTCTGTCGTGACGGTTAACACCGCTTTACCGGTAGTCGATGTTGCCGTAAAAGTATGTTTATATTTCTTCCACTCATAAGCCGGAGCAACACGGAATACTTCACTGAAAGCCGTATTTCCCGTTGAATCGGCCAATGTAAAGCTTACGGTTTTCGGAACCATAGAGGCGCCTTTTATATAGAAAGACAAATCATATTTCTCGCCTTCACGGATAGGAATCCCCTGATATCCATCAGCTATTACGCCGCCTTTTCCGGTTTCGGCCGATGCGGAAACAGAGACCAACAGGGAACGGCGATTTTTGTCATTAATCAGCTCTTTCGTGTCCGGATACATATAGGAAGTAGGAGAAAAACGGCGCCATCCGGGAACCGAATCAGGGCGCAAAAAAGGGATAGTCCAACCATTTGGCGTCGTCAGAACACGGCGGACAGGATCAAAGGGGCAGTTCAAAGGCGGCACTCCGTCCTCAAAACTCCGGTTTTGTATAAGTTCGGCATAAATGCCGCCATCCACCGCATGATTAATCTCTTCTATTGTCAAGCCATACAGTTCTTTATTCACCGGGACCGTCAATCCTTCCCCATCCACCAGGATAGAAGATGTGACAGGCATTTCCGGCTGGCAGCTTACCAGTAAAAGCGCTAAAAGAAGTGAATTCGATTTCATGGTGCAAACTTAAAGAATAATTTCTATAAAAAGCCACTGACTAAAGAAGGTTATTTCAGACAAATGATTATATTTGTAAAATAAATACATAAATAAAACCCAAGAACGACAGCCTTATGAATAAATCTATCCTTTTAGTAGATGATAAACCGGAAATTGCAAAAATTATAACACTTTATTTATCCGGATACAATGTAAAGTATGTGGAGAATCCGATTATTGCTCTTAATTGGCTGAAGGAGGGAAACATGCCGGATGCCATTATTTCGGATCTGATGATGCCGGAAATGAACGGGGAAGAATTTGTTACAGCTTTAAAAGAGAACGAAAATCTTTCACATATTCCGATACTCATTCTGACGAGTGTTGAAAGCGACTCCGACAGGACGCGGCTCTTTGAAAAGGGCGCTAACGATTTTATTCTTAAGCCATTTAACCCCGAAGAACTAAAAACGAGGATAAAAGTTTTATTGAAATAATATTTATTTTCAGAGAAAAAAGCAATTATATCAGCAGAATTAAATACATTTGTATCATTGATAGTATTTGAATATCAAGAAAAGTGCAGAATCAAATGGAAAACTTAGCATCACAATATACTGTATTAGTAGTAGATGACGTACCTACTAACGTAATGCTTGTTCAAGCGATATTGAAAAAAGAAGGCTACACACTACTGACAACAGACAGTGGAGCAAAAGCATTGCGTATCGCCCAGGAAAAGCATCCCAATCTTATTTTGCTTGATATCATGATGCCGGAAATGGATGGTTATGAAGTGTTGCAACACCTGAAGAGCAATCCTGAAACCAATAATATCCCCGTAATCATCATGTCTGCTTTGAGTGACATGCAGAGTATTGTAAAAGGCTATCAGCTGGGGGCTACGGAATATGTAACGAAGCCGTTCCAACGGGAAGAGTTGGTGAAACGTGTTGCCCACCGTTACGAACTGTTCAGCATCAAACGCATCAAACAGGAGCTTGAAAACACAATCGAATCACGCGATACGCTCTATTCTGTCATTGCGCATGACTTGCGTTCTCCGCTTGGCTCTCTTAAAATGATGAATAATGCCATCCTGATGATGGTCGATAAGAGTCAGGTCAGCGACGAAGTGTATGAGATGCTCCAGATGATGAACAAGACATCGGAGGAAATATTCCAGTTGCTCGACAACTTGCTGAAGTGGGCCAAAAACCGGCTGAACAAACAAAGCATTTACAAGCAACAAGTAGACATTAACAGTATTGTAAGCAGTACTGCCGATATATTTATCCCGATGGCTGCCCAGAAAGGCATATCTATCGTTATTGACGGTTTGGACAAAGAGCTGATGGGATCGGTGGACATCGACATGGTAAAGACCATTGTCCGCAATTTAGTATCAAATGCAGTTAAGTTCAGCTATGAAAAGGGAACGATTACGATATCGACCAAGACGGATGGCAACTTTGTCATTGTCAGTGTCAAGGATTCCGGCAAGGGGATCAAAGCCGAGGACCAGGGTAAACTGCTCAAACAGAATACGCATTTCACCTCTTACGGAACGAATAATGAAAAAGGCTCCGGCTTAGGCTTGATGCTCTGTAAGGACTTTGTGGAACAAATGGGCGGTAAACTGTGGTTTGACTCGGAAGAAGGAAAGGGCACTACGTTCCATTTTTCTCTAAATGCACTGAATCAGGAATAAGAACAAAAGATATATAAATGAAAAAAGCTGCATCCCAAAAGGTGCAGCTTTTTTCATTTATTATCTGTAGTATATTATCCGGCAATTGCCTTCCGGTTTCCTTTCTGCGGATACTTTTTGAATAAGCTCCACCACTTCAGCTTTAACACGCCGAACAGGGCTTCTCCGAAAATAGAAGAATTCATCTTTGACGTTCCCAATATACGGTTGATGAAGATGATAGGGACCTCTACGATCTTAAAGCCACATTTATACGCCGTAAACTTCATTTCTATCTGAAAGGCGTATCCCTTGAAGTGGATATGGTCCAGATCGATCGTCTCGAGCACTTCCCGGCGGTAACACTTGAAACCGGCTGTCGTATCCTGCACCTTCATACCTGTTACAAAGCGGACATATACGGAAGCATAGTAAGACATCAGCACACGTCCCAGCGGCCAGTTCACGACATTCACGCCATTGCAATAACGGGAACCGACTGCCACATCGCCACCCTGTTCCGTACAGGCTGCATATAGTTTGGGAAGATCATTCGGATTATGACTGAAGTCTGCATCCATTTCGAATACAAAATCATACTTGTGTTCTATCGCCCACTTGAATCCGCAGATATAAGCCGTACCCAATCCCAATTTGCCTTTACGTTCCACCATGAAAAGGCTTTCGGGAAACTCTTTTTGCAATCGTTTTACAATATCCGCCGTACCATCGGGCGATCCGTCATCTATAATCAAAATATGAAATTCTTTCTCCAACCCAAATACAGCCCGAATAATATTTTCGATATTCTCCTTCTCGTTGTAAGTGGGAATAATAACAATACTGTCTGACATAATCCTTCTAATTTGTAGGGCGAAGGTACATATTTTAATTGATTTAATACTATGCCTGTCTACTATTTTGAACAAAAAGCCTACCTTTGCGAAAAGAACATATCACATTGGAGGTACAAGATTTACTGAAACAATATGCCGCCCATCCGCAAGTGGCGGCATTAAATACCCTGCTAAAAAGCGAAACGTCCCGCAATATATTTCTGAAAGGACTGAACGGTTCAGGGGCCGCAATGACAATAGCTTCTCTTTTTTCAAAAAGAAGGGGGAGCTATGTGTGTGTGTTAAACGACCTGGAAGAAGCCGGCTATTTTTACCATGACCTGGTTCAACTTACCGGAGGCGACGGAATCTACTTCTTCCCTTCCGCCTACAGGCGTGCGATCAAGTACGGTCATGTGGATCCGGCTAACGAAATCCTGCGTACCGAAGTGCTCAGCACTTTGCAGGACCCGGACATTCCTTTTGTCATCGTCACCTATCCGGACGCGTTGGCCGAGAAAGTGATCTCCCGCGAAGTCCTGAAGGAAAACACGCTGAAGATTAGTGTCGGCGAGAAATTAGACAATATGTTTGTCTCGGATGTACTGGACGAATATGGATTCGAGCAAGTGGATTATGTCTATGAACCGGGACAATATGCCCTGCGCGGCAGTATCCTGGACGTATTCTCGTTCTCGTACGAATTTCCGTACCGTATCGACTTTTTCGGCAACGAAGTGGAGACGATACGCTCGTTTGACGTAGAGACGCAGTTATCGAAAGAGAAGTTAGACAGCATTTATATCGTGCCGGAGATGACACGAGGCAACCGCACGAACTCATCTCTGCTGGACTCGTTGCCATCCGCCACCCTGCTCGCCTTCAAAGACCTGGCATGGGTAAAGGAGCGGATCGGCAGTATCTGGAACGAAGAGCCGGTCGTCGGAGACGAAGACTCTTTTGCAGACGCCGAACAAATGCGGGCAAAGTTAGTGACAGGTGAAAATTTCCTGCATGCCGTCCTCGGTTTCCGCCGCATCCATTTCGGTACACGCCCGACAGGGACAGCAGACACGACGCTAACTTTTGCCACAGAGGTACAACCGATCTACCACAAGAACTTCGATCTGGTAAGCGAGTCTTTCCACAAATACATAGAAGACGGCTATACATTATATGTACTGAGCGACGTGGAGAAGCAGGCCGCGCGTATCCGCGCAATCTTCGAGGACCGGGGAGACGACCTCCCCTTCACCTCCGTCAACAAGACGATACACGAAGGTTTCACCGACGAGACGCTGCGCATCTGCCTCTTCACGGACCATCAGCTGTTCGACCGCTTCCACAAATTCAACCTCAAAAGCGATAAGGCTCGGAGCGGCAAGCTCTCCCTCTCGCTGAAAGAGCTGAACCAATTCACGACCGGCGACTACATCGTCCACATCGACCACGGTGTCGGACAGTTCGGCGGACTGGTACGCACCGAGGTGAACGGAAAGATGCAGGAAGCAATCAAGCTGATCTACCAGAACAACGACATCATCTTCGTCAGCATCCATTCCCTCCACAAACTGTCCAAATACAAAGGTAAAGACAGTGGTGAGCCGCCCAAACTGAGCAAGCTCGGGACCGGAGCTTGGGAGAAGATGAAGGAACGGACCAAGTCGAAAGTCAAAGACATCGCCCGCGACCTGATCCTCCTCTACTCCAAGCGGAAACAGGAAAAGGGATTTGCCTACAGCCCGGACAGCTTCATGCAGCACGAGTTGGAGGCCAGCTTCATTTACGAAGATACGCCGGACCAGATGAAGGCGACCGCCGACGTGAAAACGGATATGGAGAACGACCGCCCGATGGACCGCCTGATCTGCGGCGACGTAGGTTTCGGTAAAACCGAAGTCGCTATCCGCGCCGCCTTCAAGGCTGTGGCTGACAACAAGCAGGTGGCGGTGTTGGTCCCGACCACCGTCCTCGCTTTCCAGCACTACCAGACTTTTTCCGAACGTCTGAAGGATTTCCCCTGCCGGATCGAGTATATCAGTCGGGCACGTACGGCGAAAGACATCAAAGAGATACTGAACGGCCTGAAAGAGGGGCAAGTCAACATCATCATCGGTACGCACCGTATCGTCGGCAAAGACGTCAAGTTCAAAGACCTCGGCCTGCTGATCATCGACGAAGAGCAGAAGTTCGGTGTCTCCGTCAAAGAGAAGCTACGCCAGTTGAAAGCCAACGTGGATACGCTCACGATGACCGCGACGCCGATCCCCCGCACGCTCCAGTTCTCACTCATGGGAGCCCGCGACCTGTCGAGCATCACGACGCCTCCGCCCAACCGCTACCCGGTGCAGACTGAGGTGGAACGCTTCAATCCGGACATCATCCGCGAGGCGATCAACTTCGAGATGAGCCGCAACGGGCAGGTGTTCTTCATCAACAACCGCATCCAGAACATCTACGAGATGGAGGCGCTGGTCAGACGCGAAGTGCCGGATGCCCGCATAGCCGTCGGCCACGGGCAGATGGAACCGGAGAAGTTGGAAAAGATCATCCTCGACTTCGTCAATTACGAATACGACGTGCTGATTGCGACCAGCATCGTCGAGAGCGGCATCGACGTGCCGAATGCCAATACGATTATCATCAACAATGCCCAGCAGTTCGGCCTCTCCGACCTGCACCAGCTGCGCGGACGCGTCGGGCGGAGTAACCGAAAAGCCTTCTGCTACCTCCTCTCCCCGCCTCTGTCGAGCCTTACGCAGGAGGCACGCCGCCGCTTGCAGGCAATCGAGAACTTCTCCGAGTTGGGCAGCGGCATCCACATCGCCATGCAGGACCTCGATATCCGGGGGGCCGGCAATATGTTGGGGGCCGAACAGAGTGGCTTCATCGCCGACCTCGGCTACGAAACCTATCAGAAGATATTAGAGGAGGCCGTAGACGAGTTGAAGGCCGAAGAGTTTGCCGACCTCTACACCGACGCAACCGAGAAGCGCCCTGACACGGGCAGCGAATATGTCCGTGAAACCTATATCGAAAGCGATCTGGAACTGATGTTCCCGCCGACTTATATACCGAACGACTCCGAACGCGTCTCCCTCTATCGCGAGTTGGACAAGATGGAGGAAGAGCGCGACATACTTGCCTTTACCGAACGCCTGAAGGACCGTTTCGGTAAGGTGCCGAAGGAAGGGAAAGAACTGATCCGTATCGTCCGCCTGCGCCGTATGGCGAAGCAGTTGGGTATGGAAAAAGTTGTGCTGAAAAAAGGGCAGATGAGTATCTTCCTCGTCGCCAACCCTGACAGCCCCTACTACCAGAGCGAGGCGTTCGACAAATTGCTCGGCTTTATCCAGAAGCATCCGCGCGAATGTAACCTCCGGGAGCAGAACGGGAAACGCAGTATCGTGATCAAGAACGTTCCGACGGTCGAGGCGGCTTGCGGATATATGGAAGAGATAGAGAAGGTTCCTGCTCTTTAGTGAATAAAACAATTAAACAGATATCAGACATGAAGAAGACAATTATTGACCTTTTCGAGAGCTCGGTGCAGCAATATCCCGACAACCCTTTCCTGTGGGAGAAGACGAAGGACAAGTTCGAGCCGACGACCTATAAGGAAGTCCAGCAGCAAGTCTATACGGCAGGTGCCGGATTGATGGCTCTCGGAGTGAAGAAAGGAGACAACATGGCGCTCCTTTCCGAAGGCCGTAATGCCTGGATCATCGGTGAACTGGCCATGTTCTACGCCGGTGCGACCAACGTCCCGCTTTCCATTAAACTGGAAGAAGCGAACGACCTGCTGTTCCGCCTCGTGCATGCCGACGTGAAATATATCCTCGTTTCCGGTAACCAGCTGAAGAAGATACGGGCTATCATGGACCGCCTTCCCCTTGTCGAGAAAGTGATCGTGATGGACGAGCAGACAGAATATAAGGAGAAAGAAATCCCCCTCTCCGAAGTTCTTCGGATGGGAGAAGCGTATCTGGAAGCGCATCCGCTGGATGAGTTCCTGACTATCGGCAAGTCGTTGCAGGATGGCGATTACGCGACTATCACCTATACCTCCGGAACGACAGCAGACCCGAAAGGCGTCATCCTTACGCACCGCAACTATACGGCCAACGTGGAGCAGGCGCTCTCCTGCGTCGACATCGACGACACCTGGCGTACGTTAGTGATCCTTCCGCTCGATCATTGTTTCGCGCATGTGGTCGGCTTCTACATCTTCATGTCGAAGGGGGCATCAGTCGCGACCGTACAGGTGGGACGTACCGGGTTGGAGACGTTGAAGAACATCCCGGTCAATATCAAAGAGTTCAAACCCTACCTGATCCTGAGCGTCCCGGCGTTAGCAAAGAATTTCAAGAAGAACATCGAGCAAGGCATCCGGGCACAGGGTAAACAGGTGACCCGCCTGTTCAACTTCGCCCTCAAGGTCGCCTACCTCTATAATGGCGACGGCGGGGAGGATAAGGGACGTGGCGCCCGCTGCCTGCTGAAACCGCTTGTCAGCCTGTTCGACAAACTGCTTTTCACCAAGGTACGTGAGAATTTCGGCGGTCAGCTCCGGTTCTTCATCGGCGGAGGCGCCCTGTTGGACAAAGACCTGCAGAAGTTCTATTACGCAATCGGCCTGCCGATGTACCAGGGTTACGGCTTGAGTGAAGCCACTCCGGTAATTTCGACCAACGGCCCGCGCCGGCATACGTTCGGAAGCAGCGGCGTACTGGTTCGTCCGCTCGACCTGAAAATATGTGATGCCGATGGAAAAGAACTTCCGACAGGTGAGAAGGGCGAGATCGTCATACGAGGCGAGAATGTGATGGCGGGCTATTGGAAGAATCCGGTATCGACGGCCGAGACCGTACGCGACGGCTGGCTCTATACCGGAGATATGGGTTATATGGGACATGACGGCCTGTTGTATGTGCTCGGTCGTTTCAAAAGCTTGTTGATTGGTAGCGACGGCGAGAAGTACAGTCCCGAAGGGATCGAGGAGGCGCTGGTCGAACATTCTTCCTGCATCGACCAGTTGATCCTGTATAACAACCAGAGTCCGTACACCGTCGCCCTCGTCGTGCCGAACAAAGAACGTCTGAAGAAACACTTAGCGCACCAGCATCTCGATCTTTCATCCGATAAAGGATGCGAGGAAGCGATCCGGATCATCCAGTCGCAGATAGACCGTTTCCGCAAAGGGGGCGACCTGTCGACCCTCTTCCCCGACCGCTGGCTGCCTGCTGCCTTTGCCGTCTTGCCGGAACCATTCACGGAGCAGAACGGCATGGTCAACAGCACGATGAAGATCGTACGCGGTAAAGTGGAGAAAGCCTACGCCGCCCGCATCGACCAGCTCTACACCCCGGAAGGGAAGAATCCGATCAATGGGGAGAACAAAAAGGCGTTGGGATAAACCAGAACTAAACACAACGCGATCTGTTATTGTTTAGTAGAAACAAAAAACATGATTATGCGTTACAAAACTATCGCCTCCGCCTTTGCCCTCGCTTCTGCCCTTGTGGTTGCGGTTCCGGCAATGGCGGATGGAGTGTCTGAACAAAACATCGACAGCGGCTGGACCTTCAAACAGGTTCGCGGCAATAACTGGTATCCGGCCACCGTGCCGGGGGTTGTCCATACGGATCTGATGGACAACGGGATCATCGAAGATCCCTTCTATCGCCTGAACGAACGGGGCGTGCAATGGGTGGACAAGGAGGATTGGGAATATAAGACGACACTCGACGTCGCTCCCGATGTGTTCGACAAGGATAACATCGATCTGGATTTCAAAGGGCTCGACACCTATGCCGATGTCTACCTGAACGACTCCTGCATCCTGAAAGCCAACAATATGTTCCGTGAGTGGCTCATCCCCGTCAAAGGTCTGTTGAAGAGGGACGGCAACGAACTCCGCATCTACTTCCACTCTCCTATCAAAATGGATATCCCGAACTTCGACGCCCTGCAACATCCGATCGAGGCCGGCAACGACCAGTCCGAGAACGGCGGTGTGTTCGATAAGAAGGTAAGCGTCTTCGCACGCAAGGCTGGCTACCATTACGGCTGGGACTGGGGACCCCGTCTCGTCACAAGCGGTATCTGGCGTCCAGCTTATCTGATCGGCTGGAATGATGCACGCATCGACAATGTCCAATATATTCAGGAGAAAGTCAATGCCAAACGAGCGGAGATCAAAACCCGTGTCGAAGTCATCGCCGACAAGGAGGGAGAAGCCACGCTCACCCTCAAAGCCGGAGGCATCAGGGAGACTTGGACGAAGACCGCCCATGTAAAGAAAGGCAAAAACCTGATCGAGACAGACCTCATCGTCCGCAATCCCAAACTCTGGTGGTCGAACGGTCTGGGGGAAGCCCACCTCTATCCTTTCACAGCCACCGTCACCACGGATGGCAAGGTGGCCGACGCGGATACCACCAACATCGGCATCCGCAGCCTTCGCGTCGTACGCGACAAAGACAAGGACGGCACTACCTTCTATTTCGAACTGAACGGTAAGCCGGTCTTTGCCAAAGGGGCCAACTACATTCCGCAGGATAACTTCCTGCCGCGTGTCACGCCCGAGCGCTACGAAAAAACGATTCTCGATGCCGTCAATGCCAATATGAATATGCTCCGTGTCTGGGGCGGCGGTATCTACGAGAACGATCTCTTCTATGACCTTTGCGACCGGTACGGCATTCTGGTCTGGCAGGATTTCATGTTTGCATGCAGTACCTACCCGATAACGCCGGAACGCTTAGAGAACATCCGGCAGGAAGCGATCGACAATGTCGTCCGCCTGCGCAACCACCCTTGCATCGCGATCTGGTGCGGAAACAACGAAAACCATACAGCCTGGTTCAACTGGGGTTGGATGCAGAAATACGAGAAGCTGGGCGTGCTGGAAGAAATGCGGAAAGACGACAAGGAGCTTTTCCATAAACTGTTGCCCGAAGTCGTAAAGGAATATGACCCGACCGCCTTCTACCTGCCCTCCTCCCCATACGGCGGCGATCCGGATGCCAAATGCGAAAGCGGCAAAGAGAACTGGAACCCGAATGGCGATGCCCACTATTGGGGAGTATGGCATGCTAAGGACAGCATTGCGAACTACAACAAGATACGTGCCCGTTTCTTCTCGGAGTACGGTTTCCAGTCGTTCCCGGAGTACCAATCCGTCCTGAAATATGCGCCGGAAGAACGAGACCATGATATCTATTCGGAAGTGATGATGGCACATCAGCGTGCCGGCAGCCACGCCAACGGTCTGATCGAATGGTACCTGCTGAACGAATACCGGAAACCCAAAGACTTCCCGAATTTCCTTTATATGGGGCAGCTGCTCCAGGGCGATGCGATTAAGACAGCAATTGAGGCGCACCGGCGCATGATGCCTTACAATATGGGAACCCTGTTCTGGCAGCATAATGATTGCTGGCCAGTCGCTTCCTGGTCGAGCCGCGACTATTACGGGCGTTGGAAAGCCCAGCATTATTTCGCAAAGAAAGCGTTCCGGGACATCCTTGTCTCTCCGATCGCAGAAGACGGCATACTGAATATCTACATCGTATCCGACCGCTTACAGGCAACGAAAGGCCTGCTCGACGTCCGCGTCATGGACCTGAAAGGCAATGTCCTGTTTGAACAGAAAAAGAATGTAACGCTGCCTGCAAACACAAGCAAGATACAGTTCTCCGCTCCGGTAGAAAGCGTCTTGGGAGGAAAGAAAACAAATGAAGTCGTTGTAAACGCCCGCTTCACCGAGAACGGAAAAGACGGTGAAGTAATCACAAACAATTACTTCTTTGATCGTTATAAAGATATCGACTTTCCGAAAGCCGATATTCAAATGACATCGATTCCGTCCGGAGACGGCTACGATGTGACAGTCAGCAGTGACGTATTTGCCCGGGGTGTGTTCCTGAGTATCGACGGCATCGACAATTTCTTCTCCGACAACTATTTCGATCTCTTGCCGGGCGAGCCGGTAACCATCCATGTTACGACCCGGCTGGATAAAGCCTCTTTTGACAAGCAACTGAGAAGCGAAAGTATCGTAGATGCTATAAGTATTTATCCAAAACAGCCATCAGGGCAATAATATCGATCGGTTTTGCCAGATGATAATTCATACCGGCTTCGAGCGCATTCGTTACATCTTCGGAAAAAGCATTGGCAGTCATAGCTATAATCGGCATACCGGACACATCCGCACGTCCGAGGGCGCGAATCCGGCGGGTTGCCTCGTAACCATCCATCACCGGCATCTGAACATCCATCAATATCATCTGGTAGAACCCTTCGGGAGATTGTGACACCTTGTTGACTGCCTCCAAGCCGTTCACAGCCGTATCGATGGAAACGCCGGTGCTTCCTATGATCTCGACAGCAATTTCAAGATTCAATTCATTGTCTTCCACCAACAGGATACGCTTACCCGAAAAATCAGCATCAGACAATTTTGTCGGAGTGATATGTCCCCGGACATTCTCCTTGTCTATAAACCTTTTCAGGACCTGGATCAATTTAGATTTGAATAAAGGCTTCGTAATAAATCCATTCGCACCTGCCTTTTTGGCATCCGATTCATACTCTTCCACATCGTATGCGGATAAAATAATAATCGGGATATCGGGACCCACTGCCGCTCTAAGTAATTGGGTAGTTTCGATACCATTCAGCCCGGGCATCTTCAGGTCCATTATAATAGCAAAATATGCATTATTCTTTTCGCTTCTTTCCCTGGCAATCTCTACAGCTTCCTCACCGGAACAAACCCAGTCGCATCGTACCCCGATTTCCTCCAGGCAATTGCACGTGCCCTGACAGGCAATCCGGTCATCATCGACAACAAGGATAGACATTCCAGGGACACCTATCGCTTCCGGGACATCCTGCTCACGAAGCCGTAACGGCATATTTATGGTAAAACGGGAACCTTTGCCGTATTCGCTTTCGATCAGTATGTCACCTCCCATCATCTGTACGATCTTATGGCTGATCGACATGCCGAGCCCCGTCCCCTGTATGCCTGCAATATCTTGATCGTCCGCCCGTTCGAACGGCTGGCATATCCTTGAAAGGAATTCGGGCTTCATCCCTCTTCCGTTATCTTCAAAAACAAATTCATAATACCCGATTCCGTCCCGGGAGGACTTTTCATTGATCCGGATCAGAATCCGTCCGTTGTCCGGCGTATATTTTATTGCATTGGACAGGATATTCATTAAAACCTGTTTAATCCGCTGCATATCTCCAATGACATTCTCATGTTGCATCCCCATGAGATGGATATCCAATTGATGCTGTTTGCTCCGGATCTCCGGTTGCATCATAATGATCAGATCCTGCAACAACTCACCAATATTCAGTTCATCATCGGATAACTTGAGTCGTCCGCTTTCAATTTTTGACATATCCAGCACCTCGTTAATCAAGCTGAGCAGCAATTTGGAAGCACCAGTGATCTTGTTCAGGCAGTCAAGGACCCGTTCTTTGTCATCCACATGGGCACCGGCAATGGCGGTCATTCCGACAATGGCATTCATAGGCGTACGGATATCATGGCTCATACGGGCCAGGAAATCAGATTTGGCCTGATTTGCTTTTTCTGCAAAATCAAGCGCTTCTTTTAATTGCTCGGATTGCTCTTCCAGCTTTTTCTGCAATTCGCGCTGCTCGGTAATATCAGTTATGTCGATGAAAACAACAAGGTAGACAGGCTCTTTACCCTCCCAGCCGATACATTCGCCGTTCAGCTGCAACCAGGCATCCGTACCGTTTTTATCTTTGGATCGAATCACAAAATGCACAGATTCTCCCTTCTGCATCAAAGAAATATATTCATTCAGTACACTCCGGCTCTTATCGTCCAGTCGGGAAAAAGGGCAGAATGCGGAAATCATATCTTTTTCGATACCTGCAAAATCCAAATATTTATCATTCGCTTCAATCATGATAAAACGGCCATCCTGCTTTACCTTATATTTAGCAACAAAACCGGGTAGGTTATCATAAGCGACTGTTTGTTCGAGACGCACTTGCATGATGTCTTCAACGTCAGTCATCACTGTATATGAAATAGGGATACCGTTTTGTAGCTGATCAGTAAATGTTGCATTCAGTTTAATCCATCTCATTCCACCCTTCACCGGCATTTTGGTAATGAGCTCATAACCGTTTGCTTTGTTCTCAATTGCCTCGTAGACTTTCTGGCCTAAAGCTTCCCAGAGCTCCGGATATTGCTTATAATACAAATCCGGTCGATTGTGGAAAAGGGTTTCGTAATCATCTTTAGGATAACCAATCATATCATAGTAGAAATCATTTGCCCACAACAGGGTGAAATGTTCATCCAACAAATGTTTGCTGACACTAACACCCATTTGTCCCATTAACCCCACCAACAGCCTATACTCAAGATCTGTTCCTGATTGTGAAAAATGCTCATCCATGATATATCCCTCCTATTTTCTGCCTAATGATTTTCTTTTATGACAGCATACAGTTTTTCATAGCGCAGTTTTAATTCTTCTTGTTCTTCCTTTATCATTGTCATATCCCCTCTTCTTAGCTGTTCGGTCATAGGCACCAAGACTTCCAGTAAAGACTCGAATTCCAGGTTTCCTGCAATGCCTTTCATGGTATGGGCCTGCATAAAAGCCTCGGTAGCATTACCCGTTTTTATGCACTCTTCCAGTTGCTTATAACATGTGTCCTGAATGAATTTCAGGAGAAACTTATCATACAATGCCTCACTTCCCATAAAGCGGTCTAATGCTTTATCCACATTAGTCCCAGCATCAAGCAGCTGTTGTTTATACACACTTTCCATATAAAATAAATGAATGTATTGGGATATTCGCTCGTAATATCTTAAAATCCTGATAATATGTATCAATTCACAAAGTAAGGATTATCAGAGGAGATATCCAAATTTATTTTCAATTTATAAACAACGACAATGTTATTATTCTCGTTTTTGATGCATTTTTGACAGTATTTTTTCGAAAATAGAAAAGTTAGGCTGCATTCCCGGCAATCATTTTTGTTGTTTTCTTAAAATGAAAAGAAAAGCGGCAACGAGCAAAGCGACGATTATATATTTGACGAGTTCCCTGTTACCGGCATTTGTCCCTACTTCGGGCATTTGTGTCTTATCCAGTCGAAAAGAAACTGGAACAAACTTCTGTCCGGCAATATTCCGGCCATTGCGTTTAGCCGGAATCCATTGACCTGCGGTATTCTCCACAAACCGTACGGCTTCATCTTCAAAGCGGGAGTCAGGGCTATTGGACACCTTCACTTCCGTTACCTTTCCATCCGCCTCTATCGTGCATGAAACCAAAACAACACCTTCCAATCCCTCTTCATATGCCTTCACCGGATATTTCAGATGTTCTTTCTGATACCGGGCAAAAGCGGCACTGCCACCTTTAAATTCAGGCGAAGTGATACCCGAACCATCCGGAGACCCGACCGGACGGTACACATCTGTATCTCCCAACAAAAAGAGACCTATCAATATAAGCAACAATAAATTTTTCCCCATAAAAGTAGTGTTGTTTTTACTTATTCTCAGTTATCTTAGAACTGGAAATAGATAAAAGGCTGCACTCCAGCACTTTTAAACTGTACAACGACAAAGATGGCCACTGCCAGCATCACCGCTTGCACAAGTAAAGGAGAACGAGTCACAACTGCCTGCAACCCGTTTTCTGCCGATTTAGGCATGAAATGCATGACATAACCGATCACCATCAGGATAAATACCCCTTTATAGCCCATGACAAACTGCATGAACACTTCCGGATGGAAGTTTGTAAAAATCTGTGTCAGCACCTCGCCTACCGTCTGCATCGAATCGGCACGGAACAAGATCCAGCCGAAACAAACCAGATGAAAAGTAATCAATATTCCTAAAACTCTTCTCCAAGGCTTCATATCCGAGCCTAACGGTTTGAAACTACTGAAATGGCCCATCACAAACTTATGAATAGCCAAAGCGACTCCATGTAAAGCTCCCCAAAGGATAAAACTGATGGAAGCCCCATGCCATAAACCGCCCAACAGCATTGTAATCAACAGGTTTATATACGTTCGTATTTTACCTTTTCTATTTCCGCCGAGCGAAATATACAAATAATCTTTCAACCACGAAGAAAGAGAGATGTGCCAACGTCGCCAAAATTCCGTAATTGTTGCAGACTGATAAGGCGAATCGAAGTTTACATTGAAACGGAAACCCAGCAGCAGGGCTATACCGATCGCCATATCCGAATAGCCCGAAAAGTCACAATATATCTGCAAAGCATAGCCATATACCCCCATCAGGTTCTCCACTCCCGTATAGAGTAAAGGGGCATCGAAAATACGGTCTACAAAGTTAAGGCTGATATAATCGGATATAACTGTTTTCTTGAAAAGACCACACAAGACCAGGAACAGGCCTTCACCGAACTGTGCCCGTGTGACGGCAGGTACTTTATAAATCTGCGGAAGGAAGTCACGTGCCCGGACAATAGGGCCGGCCACCAGCTGCGGAAAGAAAGAGACATAAAAGACATAGTCGATCCAACGGTGAAGCGGCTCTATCCTCCCCCGGTACACATCGATCACATAGCTGATCGTCTGGAAGGTAAAGAATGAAATACCGACCGGCAAGAAGATATCCAACGGCTGGTAAGTGATGCTTTGCAAAGAGGTATTACCCAACTGATAGCCTAACTCGTGGCCAATCGTCGCAACGATCTCCCGCAAGAAATTAAAATACTTGAAATATCCCAATAATCCGAGATCAATGCACAAACTCAGAATGACCCAAGCCTTGCGTCCCCATTTGGGTACAGTCCGGACAATACGTTGCGCAATAAAAAAGTCGGATGTCGCAACAAACAACAGCAGGAAAAAGAAGAACCCGCTGCTTTTATAATAGAAATAGATAGAAAACAGTGTGACATAAATAATACGTGCCAACAAATGTCTCCTTAATGACATATAAATAATCAGGAAACCGATAAAAAGGAAAAAGAACAGTCCGCTACTGAATAATATCGGTGCGTTATGATGGTAAAGGAAAAGCTCCCCAAGCTTCTCAATCGAAAATCCTCCTATATTATTTAAAATATCACCTGTCATCATCTTTCTTATTTTTCGTTTGCATCAAGGCCCGGTACAACAGTGTTCCTTGTTCCCGGTAGCCCTCTTTCGTAAAGTGGATACGGTCGCGTCCCATTAACCGTTCTTTATGCCATTTGGTACAAGAGCTTTTACCTCCCGTAGCCGTAAATAAATCCCAACAAGCAAGCCCCTCTTCATGAGCGACTTTTACGAGCGTCTTTGCCGCAAGCTGGGTATTTGCATTACGGACATAAGTACGTTTCTTGTCTACATAGGTCCGCTTGTAACATTCCGGCGGTGTAGTAAGCAGGATGGCTGTATCCGGCATATATTTCTTAACGAGCGAAATAAACGCCCGTACTTGTCCGCTAAATTCTTCGCTGTTGAAACGGCGGCCGAACGTCTCGTTCGTGCCCAGCGAAACAATCAGCAAAGAAGGTTTCAACAAGGCTAACTGCCGCACATAGGATTCGTCCGTATAATTGACAAACATAGCCCCGTTTACCCCAATCGAGTGGTATAGAACACCCGGATTCCCGTTTGTCAGGCTAAAACCATAATAAACATTCCTGAAGGAAGAAGCCGGAAGCAACTGGTCCGTTCCTTGTTTCCTCCGGGTACTGTGGAGTTGCAGCGTATCAACAGGATAAGCGATACGGAATGTATCAGCCATAACACCTGCCACAGCCGGAGCCATAGCCAAAGAAGTCTGTACGGAATCTTTCAACGGCCCGGTAGGCAGCATCGGCATGGATTTCTCCCCCCGATAAAAAATAGCCTGGTTAAAAGAATAACCGGCCCCGTTGTTCGGGGCAATCCGCACATCCAGATTAATCGAAGGAGAGACGGATTGAATGCCGATTCCTCCGATTCCGACCGGACATTTTTTGTTTGCCTGGATACAGCGTCCGGCCACCCATTCCCGGATAGCGGAAGAGATAAAATAATCGTCCGGCTCGTTCGTCCGACTCAACTTGAAGGGAGCGATCCATCCGCGTCCGGCATTTCCGAACTGCGCCTGTAAAAGACGCATCATCTGTCCGGAATAATACCCGGCCTGTATATGGGAATCTCCCAGATGGACAACCGTCAGAACGGTGTCTTTCCCTGCCCGCAATGAATCCAACCCGGCAAAGAAGGGCTGCAAAGAGGAAGGCGACATGATAGAATCCACCTCTTTCCCAATCGAATAGGAAAGTGAAGGGAGAGGGATTGTATCCGGACAGAGCACAGAAAGGCTGTCTTTTTCCTGATACGGCCAAGGCTTCTGCGATCCCGCGTCAAGCGCGGGAACAGGGACCGGTAATTTCCCTTTGGCTCCGACAGCACTTATTGCCATCAGCGCCAGACAAACCATCAGACTAACGAGCCACTTTGTCTGCTTCATCATAAAACTCTTTTTCTAATAATATTGCTTTTAACAAGGCAGAAGCGATCTCTTTTCCTCCCCTGAAACTTAAATGCGTATAGTCCTTGCTGGCCCAATTGTTCTCCACAAAACGAACCATGCTGTTCTCGCCTCCCATCGCTCCGAACACATTCCAGAATGTGACACCCGAACGGCGGGCAGCCTGGCGTTGTGCATGGAGCAACGCCAACACGGCAGGCATCGTCTCAAACGTTCCGTCCACTTGCCGGCTTCTGTCCGACACACCCAGCATCAGGACATCGGCGTCCGGAAAACAAGTCCGTACATGGCGCACGGCCTCTTCCATCCGCTTCGCATACCAGCCATACTGAAGGATACTGTCACTGACAATGTTCAACCCATATTGCAGGATAACCAAATCATACGGACGCAGGGCATTCAGCTCCCGGCAACGGGCACTGTCCAGACGTGTCAGGATCATACCCGAATTTCCGCGCAAGGAATAATTGTCGACAATCACTCCCGAATTATCTTCCAACGCGACTCCGAGTGCACGGAAACCGGCCGTATCGGCAAAAGCAAAGGAGGCCTCCGTAAAAGTCCCCGTACGTTCATATTGGGTAATAACGGAAGTCGGCTTCAGTATCTCGCGGATCGTATCCTGTGTCCCGTTGCAGATCAGTGTCATCCGGGTGCGGGTATTTTTCTCATACAAGAACTTGAGGGAAGATACGGTCTTTAGCTCCGGATAGCGGTCTGTTGTTTTAACAGAGACAGAGGGATGATCGCTTTCCGGCTCGAACGTCATCCCGGAAAGTGTGTACCGGTGGTGATGATCGGTCAGCATCGACCAGGTGTTCCATCCTTCAGCCTCCTGCTCGATAGTCGGACGGAATTGTGCGGCAACAGATGTAATGGGAACAAAACCGACTCCCCGTCCGCCAAACTCCTTCTGCATCCCGGAACGGAAATCAGCGACCACAATATCTCCTTCGATAAACGAGTCTCCCAAAAACGCCACACGAACCGGGCGCTCCTGCTTCCGACTGTCCCTCAAAGCGGCAAAGAAGCGTTTGAGGCCGATATGCCCTACTGAATAATCTTCAATGTGCGTTCCCAACGAATCGGCTCCCCGGTCTGCATACATGACTTTATAAAGAGAATCGCGTAAAGCCAATGCCACAGAATCGATACCTGTCGTTTTCAAAATAGAATCGCGCACAGCAACCGAATCTATCCGGACCGTATCCGGTTGTTCAAGCTGCATACGCAAAGAATCCATCGAGAGGGATTCCTGCTTTATCCTGATATCGGAAAGCAAATCAACCTTTTTTATTTTCATCCCGAACAACCGGTCCGGTAAGTAATATAGTCCTAAACAGATTCCTAATGCAATAAGTAACAGGAGCAAAAGCCTGCCGAAATTATCATCTTTATTCATCTAATCATCTCTTTCGAAGGGACAAAGATAATGATAAATATGAAGCTTGCTCTGGTAGGTCTGCCGTAAATCACAATTTATCGCAAACTAAGCCGTTTATAATATGCAAGTAACAATAAAACAATATAGAATGGAAACACCGGAAAACAAAAGCTGGAAAGTACTGAAAAGCGAATATCTGTCCCGTAAACCCTGGTTCACCGTACGCTGTGAAGAAGTGGAATTGCCGAATGGAAACAAAATACCCGAATATTATGTGTTTGAATATCCGGAATGGGTCAATGTAATCGCGATTACCAAAGACCGGAAATTTGTCTTTGTAAGCCAGTACCGTCATGGGCTGGGAGTTACAGCCTATGAACTTTGTGCCGGTGTCTGTGAGAAAGAAGACGCATCCCCGCTTGTTTCCGCCCAGCGGGAACTGTTGGAAGAGACCGGCTACGGAAATGGGAACTGGAGCGAACTGATGGTAGTCGGCGTTAATCCCAGTACACATACCAACCTGACATATTGCTATCTTGCCACCGATGTAGAGCCTGTCACGGCCCAACATCTCGAAGCAACGGAAGACCTGAGCGTCCATCTTTTGACACTCGATGAAGTAAAAGAACTCCTAATAAACGACCGGATCAAACAAGCGCTTCATGCCGCCCCGCTCTGGAAGTATATGGCGTTAAATCATCTTATCTGATTATTGTAGTACCTCACGAAGTACAGTAGTTATTGTATAAAATGCATTTTTCAGGCTCAAAAGACATCCGAAACAAAACAAATGTTAATCCGTTTTTTTTGCCTCAAAAAGGGACTTTTTCTTCTTTTTTGAGTGTTTTCCGCCATTACGACCGTCCTAATTTCCATTGCGACCGTGCTAATAGGTAGTGCACTCGGCACCTCGCGAAGATTAGGACGGTCGTAATGGCGATTTGCACGGTCGTAATTGAAAAGAGGACCGTCTTTAGGGCAAAAAAGCACCTGAATTTCCTTGCGATATTTGGGACGCCGTCCGTTTTATTTTCAAATATTCGATTCTCCGGGAGTTAAGCTTTATCACTTTGTCG
>QWCH01001679.1_pt1 | contig 31946 bp, 16 predicted proteins | sample 1972671 | NCBI WGS metagenome assembly QWCH01 (sample SAMN09866713, study PRJNA288562) | Human gut metagenome isolate term3_stool, whole genome shotgun sequencing... | isolation source: gut | host: Homo sapiens | place: USA: California
TCTCAAATATTGCTCCTTGTACCAACCATCTTGTTTCATCAAAGAGTCGTGATTACCTCTTTCCACTATTCTGCCGTTTTCAAGAACGATAATCTCATCAGCATCCTTCACCTGGCTAATCCTGTGAGTTGCGATGATATTAGTCTTGCCGGAGCGAATTTTTCTGAAATTATCCAAAATATTCTTCTCCGTTGTTCCATCCACAGCGCTCATGCAGTCATCCATAATCAAAATATCCGGATTCTTTATCAAAGCTCTCGACAACGCAATCCTTTGTTTCTGACCGCCCGACAAACTAATCCCCTTTTCTCCACACAACGTATCCGTTCCATTCACAAGCTTATCCAAATCCTTCTCAAAATCGCTCATTCGTATAGCTTCCATCAATTCTTCATCAGTTGCATCCTTATTTGTAAGCTTGATATTTTCGCCAATAGTCTTCGAAAAAATCATGTGGTTTTGTGGAACATATCCCATTCTTTCTCTGACTGATTCGATAGTATAATCGGTCAAGTTTTTGTCATTCAGAAGTATTTCTCCATCTTCCACATCGTAAAATCTAAGAAATTGCTTCAACAAAGTAGTCTTGCCGCTTCCAGTTTTTCCCAAAACACCCAAAGTTTTTCCAGGTGTAATTAAGAAATTGATATCACTAAGAACATTCTCCTTCGAAGTCGGATACTTGAACGACAAATTCCTAAACTCAATCGTAGGATTTTCCTTCAAATCAACAGCATCATGTTTATTCACAATGTCTTCCTTGTAATCCCACACCTCTTGAATCCTGTCCATACTCGCATCAGCTTGCTTCTTCACGCTGATGAAATCGCCCATGCCAATCATCGGCCATATCAACAAATTCAAATAAAACATAAAACTCATCAGTCTTCCCACAGTAATGCTTCCAGTTCGTATCAAATAAGTTCCATAAGAAATAGCCAACACATAAGTTATAACCTCTATAGGCTTTTGGATTGGGCCATACCATGCGATTAACTTTGCAGTCGCCATATTCTTTTCGTACAAATCATCTGCTCTGTCTTGGAATTTCTTTCTTTGAAAATCCTTCAAATTATTTGCACGAACCACACGCACACCACTTACAGTCTCCAAAGTCTGATCGTTCATCTTATCGAACGATTTTTGCGACTCATCAAAAGTCGTATTCAATTTGTTGCCGATTTTATTGCTCACCACAACCAAAATCGGAAGTGGAAGCACACTTAATAAAGTCAACCTGAAATCTGTCGTAACAATCATCACGATAACTATTAAAATAGGATAAAAAGTCGAATCAAACAAACTCATCAGACCGTATCCCGCAAAATCTCCCAAAGCGTACGGATCATTCGTAGCCTTTCCCATCAAAGATCCCGTAGAATTCTTCTCAAAAAACTCCGGCGATTGCTTCAAATATTTGTCGTACAACTTTGTCGTCACCAAATACCTAATCGTGTCATCGCCCCTAAACACATTCAAATTCCACACCACGCTCACAACATAACACAACACACTTGCAACCAAACAAATCCCCAAATTCACCTTCAGATTTTCCACAGTCACATTTTTGTTGAAAATATTGTCCGCCACATTACCAATCATGTACGGCAAAATCAACTTGAAAGCATAATCAAAAATAAGTGCGATAATTGCGATTATGTAGCTTTTCTTGTAGTAATCAATAAACCACTTATACCTTTTTAACATACTTACTCCTTTACTTTTGCAATAAAAAATAGGGCTCATAAAGAGCCCCAAATAGCAAATTCTATTTTTGCAATAATTTAATGATGTGTTCTCTGAAATCTTCTCCATCCATAGTAACAGCACCTGTGCCACCAAAAATATCCACAGATACCTTGAAGAAGTTCACAACTAATTTATCTCCCAAATCATAGTGTTCTTCAATATGACCTGGAACGAAAATCAATTCCTTCTTGTCTGTTTCAACATCATCAAGGTTCAAATGTTTGATAGGGTCAACCATGGCTTCAACCACACCCATATCTTCCATCATCCACATGTTGTTGTTCCAGAATCTTTTTTCTTCAGGACTTCCACCATTCAAAAGCTCTTTGTTTGTAATAGATGATAAAACTCTTCTTACAGCTTCCTCATCAAATTTGTCATTGTATATTAACTTCATTTCATCTCTATTAGCTACATCAATGATAAAAGATTCAGCAACCTTTTGACCTTCTGACGCTGATTGCCAGAAATATAGCATCATTTCAACTACTTCATTATTAATTTTAATGCTCATTATTCAGACCTCCTTCTTTCAAAAATTCTCTATATTAAATATTATACAACTAACAAAAACTTTTTCCAACAAAATTTTCAAAATTTCAACATATTTTCCAATAATTCTACAAATTTTCTTTTTTCAAATCCGCATACACCTTCATCGTATCATCATATCCAAGCTTCAAACCGTATCGCATCTTTTCCTTTTCAAACTCCAAAATTTTTGGGAAGTCTCTGTCCCACGTTTTAATAATCGTGTATTTTGGATTTTTCTTCAACTTATTAGTCAACAAATACGGCTTCAACGATACAAGAACAATCTCATCACACACATCATCAATCATCTTGTACGGATTATTCTCCATATATCCACCATCAATCAACTTCTTACCGTCGATTTTCTCTTGCTTAAACACCAGCAAATTGGAACTCGCACGCAAATAATCACGCAAATGCCCCTGTGGAATATCCTCAATAAACAAATTCAAAACCCTTCTTTGTTCCACATCAACAGTATTAAGCCCGAACTTCATCTTAGATTCACGGACTCTCTTCTCATCAATATATTCGCTCAACAACTCATTCAAAGGCTCCACGCTGAAACCCTTGTTATCGATAAAATCCTTCGCCAAGCCAAGCTTATCCTTCGCATTATCCAAACTTAAACTCTGTTCCATAATAGAATTGACATCATTGTCCTTTAGGCTAATCACATCTTCATAAGAAATATTCTCCCACAATTTGTATGCAATCTCCCAATCGCCCTGACAAATCATAGCCGCATTGATCGCCCCAATCGAAGTTCCCACGACATAATCAAAGTCAATTCCCATTTCCACCAACGCCTTGTAAGCGCCAATCTGATAGCAACCCCTCGCTCCGCCGCCTTCCAACACTAACCCTCTCATAAAAACCCCCTTCTTAATATGATTATATCATCAAAAATTTAATATGTGATATAATTTTTCGTGAAAGGAAAACACATGTACACACTACTACTAATATCTGCGATACTTCTAATAATCGCAGCCACAGACAACTTCATAAGTATGTTCACAGCAACAAGCATCGTTTTGTTCGCAATTAGTGCTATCGGATTAATATTTGCCCCACATTCAAATATAATCTTGAACACAATTGTCACAATCAACGTAATCACAAATTTATTTATCCTTGCGATAATATCATACAGACTTTACCAAAAAGCAAAAGTCAAAGCCAACATCGCACTTCACTTATCGGCAAGTTTACTCTACATCGCAATAATAGCAATAAACCTGTTCAAAATATTTGACCTTTACAAATACATAATAGGAATGAATTTGTATCTGAGCTTAATTGTACTGTCACACCTACTTGGAAACCTCATAATCAAATACAAAAAAATCGCCACAGATTTTGACTACATCGTAGTCCTTGGAGGATCCATGAAAGGAATCGAACTCTCTGATCTCATCAAAAAAAGAATGCTCACATCATTTGCCTACTACAGAACCAACAAAAGCATTATGATATTTTCCGGTGGCAAATCCAACGGAGACATCGAAGAATCCGTAGCCATGAAAAACTTCGCCGTCCAAAACAACATCCAGGACACAGATATTTTATTGGAAAAACTTGCCATGAACACAATGCAAAACATAGAATACGTAAAAACACTCATACAACAGCAAGATGCAGAATACGACAGAAAAAAAATCTGCGTCATCACTAACAACTTCCACGCATTCAGAACCAAACTCATCTGCAACAAAATGAAAGTCAATTGGACAGTAATACCCGCAGAATCTAACCTCAATTCCAAAATCAACACCTACCTAATAGAATTATTAGCCGCAATTTATCTGGACATCATCCTACACATCATAACGCTTGTCATCATCACCATAATAATAGGCATCTTAGTATAATTGTAGCTATATTGTAGACATTCTCCTGATTGGAAAATCGAAATAGTGGTATAATATATGTAAAGAAATCAGAGGAGGATTTTATGAAAAACATTAAAAAATTTGGATTATTACTTGCATTAATCGCTTCAGTATCGCTATCAAGCTGCAGCAGCGAACAATCATTGAATAAACCAGATACAACAACATCAACAGCTGAAAACAACAAAAAAGACACAGCAGCTGACACACAAGAAAACAAAAAAGAAGACAAAGAAAACAAAGAAGACAAAAAACCAGAAGAAACAACAGAAGCTACAGAAAAAGACGAAACAAAAAAAGACAACCAACAAGAACTTACAAATGATGAAAAAGCAACACTAGATGAATTTGTAGAAAGATTAGAAAAATACGAAAACGGAACAGCAGGCGCATCACTAAAAATGGATAGACTATTCACAGAAATGGTCAACAGATGCACATCATTAGAAACAAAACCAGAAAAATCACAAGAATATCTAATCAAAAAAGTATCCCAAGTCAAAGACACTGAAAACTTCAAACAATCAGTAAAAGGACTAAAAGATACCATAGAATACTACAAATCAAACAAACAACAATACATCCAAGAACTAAAAGACAGTGGCGCAACATGGGATCCACAAATCAAACTAGAATCCTTGGAAAATGTACTAAACAAATTACAATAGAAATGATGAAAGAAGCTGACAAACAGCTTCTTTTTTTGATTTTTTGGTATAATAAACTCACCAAAAGCCTTATAAGTTAAGGATACGGAAACCTATTTTTAGGTTATATCAAGGTACACTACAAAGTGTGCCTAATTTTTTTGCCAACACAATTGCCAACACATCATAAATTCACACAAAGCAGAAAACCACAATTGCCCGAATATCTAGCTTACGAAAATAGGATTAATTTATCCTATATCGTGATATAATTCTATTAGGAGGCATAATCATGAAAATTAACACAAAAAATCTTGTATCAATCACAGAAGCAAACCAAAACTTCTCCAAAGTAGCACGACTAGTGGATGAACAAGGATCTGCTGTGATACTAAAAAACAATAATCCTAAATACGTACTCATTAAATATACTGAATTTGAATCAGAACAAAATACTGATGATGAAAACATCACAGAAATCTCAAAACGTATTATGAGTCAAAATAAAAAAGCATATAAGGAACTCTCCAAATAAAAATTGCCAACACATCATCAAATCACACAAAGCAGAAAACGACAATTGCCCGAATATCTAGCTTACGAAAATAAATAAATCCTAAGCTCATGAACCTAAAATCTCAAGTGCGAGCTCCGCTCTGGCACGAGTGAGATTTCTTAACGGTTCATTTCGCTTGGATTTATACTTATTTTCTCCAGATGATATTCTACAGCAATTGTGGTAATCTGCTTTTTGTCTCGTTAAAAGATATGTAAATCATTATTAAAATTTCAAATTCGTATCCACGATTTTTGGGTATTTCATGCAAAAACCATCAGTTTATAAGTAAATTCCTTTAGAATAAAAGACTTTAACTAAGCGAGTCATCTGGAAAAAATTGAGAAAACTCAATCGAAGAAATCCGGCTAAAATTTGACCGCTTGAGTGCGGAGCACGAGCTTCAAATTTTAGGATTTCGAGATTAGAGTTTTCCAGTTTTTGGAAGCTAGACGAGTGTGTTAAACCTTTTATTCTGGTTTGAAACAGAGTAAATCTCGCAACAAAACCTTGTCCCTGTCTATCTATCCACGAACTCTCTATCTTAATCCAGTAACCATAACTCCTGTCCTTACCTACCTAAGCACCAGCCCCATACAAACGAAAATTCATTCGAAAAAATCCGTCAAAATCAGGAAGCAGCGCATAAGCGAGCGGACGGATTTAGGATTTTGAGAGTTGAATTATCAACTTTCTCCCCCAATCCCCCATGAGGTATGAGTCCTTTAGAATAAAAGTCTTTAACTAAGCGAGTCATCTGGAAAAAATTGTGAAAACTCAATCGAAGAAATCCGGTCAAAATTTGACCGCGTAAGCGAAGCGTGCTTCAAATTTTAGGATTTCGAGATTAGAGTTTGCCAATTTTTGGAAGCCAGACGAGTGAAGTTAAACCTTTTATTCTGGTATGAAACAACTTAAATCCTGCAATCATAACCTTGCCCCTGTCTACCTTTACACGAATTCTCATCGTATCTCCCGCAACAAAAACTCTGTCCCTCTCTACCTTAACACGAATTCTCTAATACCTCACCTTACAAACTCATACCTCAACACGCCCGCTTCTCCTGGCTCCAATTCCTCAACAACCTTCCCTTGGTAAAACACATACGCTCCACCCTTCGCCCTGTCGTCCTCATTCACAAACGAATTTACAAACAACACCGGCATCGGCACAAGCTGTGATTGTTTCTTGTAGTCCTCAAACTCATTCTTAAACCAGTCCTTTACCGAAAAATCGACAAACACAGGCCACAACAAAATATCCGAGTCAATCATAGAAATATAAGTATACAAATCCTCATCCCAGAAATCTCCGCAAATCAACGTCGAAAAACTCACGCCGTCCATCTTGTATAAATACAACTTGCTGCCTTCCCTGTAATCGCTGCAAGCAGAAGGCTCCTTCCAACCAGGACTCATTCTTCTGTAATTGTTAATAATCTCCCCACGTTTCGTCACAGTCATCTGCGAAGAATAAAACGCACCATGATCATTCTCAATATATCCGAACGAAATCGCAACCTCATTCTCCTTCGCAATCCTACGAATCTCCGCAATCTCATTCGAATTTTGCGTCACAGGAACACCAACATCATCCTTGTACACGAAACTCAAACACTCAAATCCTTGCAGAAAACTCTCTCCAAACACACACATGTCAGCACCATTTTCAGCTTCCTGTCTCGCATACTTCTCAATCTGCTTCATATTAAATACCTTATCATTCAAACGCTGCTCAACAGCACACAAACTAATCTTCATTACTCAAAAAACTCCTTTGCATAACTAAGCTCTCCACGCGTCTTGAAACCATCCTCGCATCTCGCCATGAAATAATCATCCTCAACATAAAAAGGACACAAAATCCCGTAGTCTCTCGCCCTCGTGAAACCAAATCTCGTGAACACATCAGGCTCTCCCATCACGCAGATAAATTTCACTCCAAGGCTCATAACATCATTCACAGCGTTTCCCACAAGCAAATCCACATTATCATCACTCAAATGCTCACCGCCAATGTAGAAAATCGACAACAACAACCCATCGAACTTCCTCACACGACATCTCGTGAACATCACAATCCCACAAATCGCATCTCCATCTTCCAATACAAACGTACAATCCTCACAGAAACTCTCCGATTTAACAATATCCTCAAACAACCTACAATCGCTCTTCTCAGAAAAACTGTACTTCATATTAGAATCTCTCAACAAATCACAACATAAGTCATAATCATCTGCACTATATAATCTATATCTCATAAATCCCTCTTTTTCATCATTCGTTACATCAATTATATCCTAATTCACACACATTTGCCATTTCTATCATCACATCACTCACCAACCATACACTCATAAAATAACCATATTTAAGTAATAAAATTAAATCATTACGAAACAAGGAGGAATTAATGCAACAAACTAAAAAAAGATACACAATAGGCGAAGAAATCTTCAACTCCGTAACACATGGAGTGGGAGTTCTAATAGCAATAGCGTTCATGGTACTATTAATCATAAAATCACAAGGCAACACTCCACTAATAATTGCAAACATAATCTACGGAGTCAGCCTAATGCTGATGTTCCTATTCTCCACGCTATATCACGCCATCACCAACACCAAAGCAAAAAAAGTCCTCAGATATTTTGACCACTCTGCAATATTCATCTGCATAGCTGGAACATTCACACCAATAATAGTTAGAGTGTTACAAGGCGCACAAAGAGTAGGATTTCTCGTAGCCGTTTGGCTTATAGCGCTAGTAGGAATAATCCTCAAAATCACAATATTCAAGAAAAATCTCCAAGAAAAATACAAAAAGCAATCACTCATACTTTACGTAGTAATGGGATGGATGTCCGTTCTACTTATGAAAAAAGTCATCCAAATCTCTGGAATGCCTTCCTTCATACTCATATTGTCGGGAGGAATACTCTATTCCATCGGAGTCTACTTCTACGCTAAAAAACGCAAATACTTCCATTCAATATGGCACATATTCATAATACTAGCATCAGTAGCACAGTTTTTCGGAATATATTTCGGATAAAAAATTAATAGATATAAATTAAAAACGACTAACTCGTAAGAGAAAGTCGTTTTTGTCTATTATGCACAATAACATCAAATAAATAAAATCTCTATTAATATACCTTAATTTTCCTGATCGTCTTTTTGCAAACTTAATGCATTAATTATAAGTGTTTTAAATTCATCATATTTTGCTTCGTTTGTTGATATTTTTTTATTATTTTTATATATGTCATTTTTCGTTATTTCAGAAAAGTTGTCATTATCTAAATGTCTAAGTGTATAGAAATACTCCTTGTGTAATTCTTTAATTATATTGTCAATAGCAATATTAATAGCTTTATCTTCTTTGACAGAATCACCTTTATCTTCTTTGACAGAATCATCTTTATCTTTTTCAAAAAAATCTTTTCTAAGCACATTTTCTATTGATGGTCTCCAAGCTTGGTTGAATCTTCTAAATATGAACACTGGTTTAACTTTACCTTTAGGATTATTAATATATTCCAAAATTTTCCATATTATTATCCTTGCACTTAGCATACTTACTTTTGAAGTTGATTTTACCAAGCAATTAGCAAATCTATTTTCATAATCCTTCGTAGTCTTTCTAGCAAAATTTGGGCTACTGCTTCTAAAAGGAAAAGCTTCTAAATTAACTATTTTCTTTGATATTTCTTTATAATATATTGAATTTTCATTATTTTCTACATTTTCAGAATCATTAATAATTTTTAATAATCCATTAAGATATTTATCTGTATAATATCCTGGTTTTTCAATCCCATTTTCATCTAATTCCTTATACAGTATCCCGCCTTCAGATCTTGAATCGAAAATATATTTTTTTATGTCCTTATTGTTTTTCATCTGAACAGCTTCGCACATTGCAACTTTAACATCTATATTTGGATTCACCAGACACAAGAACACTGTTCCATTTTCGACATCTCCTCTAACATGACTAGGAATTCCATAATCAATACTCGCTGCCTTTTTCGTTTTATCCTTTAATTCTTCATATAACCCATTATCTATCTTTAGCCATGAAAAATCTTTATCTCCATTTTTTAACGCTGCAAAAAAATCCTCTGATAATTTACTTATATTTCCATCAGTCCATGGATTATTTGCTTTTATTAAATCATTTAGGCTATCATAGTTTTCCCTTATTTCTTTATATTTGTTTGCTACCTCTTTTAGTCCAATTGACTTTTTAGATTCTTCCGACTTTTTTCCCATAACTATACCCCTTCTAATAATTTTCTAATTCCATCCGCCTTCTTTATAACTAATATATACCCAAATTAAAATATAATTATATATCCTCACTTCATTTCAAACAAAAAGGGTAGCACAATAGAAAATCTATTGCACTACCCTTTATTTTATTTCTTGTGTTTTCTAATATCCAATACAAATTTTCTAATATTCACAATAAGCACAATCCATGCTAAGATTGTAAGCGCTAACAAAACATAATCAACAGTTTTTGATGACGAATTGCTCTTAGTGTTCAATTCCGCCGCATTTTTCTTATTCGTAGCATCTGTTATAGCCTTTTCAGAATTCTCATCAACCCTCACACAGTTAATCAAAATTCTTCTAGTAAACGGAGGATACATCGGATCGCACGACAATATAGTCAGCATATCCTTGCCTTCCACAGGCTTCAACATATCCCAATCCGACGGACTGATGTACTCTCTTCCGACAACCTTGTACGTCAAAGTCTTACCATGATGATGCACATACACCACATCATTAGAATACAATTGACCCACCTTCAGCAACATAATATCTCCGTACCAACCCCTGTGGCCCGCAAGCACACTACGCCTGCCCTTACCACCCACAGGAATCGAAGTACCGTCAAGTTGACCGACACCCTTCGCCAAATGATTGTAGCTCGCTCCCAAATAGATAGGCTTCTTAAAATTAATCTTAGGAATTTCCAAGTACCCGAAAATCCCATTCTCATCAATCACCTTACTACTTTCAAGCTCAATATCCTCCGAATTAAAAGGATCCACAAGACCCGTTTCATCCACATTCACATTCGAATTGTATTTTTCGATTCTTTCGGAAAGCTCAGTTGTCATATCACCTTGTGCCCTCAAAAAATCATCCATCTTTTTATCTTGTGAGAAAATCTTGTACGACAAATTGCTCAAACAAAAAGTCAATATACCAATCCCCACAAATAAAATCACATAACCAATCTTCCTACTTGATCTCATTATTCTTCTTCCTTCTTCTTTGTCTAATGTAATACCACAACAAAATAGCGATAATAATCAGTGAAATAATCAAATAAATCTTGTACTTACCAGTCACTTGACTCACCAAATCCTTCTCAACAGCAGCAGGATTGTACTCAGTACGCTCAGCACGCACCAACAACCTGTGCGAATTAATCATATACGGAGTACAAGTCAGTAACGTACAATAATCCTTGCCCTCCACAACCAAAACCTTGTCGAAATCGCTCGGCTCCACAACAAAAATGTCGATAACCTTGTACGCCAACACCTCTTTGATATTGTGAATGTAGAACACATCGCCCTTCTTCATCTTGTTCAAATCAGTAAACAGCTTCGCAGTAGGAAGACCCCTGTGAGCAGTCAACACAGTGTGTGTACTCTTGCCACCAACAGGAAGGGAAGTCCCCTCCAAGTGACCAACTCCCTTTTGCAAAACCTCCTCACTCGTACCAGCGTAAATCGGCAAATCCTGATTAATCTTCGGAATCTCAACGTGGCCAATCTTTTCTTTCACCTCGAGCATTCTCGCATACTCGCTAATCGCATTCTTCTTTTCCTTCTCAGAATAAGGATCCGCAAGCTTACTAGGATCCAAAGTCTTGTTGTAAATCTGAGCGAGTCTAATCCTCCTGTCAATCTCCTTCTTGTCAATCTTCTTAGCCGCAGTATCAAAATCGTGCACCGCACTATTAGCCTCAATTCTGTAGTACAACCTCGAAATCAAAGGATACATCGCCACAGCAAACCCCACCAAGAAAATCAACACATACTTCAAATTTTCCTTTAACTTAGACTTCTTCATGCTTATCCTCTACATCCAGTTCCTTCAACTTTTTCTTCGCCTTACGTTGACGATAAATCAAATACAACAAAATAGCGATAATAACCAAAGAAACATAGAACAAATACCTATAAATATAACTTGCCTTATTATCAGCAATCAACGCCTCATCCACAGCAGGAACATAAGGAACCCTGTGACCTCTAACCAAAAGCCTGTGCGAATTAATCATAATAGGAGTACAAGTAAGTAACGTACAATAATCATGCCCCTTCACAATCAACAAATCGTTAAAATTAGAAGGCTCCACAATCTTTATCTGATCCACCTGATAAGCCAACGTCCCGAAAATATTGTGAACGTAGAACTTATCGCCAATCTTCATCATCTTCAAATCAGTAAACAACTTCGCCGTAGGAAGCCCACTATGAGCAGTCAACACCGCATGCGTATTGTTCCCCCCAATAGGAAGAGAAGTCCCCTCCAAGTGGCCAATCCCAATCTGCAACACATCCTCGCTCGTACCAGCATACATCGGCAAATCCTGATTAATCTTCGGAATCTCAACGTGGCCTATCTTCTCCTTCACCTCAAGCATTCTCGCATAAGCCTTCCTGCCCTCTTCTTGGTTCTTCTTATCATAAGGATCCTTACTCACCACATTATTCAATGAATCATTGTAGCCCTTAGCCAAAGCCAACCTCTTATCCAATTCCTCCTTCGACAAACCCTTCACAGCCTTGTCGAACTCCTTCACTTGATTAGTGGAATCCACCCTATAATACAACCTAGAAATCACAGGATACATCATCACACCAAATCCCAATAAAAATATTAAAATAAACACAAAATTATGCTTAATCTTCTTCCACATTACAATTACCTTTCTCAAATACCGGGTTCTAAGTCAATTATACCTTAAAAAAATAAAATCGAAAAATATTTGATAACGAACATAACCAAACCCTCACACCAATAACACATCTCACAAAATCGTAGACCACCTAGCATGAGGGTTTATTTTTACATATTCTCAAATCTATTTTTCGAATTACTTAATATTTTTTCCTATTAACTTATCGTCCTTTGCAATTATCCACTTACCAATAAAGAACATAATCGCACCGCCAATCATACTCATGAAAAACCTAATGTCCCCAGTCTTTGGAATACGACGAGTAATATCTCCACCTGGAGTTCTTCGTCTAGTAATATCGTCGCCCGGAGTTCTTCGTCTAGTGATAGTATCTCTCTTGTTAGTAATGAAAGCAATGGAAATAGTCTTGTCATCCGCTTGTTTTTTGATTTCAAATTCCACAGGCTCACTCAACAAAATGAAACCTTCCGGAGCCTTTATCTCAACCAAGTAATACTTACCATAATCCATATCTTCCACAGCAAACTTACCATTGTCAGCACTTGTTACAATATAATCCTTGCCATCTTTCTTAACAGGCTCAAACTTACCGTCTTTGTTCTTAGTCATAACCTTGAACATCGCACCACCCAAAGGCTTCTTAGCTTCATCAGTCTTCATGAAATCATGTCTACCCTTGTCAGTAGAAGTCTTGCTATTCACAACCCTAAGTTCCACAGACTTATCAGAAATAGTAAACTTAGTGTCAATATTCTTAATCACATAACCTGCTGGAGCTTCCACCTCTCTGAAAATATAATCGCCCTTTTTAATATCGTTGATTATAATCTCACCAGATTCATTGGAAATATACAAACCCTCATCAGATTTTTCCTCATTCTTAGATTCTTTATTGGACTTTTCTTCCTTTTTAACTTCCTTGGAATTTTCATCCTTCGATTCATCTGTATTTTCTTCAGATTTCACCTTGGATTTGTCGTCATCATTTGGAGATAGTTCAAGCTTATCATCTTTTTTCATAGTAGCCTTGTTCTTTAACTCAACATACTCGCTACCACGTCTCACAAGCAACTTAAACTTCGCACCCTTCAAAGGATTGCCACTCTCGTCCACCTTCACAAGTCTCACATTCGTAGAAGACTCCTTCGCATGAATAGTCACATTCTTGCTGTCAATCTCCACATCATCTGGAAGGTTAATCAATACTGAAGCTATCTCCTTGTTACGCTTGATGCCCGAAGTGTCACGCACATAATACGCACCCTTTTCCAAATTCCTAAACACAACCGCATTGTTGGAAAACTCCACATCAGCCTTGTTCTTGTATGTAGAATTCAGATTTTCTACGGACAACTTATTCAAATCACCAAGCACAGTAGACTTTTCGGAATCGGGAATCTGTTCATCCTTCACCTTCCACAAACTCATCTTGCCAGTAACATCTCCGTATTTCTTGTCAACCGTCACAGTTATCGAATAATCACCCGCGGCAAATGAACTGCTAGTAAGAGCCATCGCCACCATTACCATAACCATTAATATTTTTTTTAAAATCTTCATATTATTACCTTCCATTTTTAGTTCTATATTAATATTGTTATATTCTTCTAAAAGTGCAAATATCTGATATATTTGCACTTTTAGAAGAAGGAAAATTGCTTTTCCTCTCTTCTTTTAGTTATTATCTAGCTTCAGTTGCTTGTCTTTTTTTGATAGCGATAATAGCTGATGCCATTATTGCAAGACCAATTGCAGTGAAGATAATAGTACCAATACCACCTGTTTGTGGGATAGATACTTTCTTGTTCTTGATTTGTAAACCGTAGTGTTGAGTTTCGCCATCTTTTAATGTTACTTGATACTTGAATTCTGTATTAGTACCAGCATATGAACCCTTTTTAACTTTGAAGTCAATAGTTCCATTTAATTTAGCAAATCCTTTAGGAGCTGTTTTTTCTTCAAGTTTATAGTCGCCGTATTCAAGTCCAGTTATTTCAAACTTACCTTGTCCATCAGAAGTTAATACTACTACATTAGTATCATCTTTTTTGCCCCAAGTATATGCTGTTGCATTTTCCTTGAAGACTTTATTGTAATTTTCTTGAGCTTTTGTTACTTTAGCTCTTTCTTCTTCTGTTTGTTTGTCAGCATCTAGAGCATTATATGCAGTAACTGCATCTTCTAAAGCTTTTTTAGCTGTTGCTACTGCTTGAGTGTCTTTTTTAGTTGCAACTAAATACTCGTCCTTAGCATTCTTAACATAGAATTCTGCTCCTGCAAGTCTATTACCTTCTTGATCAGTCTTAACAAATCTCTTACCACCAAGTACAACCTTTGGTTCAGTTGGGTTAAGTGGTTTAGGATTGTTTGATTTGTGGTTTGTAACCTTAATTGTACCATCTTTTGCTTCTGTATATTCAGCATCAGATAATGTTTTTGATTCAACTTCTACTACCTTATATTGTTTATCTTTGTTTAGATATTTCCATGTATAGTTTTCTATTGTTCCCTTAGATAAAGTTACAGTTCCTTCAAATTTATAATCTTTAGGAGCATTTACTAAATCTGTAGATTTTACATCCTCACCAGTATTTGCATCTACAAGTTTAAATTTAGCCCATTCACCATCTACAAATTTAGAACCTTCATCCCAAGTTTTTTCTACTTTTATTTCACCATCATCATTTGGTTTTGTTGGTTTTGGTGTGTTTCCTTTTGAAGGAGTATTTCCATAGTGGAAAGTAATGTCGTTGGCTTCTGGAATATCAGCGATAGCCTTTGAGTTTACTGTTGCAGAGTATTTTAATTCTACGGTTACAGGTGCGTCTTTACCATTTAGCAATGCAAGGTTGTTACCTTGTAGTCTTAGGCTGAAGCCCTTGTCAGTTTGTACTAATTCATCTTGAGTTGGAGTAATTTCATTACCACCGATTGTTACCTTAAGGTCTTTATTGTATGTTAGACCTTCTGTCATGATATCGTCCCAGTGTGCTTCAGCTAAGTTAGATTTTGCTGGGATTTCAGTTTTTACTTCGTAAGGAATATTTTTACCAATTTCAGCTTTTGCTGTTGCTTTTTTAGCTTGGTAATTTTTGTAGTCAGCGCCAACTTTTAATAATTCAGCCGCATCATAACCTTCTGCTGCTGTTAACTCATTGTCCTTTAAGAAGTTCTTGTCGATTTGTGGTTTTCCTTCAGTATTCTTTGGATAAACGTGAGCTTTTGTTACAATACCCTTGTCATTTACTAAAGGAAGAGTTATTTTTGTTGGAACTGCTTTCATACCAGTAAGAGTTTCTCCCTTAGCACCCTTATAAGTTGACATATCATGAATTTCATCAATTTCAAATTTACCTTTTAATCCTGTAGTATCAAATACTACTCCGGCGTCATTAGCTTGTGTTAATCCTCCAACTGCTTCTTTTACATCAGCAGTTGCAACTAATGGAGATGCAGGTTTTAGCTTATCAGCTCCTTCTGTACCAGCAGCTTTAACATATTTCCCTTGTTTATCTGCTTCGGCATAATCAGCCGCAAATTTTAAGGCAAAATATACTCCATCAATCTCTTTTGCTTTGTCTTCAAAGAAAGTTTGAATATTTTCTATTTTATTTCCATCATAACCTTTCTTATTAACGTCATGCTTTTCCAAGCCTTCTTTTGTCATTAAAATTTTGTGAACTGTTAATGTTTCAGTTTCACCATCTGCTTCAGCGCTAGCTATCAATGGGGTGAATACACCAACCATCATCGCTAATGCTATGATTAGTGATAAAAATCTTTTTTTCATTATATAACTCCTTTATATTTTTTATAATCATTTGCTTTTCGCAAATTATTACCTTATCCTTGCCTTTTAGGCACTTTTTACTTTAGGCTTCGTCCAACATATCCTTTTATTGGTATTCTTAGACTTTGCCTTTCCACAGACCTCTCAGTCCGCTTTCTATAATCAAGCCCTTTTTATTAGAACTTAGATTAGCTTGTTAATTTTTCTTAACGTCTTTTTCTCTCATACATAGCCCTTGGACTATATTTGTTCTTCGTAGCCTTGTATGTTCTTATCTCTTTTACTTCTGTAAGCTCAAGACCTTCATATCTCTCATCAGCATCTTCAGTTGTAATATCTTCAGTATTACCATCATCTTGCTTGTCATTCACACTGCTTATTATCTGATCAGATTCCGCATCCGAATTACCATTCCTGTACATATCTTCCTTAATAGTTTCCAGTGTGTATATTGCGTTTGTAATATATTTTAGCTTCGCTGATTCAGATTTATTGCCAGCAGAATAAAGATAATATAGATAGCTTACGACAACTATCAACCCCGAAATTGCTACTAGAGGTTTTTCGCTATCAGGATTCAGAATAACATTAATTATTATTGATATCATCGCAAGACATATAGTTACAAATTGACCAAAGTCGCTTTCTTTTCTTACTCTAGTATCTACATCATCTCTATAAGTCTTTAATGTGTTTAGGTCGTTCAGTAAATTCTCTTCAATGATATTGTCACTTTTTAAGTAATGCTCATTAATGTAATCCAAAATGTCTGTTCGTTTAAAATAACTTCTTTTGTCTTCATCATAAGCTAACTTGTATAAGCATTCATCATCATTGAGTTCTACTGTTTTAAGTTTCTTATTTATCTTACCATCATATCTCATAAGACCACCTCATAGACGTTTAAAATATTTGCTCGAACATCATCGAGACCCCAGGGACTTGGCTCTCGCCTCATCCCTTATCTCTTTGTAGTCCCTTTACGGAGGGTACCTCATCTTTTGATTAACCTCAATCATGATAACGCACTCTCTCTTCTCTTACGTCTGTACTTGTAGTACGCCGTTGCCATCATCACAACACCCACTACAAGGAAACCAATAATACCCAACGCCCCTGTGTGAGGATATTCACCCTTGCGGTTTTCAACTTTGATAGGATCCTTACTTTGATAATCTACATAAATCTTATCTTCTTTAACAATCTTGTCATAGTCAAGTGAATAAGTTAATTCACTGTATTTCCATTGGTCTGAGTTCACGTCCATTTTTATACTTAAAGGACTTGTTGTACTTTCTCCTAGTTTTCCTGTGAATTCTACAACTAAAGATTTATTTGTATAGATTTCACTTGAAGTTTGTGATGGTTTTGTATAATTACTTTCTCCATACATTCTTGCAACTGCATACATAAGTGGGTTAGCGGAACTATTTCTTGGATTAAAGTCTTTAAATTCTTCATCTTTTAAGTCACTTATAGACTTACCTTCGTCAAGAACAGCATATCTTATCTTTTTGCCTTCTGTATTTACAGACCATTGATTTTCATATAATCTAAGCTGAGTATCTCCTCCATCAAAATGCCATTCCTTTTGATTTGGATTTAAGATAATTCTTTGTTTAAAAGTTTTATCTTTTTCATTGATCTCTATTGTTTGACTTGAGATTATATCATTATCTGTTTGTACTGTGCCTTGTTTTGATGATTTTTCTAATGTCTGAACCTTGCCATTTAATATTCTAAATTCTTTAATATATCCTGGGAATTTTGAATATCCATCTGGAGCTTTAGTTTCTTCTAAGGCATAGTAACCATCTTTTGATATATTAAGACTAAACTTACCATCTTTTTCTGAAGTACCAGTTAATGTTTTGCCATCAACTTTATATTCTTTATACTTATCATCAAGTTTTTCCTTATAAAGGACTTTGAATTCAGCTCCTGGTAAAATCTTACCATTGTCATCTGCGTCAACTTTTATAAACTCAATAGGCTTGTTGTTGACAACCTTGACTGCAATAGTTTCACTTACTTCTTGGTAGATTTCATCAGTTCCAGTTCCTTCTGCTTTTGGAACAGTGACCTTTTGATATATCTTACCAGATTTATCTACCTTTAGGTATGCCACAGCTTCTTTTGGTGTAGCATATCCTTCTGGAGCTTGGTTTTCAATTAATCTGTATAGACCTTTATCAAGCTTATTATAAGAAATTCTACCATCTTTATCGACGAATTTTGGATTAGACAATGCTGTCCAAGTTGCAGCTGGATTTTCTATAGTTCCATCATTCTTTTCTAATGTGAACTTAGCGCCTTTAGTTACTTTTCCTGTTTCATCTACTGTTGGTTTTAGAACTTGTCCTTCTGTATTTACCTTTTCAAATACAACTTTATTTGATGGGTTAGGAATCTTTAGTTCAAACTTAGCATCAGCAGTACTTTCGTTTTCAAATACATATACTCCATCCCATCTGAAAACCCCTGGGTACTCATACCAATATCCGTTTGACCAATAACCATTGTATAGAGCTGAATTTCCCCTGTACTCTGTTAAATTCTTCGTATTAGCAATCTTTCCAGTTACTTTTACAATAGATGCTCTATTATAAGGATAGTTACCTATATTAGTTGTTGTTGTCTTATTTGCTTCGACAGTTTTAGGTTGTGTTATTCCATAACGCCATAAGTTTCTGTCATTTTCATTAACACCAAAGGAAGCTGGCATACTTTCTATTTTCGAATTATTATCAGTGTAATACAAATCGTAAGTTGTAATTTGTAAATTATTGACTGTTTGATTTGGTTTATATCTGAATGTCAAATTCTTGCCGTCGTATTCTCCTAGTCTATTTACATAGAAGTAATGGACGAATTCACCAGTTTCAGAATTGAAACTTGTTATCTTAGATGCCATGTTGATGTAGTTATATCCATCATTATCTCTTTCATAACCGACAATATAGTTTACATATAAATCTTCAAGTTTACTTGTATCATTTCCAACAATCATACCAACCTCTTGATTGCTTGAGTTTCTAACCTTATTGAGGTTGATGTGAGCTGATATAACATTCTTGAAATCTGTGACAGTGTATTGTTCAGCTGCCTTTGTGAATGTATAGGTGATTGTTCCAGCTTGTCTATTATAGTCAGCCTTAGCTAATGTACCTATACCATCAGCGAACAAGTCAAGATTTGTTGGCTTATCTTCTCTTATTCCGTGTAAGTCCATGTTGTCAGTAAGTTTAAGTGTGAAGTAGTCTCCTGCACTTATTTTAACACCATCTTTAATCTTGTATTCATTTGTGAATTGTAAACTTTGTCCAACGTGAGGTCTAATTTCATTAGTACCTTGAGTTGTATCTTCACTGTAAGGTCTATTCACTATCATATCAGATGATTCAAGTGTTATTAAGCTTGTAATATTTCTAGTTCTCGGACTTGTATCATCTGCATATGGGTCGAGTCCCTTACCACCAACTGTGAAGTGCCATACATGACCAGTGTTGATATAACCATTAGGTGATTCGATTTCTCTTAGTTCGTAGTTACCTAGTGAAAGTCCTTCGAGTTTTAGTGTCCCATTTTCGTCAACATATCCTTCATATACGGCATCGGTAACAGGATTACCATCTTTATCTGTCTTTGCACCTAATCTAGTAGCTCTGAACTTAGCTCCAGCTATTAATTCTCCAGATTCGTTTTTCTTACCTGGAATAGCCTTGCCATTTTCATCGACCTTTAAGATAGTAACTGAACCTTTACCTGGTTCTTCGTTTCTTATTTTAGAAACTTTTTTAGCTGTAGCTGATGTTACATAGTCGATTAAAGCTTTTGAATCATCATTATTCTTAACTTCAGGTTCTACGTAGTTTCCCTTCTTCGTATAAGTAATGGTAATATATCCATTGGCACCTTCTATGATTTTACCAGTTTTCGGATCTATAACATTATGATCTTTATCAACTTGTATTCCAGTTTCTTTATCATAATATTTTCCATCCTTTGTAATTATTTCACCCTTTGGATCAATTGTCTTTATAACAAATTCTAATAGAGTTCCGTCAAGCGCTCTGTAACCTTTAGGAGGAGAAACTTCTAGCAATCTATAAGTTCCTGGTTCAAGTCTTCTGAAACCAAAGTAACCGTTGAAAGCTGATGATACATAAGATTCATCTAAGTCGTACCAGAAAGAACCTTCCTTCTTTTGAAGTTTAAATACAGCGCCTTCTAGTCTGTTTGTGTTGTCGTCGCCTTTCATTTTGTGCTTAGAGAAAGTAATGTTATAAACTTCTTTTTCATTTGTGATTGACATACCTTCTTGTGGTACTGTTTCAGCTTTATTTGAAGTGTATAATGATGATATATCTAAGCTAGTATCAGCTTCAAATACTGGAGTATTAAGTTCAGGATAAATTCTACCTGTATCCACCCAATAATTATCACCGTCGTTTATTTTTACCTTCTTGCTAATATAATTTGGATATTTTTGTCCTGGTTGTTTTTTACCAGCCCAATTTTTTGCAAAGTCTTCAGCTTGCTTTTGAGTGTATCCTTTTTGTCTTAATCTTTGGACTATCCAGTTCTTTATAGTCGTAGCACCATGTTGATATGAACCTTGATCAAAATGCTTGTAAAGCAAGTTTGAAACGTCATTAATTTCTTGGAATTCTCTTGCACCATCATAGAAGTCTATGTGTAAGTCAAGCTTACCTAAATCTTCCTCTGGTATGTCATCTCTGACATAAGAATCTTTAATAACTGGTTCTGCACTTGGATTTACTCGGTCCTTTTTAGTGAAGTTGTAGTTACCATCTATTGCAACTTCATTTGTAACTTTCTTATCTACAATAGAACCGTCATAGTATCCTTCAATGTCGATGTAGTATACACCTGGTTCAAGATTTAGCAAGTCTTCATCAAATCCCCAATCAAATGGTCTCCATCTTGCTGTGTTTACAGTTCTTACATTTGCTTCTCTTAGATCGTATCTGTTTAATACTTTATCAACGTCAACATTTTCTGGTGGATTTGTAATTTGATAAGTTGACCTATAAGCTGTCTTCACACCTTCTGTGATAGTTACTGGAGGTTCTCCTGGTCTATCAATTTCTTCTCTCTTGTGTTTTGGTGTTATTTGAACGTTTACTACCTTACCATAAGCTCTTGTATCAATATAAACTCTTTGCACAAATGTCTTTGAGTCTGGGTCTATATTTTTAACAATAGACTTGTATTTGATGCTACCTTTTTGATTATCCGCTGCTACAGCCTCATTTGAAGATAAGAAAGATGCAGCTGTGTGTTCTGGTCCATTTTGTACTATTACAAGAGAACCATTTTCTTCTTTTACTTGTAGTTTCCAAGGAGCTGCTGCTTTCTTGTATCCTACTGGTGATTTTGTTTCTTCAAGGATATAGTAGCCAGTATTTAATTTGACTGTTTGTCCTCCATCCTTAAATACTACGTTACCTTCAGCATCAGAAGTTGCTGTTAGGTCTGTGAAAGTTTCATCTACAGTAGCGAAGTTTTTGTCAGAGTATTTCTTTAGTGTAAATTTAGCACCTTCAAGTCCTTCGTTTACATTGTTTCTCTTGTGGACTTTAAGTTCAATACCAACTTGCTTGTTAGTTACTACAAGAGTTCCGTCTTCTTGAATTCCTTCAGCTTTCGCTTTTAACGGTGTCGCAATATCCTCAGTTATAAATTCTAGTAGATTATTATCTTTGATTAAATTAGATATAGATGAATATAGACTTATCGGTGCATAAGGTCTAGTAGAAAATGTACTACTAACAGATGTACCTACTTCATTGAGTCCACCTTTATATGCTTCTGCAACCCATATTTTATAATTTTTATCACTTCTGCTTCCATAAGTGAACCAATCTGCGCCTAAACCAAATGGTGTACTATAGTCAGCTCCCTCTGGGAGTTTAGCCTTAACTTTTAAAACAAGCGGTTGATTAAATCTTATAATATTTCTTCCTGTTTCAATGATATATCTATCTGTTCCCATTGCACTTTTTGTAGTTGCAACTTTAGCTCCAGCTCTTTTAGTAGAGTAGTTATCAATATTTGTTCCTGTTGGATATTTATTAAATTCTAGAGACAAAATGTCAGATTGATCAAATGAAGTTAATGGTTGTCTATGAATTTCAAATATTGGTTGGTCAGTATTATAAGCTGAATTTACTTCAAATACAAATACTTGTGTGAAAGTTTTGTTCTTATAATCTACCTCAACTATTCTTGTTTGAGCTTCTCCATCATATCTATTCTGTCCATTAACATACCATTTTGTAGCTTTGCTTGAGTCTATAACTTTATAAGTTCCTTCAGGATATTGTCTGTCATTTATTTTAACTGTAACTGATTTTGTTTCATCTATTGATCCATCAGGATAAGTTACCCTTATAGAAACTTTGTATTCTCCTGGATTTTGTCCATTTGGAATACTTCCAATTACTTCTTTATTAACTTTACCAGCACCTAGATAATCAGTGCTTACTTTTGCTAGTATTTCTTCAGAAGTTGGAGCTTGTCCCAATTCCTTTTCTACTGTTCCACTTATATAAACTTGGAATTGTTCATTGTTTTTTTGTCCAGTTATAGTCACACTTACTGTTACATTTTCAGTTGAACCATCAGCATAAGTTATTTTTAATTGAATAGGGTATGTTCCTATATCTTTAACTGCTGATAAGTTTTGACCTTCTACTAATGTTATCTTTGGCTGTACCTGTCCTTGTTCGATTGGTGGATTAAATCTTACTTGTACTTTTAAAGCATCTAAAGTAATACTCCTTCCATCATATTCCTTTTTAAGGTTTTCAGTGGTAACTGTATATTTTTCTGCATCTGTTATTATTCTCTTAGTGACAACTTTTACTTTTACAGTAGTTTTTGATTCATCACTAAAAGTTAATTCTACATCTACTTCCTTTACTTCTTCCTTATCGCCTGCTGGTATTTGAGTTGGATCTACAACTGTTTTTGTAATTGTTTTTTCTGTTGGATAGCCTGTAATAGATACGGCATTTTTGATTTCTTCTTCTGTAGCTTTTTGTCCAATATTTTTGGTAATATCTTGTACAACTACATTTTCTTTATATGTGTCAGCTTCTTTTTTCACTTCTGGATCTGTAGATTTTCTATACGATACAGTACCATCATTAGCTATAGTCACTATCCAATAATAACCTACTCCTTCATAACCTGGTGCTGGTTGAGTTTCTTCTAACTTATATGTTCCAGCTTCTAGTCCAGCGAAAGTTATCATACCGTCTGATCCAGTTGTCATATATCTTTCGTCTTTAAGAGGGTCTGGTCCAGTTAGTTTAAATATAGCGCCTTTAATTGCTTCTTTTGTTCCTTCTTTAACTTTTTTAAGTTTGAATTGGAACTTTTCTTTTTCGTTATTTACATCAAGTGATCCTTCTGAGATATAAGAGCCTTTGATGTCTCCAACAGCTGCTTTTGTAGGATCTCCTACTACCATGTCTTGGACACTTTCATAGTAGTCAGCTTTCCAATAGATGTTGGAATTATCAACCTTCCAGTCCATTCCTGTACCGACGCCACCTGTTTCGTCGTTGTAAGGAACTTTAACATCAATTACGATTGGTTTAGATGTAGCTGGAAGTGTTAGATTTAATCTCTTAGGTTCTCCGTATCTGCCATCTTCAGTTTTTGCAGTTTTCTTAACATCACCTGTTATATCTTTAGTTGTGTAGTTTGCAAGTCTTAAATCAGATACAAGTCCTGTCACAGGTTTATCTAATTCAAATACTTTGTATTCTGCTCTTCCATTGTACCAAGTCATATTAGGATCTCTTGGATCTTGTCTGTGGATAGATGCTGTTGTTTTTCCAAGACTTCTTGCTTCTGGGTTAATTATATATCTTTGGATAGCGTATTTCCCAGTTTTATTTATAGCAATAATTCTAGTACCCATGTATTGAGCGGTTTTACTATTGCCTGTCCAACCTGTCCATCTGTTGTCATAATCTGACCAGCCTTCTGTAGATCTATTCTTAACATCAACCCAGTTTACATTATCTTCTGTTATGAAAGATTGTAGGTCAGTTGATTCTGTTGAAGCTACATAGTTGTAAACTTTTGTCTTGCCATCTTTTACTTCAAGAACCCATTTCTTATCGATAGGCTTGTAACCTTGAGGTTGTTTTGTTTCCTTAAGGATATATTTTTGTCCTTCTTCTAAGCTCTTGCCATCGGCAAACTTGAAGTCAACAATACCATTTGCATTAGATATACCAGTGGCTACCACTGTTTCTTCATCTTTAGAATAAATAGTAAATTCTGCTCCTTGAAGAGCTTGTCCATTTCCATTTTTCTTATAAACTTGGAATTTTTCTCCAACAGGTTTGTTGGTTACTGGTAACTTAATAGTTGTACCTTCTACAACTGACCCAGTTCCTGTGATACCAATTTCTCTTATAAGGACATTACCAGTGTCATAAACTGTAACACACCATTTTTTAGTAGATCTCGTATATCCATTTGGTGCTTCAGATTCTTCTAATGTGTATTCGCCTGGTTCTATATCTGTAAAATCAACAATACCATCGGAATCACTTGATCTATAGATTACATGGCCATCACTTTCATTTGTAAGAGAGAATGTTGCACCTTGAAGTTTCTTTGTTCTATCTGCTTCATTTAATTTTTCGATTTTAAATTGTCCTGGCTTATAAGTTTTGTTAAATAGTTTAACTTTTTCTGTGTAGAATTTTGGTATTTCTTGTCCTGTTTCTGATCCTATAGCAAGGTTTGAATTACCTTTTTGATAGGAACCAGTGTGTCTTGATCCTTGTGAGAAGTAGTATGCTGACCACAAATTCTTAAATCTTTGCTCGTCGGTAACCTTAAAAGTTTGTACTATTACATATCCTTCATTTGAGTTTACACGTGGAACGTCTATTTCTAGTGGATGCTTGTTGTGACCATAATCTAACAAGCCTTCTGTGTCTTTTAATAATGATGGGTCGTAAGTTATTCTGTGATCACCAACCTGATCCCTAAATCCTTGCTTAGGATTTACATTTGTGTTCTTATATACCAAGTTGTAATTTCTTGGATCTTGGTCTGGTCTTATACCATAGGATAATGGCATCAATCTTTCTTTGTTAGCAGGTGTATCTGTTACCTTATAAATTTCTAATTCTTGGAATCCAAAAGCTGGTAATCCATTTGCCTTGTAGTTTTCCAAACCTGGTTTAGGTTTATCCATTGACAACCAGTCAAATCTTAAAGTTCTCTTACCACTAGAAAGACCTGTTGGGTTGTAGTAGGTCATGGCTTTAAGATAAGTGTCGCCATTTTTATCCTTGTAAATATCATAAATGTATTCACTTGATAATGGTCCGCCTCCGCCTGAGGAATCATATGCGTAATAATCAGTCTTGATGTTTACTGGAAGCACCTTATCCTTACTTTGAGTTGTTTGTTTATTTGGATGCGTAACAGCAGGATTACTTGCTCCTGTAGTATTATCCGGATCAACAACTATTCTGAAATTATAGCCATTTACTTTATCTGTTTGTGTTGCGTAATACTTATCTGGAATTATACCAATAATTTCAAGCGAAGCATTTACTGCGTTACTATCAATATTATCTGTAAATTGGTAAGTTAAAAGATTGGTTTCGTAGTTAAAGTATGGTTTAGCCAATACTTTTCCTGTGGCATCTTTTAAATCAGGAATTTCATAGACATATCTTCTGAAATCTAGGTTAGGATCGAATTGAATCTTGAATAAGCCACCCTTAGTAGCGTTAGCAATAGAGAAAGAAGCCTTATATCTATAGGATTCAATACCATATGCTTCCCAAACTCCTTCTGTCCAACCTAAACGTCCATCATTTGGCTGATTTTGTTTTTCTTGAAGGATCATAGATTGAGTAATGTCAGTAACTGTAGCTTTGCCGCCTGCTTGACCTGCTTCAACTTCTTCTAGGATATAGTCTACACCGTTTTTTGGCGTTCCTGCTCCGTCTTTAAATCTTGCATTGTAGATTACTTTTCCATCTTCTCCAACGTGAACATCAAAGATAACTTGTGATTTTTGATATCCTGATGGGGCGCTAATTTCTTCTATAATATAGTCGCCTGGGCTTAATTCACCAAAACTTGCTTTACCATCTGCTCCTGATTTGACATCAGAAATTGTGTTGCCTTTTGCATCTTTTAATCTAAATGTTGCATTTGCAAGAGGTGTTTTGTCTGGTTTAATTTTTGTTACTTCTACAGGAAGTCTTGGGAAGGGATCGTTAGCTATATTTAGCATAACTCCACTTTCCGCTGAAGTTGATAAGCCAATTGATTTTTGAATTCTAGCTTCGTCTTTTACTCTATCTGTATCAGTTAACCAATCGTAGGATACTGCTGTCGAATCTGAACCAGTGGCTTTTACTTTTACTAGGAATCCCCAATCATTAGTTTGTCCACCAAATCTTGCTGCAGGGAATTTGATTTGGTAACCAGCTTTTCCTGTGAAGCCATCTGTGATATTATCTTTTCCAGAAATAACATTAGCTGAACCAACATTTAATAAGTTAGTTCCAGTGTAATTTTGTGCGGTTTGGTTATACATGTGGTTTTTAACAGTGTTTCTGTTACCTGGTCCTACGTCCAATACTTCAACACTAGTTATAGTTCCACCTAATACATTTAGGTTTAATCTAGTGTTTTTATTTGTATATCCGTCACTTCCATTTGCTTCTGGTTTTAAATGGATATAAAATTCAATATTGCCATCTTTATCAATCTTACCATAGTGCAATGCGTTCATAAAGCTTGGATAAGATGGATAATATTGGTGGTGGTCTAATTCTGTTTCGATTTTTCCACCTTGCATAGCAATGTTATTACCAGATACTGAAACTTTTCCATCATCAGATACTGTTATTGTTTTTCTGCTAGTGTCTAGTTTGTATCCATTTGGAGCTTTGTTTTCTATTAATGTGTATGTTCCTGGACTTACATTTGAAAAGTTTGCTCGACCATTGGCATCTGTAACTAATTCTATAGTTTCATTAGGACTTTGTAGCGTGAACTTAGCACCTGCTAGTTTTTTACTTGGGTCTTTGCTATCAAATTTTAGAACTGTAAAGTCAGCATCCTTTTCTTGTGTGGATTGTGACATTACATTATAAATATGATAAGCGCCATCTTCTTGTGCTAGGTAGTTGTATTTTTCTTTATAGGAATAAGTTGTTCCACCAATTGTTTCATCTTTTGGCAATGTTTGAACTATTTTTTGGTTAGTTTTGCTTTCTGTACCGTCTTGGTTTATAGTCCAATATTTTGCAGCAGGTATAGTTATTTCTCTTTCAGTTACACCAGTTTCCCCTTCAGAAACTTTAATTTCTGGAGAAATTGCCTTGCCCTTATCATCTTTAACTACAAATCCTTGTGCTGGCATTTTCTTAGTTGAATCTATTCCTGCCCATGTTTGTTTGATTTTAACATCTTGATATTTGTTGATGTTAACTCCGCCCATAGAATATCCAGCGTTGCTATCTGTTAATGAAGTGTCGTATTCATAAACTGCAATTGTTCCTGGAGCTTGGGCTGTGTTTGGATTGGTTTCTTTCTTTGGAATAGTTTTATCTAAGTCTGTTTCAGCTTGTTTTATAACCATCTTACCACAAGTAGGACTATTAGGATCTGTGTCTATAGCATATACTGCCATCTTTGATGATGTTAATTCTTGTGCACCAGTCAAATCTCTTGTTGCAAGAGGAAGACCCTTATTTGCATCACCTGTTGATACTCCATCAGTAACTGTCCATTTTGCAGAGTTTTCTGATGTGAATTCTCCCATGATGGTAGTTCTGTTGTTCATGCCAATACGCTTAGATGTTTTTTCTTTTACTTGTTCGTCAGTGTATCCCTTGTCAAATAGTAGTCTTACTGCACCTGATTTGTTTCTATTTTTTAATAAAACAGAAAAGTCAATCATGTATTTTTGTTGTTTGTTAAATACTGGTGTTTGGAAATTAATAACAACATTTTTTGTGGATTCTTTTAATTTATGGTTCTTGGATTCTCTTATACCAAGTTTACCTTCGATTTCATTTGTTGTTATATCATCTTCGTTTATAGGTTTCCCGTTGATAGTTATATTTTCGTATTTAGATAAACCAGAACCTTTTACTAAAGTTGCGTTTGAAATAAGTCCTAATTCTAGTAAATCCTTTGTAGATGAATAACGAACTGTCCAGTCAATTGATTCTAGTTCTCCATCTTTTACTATTGGGGAGCCTGAAACGTCCATGTGAACTTGATAATCTTCACCTTGGTCTACGATTTCAAGGATGTCTTTTGAACCAGGTTCTATGATTTGATTTACTACCTTACCATCGTTATCTACAACCGTTTCTGGAAGGCTTACTGCTTTTGTAACTCCTACTCCTGTGATTGAGTTTTTGATGGAGTGTGTTGTTGCATCTCCGTCTAATTTTTTGATTTTTTCTACATTGTAGTCTACGTCTATTGATAGAGGTATTTGTAGATTTTCTGAAATAGGCTCAGCAATTGTATATGTTATTGAATTAGTCTTTGCATCGTAAGATGGATTTGCAATTGTTTTTCCATTATTTACAATTGGTTTTAATGTATTAGGATATTTTACTGTAAGCCTATCGTCAAGTTTTATTGTAAAGGATTGACCTTCTTGGATAGGACCAGCTTTTCTAGATACATCAAAACGAGTAATGATTGTATACTTTTTATCTGATAAGCCTTGACTAGTTGCACCTACTGGATTAATAAGCATTTGTGGTGTAAAGTTCTTGTCGGCATCTTTTTCGATAAGTGCTTTGATTGCATCAGCATTATCGTCCATTAGCTTTGCTTGTTCTTCTTTTGTTAGGTGATATTTTGCTTCAAAGCTGGATAATAATGCTTGAACTTCTTTTAATCCGTTTGCTTTTACTGATAGGATTGCTTTTAGTTCACGGTCTGCTTTTTGAAGATTTGTTAATCCGAAGAATTCTTTGATGCCTTCTAATAATCCTTTTGTTTCTTTGCTAACTTCTTTTTTGTCAGTTGTCTTTTTATTGTCTTCTTTATTATTAGCATCTTTTTTGTCTTCTGATTTTTTGATGTCTTCTTTTTTGTCTTGTAATGCTTTGTCAAATTCTTCTGCTTTTTGTTTTCTTTCTTCTGGTGTTGCAGGTTCTTTTTTGACTTCTTCAGTTGTTTCCTTCTTCTTTATAATAGGTTCTTCTTCTTGGTTTTCTTCTGTGTCTTGTACTAGTCCAAGAAGTTTTTTGTTTTCAAGGTCTTTTTTCGCTTTTTCTTCAGCGGCTTTTTTAGCTTCTGCTTCACCTTGTTTTTTGGCAAGTTCTTCTTGTTTTGCTTTTGCTTCTGCTTCTGCTTTTTGTTTTGCTTCGGCATCTGCTTTTAACTTTTCAGCTTCTGCTTTAGATTTGGCATCTGCTTCTGCTTTTGCCTTGGCTTCTTTTTCTGCTTTGGCTTTTTCTTCAGCAGCTTTTTGTTCTTCTGTTTTCTTAGCTTCTTCTGCTTTTAGTTTGTCAGCTTCTTGTTTTGCTTTGGCATCTGCTTCTGCTTTTGCCTTGGCTTCTTTTTTTGCCTTTGCATCTGCTTCTGCCTTTGCTTTTTCTTCAGCTTCTTTTTTTGCCTTGGCTTCTTTCTTTGCCTTTTCTTCGGCTTCGGCTTTTGCTTTCTTTTTGGCAACTTCTTTTTTGTGTTCTATTGATGATGTAACTTCAGCTGGTAATTGTTCTGTTTGATATGTGCTGTAAGTTTTATCATCTAATATAGCTGCAAATAAGTCTGCGTTTTGTTTTACTTCTAGTGGATTATTTTCATCATTATTAAGAGATATTGTTGTAAGTTTGCTGTCAACTGCTTTGTCAACTTTGAAGTCCAAGATGTAAGTGCGGTTGTTTTTGTCACCTTCTGGTACTTCGCCGTCTTGTTGAAGTCTGCGTTCTTCTGCAAGTTGAAGTCTGTGTTGTTCTGTTGATTTTAGATTTTCTGGAAGTTTGTTGAACAATCCTTCTTTGTCAAAATCAAATTCGTCTACGACTTTAAGACTGTATACTTTGTAGTCGTCTCCAAAGTCTTCCTTGTCAGCTTGAGGAACGTAATTGTTATGGATTCTGTATTTTCCACCTTCTTGTACTACGGATACATCCAAGCTCAATCCTTGATCTTTGAGTGATTTGTCCACTCTGTCGAATTCTTTGTGAGCCTCTTCTACTGTATCAAATGTCCTCTCGTCATAAAGACTAAAATCCTTTCTAACTAATAATTTGATGTTAGAATTGACGTTCGTGGTGTTCAATACAAACTTGACGTTGGTGTCTGTGTCCAGATTCTTGTCATCAATTACTGTAGCGAGGTTCAATGAAAAGTTGGCATAGGTATCCTGTTTCAAGGTCTCGAGCTTTTGTATTACATATCTCTTGTCGAGCTCTTCCTCCTTAGCAAATGATGTTATGGCTGGAACGCATGATTGTATAAACATCAGCATTACCATGACTAACGCCGTTAGTCTATCAAATATTTTCTTCATTTTAACCTCCTAAATTACTTGCTTTTTATTTCAAATGTTAGTTTTTTGATATTTATTATACTATTTTTATTCTCTACTGCTTTACATGCATTTAGAATAAAATACTACAAACATTCCGCTGATTAATGAATATCGTTTGCATCTATCCCCTAAAAATAAAGAAAGAATCAGCCCAACATATTTTATGAATAATGTTACCCGACTCTGTTAGTTCTAAATAAAATGCATAGCTTTTTATATCCACTATAATTACGTTTGCTTCTGTTCTTATGTAACATATATTTGCATGTATTATTTATGTGTAGTTTATCACGATATATATGAAATGTCAATTTATATGAATTATTCATCTAGTTTTTATGATTTTTTTATGTTATACAAATAAAGTTTTATTAAATATTTACAAATCACTTTTTAAATAAATTTTATTTGTTTTGTTTTTATCTTATTGCTTAGAAATATACTGTATTTTGCTTTATTTTATGAAATTAATTGCTAATTTGATATTTATTCTAAGTTTTTTGTTCAAAAATTGTTCTATATATTTAATGAGATATATCATAAAAATTTAGGAATATTTTTATAAATTTATAGTATTTTTTAAGGAAACGTTATAGTTTACGGATTTTAAATAGTAATTTTTTGATATAATTTGTTACTAAGAGCGAAAAATATCGTATCGTTTGCAAATTTCTTTAAAATTTGTTTAAATTTATTAAATATTTGTGATTATTTTGAAAATAATTGGGTAAAAAATTAAGTTGATTTATTCGAATTTAAAATATATTGAATTATTAAGAAATAAAAAAAGACTATAGATCAGAAATCTATAGTCTTGGCGAACGATAGAGGATTCGAACCCCCGACCTTCTGGTCCGTAGCCAGACGCTCTATCCAGCTGAGCTAATCGTTCATATACAACAAAACAGATGTATGAACATCTGTTGTTGTCTGGAGCGGAAGACGAGACTCGAACTCGCGACCCTCGCCTTGGCAAGGCGATGCTCTACCACTGAGCCACTTCCGCATGAATTTCTTTGGTGGAGGAGGGTGGATTTGAACCACCGAAACATAAAGTAACGGATTTACAGTCCGTCCCCTTTGGCCACTCGGGAACTCCTCCTTAATCCCTTATTAAAAAGGATTTGGAGCTGGTGGGAGGACTTGAACCCCTAACCTACTGATTACAAGTCAGTTGCTCTACCAATTGAGCTACACCAGCATACTTGGCGACCCGGAACGGAC
>QWCH01003375.1_pt1 | contig 31865 bp, 30 predicted proteins | sample 1972671 | NCBI WGS metagenome assembly QWCH01 (sample SAMN09866713, study PRJNA288562) | Human gut metagenome isolate term3_stool, whole genome shotgun sequencing... | isolation source: gut | host: Homo sapiens | place: USA: California
CGACTGCGGCATGATGGAGTGCAAGAAGGCTCTGACCGAGGCTGACGGCAACTTCGAGAAGGCAATCGAGATCCTGCGTGAGCGTGGTCTGGCTACCGCTGCCAAGAAGGCAAGCCGTACCGCTGCCGAGGGCATGGTCTACGCTGACTACTGCCCCCAGTGCAAGGTGGGTGTTGTCATCGAGGTCAACGCTGAGACCGACTTCGTCGCCAAGAACGACAAGTTCGTTGCTTTCGTCAAGGAGGCTACTCAGGTCATCATGAAGCAGAACCCTGCTGATGTTGAGGCTCTGATGGCTTGCAAGACCGAGAACGGCGAGACCGTGGACGAGGCTCTGAAGAACCTGATCCTGGTCATCAAGGAGAACATCAAGGTTCGCCGCTTCGTCCGTTACGAGGGCGTTTGCTCTGCATACGTCCACGGCGGCGGCACCCACGGCATTCTGGTCAACTTCGAGACCACCAACGGCATCGAGGCTAAGGACGAGTTCGTTACCTACGGCAAGGACATCGCCATGCAGGTTGCAGCTGCAAACCCCGGCTATGTCGATGAGGCTTCTGTCCCCGCTGAGGTCGTGGCCAAGGAGAAGGAGATCATGCTGGCTCAGATGGCTGGCGATCCCAAGACCGCTAACAAGCCCGAGGCTGTGAAGCAGAAGATGATCGAGGGCAAGATCAAGAAGTTCTTCAAGGAGAACTGCCTGGTCGATCAGGAGTTCGTCAAGGACGGCGACCTGACCGTTGCTCAGTACACCGCTAAGGTCGCTAAGGATCTGGGCGGCGACATCAAGATCGTCAAGTTCACCCGCTTCCAGAAGGGCGAAGGCCTGGAGAAGCGTGCTGACGACTTCGCTGCTGAAGTTGCAAGCATGGTGAAGTAATTTAACTTCCAAAGTTGAATTGGGAGCTGCAGTACCCGTAACAGGGCGCTGCGGCTCCTTTTTTGTTTGTGTTTGGCGGGCGGATGTGCTATCATAGAGAAAACGGAAAGAAGGGAGGACGAAAAGCAATGCGCAGTGTAAACAAAACGTCTCTCCGAATGGAGAGCATGATCGGATAAGGAGAATCCCTTATGAAAAAACAAACCATGACCATTGCGGGCATCCCTGCCATCCTGTACGGCAGCCGGAGCCGGAATGTTTACCTCTATCTCCATGGCAAGAACGGCTGCAAGGAAGAGGCAGAACGTTTTGCCGCTACAGCCTGTGAAGCGGGCTGGCAGGTGCTGGCTATCGACCTGCCCGAGCATGGCGCACGGAAAAACAGCCCTGAGCGGCTTCTGCCGTGGGTGGCTGTGCCGGAGATAGAAGCCGTATATGCCCGCATGAAGCCGGTGTGGGCGCATATCCGGCTGTATGGCGTGAGCATCGGCGCGTGGCTTGCCATGCAGGCGCTGCAGGGAGACGCGCCGGAACAGGCCCTGCTGGTCTCTCCGGTGGTGGATATGGAAGCTCTCATCACGAATATGATGCAATGTGCCCATGTGACCGAAGAACAGCTGCAGCGGGCAGGGGAGATCCCCACGGATCTTGGGGAGACCCTCTCATGGCCGTATCTGTGCTGGGTGCGGGAACATCCGCTGCACTGGCATGGCCGCACGCAGGTGCTGTATGGTGACAGAGATGCCCTGACCAGCCGCACCATGATCGAGCGCTTCCGTCAGGAAAGCGGGGCGCATCTGACGATCATGGAGGGCGGGGAGCACTGGTTCCACACCCCAGTGCAGATGGCGGTCCTTCAAACGTGGGAAGAAACGAACGTTTGATTTTTGATTTAGAATAGCCGCCGCGTGCGCTTTGGCTATTTTTAGCGGAAGTAATATTTTTATATTTGCAAACCAGCAAAGCCTGCGGGCTTTGCTGGTTTGCTTTTTCACGGGAAAGGTCGTGACCGTACACTGCATTTTTTGTGGTGACTATGCATTTTATCTTTGGGACTCTTTCTGTGAAAAAATGGTTTGGAAACGACCGCAGTCGTTTCCAAACCACAATATCAAATAAATTTTCCTCTGCTTATGGCCAGAGCGCACGCGGAGGCCATTTCAAATCATAGAAGCTTACAGCAACAAAAACTGCCGCTGACGGTTTTTACGCCGTCAGCGGCAGTTTGCATTTACAGATTCAGTTCAGCAGGATCTGAAACTCAGACCTTTGCTTCGCTGTTGTGCTCAGCATTCTTATAGGCCTTGAAGGAGTGGAACACGATGTTCAGGCCCAGAACGATCAGCAGCACGGCCAGGATCAGCTGCAGGCCGTTTGCAATGAACACAGCACCCCAAGTGGTCTCGCCAGCGGGGATGGTGACAGCAGCGGCATTGCTGATGGCCTTGACCATGGCGATCAGGCGCTGCACCAGAGCAGTGAAGGTGACGCACAGCATGATGACCAGCGGAGGGAAGATCATCTTGTTGCTGCGGCCGGTGACCTTCAGGAACACGCACAGGGTAGCCAGAACCAGAGCGCTCAGCAGCTGGTTTGCAGAACCGAACAGGGGCCAGATGTTGGCGTAGCCGATCTTGGTCAGCAGGAAGCCGAAAGCCAGAGTCAGGAAGGTGGAGAAGTACACGTTGCACAGCAGCTTGCGCCAGCCCTCAGCATGCTCCATGTCGTCCACGCTGAACAGCTCCTGGAAGCTCATGCGGCCGATACGGGCCACAGCATCCAGACTGGTCAGGGCCAGTGCGGAAACGCACATGGTCATAAACACAGAGGCAAAGTGCTGGTCCAGGCCGAAGCCCACGAAGAAGCTGGCAACGCCGCGGCTGAAGACCTGGAACGGAGTGCCGTCTGCGGGGGTGCCGTCTGCAGCAGCAGAAGCACCGGCAACACACAGGGCGATGACAGCCAGCAGGCTTTCCAGCACCATGGCACCGTAGCCGACCTTCAGCATATCCTTCTCATTGGTAACGGTCTTGGAGGAGGTGCCGGAAGACACCAGACTGTGGAAACCGGAAACAGCGCCGCAGGCAACGGTAACGAACAGGATGGGGAACATGGTGCCCAGCTTGGCGTTGGTAAAGCCGGTGAACACCGGCAGATTCATGACGGGATGGTTGACGATCAGGCCCAGAACAGCGCCCACGATCATGGCCACGAACATAAAGGTGGTCATGTGGTCACGGGGCTGCTTCAACAGCCACATGGGCAGGACAGCAGCAAAGAAGATGTACACAAAGGTGATGTAGCTCCATGCAGCCTTGCCCAGAATGATGGGGAAGTTTGCACCCACCACAAAGGACAGCACGATGAATACGATGCTGATCACATTCTCTTTCCAGCCGGTGAAGTGCAGGTTCTTCTGCAGCAGGCCAAAGACCACGGCGAACACCATGAACATGATGGAGACCATGCCGGCAGCACCGTTGGTCTGGGCAGCCTCCACCAGAGCACCGTCAGCACCGTAGGCATTGAAGGTGCCGGCCACCATGTCGGCAAAGGCGGCAATGACGATGCCGCAGAACAGCCAGCAGAACAGCAGGAACAGCTTGCGGCCGGTCTTGCCGATGTACTTTTCAATCAGCATGCCCATGCTCTTGCCGTCGTTCTTAACGGAAGCATACAGAGCGCCGAAGTCTGTGACAGCACCGAAGAAGATGCCGCCCAGCAGCACCCACAGCAGCACCGGCAGCCAGCCGAAAGCAGCGGCCTGGATCGCACCGGTAACAGGGCCTGCACCGGCAATGGAGCTGAACTGGTGTGCAAACACGGTCCAGCCGTCGGTGGGAACGTAGTCCCGGCCGTCCTCATGGACAACTGCCGGGGTCTTGGCAGAGGGGTCGATGCCCCACTTGTTTGCCAGCCAGCGGCCGTAAAGCATATAAGCGCCAAACAGACACACGGCTGCGATCAATACGATGACCAGCGTATTCATTGTTTTTACCTCTTTCCTTTTTTGGCATCCGGCAAATGTCAGCGGCATGGGGGCGGCAGGGTGTAAAAAAGGCCCCGTCTTCCTGCGTTCGTTCCATTTGGGACGAACCATCGAAGACGAAGGCCTTCACATACACTGCACATCGTGTATGGAATACTCCGCGATACCACTTCGTTTGCTGCACAGGGCAGCCACTCCCAGCGTACATACATACGCAGCCCCGTAACGTGGGCAAAACGGCCATGCATTACTGGAAGGCGGGGTCAGCGCCTTTGTTCACACAGGCTGCTTGCAGGGGAGAACGCTTTGCTCCTGACTGCTGCCCTTGCATCAGATGGGCGGCTCTCTGGGAGAGGGTGCTGCAAAGAATCATGTCCTGTTCATCGCATTTGCCGAATGATTGTCCGTATTTTAGTGCGGAATTCACAAATTGTCAATAACTTTGGAACAAGTTCGGAGGATACACTAATTCAGGAAAGCGTTCTGCAATAATTTTTAGGTGATTTTTGTTCATGCGTGAAACGAAGAAAACTATACACGTCAACGAATGAAAAGAGTTCACGCCAAGGGCTTGACTTTCACACTTTGATGTGCTAAAGTGGTGATGCAAGAAAGAACCTGAACATTTCCGGAACATTTAAAAGAGGGAACGCTCCCAAAACCGGACAGTCCGCTGCGGCGGCAAGGAGAACATTCATGTCAGATAAAAATTCCAGAAGAAACCAGACCACCGATGCACTGTTTGATGCCATCCTCAGTCTGGAAACGCGGGAGGAGTGCTACAACTTCTTTGAAGACCTGTGCACTGTAAAGGAGATCTCGGATATGGCGCAGCGGCTGGAAGCGGCAAAGATGCTGCTGGACGGCAGAACCTACGATCAGATCGTGAAGGCAGTGGAGATCAGCACGGCCACCATCAGCCGCATCAACCGCTGCATCCAGTACGGCTCCGGCGGCTACCGCGAGACCATTGAAAAGGTGCGCGGCATCCAGAACCCTAAAAAGCAGGAGTAACACCGGCACACCCGGCAGACATAGAATGGGGCGTACACCGCCCCTGACCGGACGAATGAAAGGAAGGTTTTATCATGTCTGCTGAGAACTGTATCGATACCACCCGCTGCCCCTGCCCCTGCCTGCCCAAGGTGACGCTGGAGCAGGCGGTCGTTGACCTTGTGGAGAGCATCGCTCTGCAGGAAAATGCCCTGAGCCACATCCTGTGCGCCGAGAGCCGGAAGATGGACGCCGCCATGAAACTGGACGGTCTGGACCTGTGCAAGCTGCTGGAAGTGAACGATTCGGCCACCAACATGGTGCACGCCGTGGCAAACCTGGAGCTGGTGCTCAAGGATAAGCTGGAGTTCGTCTCCAACAACCTGTACTATCCGCCTGTGGATGCCGCAGCGAAGTAAGAAGATGCGGAAAGGCCTGTCCGGATGCCGGGCGGGCCTTTTCTCTGCTTGAATGCATAATTTTTGTAAAAACCATTTGTTGGAATTGCTGATAACGGGATTCTGTGCTATACTATACAATGTATCACCATGAAAGTGAGGAAATTTACAAATTGCTGAACTACGATGCGATCCTGTTTGATGTGGACGGGACCCTGATCGATTCCGCTCCCGGTATCATAAATACATTAAAAGAAGTCTTTGCCAGGATGGGCGTGGACACCACGAATGTGAACCTGCGCCGCTACCTTGGCCCGCCGCTGCGCAAGAGCTTTGGTGAGCACTTTACCGACCCGGCCCTCATTGAAAAGGCCACCGACCTGTACCGCGACAGCTACGCCGTCAAGGGCAGCCACGAGTGCGCCGCCTACCCCGGTGCAGCCGAGATGCTGCAGCGCCTGAAGGACGCAGGCCTTGTGCTGTGCACCGCTACCTCCAAGCCCACGCAGGTCGTTACGCCCATTCTGGAAGAAAAGGGCCTTGCAGGCTATTTTGATTTTATCGGCGGCGCGTCCATGGACGAGAGCCGCGACACCAAGACCGACGTGGTGCGCCATGTGCTGGCCCAGCCCATGATGCAGGGCAGGCGGGTGCTGATGGTGGGCGACCGCAACGACGACATGCGCGGCGCTGCGGACTGCGGGCTGGATGCCGCCGGTGCGCTGTACGGCTACGGCAGCAGGGAAGAGCTGGAACCCTTCCACCCGGTGCTGCTGGCCGAAAGCTGCGCCAGCCTTGCAGACCAGATCCTGAACGGACAGGCATGACCGAAAGGCCCTGTGCCGGAAACTAAGTGAATGGTGAGAGATATGAGAAATACACGACCGGAAAAGCAATCGCTTACTCCTATGCAGAAGCAGGCTGTGCTGGTGTGCAGTGTGTGCGCGCTGGCAGCCATTCTGACCATTGCCATTACCATGACGCTGCTCAAGCGCGGCAAGACCCCTGCGGCCCCGGGGGAACAGCCCTCCAGCGAGGTGCTGGTGCCGGGCGAAGAGGATATCTCGGATCACTACCAGATCAGCGAGACCTCTGCCGCCCTGCTGCCGGAGACCGCCGACGCGGGCGAGAGCTACCAGAAGGAAACGCTGTTCCTCGGCGATTCCAACACGGTGCGCCTGTACGCCAACGGCCTGATCAGCCTGCAGCAGTTCTGCGCCAAGGAGGGCATTGGCACCCATGCCGCCCTGAACGAGGGCATCGTTACCTTTAAAAAGGACAGCAGCACCTACACCATCGCGCAGGCCGTGGCCAAAATGAAGCCCCGCCGCGTGGTCATCATGCTGGGCACCAACGATACCGGCATGAGCGTGGATGAGTTCATCAAGAACTACACCGCGCTGGTGCAGGCCATTCAGGAAAGCTACCCCTACACCGACATCATCGTGAACACGGTGCCGCCGGTGCCTGCAAACCACGCAAACTACCCCCACATGGACCAGACCAAGATCGACGACTTCAACATGGCCCTGCTGTCCATGTGTGAGCAGATGGGCCTGAAGTTCCTCAACAGCGCCGAAGCGCTGAAGGATGCCAACGGCTATGGCCGCGAGGATTACTACCAGACCGGCGATATCCACCTGAAGCCCGTGGGCCTGAAGGCCATGCTGAGCTATCTGCGCACCCACGCTTACCAGACCGACGACCGTCGCCCGGACACCGCCAACATCCCCACCCGCGCCGAGTATACCCCGAACCCCAGCTCTGCGGTGACAGCACCCAGCAGCTCGGAGGCTGCAGGCTCTTCCGAAGAGCAGGGTGTGCTGTATCAGGCCAGCTACCGGGTGGACAAGACCGGCGGCACCCTTTCCAGCGGCAGCGACAGCGGCAAGACATCCCTCTCCTATGAAGTGACCAGCGCCGCCCAATCCATCAGCGTGACGGCTGTGCCGCAGGACGGCTATGTGTTCGTCAAGTGGAGCGACGGCGTGACCCAGAAGACCCGCACCGATACGAACTTCAAGCAGAACGTGGACGTGACCGCCGTATTTGCAGCGGCTTCCGTGCATATCAGCAGCACCGGCAAGGCCGTGCTGGGCGATTCCTACACCTTTACCGCAAAGCTGGGCGGCAAGCACCTCACTGCCGACAGCATCCGCTGGTACGCCAACGGTGCGGAAGTGCCGCAGGCGGCGGGCAAGACCACCGTCAAGGTGGAGATCGACCCCTCCATGCTCAATGCGACCTTTAAGGTGTATGCAGTGGCAAGCTACAACGGCTGCACCGTTACCAGCAACGTCCTGAATGTGACGGTCAGCGGCGTAAGCTCCGGCAGCTCGTCTCACAGCTCCGGCAGCTCTGGCAGCACGTCGGGCAGCAGCTCTTCCGGCAGCACCAGTTCTTCCGGTGCATCGTCCGGCACCACCTCCGGGGCATCCTCCGGGGCTACATCCACCTCCGGCAGCTCGTCTCACAGCTCTTCCGACAGCTCGTCTCACAGCTCTTCCAGCAGTGAGAGCACGGCTTCCCCGGCAGGCTCGGCTTCTGCTTCCAACGGAACAGCCAGCTCTTCCCACAGCACCAGCACCAGCTCGTCCCACGCGGACTCTGGTGAGAGCAGCTCGGCTTCCCATAGCAGCTCCAGCAGCGAGAGCAGCTCCGGCAGCTCCCATGCGGCTTCGGAATCCAATGCCAGCAAGGAAGCCGCCAACGAGCAGTCCGCATCCACGGACTCCGCGTCCTGAGGCTGTCACCCCGGCCTGCCGTGCCGCATAGGCTGGCAGGAAGGGAGGCGTTTGCATGTACTACGAGGAACCCCGCATCCCGGCGCTGCCCGGGGAAGAGAACGTGACCGACGGCAGCGTGGACAATTACGGCACCGACTGGGAGAACGTGGACAACGGCGCGCTGGAAGAGGAAATGGCAAAGTGTGCTGCCACCCCCTGTGATGTCAAAACCATCTGCCCGGACAACGACCCGGAGCAGACAGACGTACCACCGTACGAAATTGTAACAGAATGATGTGAAGCCAGCTCTGTTTACGGCAGGGCTGGCTTCTGCCTGTTGTTGAGCGCATGGCAGCTGAGGCCATGGCAGAAGGAAAAGAGGGAAGGTTTATGGCAAAATATTATTGCGTGCTGTTCGATGCAGACAACACCCTGCTGAACTTTGACGCAGCCGAAAGCAAGGCACTGGCCGAAACGCTGGTGAACTACGGCATTGAGCCGGACGCAGAAACGGTGCAGACCTACCGCACCATCAACTCGGAGCTGTGGCGGCAGCTGGAAAAAGGCCAGATCAAGCGGGAAAAGCTCATGGCGGAGCGGTTCACCCGCTTCCTCAAGGCCATTGATGCCGCCGGTGACGGAGCCGAGATGAACCGCTTCTATCTGGAACAGCTCTCCACCCACCCGGACCTGATGGGGCCGGAAGTGCTGGATGTGCTGCGGGAGCTTTCCGAGGTGGCAACGCTGGCCGTTGTGACCAACGGCTTCCAGAAGGTGCAGATCCGCCGTCTGGCCGAGAGCGGTGTGCTGAACTTTATGGAGGACGTGTTCGTCTCCGAGAAGATGGACAGCGAAAAGCCCAACCGCAGAATTTTTGATGCGGCCCTGCGCGCCCTTGGCGTGGAGAACCGCGAGCATGTGCTGGTGGTGGGCGACGGCCTGAGCAGCGACATTCAGGGCGGCGTGAATGCGGGCCTTGACACCTGCTGGTATAACCCCAGCCACGCCGAGAACCCCGGCAAGGTGGTGCCCACCTACGAGATCGCAGACCTGAAAGAGCTGTACCCGCTGGTGATGGAGCAGGAAGAGCTGGCCAATGTGGGCCTGAAGAACCGCCGCCACCAGTGCTGAGCCAATAAGCGGATGGAGAACGGGATCATAAAACTATGCTGATACATTTGGAAAAACTAGGCAAGAGCTTTGGCGAAAAGATCGTGCTGCACGATGTGACCGCCAGTGTCGAGCGGGAGGACCGCATCGGCATCGTGGGCCAGAACGGCGCGGGCAAGACTACCCTGCTCAAGATTTTGACCGGCGAGTACCAGGACTACGAAGGTGAGTTCAGCGTGACCCACGGCGTGACGCTGGGCTATCTGGAACAGAACGCAAAGCTGGATGCCACGCTGGATCTCTACGGCGAGATGCGCTCCACCTTTGCCCCTGTGCTGGATGCCATGGCCCAGATGCAGGTGCTGGAACGCAAAATGGCCGCGCAGCCGGACGACACGGAGCTGCTGGCCCGGCACGACCAGCTGCAGAACATCGTGGATGCCGCCGACGGCTACAACATGGATGTGAACATCAAAAAGGTGCTGTCTGGCATGGGCTTTGCGCAGGATACATGGCAGAAGAACATTGCGGTGCTCTCCGGCGGCGAGCTGACGAGGCTGCGGCTGGCAAAGCTGCTGCTGGAAAAGCCGGACGTGCTCATTCTGGACGAGCCCACCAACCACCTGGACTTTGCCACCATGGAATGGCTGGAAAACTACCTCAAAAGCTATTCCGGTGCGGTGCTGGTGGTCAGCCATGACCGCTACTTCCTCGATAACGTGTGTACGAAGATCTGGGAGGTCTCCTTCCAGACCATGACCACCTACAAGGGCAACTTCTCGGCCTACCTGCCCCAGAAGGAAGCCGCCGACGCCCTGCGCCAGAAGCAGCACGATGCAGATGTGGCACTGGCCGAAAAGCTGCAGGACTATGTGGACCGCAACCTTGTGCGCGCCTCCACCACCAAAATGGCCCAGAGCCGCCGCAGGCAGCTGGAAAAGCTGGAGATCACCGAAGCGCCCAAGGACGAGACCAACCAGCTCAAGTTCCGGTTTGAATATGACGTAGAACCGTGGAACGAGCTGGTGCTGCTCAAGAACCTGACCATCAAAATAGGGGAGCGCACCCTGCTGGAACCCTTTACCTACACGGTGTGCCGCGGCCAGCGGCTGGTGATCGCAGGCCCCAACGGCGCGGGCAAGTCCACCCTGATGCAGGTGCTGGACGGCAAGCGCCGCCCCTCCGGCGGCATGGTGCGGCTGGGCACCGGCGCACGGCCCAGCATCTTTGCCCAGCAGCAGAACCGTCTGGGGCAGGGCCGGGTCATCGATGTGATCTGGAACAAGTATCCCCGCATGACCGAGCTGGAGGTGCGCAGCCATCTGGCAAAGCTGGGCTTCCGGGGCGAGACGGTGTTCAAGCCCTGCGAGGCGCTTTCCGGTGGCGAGCTGGCCCGCCTGCGCTTTGCGGAGATCGTGCTGGAACGGCCCAACCTGCTGTTTCTGGACGAGCCCACCAACCATCTGGACATTTACACCCGCGAGAATCTTACCGAGGCCCTCATGGCCTACACCGGCACGCTGCTGCTGGTCACCCATGACCGCCACCTGATGAACAGTCTGGCCTGTCCCATCCTCTACCTTGAGGACGGCAAGGCCACCCTCTACCCCAGCTACGATGCCCTGATGGGCCGCAACGCCCCGGCACCTGCCGTGCAGAAGGCCGCCGAACCGGCCAAGACCGGCTACGGCAGGGAGCAGCGCCGCCGCCGCGCCGAGCTGCGGGCCAAGATCAAGGCCTGCGAGGACGAGATGGAAGCCTGCGGTGCACGCGAAGTGGAGCTGGACAACGAGATCAACTCCCCGGAGGTGTACAACGACCCCGACCTGCTGCGCCAGAAGAGCGACGAGCTGAGCGACCTGCGCTTCCATCAGGAAGAGCTGTTTGCCGCGTGGGAAGCTGCCATGGAAGAGCAGGAAAGCTACGAGCAGAGCCAGCAGACCGAAGAGTAAAGGAGAGTGCAGCATGCCCCAAAACAGACGCAGTTACGAAAAAACGCGCCGCATCGCCCTTTCCGGCCTGCTGTTTGCGCTGGCCATGGCACTTTCGTTCATTGAGGGCACGCTCACCATCCCGGGCCTTTTGCCGGGCATGAAGCTGGGCCTTGCCAACATCGTGGTGATGTACGCGCTGTTTTTCATGGGGCCAAGGCAGGCGCTGGTGCTGGACGTGCTCAAGGCACTGTTCGTGTTTCTGGTGTCCGGCTTCACGGCGGGCTTTCTCTCGCTGTGCGGCGGCCTTTTGTCCCTGCTGGTGATGTGGGTGCTCTACTACCTGCTGCCGGTGCGGCCCACCTGGTTCATCCTTTCCGTATGCGGCGCACTGGCCCACAACATCGGCCAGCTGCTGGGCGCGGGCGTGATCATCTCGTCCTCGCTCTCGTTCTACTACGCGCCGGTCATGCTGGTGCTGGGCCTTGTGATGGGCGCACTGACCTCCATCACCCTCAAGGCCCTGCTGCCGGCTCTTGGCAAAATGGGCTTCAGTACACAGGAAAAGCGGGGAGAATAACCAACCGTCCATGCATCACAGTTGCATTTTGGCCGGAAATCAGTATAATAAGGAAACAACCTGCTATTTTAAAGATAAAATCTCTTGCATACAGCGCTGCCGCCGTGGGAAAGTGCGCGGCAGCCGGGAGGTGTTTGCACTATGAGTGAAAAAGTTACCATCAAGGTGGAGCGCAAAAAGCTGCATCTGCCCACCATCGCCCTGCGGGGGCTGGTGGTGTTCCCCAACAATCTCGTCCACTTTGAGGTGGGCCGCGAAAAGAGCATTGCCGCCGTGGAGTGGGCAATGGCAAATAATTCCAACGTGTTTCTGGTGGCACAGAAGTCCATGGACACCACCGAGCCGCAGCAGGCAGACCTGTTCAGCTACGGCGTGGTGGCCGAGGTCAAGCAGGTGCTGCGCGTCTCCGGGGACCTTGTAAAGGTCCTGGTGGAGGGCAAGTACCGCGCAAAGCTCAGTGCACTGGATGCCAGCGGCGATTTTCTGCTTTCGGAGGTGCGCCCGGCCCCGGTGCGCGCAGGCAAGGCCGACGATGCCGTGGAGACCGAAGCGCTGCTGCGCGCCCTCAAGGCCGGGTTTGACGAGTACCTTGGCATGAACCCGCGCCTTGGCAAGGACGTGGTGTTTGCCATCGTTTCCAGCGACGACCCCGCCTTCCTCAGCGAGTACATGCCTGCAAACCTGCTGTTCCGCTACGAGGACAAGCAGGCTGTGATGGACGAGGGCACCCTGAACGGACGGCTGAAAAAGCTCATCGAGATGCTGCGCCGTGAGTGTCAGGTGATGAAAATTGAAAAGGAGATCGCGGAAAAGGTCAACGAGTCCATGGACAAGAACCAGCGCGATTACTACCTGCACGAACAGCTGCACATCATCAGCGACGAGCTGGGCGAGGGCGACGACACCCACGCCGAGGCCGACGAGTACCGCCGCAGGATCACCGGGCTGCACCTTGCCGAGGACAGCGAGAAGAAACTGCTCAAGGAAGTGGACCGCCTTGCCAAGATGCAGGGCTCCAATCAGGAGGCAACGGTCATCCGCACCTATCTGGACACCTGTCTGGACCTGCCGTGGAACACCTTTACGGTGGACGACCTTGATATCAGCCGCGCACAGCAGATTCTGGACCGCGACCACTACGGCCTGAAAAAGGTGAAGGACCGCATTCTGGAAACGCTGGCCGTGCGCAAGCTGGCACCGGACGTGAAGGCACAGATCATCTGCCTTGTAGGCCCTCCGGGCGTGGGCAAGACCAGTATTGCACGCTCCATCGCCGAAAGTCTGGGCCGCAAGTATGTGCGCATCAGCCTTGGCGGCGTGCGGGATGAAGCCGAGATCCGCGGCCACCGCCGCACCTATATCGGCGCGATGCCCGGCAAGATCATCACTGCCATGATCTCTGCCAAGAGCGCGAACCCCCTCATGCTGCTGGACGAGATCGACAAGCTGGCAGGCGACTTCCGCGGCGACCCGGCCGCAGCCCTGCTGGAAGCGCTGGACCCGGAGCAGAACAGCACCTTCAACGATCATTTCATCGATATCCCGTTCGATTTGAGCCATGTGCTCTTTATCACCACCGCCAACGATCTGGGCAGCATCCCCGGCCCGCTGCGTGACCGCATGGACGTGATCGAGCTGCCCAGCTACACCCGCGTGGAAAAATACAACATTGCCCGCAAGCACCTGCTGCCCAAGCAGCTCAAGGCCTGCGGCCTGACCGGCAAGGTCACGCTGAGCCAGAGCGCGCTGTACGGTATCATTGACGGCTACACCCGCGAGGCCGGTGTGCGCAATCTGGAACGCACCATCACCAGCGTGCTGCGCAAGTGCGCCCGCAAGATCGCCGCAGGCGAGGTGGAAAGCGTCTCCGTTACCGGCACCATGCTGGAACAGCTGCTTGGCCCCCGCTTTGTCAAGCCCGACTTCCTCAACCGCACCAACGCGGTGGGCATCGCCAACGGTCTGGCATGGACCAGCGTGGGCGGCGAGACCCTGCCCATCGAGGTGCAGGTGATGGACAACGGCAGCGGCAAGATCACCGTCACCGGTTCGCTGGGCGACGTGATGAAGGAGAGCGCTCAGCTGGCCGTTACGTGGGTGCGCGTGCACGCCGCCGAGTACGGCATCGACCCGGAAAAGCTCAAGAAGTGCGACCTGCACATCCACGCCCCGGAGGGCGCAGTGCCCAAGGACGGCCCTTCTGCCGGTGTCACCCTGACCACGGCGCTGGTGTCCTGCCTGTCCGGCATCCCGGTGCGCGGTGATGTGGCCATGACCGGCGAGATCACCCTGCACGGCAACGTGCTGCCCATTGGCGGCCTGCGGGAAAAGAGCATGGCGGCCTACCGCGAGGGCATGAAGACCGTGCTCATCCCCAAGGACAACGAACCCGACCTGTATGAGGTGGACGACGAGGTGAAGAAGAACCTCACCTTCCTGCCCATGCAGAGCCTGACGCAGGTGCTGAACGCAGCCCTGCTCAAGCCCCAGAACGCAAAGAAGGCCAAGGCTCCCAGCCGCACCCATGCAAAGAAAAAGGCGGCAGACGCCGCCATTGTGCCGCCCACCGCAGAAAAGCCCCAGCCCGGCGCGGTGTGCTGAGAATAATAGAAACCCTCTCAGTCACGGCTTGCGCCGTGCCAGCTCCCCCGAAGGGGGGAGCTTAAGGGATGTTTTCCACCAGATGAAAGAGCTCCCCCTTCGGGGGAGCTGGCGAGGAACGAAGTGACGAGACTGAGAGGGTTTGACGTACCACAAGAAAGGAAAGCTCTATGAATTACAACAAAGCTGATTTCATTGCCAGCTACGGCATTTCCAGCCAGCTGCCCGAGAGCGACCGCCCGGAGCTGAGCTTTTCGGGGCGGTCCAACGTGGGCAAATCCAGCCTCATCAATAAGCTGTGCAGCCGCAAAAACCTTGCCCGCGTGTCCAGTACGCCGGGCAAAACGGCCACCATCAATTTTTATTCGGTGGACGACTGCTACTTTGTGGACCTGCCCGGCTACGGCTACGCCAAGGTGAGCAACGCCGACCGTGAGCGCTGGGACGACCTCATCAACAGCTACTTTGAAGCACCCCGCCACCACACCCTGCTGGTGCAGCTGCTGGACTGCCGCCACGCCCCCAGCGCCGACGATGAGCAGATGCTGCGCTACCTGCACTATCACCAGATCCCCTACGTGGTGGCCCTGACCAAGGCCGACAAGCTCAAAAAGAGCCAGCTGGCCAAGACGCTGGAAGACTTTGAGAACCTCTGCCGCCCCTATGGCTGCCAGAAGGTGGTGCTGACCAGCGGCGAGAACGGCTACGGCATCCCGGAGCTGCAGGCGGTGCTCAATGCCGCTGTGGCCGGGGAACAGGAAGCGGAGTAAACCATGGCCTACAACGAATTTGCCTATTTCTACGATGAATTCAACGGCGAGGCCGATTACGATGCCCTGTATGCCCACATCCATGCAAAGCTCAAGGAGCACGGCATCCACGACGGCATCCTTGCCGACCTTGGCTGCGGCACCGGTGAGCTGACGTTGATGCTCACGCAGGCGGGCTATGATATGATCGGCATTGACCAGTCCGAGGAGATGCTCTGTGTTGTGCGCGATAAGGCCGAACAGCTGGGCCTTTCCGGCAGGCTGCTGCTGCTCCGGCAGGACCTGTTAAAGCTCGATCTGTACGGCACCATCCGGGGCGCGGTGTCCACCTTTGACACCTTCAACCACATCCCGGACCTGGACACCGCCATTGCCAACGCGGGCTTTTTCATGGAGAAGGGCGGGGTGTTCCTGTTCGATATGAACACGCCCTACAAGCACCGGAACGTGCTGGGCGACAACGCGTTCACCTTTGAGGAAGAGGATGCCGCCTGTGTGTGGCGCAACCACTACGATGCCGCCAACCGCCGCGTGGAGATCACCGTGGACATCGACTACCACGAGACCGGCGAGCACTTCCACGAGCAGTTCTGCGAGTACACCTATGACCTTGACACCATCCGCACCGCGCTGGAAAAGCACGGCTTTGCGCTGGAAAGCGTCTGCGACGGCGAGACCTTCGGCCCGCTGACCGAGGACAGCCAGCGCTATTTCTTCTGCGCAGTCAAGCAGTATACACAATTGGAGGGATAACTTTATGGCAAATCTGATCCGCGGCCTGTCGGAGAACGGCGGGGTCGTGTTCTGCGGCGTGGATTCCACCCAGATCGTCCGCAAGGCCGAAAAGCTGCACACCACCAGCGCCACCTGCAGCGCGGCACTGGGCCGTCTGCTCACCGGCGCGGCCCTGATGGGCTCCATGCTCAAGGACGACCGTGACCAGATCACCCTGCGTGTGTCCGGCGGCGGCCCGGCGGGCGTGGTCATTGCCTGCACCGACGGCACCGGCAACGTGAAGGGCTGCATCGATCACCCCTTGGTGGAGCTGCCCGCAAAGCCGAACGGCCACCTGGATGTGGGCGGCGCTGTGGGCAAAGACGGTGTGCTCACCGTCATCCGGGATAACCGTCTGCAGAAGGAGCCTACCGTGGGGCAGGTGCCGCTGGTCTCCGGCGAGATCGCCGAGGACCTGACCGCCTACTACGCCTACAGCGAGCAGGTGCCCACCGTCATGGCGCTGGGCGTGCTGGTGGACAAGGACCTGTCCATCCTGTGCGCAGGCGGCTTTATGGTGCAGCTGCTGCCCGGTGCCACCGATGCGGAAATCGATCAGCTGGAAAAGAATATCGCGGCCATGCCGTCCGTCACCACCCTGCTGCACGAAGGCAAGACCCCCGAGGACATGATGCAGCTGGCGCTGGCGGGCTTTGACCCCAACGTGCTGGACGAGCGCGATGTGCACTACCAGTGCGACTGCAGCGCCGAGCGCACCAAGGAGATGCTGTTCAGCCTTGGCCGCAAGGAGCTGGTGAGGATGCGCGACGAGGACCCCGCCTGCGAGGTGGTGTGCCACTTCTGCCACAGCAAGTACCAGTACGACCTCAACGACCTGCTTGCCGAGTACGACGCGCAGGCGGCGGAACGTGCCGCTGCAGAGCAGGGGACTTGACAAACCGCTAAAAAACAACTATACTGCAAATAGAAAAGGCGCTGTCCGCAATGGTCAGCTTCCCTTCGGCTAAGGAGTCAATAAGAATGACCGCTCAGGTTTGGGAGTCTGGGGCGGTCATTTCTTATTGTTATGGATCTCTTTGAAGATTGCCCATGCGATCTGAAATGTAATCCCAACTGTACCGCCAACAATGACGAACAGCTGCAGAACATCGTTCAACACCATGATGCATCCCCCCTTCCGCGTTTGCGAACGGGGGAACAAACAATAAGCTTTTACGATGTCCGCTGCCACGGTGTAGGTGACGGTATAGTCCAGTACATTGCCGTTCACGGTGCAGTCCTCTTTGCGGGCGATGTGCTCCGCGTCCGGCCATGCGGCGTACAGCGCCTGCAGGCTTTGCAGCCGGGCCAGCGCGGCGGCCTGCGCTTCGGTGCGGCGCAGCGTTTCCGGCTGCTGCACATAGCGGCAGGTCTCCTCCACAGAGCAGGGCAGGGCAAGGCCCAGCAGCGGCACCTCCGGCTGGAAGTGCCGGAGGATCACCGCCGCATGTTCCGGCGCAGGCGCGGCGGGCAGGGGGAAGGTGTGCCCGAACGCTGTCACCCGGTATGCGCGGGTGCACGCGCCGGTGTACTGCTGCACCGTCTCTTCCAAGGGCACGGTGCGGGTGTCGCTCCACTCAAACTGCGCAATCACCGTTCCGGCGGCGGGCGCAAAGATCAGGGTGCCGTCCCGCTCGGCGCGGGCTGTGCCAATGAGGCCCTGCCCGGCTTCCACCTGCTGGCCCGGCTGCACCAGCATGGTGCCGCTGGTAAGGTTCGTGCGCAGAACAGTGCCGCTGCATTTTGCCCGGATGCCATGCAGCGTTCCGGCGGCAATGTCCGGCTTGGACCTGGCCGCGGCGGCTTCCACCACCAGCCGCCCTTTGGCAAAATTCAGGCTGGCCCAGGAGAACTCGCCGCTGTGCAAAAGGGCGTACTCCCCGGCGGTGAGCTTTGCCTCGGTCACAGCCGCACCGGGCTGCAGGCCCGCTTCCCGCAGGACGGCGCAGGCCCGCGCAGCCTGTCCGGTGGTGAGGGAAGAGGTGTCCGCATACCAGACGAACTGCTGTGCAAAGAGCAGCAGCGGCACAAACACCGCCAGCCCCGCCCAAAGCCCGGCCCGGCGCAGCAAGGGACGCAGGCAGAAATACAGCCCCAGCTTCCGGCGGATGCGCAGCCGCACCCGGTGCTTGCGGGCCAGCGCGGCAAGGCGCGGGTACTGCCACGCGGCGCACCGCCCGCCAAACCCTCCCGGCAGGGCCGTTACCCCGTAGGGATGCAGCCCGGCCCGGGCGGCAGCGGTAAGCAGGGCTTCGGTGCTGCCATTGCATGCGGTGAACTCCACCGCGGCCCAAAGGCTTACCGGTTCCATGGGCACCTCCTAGTCATCCGCAAAGTCCGTGCGCACGAACCGCCCCCGCAGGGTCAGGCGGCTGGCGGTAAGGGTGACGATCTTCAGCCCGTCGCCGTAGATGGTCAACCGGCCATGGGGCATCTGCAGGCACAGCCGGTCGGGGCTGTAGGTCAGGATGCGGCAAAAGTGCTCCACCTCCATGCGGCCCCCGCTCAGGTAGACGGCAGGGGCATGGTAAAAGCCCTGCGGCGGCTGACGGAACAGCAGGGCCAGCCAGCTTTGCGGCAAAAGCCGCTTTTTGCGCTTGGCACACATCCCATTCCCTCCCATCCCGCAGTTCTGCCCGCGGCGCGCTGCTACATATATATGGATGCGGAGGGCTGAGTTATGAATCGAAGCTGGAATTTCCGGCGGGGCGTGCTGCTGGCGCTGGCAGGGTACACGGCGTTTCTGGTGTTTGCCGCGCCGCAGCGCTGTGCCGATGCCCTGCAGGCGGGGCTGCGGCTGTGCGGCGGGCCGCTGCTGGTATCGCTGTTTCCGTTCCTCATCGTATCGGCGCTGGCGGCAGGCTGCGGGGCCGGGCAGTGGCTGGGCTTTGTGTTCCGGCCTGCGGCGCGGCTCATGGGCATCCGGGCAAAGGGTGCAGGCGGCGTGCTGCTCATTGGGGCCTTGGGGGGCTTTGCACCGGCGGCGGTGGCTGCGTCCGAAGCCGTGCGCACCGGTCAGCTCACCTCCCGGCAGGCCTCGGCGCTGCTGCCCGCCTGTGTGTGCAGCGGGCCGTCCTTTGTCATCCTCACGGTAGGGCAGCAGATGCTGGGCAGCCGCGCGGTGGGGGTGCGGCTGTTTGCGGCCCAGCTGCTGGCGGGATACCTCACGGCGGCACTGCTGTGCCGGATGCAGGGCGGGGCCGGGCAGGCTCCACCCGCGCAGGGGGAAACCATTCAGCTGCCCGCACTGGACGCGGTGATCGCGCAGGCGGCAGTGACCTACCTGAAGCTCTGCGGCTTTGTGCTGTACTTCCGGCTGCTGGCGGCAGGGTGCGGGGCATTGCTGCCACAGCCGTGGGCGGCGCTGCCCGCCATGCTGCTGGAAGTGTGTTCCGGCTGCGATCAGGCCGCCCGCACCGGGTTGTGGGCCAGCACGCTGTGCTGTGCGGCGCTCAGTGTGCAGGGGGTGTCGGTGCTTTTGCAGGTGCGCACCATCTGCCCGGCCGAGATCTCGCTGCGGCCTTTGCTGGCAGCGCGGGCGGTGCATCTGCCGCTTTCGGTGGCGCTGTTCTGGCTGGGCAGCACCGTGCCGGTGCAGGCCGTGCAGACCTTTACCACCCTGACCGAACGGGTGGTGGTGCTGCGCCGTGTCCCGCTGGACTGCGCCCTGCTGGCCTTTGCCGTGTGCTGCATCACGGTGGAGGAGCTGGCGAGGAGTTAAGGTGCGGGCTGGGCTGTGGGCTGGGAGTTTCTCCAGCGAATGTCCGGGAAGTGGGGCCCCGTGCGTAAGCACAGGGGCGGAACCGTGGGTTCTGCAACCCGTTGCTGTTCGCGGAGAAAACTCCCAGCCCACAGCCTATGGTTTCAGGGAACTTTATCAGGTGCTACTGTAGGAGCGTTATCTGAGCAAGTTTGAACTTTTAAACGATACGACGATTGAAAAGTAACTTTGTCAAGGTGAGAAAGTTCCATTGTTCTGAGAAAGTTCCAACTTTGTCAAATATCCGAACTTTGTCAAGCTGACAAACATCAAATTTATAACGTAGATAAGTATTTAAAATGGAACTTTGTCAGATGTTTCTCCACAGTAGCAGGTATACCAGCGATTCCTGCCATCTTTTCCACGTATCGCTTGCTTTGCGATTTGGCTGGACTTCGTGAGGTCACTGTACACACGGTTGTATGTACTGTCGCTGCACCCGATCTCCCGCAGGACGGCGGCGCGCAGCTCGTTGCTGGGCATCGACCCAAGGCGGCTCTCGGACAGAACGTTCAGGATGGCGCTGCGGGTGTCCTGCCGGGTCTCCGCCGTGCGCACCCGCCGCTCCTCAATGAAGTCGGCATCCTTCTTGTCGGTGTAGCCGTCAAACACGGCCCGTGCGGTCTTTACGCCCTCCACCTCCACATCGTCGATGTGCAGCAGCACCGTCTGCTGGGGGCGGGCGTAGCTGTTTTTCTCGTGGCTGAGATAAATTTTGCCGTCGTTCTTGGCGCGGCCCATCATCAGCACGCTGCGGGCCATGTCCCAGATATCCGAGCTGTCGGCCAGACGTGCGCGGCCGGAAACGCCCTGCTTTTTGTTGGAGTGCATCACGATGAGCACCGCGCAGCCCTGCTTTGCGGCAATGGCGCGCAGCGGCAGCAGGGCACTGCGCATCTGGTTGCGGCTTGCCATCTCCACATCGGCGGGCAGAAAGCTCTGCAGCGGGTCCACGATGAGCAGCAGCGGCCCGGCCTTGGCGGCAAAATCCGCCAGTGCCTGATCCTTGAGGGTAAGGGGCTGGCCGGTCTTGCCAAAGTAGTCGTCGGCGGTCAGCACCAGCACCCGGTTCATGTCGGCCCCGGCCGCCAGCAGACGGGCCTTGAGCACCTTGCCGGTCTGCTGCGGCGGCAGCGGAAAAAAGCCGGAGGTCTTGCCCGCCGTCACATAGGCAATGAGCTGTGCCTGCCAGATGCCCTTGCCGGTGCCGCCGTCGGCACCCAGCAGCGACACTTCGCCCAGCGGCAGCAGCTGCGGCACCAGCCACGCCACGCTCTGCATGGGCACATCGGCCAGCAGACCGGGCTGCGCCGCGCTGCCCTCCAGCGCAAGCTTGCGCTGCTTTGCGTCCGCGTTCACGGCTGCCATAAAGGCTGCGGGGTCGGCCTGCCACGCCTGCTTGCAGGTGTTGAGCCATTGATCGATCTTGTAATTGACGGCGGGCAGCTGCATGTTGCAGGCTGCGCCGCGCACGTCGTCCAGTAGGTCTTCCCGTGCATCCGGGTCGGTCTGGTGGAACATTACCGCAAAGGTCAGGCGGCTGAACAGCTGCTGCTCGGTCCTGCAGGCATCCAGCATGTTCAGAAAGTCTGTGCGGTCCTGAATGGATACTCCCAAAATACATTTCTCCTTTCGCTGTGGTTTATAACTGGAAGCAAAACCAAATGTTGTTGCTATAAGTATAACTCTGAAAAAACAACGTGTCAACAAATAGTTCTTGCGCAAAAAGCCACAGCTTCCGGGGTGAAAATGCACAGGAAAATGGGGAAAGAAAAAGAGAAGGCGGGCACCTTCTCTTGACAAAACGGCAAAAAATAACTATACTACAAATAGAAAAGGTGCTGTCCGCAATGGTCAGCTCCTTCCGGTTAGATCAATAAGAATGACCGCTTACCGTTTGGAGACAGGGGCGGTCATTTCTTATTGTTATGGATCTCTTTGAAGATTGCCCATGCGATCTGAAATGTAATCCCAACTGTGCCGCCAACAATGACGAACAGCTGCAGAACATCGTTCAACACCATGATGCATCCCCCCTTCCGCGTTTGCGAACGGGGGAACAAACAATAATGGCCGCGGCCCCAACAACTTCTCCTTGTTTCTGCCACTGGCAGCAGTCGTCGTTGTTGCAGCACCTTAACGCCACCCTTTGGGGCGGCATTTTTAGTTTAGCATACTTTTTGACGAAATACAATAAGAACCCACAGAAACGACGCTTTGTAAAATTTTATGGTGCATGGTTGCTTTTTGAAAAAAGCAGAGTATAATAAAAGTGAGAAAGTAAGAAAATCGCACAAAGGAGGATGAAGGATGCTGACGGAATTGAGGACAAAATCCCAGATCACCATTCCAAAGGATATTGTAATGAAGATGGGCCTGCGTGAGGGCGACAAGCTGGAGATCGTGGAGAAGGATGGCGTGATCGAGCTGATGCCGGTAGCCGTTTACCCCAAAAAGTATCTGGACGAGCTGCGCAGCGAGATCAACGAAGCAAAGGCCAAAATTGCGGCAGGGGAGCAGCCGGTGTTCGACACTGTGGACGCACTGTTTGAAGCGCTGGACGGTGCGGACGAATGAATTACAAGATCACCTACACCAAACGATTCATAAAGAATCTGAAGCGTTTGAACGCAGCGGAGCGGGCGCAGCTGAAAAAGAAGCTGGAAATTCTGGAAATGGACCCGCTGTATCCGTCGCTGCGCACAAAGCGTATTCAAGGCACGGTAGACTTGTTCGAGTTCAGCGTAAACATGGACGTGCGGGTCATCTGGCAGTACGACGGTGATACGATCATTCTGCTGTTGGACATCGGACACCATGATATTCTGAATCAATTTTAAAAGCCTGTAAACACGATAAAAAGGCCGCTGCGTTCACATGCAGCGGCCTTTCCATTTGATGGGGCGTATTCAGCGGCGGTTTACTGGATGCCGGTCACAGGGTAGTCCTGATCCTCAACGGCCTTCTTCAGCACGTCGTCGGCGACCTCGGCGTTCAGGGTGACGATGGCGGTGCCGGCCTCGTGGCTCACCACGGCCTCGTCCACCTCGGGCAGGGCTTCCAGAGCCTTCTTCACGCGGGCTTCGCAGTGGCCGCACATCATGCCTTCCACTTTCAGGGTCTTTTTCATAGCAGTGTCCTCCTTGGTACTCTCTTTATTTGCAACCGCTGCGGGCTGTGCGGAGACAGCGGGCAGGGAAGCAGCATTTTTTGCCGCACGATCGTGCTTTGTGCTGTGCACGTCGAACAGGTTCAGGCGCAGGGCGTTGCTTACCACGCAGAAGCTGGAAAGGCTCATGGCAGCAGCACCGAACATGGGGTTCAGCGTCAGGCCGAAGGGGATGAACACGCCTGCGGCCAGCGGGATGCCGATGATGTTGTAGATAAACGCCCAGAACAGGTTTTCGTGGATGTTGCGCAGGGCAGCGCGGCTCAGGCGGATGGCGGCGGGCACGTCCGACAGCTTGGAGTTCATCAGCACCACGTCCGCCGCGTCGATGGCAACGTCGGTGCCTGCGCCGATGGCGATGCCGGTGTCGGCACGGGTCAGGGCCGGGGCATCGTTGATGCCGTCGCCCACCATGGCCACCTTGCCGGATGCCTGCAGCTGGCGGATGACCGCTTCCTTGCCGTCGGGCAGCACGCCTGCGATCACCTCGTCCACACCGGCCTGCCTGCCAATGGCAGCAGCGGTGCGCTGGTTGTCACCAGTGAGCATGACCACGCGGATGCCCATGGCCTGCAGCTCCCGGATGGCGCGGGGGCTGTCCTCCTTGATGGTATCGGCCACCGCGATGATGCCCAGCAGACGGCCTGCTCCGCCGAAGAACAGGGGCGTTTTGCCCTGTGCGGAAAGGGCTGCGGCCTTCTCCTGCAGCTGTGCGGGCACGGTGACTTTGGTGCCGATAAAGGACGCATTGCCGCCAAAGATCTCCACGCCGTCCAGCTTTGCGGCCAGACCGTTGCCCGGCAGGGCGGCAAAGCCGGATACCTCGGGGGCGGTGAGCTTCTGCGCGTCGGTGCAGGCCAGCACGGCCTTTGCCAGCGGGTGCTCGCTCTTGCGCTCCAGTGCGGCGGCAAGGGTGAGCAGCTCCGCCTCGGAAACGCCCTCGGCGGGCAGAATGTCGGTCACTTTTGGTTCACCGCTGGTGATGGTGCCGGTCTTGTCCAGCGCCACGATCTGGGTGCGGCCTGCAGCTTCCAGCGAAGCGGCGGTCTTGAACAGGATGCCGTTCTTTGCACCCAGACCGTTGCCCACCATGATGGCCACCGGCGTTGCCAGACCCAGCGCACAGGGGCAGCTGATGACCAGCACGGAGATGCCGCGGGCCAGCGCATAGCCCAGCTCCCGGCCCAGCAGCAGCCACACGATGGTGGTGACCACCGCGATGGTAATGACCGCAGGCACGAAGAAACCGGACACCGTATCGGCGATTTTTGCAATGGGAGCCTTGGTGGCGGCGGCATCGCTGACCATCCGGATGATCTGGGCAAGGGTGGTGTCCTCGCCCACGCGGGTGGCCCGGCACTGCAGGAAACCGGACTGGTTGGTGGTGGCAGCGCTCACCTTATCGCCCGCAGCCTTGTCTACGGGGATGCTCTCGCCGGTCAGGGCGCTCTCGTTCACGGCGCTGGTGCCTTCCAGCACGATGCCGTCCACGGGGATGTTCTCGCCCGGGCGCACCACAAAAATATCCCCCTTCTGCACCTGCTCGATGGGCACAGTCACTTCGGCACCGTCCCGCAGCAGGGTGGCGGTCTTGGGGGCAAGCTTCATCAGGCTCTTGAGCGCGTCGGTGGTCTTGCCCTTGGAGCGGGCCTCCAGCATCTTGCCCACCGTGATGAGGGTCAAGATCATGGCGGCGGACTCAAAGTAGAACTCCATCATATAATGCATGACCAGCTCACTGTTGCCGTCCACCTGCGCGCGGGTCATGGCGAACAGGGCGTAGGTGCTCCACACAAAGCTTGCCATGGAACCCATGGCCACCAGCGTGTCCATGTTGGGCGAGCCGTGGAGGAGCCCCTTGAAGCCGTTGATGAAGAACTTCTGGTTGATGACCATGACGATGCCCGCCAGCAGCAGCTGCACAAGGCCCATGGCGATGTGGTTGCCGTCGAACCAGCGGGGCAGGGGCCAGCCCCACATCATGTGGCCCATGGAGAAGTACATCAGCACCAGCAGAAAGCCCAGCGACGCAATGAGCCGCCGCTTGAGCTTGGGGGTCTCGTGGTCGGCCAGCGCGTCAAGGTCGGCGCTGGTGGAGCTGGCAGCCGCCGCGCCTGCACGCTTGGGGCTGGCACCGTAACCGGCATCCTGCACGGCCTTGATGATCTCGGCAGAGCTGGCGGTGCCCTCCACACCCATGGAGTTGGTCAGCAGGCTCACCGAGCAGCTGGCAACGCCGGGCACCTTGCTCACGGCCTTTTCCACCCGGGCGGAGCAGGCTGCGCAGCTCATGCCGGTAACGTTGTATTGTTCCATAAAATATCACTCCTACGTTGAGTATGCACGGAAACGGGCTTCTTATTTCATGAGCTTGGGCAGTAGATTCACCAGCTCGTCCAGCTTTGCCTCGCTGCCCGCGCGCAGGTCGTCCGCCACGCAGGTGGAGATGTGCTGTGCCAGCAGCTCTTTGGAAAAGCTGTTCAGCGCCGAGTTCGCCGCCGCCACCTGCACAAGGATGTCCACGCAGTAGGCATCCTTTTCCAGCATGCCGCGGATGCCGCGCACCTGCCCCTCGATGCGGCTGAGCCGGTTCAGCAGGGCCTTGTGTTCCTCCGGGCTGCGGTCCTTGTGGCGGCAGCAGGAGGGGGTGACGCTTTCGGTGGGCACAGCGGATGCGTCAGCGGCCGGAGCCGTGGCAGCTTCGGGCTGGGCGGGCGTGCCGCAACAGCAGCAGGGCTTTTTCTCGTTGTCCATACAATATCTCCTTTACCCATAGGGGGTATACATCTTACAGCATGAGTATAGCACAGCAAACCCGATAAATCAAGTAGGGAATTGAAAAATACAAACAAAAAGAGGGAAGGCACTGCAAATGCCTTCCCTCTATCAAATATCTTTTACTTCTCCAGAATCCGCGGCACAAACAGGCCCAGCATCTTGCCCCACCAGTACCACTCGTGGGAGACATCGCCGCCCCAGACCTCGAGGTGGGCGGGCAGGCCCTGTGCGGCCAGCACATCGGCCAGCGCCTGCGTGTCGGCTTTGGCATCGTCCTCGTAGGCACCCTGACCGGCGCAGAGCATCAGGCTGTTCTCCTCGGCCTTGGCCAGAGCCAGCTTGTCGGCGATGCCGTTCTCGGCCAGATACTGCAGGGGAGAGCAGCGCAGCACCAGATCGTCGGCTTCACTGCCCCAGAAGCGGGCCAGATCGTAGATGCCGGAAAGGCCGATGGCACCGGCAAAGAGCTTGGGACGGCGCAGGCGGCAGTTGACGGCGTGCACAGCGCCAAGGTCGATGCCCACACACCACAGCTTGGCATCCTTTGCGGCACCGTTCAGGGCCAGCACCCGGGGAGCCAGCTCGGCGGTAAGGTAGACGAAGTACTTTTCCTCCATCTCGGCGCGGCGGCGCACCGGGATGTCGCCGTTCAGTACGGCCTCGCCGTCAATGCTGTCGGCGCAGAACAGCTGCACCTTGCCCTCGTTCAGCAGCGGGGCAATGGCATCGGGCATACCGTTGTTCTCCCAATCATAAAAGCGGCCGCCGCGGGCAGGCAGGGCCAGCACCGGCACACCGGCGCTGCCGTATACCTTGAACTCCATCTCGCGGTTCAGCACGCTGCTCCACTCTTTGTAATAGGTACCCTGGATCATAAATCAAGCACTCCTTGTTTCTATATTCACCGGCCCGGGCGCAGTCGCTGCACGTTGGTGCCGGTCGTTAGCGATCAAAAGAAAGCTTTCTCTGGAAATATCACACGAACTGGTTGCGCTGGGCATCGTACTCGTAGCCCACAGCTTTGAGCTTTGCGCACAGATCTGCCTTGTCGGCATCCATGTCTTCGCACAGAGCATCGAGGTTTTTGTAAAAATCACGCAGCTTCAGGTTCACCACGCTCAGCAGCATGATGGGATCGTTAGGCAGAGCCATGTGTTTTGCCTCCTTACAGCAACAAAAAAAGCCGGCCACTCGACAAAGTGACCGGCCACATACACCAAATTAGACAGCGCGGGTAACTTTGCCAGCGCGCAGGCAACGGGAGCATGCCATGGTACTTGCACCTCCTGCAGTGAAGTAAGGAATCAAAATAATCAGCTTGACTATTGTAGCAGATTACCGGGCAAAATGCAAGCCTTTTTTCAAAAAATATTGCGGTTTTTTGGAAAACCAAACTCCTTCAGTCATCGCTGCGCGATGCCAGCTGTTCCCCTTCTGGCACTTTGTGCCACCTCCCCCGGCCGGGACAGATTCTCCCCGCGCCGGGGAGAAATGTCACCACAGGTGACAAAGAGAGGAACAGATGTCACGTAAGTGACAAAAGGGGGAACAGGGGGACCGCGTTAGCGGTGGAAGGAGGAATACCCCCTTGTCTAAAACCTCAAAAAATAGTATTATATATGGTATACTGAAAAAAGGCAGGAATATCGAATGACCTCTCAGGGCATCTATTATCTCATCCGCGCGCTGGTGGCGCTGGTGGCCATCCCCTTCCACGAGTGCGGCCACGCGCTGGCAGCATGGCTGCTGGGCGACGACACCGCAAAGCGGCAGGGGCGGCTTTCGCTGAACCCCTTTGCCCACTTTGACCTGCTGGGCACGCTGTGCATGGTGTTTGCGGGCGTGGGCTGGGCAAAGCCCGTCTCCACCGACCCCCGCAATTTTAAAAACCCCAAGTGGGGCATGGCCCTCACCGCGCTGGCTGGCCCTGCGGCAAACATGCTGCTGGCCTATGTGGGCATGGTGGTGTGGAAGCTCATGTACTACTGGGCACCGGTGAACGATGCCACCATCTACATTGCCATGTTCCTGCAGTACCTTGTGCTGATGAACGTGAGCCTTGCCGTGTTCAACTTGATCCCGGTGCCGCCGCTGGACGGCAGCCGCATCCTGCTGGTGCTGCTGCCCCGGCGCATCTACTTTGGCCTGATGAAGTACGAGCGCTATATCATGATCGCCCTGCTGGCGGCAGTGTGGTTTGGCGCACTGGATACCCCCCTGTACTACCTGAACAACATTGTGTGGGAGCTGCTGGGCAAGGGCACCGGCTACATTGATAAGATCGCGTATTCCATCTACTATGCCGGCCTTGGGACGGTGGTGTGAGCGTGGCAGAAGAACTGACCTTCCATCTGGAAGATTTTGACGGCCCGCTGGAATTATTGCTGGCGCTTGTGGCCAAACATAAGATGGACCTGCACAACATCCCCATTCTGGAGCTGATCGACCAGTACACCGCCACGGTGGCGCGGGCCGACCCGGACCCGGAAGCCGCCAGCGCCTTCATCGAGATGGCCGCGCGGCTGGTGGAGATGAAAAGCTACCTGCTTTTGCCCCGCAGCGAAGAGGGCGAACGCATGAAGCAGGAGTTCACCGGCCAGCTGATCGAGTACGACCAGTGCCGCCGCATGGCTGCGCTTTTGCGCCAAAAGGCCGAAGCTGCGCCGGTTTTTGTGCGTCCGCCCATGGAGATGGAGTTCGATAACACCTACGACCTGCACCATGCGCCGCAGGTGCTGGCGGATTACTGGGCCGTTCTTTCCGGCCGCACCAAGCTGCGCCGGGAGCCTACCCAGCAGCAGTTCGAGCCGCTGGTCACAGCGCCCATGGTGTCGGTGACGAGCCGGGTGGTGTACATTCTGCGGCACCTGATCAGCGGTACAGCGGCAAAAATGAGCCAGCTGTTCAGCCGCCAGCAGACCCGCAGCACCAACGTGGCCACCTTTCTGGCCTTGCTGGAGCTGGTGCGCGGCGGCCGCGTAAAGCTGGACGACGAGGGCCGGCTGACCATGCAGCGGGGCCGCATCCAACGTGATAAGGAGAAGGAATGAACCAGAAACAGATCCGTGCAGCCGTGGAAGCCATGCTGTTTGCCAGCGGCGACCCCATTGGTGCCGACAAGCTGGCCCAGGCGGTGCAGCTGCCGCAGCTCAGCGTGGAAGCCGCGCTGGAAGCCCTGCGGGAGCGCTACGCCCGGGAGGACAGCGGCCTGTGCCTGCTGCACCTGAACACCCGCTGGCAGCTTGCCACCAAGACCGAGTGGGCCGACTGCATCCGCCGCCTGCTGGACAGCCGCCGCGCAGTGCCCCTTGGCCCCGCCGCCATGGAGACCCTGACCGTGATCGCCTACAACCAGCCGGTGTCCCGCGCCTTCATCGAGCAGGTGCGCGGCGTGGATTCCTCGTCCAGCGTGTCGGGCCTGCTGGAAAAGGGCCTCATTGAGGAAGCCGGCCGCCTTGACCTGCCGGGCAGGCCGGTGAGCTTCCGCACCACCGACACCTTTTTGCGGGTGTTCGGCCTTTCTTCTCTGGCCGACCTGCCGCCGGTGCACGGGCAGGAAACGGAAACGAACGCATCACCGACAGAAAGTGAGGGGTAACGCATGGGAGCATTCCTCGCCGCGCTGGGCGCAGTGCTGCTGTTCATCCTCCGGGTGATTGGCATTCTGCTGCTGGTGGTGCTGATCTTACTGGTGCTGTTGCTGCTGTGTCCCTTCTGCGCAGACCTGTGCTGGGAGCACGGCGTGCTCACCGTAAAGGCCGGTGCGCTGGGCATCACCTTCCCGGTGTTCCAGTACCCGAAGCCGGAGCCGCCGCCCGCACCGGAAAACCCGGAGCCGCCCAGGGGCTTTGGCAAGGTCAAGGCAAAGTTTGCCGCATGGCGGGCCGAGCGCAAGCGGAAAAAGGCAGAGGAGAAAGCCCGCAAAAAGGCCGCCGCCGCTGCCGCCAAGGCAAACAAGCCCGCCCAGCCGCGCAAAAAGGCAAAGATCACGCTGGAGATCCTCTGCACCATGCTCAAAGGTGCGGGCACTTTGACCAAAGCTGTGTTCGGTGCGCTGCGCATCACAAAAATACAGGTGCGCCTTGGTGTGCGCGGGGAGGACCCCGCCGCCGCTGCCCGCAGCTACGGCAAGCTGCAGGCGTGGCTGTACCCGGTGCTGGGCGTGCTGGACCGCTTTCTCTGGCTGCAGTTCGATGAGCTGCGCATCCTGCCGGACTTTGGCAGCGGGCAGCCCACCGTGGAGGACCGGGTGTCCTGCCGGGTGAGCGCGCAGGCACTGTTCATCGTCCTTGCGGCGGTGCGGGTGCTGTACGAGTTCTGGCGCAAAAAAGTATTGGACATCTTCCTATAATGTGGTACACTATACGTGTATCCGGATCTGCAGACAACGGGCCTTTGCCCGAATCAACCGATAAAGGAGAGCTGTTTTATGGCTGAGCATCCCATTCAGGGCCTGATGAACGTTACCATGGAGAAGATCCACCAGATGGTGGACTCCAACACCATCATTGGCAAGCCCATCATCACCGAGGACGGCACCACCATCCTGCCGGTTTCCAAGGTGAGCTTTGGCTTTGCCTCCGGCGGCACCGACTTTGACGGCAAGAACGCCGCCAATAAGGACCTGTTTGGCGGCGGCTCCGGTGCGGGTGTGAACATCCAGCCGGTGGCCTTCCTCGTGGTAAAGGACGGCTGCGTGCGCACCATCCAGCTGTCGGACAACGCCGACACCATCAACCGTGCCCTGACCATGCTGCCGGAGCTGGTGGACAAGGCTGCCGCCCTCATCAAGAAGGACGAAAAGAAGGAAGAGCCTGCTGCTCCTGCTGAGCAGTAAGTGGAGGGCTTGGCACCGGACACTCCGTCCCGCCTGCGCTCGCCAGACCACCAGCGTGGTGTAGCCCTCGCACTTCCCGGCAGGCTTTTTTGTCGATTTTAGTCGCAGCCTGCACTTCAGACATGGCTTCGCGCATCTTGCCGGAGTATCCGGTGCCGATCCCGGCAGGACGGCAGGGAGTTTCTCCAGCGAATGTCCTGAGGGTGGGGCCCCGGCGCGCAAGCGTTGGGGCGGGACTGGAGTCCTGCAACGGCAACGACCGCCGCCAGCGGCGGAAACAGGGAGTTGCCGTTGGGGCCGCGGCCAGCAAGACGCAAGCGATAGCGAAGCGGCTGCTGGGTGCCGCAACCCGTCGCTGTTCGCGGAGAAAGCTCCCTGCTGGCCTGCTAACTACTATCGCCGTAACTGTGAGCTTCCAACTCACAGTTTTGATACAGGCGCACCCGCACCCCAAAGCAGGGGAGAGGTGCGCGTTTTGAGCGCCGGGAGGCGCACAAGGAGTTTTATTATGGCAGAAGAACGTATTCAAAAGATCATGGCTGAACAGGGTCTGTGCTCCCGCCGTGCGGCAGAACAGATCATCGCCGAGGGCCGCGTGAAGGTCAACGGCCACCCCGTCAAGGTGGGCGACAAGATGGACCCCAACCGCGACGTGCTGCACGTGGACGACGAGCGCATCTATATCCGCAAGGATCAGCAGATGTACTATCTGGCCCTGTACAAGCCCCGCGGCTATGTGACCACCGCCAGCGACGAGCTGGGCCGCAAGACCGTGATGGAGCTGGTGAGCGATATCCCCGCCCGCCTGTACCCGGTGGGCCGTCTGGATAAGGACAGCGAGGGCCTGCTGCTCATGACCAACGACGGCGCGTTTGCGCAGGCCGTCACCCATCCGTCGGGCGGCATCTCCAAGCTGTACCGCGTCACCGTGCAGCCCCGCGCCGATGAAAGCCAGATCCTGAAGCTGAGCAGCGGCGTTGTGCTGGACGACGGCACCAAGACCATGCCCTGCGCCATCAATGTTGTCACCGACGAGCCGGGCCGCACCGTGATGGAAATGACCCTGAAAGAGGGCAAGAACCGCGAGATCCGCCGCATGTGCGAGACCGTGGGCCTTGAGGTGGTGCGCCTGAAGCGCAACGCTGAGGGCGTGGTAAAGCTGGGAATGCTCAAGCCCGGTACCTACCGTGAGCTGACCAAGGCAGAGATCAACGGTCTGCGTGCCGCTGCCGCCAAGGGCCGCGCCCAGACCCGCAGTGCCGCGGTGCAGTCCAAGGCTGCCGAGCGCCGCCCCCGCGGCCCGGTGGGCAAGGGCACTGCCCCCAAAAAGCGCAAGTAAGCCTATATACCTATATAAACGAAAAGAAAGCACCTGTACAGCGGGTGCTTTCTTTATTGTAAAATGTTATTTTTTATGATATCATAAAGATGCCGCCCGAAAAGGCGGTGATTCGGTGCTATCTGCAAGCACAGGTGGTCATGCTTCCCTCCGGCAAGCGTCCGGGGGACGTAAAAGCTTATTGTTTGTTCCCCCGTTCGCAAACGCGGAAGGGGGGATGCATCATGGTG
>QWCH01001685.1_pt1 | contig 31817 bp, 32 predicted proteins | sample 1972671 | NCBI WGS metagenome assembly QWCH01 (sample SAMN09866713, study PRJNA288562) | Human gut metagenome isolate term3_stool, whole genome shotgun sequencing... | isolation source: gut | host: Homo sapiens | place: USA: California
GCAAGTGGTAAACCACAGGCGTCCTTGAGGCGCAGCTAGTAAAAAAGGTCCTTTGGACCGCATAAGAAAAACCACCGGCTACGCCGGTGGATTTTTATTTTTTTACTATAAGAAAATGTCATTGGATTTGGTGTAATCTGTTGAAGTAGTGAAATCTAAATGATATAATTACATTAGTGTTACACATATTTTACACTAGTATTAAAACTTACTACGAACCAAAATTGAAAAGAAATACTAGTAAAAAATTTAAATAAAATTTGGAGGATGAATTTGAATAGCAAGCTAGACTTTGAGTTTTATAAAAAAAGTGCAGACTACATACTTTCTAAAATAGATTTCGTACCTGAGATAGCTATTGTCTTGGGATCTTGTCTTGGAAATTTATCAGAAGAAATAGAAAACAAAATCATAATAGATTACAAGGACATACCTAATTTCTTGGATGCGACTGTGGATTCCCACGCAGGCAAACTTATCCTAGGTGATTTAAGTGGCAAGAAAGTCGTGTGCATGTCCGGGAGATTTCACTACTACGAAGGGTATGACTTCGAAGAACTTACGATACCTATGAGGGTTATGCACCTACTTGGATGTAAGATGGTTATACTTACTAATGCAGCAGGAGCAGTAAACGAAAGCTTCGTTGCTGGAGATATTATGATTATAAAAGACCAAATAAAGTTAAACGGCGCAAGTCCTGTAAGGGGAAAAAATATCCCTGAGTTTGGTCCAAGATTTTTCGATATGTCAAACACATATGACAAAGAATATATTGAAGTAGCAAAAGAAGCTGCTAAGATTTCCGAAATAGATATAAAAGAAGGGGTTTACTTCTACATGCCGGGACCGCAATTTGAAACTCCTGCAGAGATAAGAGCCATAAGAGCATTGGGAGGAGATGCAGTAGGCATGTCCACCGTTACAGAAGCAATAGTAGCAGCCCATTGTGGCATGAAGGTGCTAGGGCTTTCGCTTATGAGCAATATGGCAGCCGGAATACTAGATGTTCCACTAACAACTGAGGAAGTAGACGAAACTGCTGAAAGATCTGAAAAGAAATTCAGAGTTTTGTTGAAAAATATATTAAAACAAATTTAAAATGGAGGATTTTATGAAGAGAAAAATCGCACTACTGTTAGCTGTACTTATGCTAGCTACAACCATTACAGCTTGTGGAAACAAGACTGGTAATGAAAAGGCAAATGCAAATGCAGGAAAGGCAGAATCAGGAGAAGCTAAGAAGAAGATAGCTTTGGTAACTGACCCTGCAGGAACTCAAGTATTCGTACTTAACATGATCGCTGGTCTAAAAGATGCAGCTGAAGAACTAGGATTCGAACCAATCGTAGTTGAATGTGCTGACGCAGCAGCTTTTGAAGAAAACACAAGAGCTCTAGTTGAAGAAAAAGTTGACCTTATCATCGGTGGAGGTTGGCCATCAGGAGAAGCTATAAACAAAATAGCTACAGAATTCCCTGACGGAGCTAAATATGCTCTTATCGATTCAGAAGTTGAAGCTGAAAATGTAAAATGTATTTCATTTAGAGAACAAGAAGGTGCTTACCTAATCGGTATGATCGCTGCAATGGTAACAGAACCTGATGAACAATTCTTCGGTGGAGTACACGTTAACCAAGGAGTTGGATCTTGGAAATGGAGATACGGATTTATGGAAGGTGTAAAATCAATCAAACCTGATTCAAAATTCGTATTCAACTACACAGGATCATTCAATGAACCTGCAAAGGCAAAAGAATTTGCAATCCAACAATATGAACAAGGCGCAAGATTCATAAACGCAGCAGCAGCTGGTGGAGACAAAGGTGTATTCGAAGCAGCCCTTGAAAAAGGATTCTACACTTCTGGACAAGACATCGACTTAACAAATCCAGACAACAAGTACATCGTTTCATCTCAAATCAAAGACTCTTACGCAACTGTTCAATACCTAGTTAAACAATTTATGGAACAAGGTGACAACTGGAAATCTGACAACGAAGAATGGGGACTTGAAGAAGGAACTATCGGTGCAGTTTATGTAACTCACGAAAGTAAAAACCCAAGAAGTGACAGACTTACTGATGAAGATATTGCAAAGTTAAAAGAAGCAGCAGAAAAAATTAAATCAGGAGAGTTAGACCTTAAAACATTGCCAAAAGAAGAAGATTATAAGTAAAATTTAAATGTTGGAGGCTATGCCTTCAACATTTTTTTATAAAGGAGAAATATGTTACTTGAAATGAAAAACATCAGCAAGTCCTACGACAATGTGCTTGCTAATGATGATATAAGTCTTAATCTAAATGAAGGAGAGATCCTGTCCATAGTTGGCGAAAACGGCGCCGGCAAATCCACCATTATGAAAATCCTCTATGGAATAGAATCAAAGGACAGCGGTCAAATCTTGATTAGAGGCGAAGAAGTAAATATAAAGAGCCCAAGGGATGCAATCAAACACGGAATTGGAATGGTTCAACAACACTTTATGCTATTTAATCCATTTAAAGTTTTTGAAAATATAGTTTTTGGAGAAGAACCTAAAAAGGGAATGTTTTTCGATAGGCAAAAGGCGAGAGAAGATGTAGTAGAACTATCTAAAAAGTATGGACTTAAGATAAATCCAGATCAAAAAGTGGAAGACTGCCCAGTTGGGATTCAACAGAGAATCGAAATCTTAAAGGTGCTATATCAAAACGCAGAAATAATAATTTTTGACGAACCTTCTGCTGTTTTAACTCCACAAGAAGTTGACGAACTTTTGATAACCATAAAAGAGCTTTCAAAAGTTGGCAAGAGCATCATACTTATAACCCACAAACTAAATGAAGTTATGGCTGTTTCCGATAGAATATTCATCATGAAGAAGGGTAAACACATAGCTACCTTTAACAAAGAAGACACTTCCATTGAAGAAATTTCTTACCTAATGGTTGGAAAAAAACTTACCGAAAATACCATCTGTGATACCGATAAAGACCATGTGGTTTTAGATGTAGATAATGTAAATTTAACCAACAATGGAGAGGAACTTTTAAAGGATCTCTCTATGAAGATCTATGGCGGAGAAATCGTAGGTATTGCAGGAGTATCAGGCAATGGTCAATCGGAAATCATAGAAGTTTTGACGGGGCTTCAAAATGTAGATTCCGGAAAAATTTCTATCGAAGGAAAAGAAGTTCAAAATAAATCTGTGGAAGAGATAAGAGATGCCGGACTTGCAGTGGTGCCAGAGGACAGATATCTTTGGGGCTGTGCGAAGGAAGCAGACCTTAGAGAGACTACGATTATGCATCATCATAAAAACGAAAGACTTTCTAATAAAGGAATCTTAAAGGGCAAAGAAATCGATAAATTTACCCTAGATGTGCTAAAAAAATATGATATTAGATATGGATCTCTAGATCAAAAGGCAGGACAACTTTCAGGAGGAAACATACAAAAGTTAATCGTCGGAAGGGAACTAGAACAGAATTCAAAATTTTTAATTGCAGCCGAACCGACTAGAGGGGTTGACATAGGAGCCATGGAAGAGATTCACAACAAACTTTTAGAGAAGAGAGAAAAGGGCGACGCCATTTTACTTATTTCTTCTGAACTTACAGAAATACTTAAACTTTCAGATAGAATCTACACAATTTATGATGGCAGATTCAATGGAGAATTTACGAGAGAAGAAGCAGACTCTGAAAAAATCGGTCTACTTATGATGGGAGGAAAGATTGTTGAAAAAAATTAATTACAAAAGAAGAGCAATGCTAGCTTCCCTTGGGCAGACTGCAATTGCAGTGCTCTTTGGACTTTTAGTAGGAACCATCGTAATTTTAATATCTGGTGCAGATCCTGCACAGGTTTATCAAGAGATGTTTAACAAATCATTCTTCTCTTCATATTATTTTTTACAGACATTAACCAGGGCAACTCCTATAGCCATCTGCGCATTTGCAACAGCGATGGCATGGAGGGCAGGATATATAAATATCGGTGTGGAAGGACAGATGATAGTGGGAGGATTCTCTGCTTTAGTTGTGGCACTACTTGTGCCGGGACCACCTAAACTTGTATTAGTCCTTGCAATAATTGTGGGACTAATAGCAGGAGCCCTCTACGCAACCATTGCAGCAGTTTTAAATATGAAGTTTAATGTGACCATCGTCATTTGTACGCTAATGATGAACTACATCGCCGACAATGTGGTATCCTACTTCGTAACATTTCCACTAAGGGCAACCTCTGGAGATGGATTTTCAATTCAAACGGAAGCCATAGGAGATGGACTTAAATTTTTAAGATTTTTTAAAACTTCTACATTCAACATAGGATTTATAATTGCTGTTCTATGTATGATATTTTTAATATTTATATCCAACAAGACCACCTTTGGATACGAATCAAAGATGACAGGATTTAATAAGAATTTTGCAAAGTATGGCGGAGTCAACGAAAAAAAGGTCATGCTTATAACTATGGGATTATCAGGTGCAATAGCTGCGCTTGCAGGGATCTGTGAAATATTTGGAGTAAAATATAGATACATGAGCGGAATGTTTACTTCCACTTCCTACGCATGGACTGGACTTATGGCGGCACTTATTGCAAATTTACATCCGGTTGGAATCTTCGTGTCCTCTATATTTTTATCAGGTCTACAAGTTGGAGGTCAAGCTATTCAAAGATCTGCAGATATTCCACTTCAACTTTCAACGATTATTCAATCTGCAATCACATTATTCGTTTCAGTTAAGATAACTTACAAACACATTGTTAAGAGAAAAAATATAAAATCAAATGTAGAAGAAATAGCGGAAGGAGATGATAAGTAATGGATATGAATTATTTGGCAAGTATAATCAACTCAACCTTAAGATCTGCAACGCCTGTACTATTTGCAGCACTAGGCTCTGGAATCTGTTCAAAGGTTGGAGTATTTAACATCGCCTTAGAAGGTCAGATGCTAATCGCATCATTTGTAGCCATAGTTGTAAATTATTTCTTCCATAGTGTCATCCTTTCAATCCTTGCAGGGATGCTTGCAGGAAGTATCATCGGCACAATCGTTGCATTTTTACAAGTTAAGTACAAGGCAGCGGACATGGTAATAGGTACTTCTATTAACCTACTTGTAGGTGGACTTACTGCAATATTTCTATACATTATTTTGGGAGTTAAGGGAAGTTTCTCCTCTCCAGAATTAATTTCACTAACAAAGATTAACCTTCCAATAATAAAAGATATTCCTTTTGTAGGAAGAGTTTTTGAAAATTTAACAATTTTGGATTATCTATCTTACTTCACTGCATTTTTAATATATGTTTTCCTTTACAAAACCGTTAGAGGATTTAGAACCCTATCAGTTGGAATAAACATAAATGCAGCCAACTCTCTTGGTATCAATTCACTTAGAACTCAGATGATTACTGTAATAATTTCTGGAGCTCTCTGTGGACTTGGAGGAGTTGCACTAAGTCTAGGTCAAGTTACACTTTTTACAGAAAACATGACTGCAGGTAGAGGATTCATTGCAATGGCAGCTGCATCAATGGCGAGAAATCATCCGATATTTTGTATAATATCAAGTCTCTTCTTTGGAGCGTGTCAAGCCTTTGGGGTTGCAATTCAAAACGTGGTACCGAGCCAATTAACCATGGCAATACCATATACGGCAACCATAATCGCCCTTGCAATATTTGGAAATAGAATGAGAAAGAAAGCGAAATAGGAGAAATATGATTAGAGAAGATAAGGGAATGCCATTCCTACTTAGATATGAAAATGTAGCCTGGTACGAAGATGGTCAGGTTAGAATCTTGGACAGAAGAGTGTATCCAAGAGAAGTAAAATTTGTAAATTGCAAGACCTATAAAGAAGTAGTCCTTGCCATTCAAAATCTCGTAACTCAAAGTGCAGGACCATATACAGCAGTGGGTATGGGGATGGCACTTGCAGCATATGAATCTAGAAATTTAGAAAAGAGCGAAAGAATTAAATTCTTAGAAGAAGCAGAAAACGCACTTCGCAACGCGAGAATCACCACCGCATCAAGGTATGGAATCATAACTTCAAGATGTTTAGAAATTGCAAAAGAAGCGATAGAAAAAGGAGAAGATCCGATAGAATTAATCGTAGAAGATACGGTTAACTCTCTCAACAGAAGGTATACAACTATGCAAAAGGTGGGAGATAGTCTTCTAGATCTTATTCCAGAAGGTGGTACACTCTTAACCCAATGCTATGGAGAAACCATAATCGGAACAGTCATAAGAGCGGCAAAGAGAGAAAATAAAATGTTCAAAGTGATCTGCCCTGAGACTAGACCATTCCTTCAAGGAGCGAGACTTACCGCATCATGTTTTGCAGAAGAAGGATTCGACACCACCGTGGTAACAGACAATATGATTGGAGAGATACTTTCCAAAAATATGGTGGATGTATTTAGTTCTGCAGCAGATACAATTACAGAAGACGGATCTGTGGTAAACAAGGTGGGCACATTACAGATTGCTCTACTTTGTAAACACTTTGGCGTTCCATACTATGTGACAGGAATTCCAGATTTAGGAAAGAAGACTCTAGACGATGTGAAGATTGAAATGAGAAACCCAGAGGAATCACTTCTACTTGGAGGAGTAAAACAGACTCAAAAAGGTGTGAAGGGTTACTACCCATCCTTTGATAAAACTCCTTATGAACTTGTAAAGGGAGTGGTAACAGACAAGGGAATCTTTAGCCCAGAAGAACTTAAAAATTATTTCAAAGATAGCGACGGAAAATTTTATTAGAGGTTAAGATGTATTTAGAAGAAAAGAAAGAATTAGTTGAGTATGGTAAAAAGATGTCTTCGGAAGGACTATCCTCAGGCACCAGCGGCAACCTCTCCATATATTTAAAAGAAGAAGGAGTTGTGCTTATAACGCCATCTGGGATTGGATACTTCGACACGAAACCTGAGGATATAGTTGTTATGGATCTTGAGGGAAATATTATAGAAGGCACGAGAAAACCATCCAGCGAATGGCATCTCCATACGCTTTTTTATAAAAATAAACCGGAAGCGAGAGCAGTAGTCCACACCCATTCCAAATTCTGCACAACACTATCGACCCTTAGAATGCCGATAAAGGCGGTCCACTATGTCATAGCAGATGCAGGAACAAACGAAGTTCCATGTGCACCATATAGAAGATACGGCACAGAAGAACTCGCAAAAGTAGCGGTAGAATCCGCAAAGGAAAGTAACGCGGTCCTTCTTGCAAACCATGGAATAGTTGTCTGTGGAAAGAATTTAAAATCTGCCTATGGACTTGCTAAGGGAATGGAATATGTGGCAGAAATCCAAGTGACAGCCATGAGCGTAGGAGAACCGGTAGTGCTAAGTAAAGAAGAGATGGATGAAGTGCTGGAAGGATTTAAAACCTACGGCCAAGTGAAAAGAGAACTATAATGGCGCTTATAATAGTTTCTGCAAAAGATAGAGAAGACGCCTACGAAAAATTTATAAAACTTAAGAATAAAGAAGCCTATGCGGAAGAACCAAAAAGATTTCAGGATTTTATTTTCGATTATAAAAATGAATTTGAATTTTACGAAAACTATTTGGAATTAAATCTCTATGGAATATCCAAGATAGATAATGGAGAAATTAAATTTATAAAAGAATTTTTAGAATCCATCACTCGATTTTTAGAAGAAAATGCGAAACTAGAAAATAAAATAATAGAAAAATATAATCTATCAATGAAAAAAATAAGAAACTACATCGGTAAACTTATGAAAGTACTAGACTTTGCAGAAAAAAATGGAGATGACATAGTAGGCTTAGGGGATTAAGCAAAAAAAGAGAGACCGCGAGTCTCTCTTAATTTTATTACAAATAAAATATATTTATTTTCTTCCGGTAATTGCGTTTACAATTGCTAGTAGAATTACTGCTCCGAACACGCCAACTGCAAGTGATGCTTTGGTGCCTTCGCCTTGGATAATATTAAACATGCCAAGTACGAATCTTCCGATGGATCCACCTACGATACCTACGATGACATTTTTAAATATTCCCATGCTTGCGTTCTTACCCATTATAATACTTGCAATCCAGCCGGCTACACCGCCGACAATTATACTCCAAATCATAATATTCCTCCTTATACTTTATATACCCAAAGAATCGAAATTTAAATTTTCTACCAGAAAAAGTGAAAAAATTTCAATATTTTGGTATAATAAATAAATACGGACACGTAGCTCAGCAGGATAGAGCGAGGCTCTCCTAAAGCCTAGGCCGGAGGTTCGACTCCTCTCGTGTTCACCACAAAATTAGCACCTTGAAGGTGCTTTTTTTATGCTTGGGGTCATCTAAGTAATGGAATTATTATACTTCTTAATAGTTCTATTAAACTTAGAATTAATGTATAATTTAATTAAGAAATACAAAGGAGAGTAGCAAATGAGGAAAAAACTAATAACAATAGTAACATTAACAGCTATATTATTATCGCCGACAAATATTTTTGCGAAGGATTTTACCGATGTAAAAAAAGGCGACAGGTTTTATGAAGCTGTATCAGAATTAACAGATGCTGGAATAATAAATGGATATCAAGACAACACATTTAAACCAAGTAGAAAAGTAAGTTATGCAGAGTTCTTAACACTTCTAAACAATACACTCGGCGTTAAACAAGCGCCAGACAATAAAAATCCAAGAGAATGGTACAATCCAACTCTTAATGAACTAAAAAGTAAGGGTGTAATAACAGAAGATATCGCAAACCCAAACGCAGAAATCACTCGTAACGAAATGGCAAAATACCTATCCCTAGGTTTAGAAAAATTAAAAAACCAAAAGCCAAACACAACAGCCACAACAAGCATAAAAGACTTTAATAATATCCCAAACGAATACAAAGATTTTGTAGCAAATGTAGTAAATGCTGGACTAATAAAAGGCGATGAAAAACAAAACTTCAATGGTGCAAAATCACTAACTCGTGCAGAAATAGCAATTATTATAAAAGGTTTAGGTGGAGAAGCAACAACAGTAATACCAGACAAACCAGTAGCACAAGGTAAATTTCCACTACCACTAGAGGGAGTAGACAAATATGGTAAGCCATATAAAATTCAACAAGCAATAGTAGATTTTGCACCAGATAACAGGAATCCATACTTTAAAAATGACCCAGAGCTTACAGACAGAGTAAAAAATCAACCAATCGTAAACCCAGACTTACTACAAGAATATGGACAAGCATATTTAGATAAAATAAATAGCATTATCACTAATCCAGAAGATGGAAGGTATGGAGCATATGAAAAATGGGCACCAAGTTTAATTGATAAAAATACCATTAGTGCAATAATGCTAGATCAAATTCACGAAGAAAGTAGACAAGAAGGTAGAGAACTCTAAGGAGCAATTAAAAACTAATCTTAATAACAATAAAATTATTAGATGGAGATAGAATGGTAGAGCAAAGAATGAGATAGGGTAGAAACCACTATAAAATAATACACCAATTGCAAATTAAAACACACAAGTCAGTTGATTTGTGTGTTTTTTAATCTTTTTTATATTTAATATTATAAAATTTACGCCCCGACAAATCCTCTCAGAAGTATCGCCACCAAGATATGCGCTGGGTAGAACAGATAGGTGATGTACTTGGAAAGATGTCTTCCGTGGGTGCCATCGTCTAAGTAGATTAGAAGATATGCTGGAAGTACATATGGTGTCTGTATCATTCCAAAAAGCATAGGCAGTAGAAGTGTGATTTTGCTCTTTGATCTTAGGTAGATATAGAATGTATAGATCAAGAACACTCCGTAGAATCCATAATCGGTGTGGCAAAATTGTGCAAGGTATCCTATTTGAAATACTGCTGCATATTCTACTATTGCTGCTACATATAGATTTTTTATATTTTCTCTTACATAGCCACTTATTATAAGGGCAAGAAGTCCAAGCGCCAGGGTAAAGAAAATATTGTTATAACTCATTACAAAAAACTTATCGAAAAGAAGGTAGTCGAATAGAACTTCAGAGATAAGTCCAACGCCTACTAGCCTCAGTAGGTAATTTTTTTTATTTTTAGTGTGCATATATCCCACTGCAATCATGTAGGCAAAGAGAGGAAATGATGTCCTTCCGATATTTCTGCCTAAGTGGTAGATGTTTTCGGGAAGTGAAAGTTCAAATGCCGCAGTAAAATGGTCGATGACCATGGTAACTATGGCGATAATTTTTAAAATAAATCCATTGGTTCTTATCTTATTCATATGATTTCTTGTGGATCCTTGTAGTCTTCTTCGTATACTTTTGCTAGAGCGGCATTGGTTATATATCCGCCCATGGTATTTATTCCAAGTTTTAGTCCGTGATTTTCCATTGCCTTTTTAATTCCATCTTTTGCAATTAAGTTTGCAAATTCAGAGGTTGCGTTTGAAAGTGCCTTGGTGGATGTCATTGGTACTGAACCTGGGATATTTGCAACTGCATAGTGAATTACGCCGTGTTTTACAAAAGTTGGATTGGAGTGGGTGGTTGGATGATTCTTGGTGGTTTCTATTGAACCGCCTTGGTCGATTGCCACGTCCACTATTACTGATCCTTCTCCCATGGACTTAACCATTTCTTCTGTTACTAGACATGGAGCTTTAGATCCAGGTACAAGAACTGTAGAAATAACTAAGTCTGCAGATTCAACGGCTTTTGAAATATTATATGGATCTGAATAAAGTGTTTCGATTGAATTTCCAAATATATCTATAAGTTGAGAAAGCTGTTCCATATTGTGTCCGATCGCGGTAACTCTTGCGCCCATTCCTGTTGCAACTTTAACGGCACTTCTTCCTACACCACCGGTACCGATTATTACTACGTGAGCTGGAGCAACTCCAGGCACTCCGTCAAGTAAGATACCCTTTCCACCAGCTTGTTTAGAAAGGTAGAAAGATCCTTCTGTGATTGCCATTCTGCCTGCGATTTCTGACATTGGACGAAGTAGTGGAAGTTTTCCATTTACTTCAACAGTTTCAAATGCCACACCAGTAACCTTGTTCTTTAGAAGTTCTTTTGTGAGTTCTTCGTTGGCAGCAAGGTGAAGGTAGCAAAATATTATTAGTCCTTCGCGGAAGAATTTATATTCTTCTTTTAGAGGTTCCTTAACTTTGTAAATCATATCCGCTACTTCCCAACAGGTTTTTTGATCTACAATCTTAGCACCTTGAGATTTGTATTCTTCATCGGAAAATCCAGAAGATATGCCGGCGCCTTTTTCTATATAGACTTCGTGACCAGCTAGAGTAAGAGTATTTACAGCTCCCGGTGTAATAGCAACACGGAATTCATTGTCTTTTATTTCTTTTGGAATTGATATTTTCATATTAACCTCACTCAAATATTACTTTATAATCGTCTAATAATCCGTCGATACTAAAGGTTTCTAGGATTGCATCCTTGGAATGTTTTTCAGCTTCTGTTAAAAGACCTTTTTTAATAGCTTCCTTTTCAACATTGTCCTTTTGGTCAGTAGCAAAAGATTTAAAATCTTCAACTTTTAGAGGATTAAAGATTGAATTCTTTTCGTCGAAAATCTTGATTGAATCTTCGTCTATTTCATGGGACAAAATCTTTGCCTCTGGAAGATTTACCTTGATCTCTTTTTTATTATTATCAACGGCAACAGTTACATCATTTAAGTCGATGCCAGACTTTATACTTCCGTTATAGGTTATTATAAATTTCTTTTCAGTAAAAGGAACTTCCCAACCATAAAAAGTCTTGACATTGGAATAGGTAACCATCTTTGTGTACTTGTATTCCAGCGTCGAAAGTTCTCTAATACTATTTAATCTATTGGTAAGAATTGTGGAGTCGACTTTGGTATTGTCCTTTTTTCCACCGTAAAAAATCCCTGCGGCAAAACTGGCACCAATTAATATAATAGAAATTAAAACTATAGTTCTCTTCTTGATAAGATCATCTCCTTTAATAATTTATATAAGTTTATCATAAAATGGATAAATTTTTAAGATAATAGAAAAAATAAATAAAACTTGCTATAATAAAATAATAAGGAGGAATATATGGACGATGGAAGTGGAGGGTTAATACCTCAGCTTATTTTAATATTTATACTTACGCTAATAAATGCGTTTTTCTCAGCTGCAGAGCTGGCGATAGTATCTGCGAATAAAACTAAGATAGAAAATCTAGCGGAGGATGGAAATAAGAGGGCGAAGACTCTCTTAAGAGTCACAGACGATCAGACTAGATTCTTGTCAACCATACAGGTTGGTATAACATTGGCAGGATTTTTCTCATCTGCATCAGCGGCAACATCCGTATCTAAGATGCTAGGTCACTACTTTATAAGTATAGGATTTACATTTGGACCTACATTGGCACTTATAATAGTAACATTTGTACTATCATTCTTCACATTGGTGTTTGGAGAACTTGTACCTAAGAGAATTGCACTACAAAATGCAGAATCGGTAGCACTATTTTCAGCAAAGCCAATCCAAATCTTTACAATGCTTACCTATCCATTTGTGAAGCTTGCATCCTTTGCAACGACAATCACACTTAAAATCATGGGTAAGTATAGCGAAGATGTAGAAGAAAAGATCTCAGAAGAAGAGTTAAAAGGATATATCAAAGTCTCAACAGAGCAAGGTGTTATAAACTCTCAAGGGGAAGAGATGATCGTTAAAATAATGGACTTTGACGATAGACTCGCCTACGAAATCATGACCCCGAGAACCAATATCTACATGCTAGACTACGATGAATTTAATGCAGATGTAATTCCAGAGATTCTATCTAGAGGTTACTCAAGGGTGCCAGTATATAGAGAAAACACAGATAATATAGTAGGAACGATCTATATAAAAGATCTATTCTTGGAATACGCAAGAAACGACTACAAGAGTGTAAACATCGACAACGTACTTAAAGAACCTTACTTCGTGCCAGAAACCAAGAAGATTGACTCACTATTAAAAGAACTTCAAGAAAATAAAAGCTACCTTGCAATACTTATAGATGAATACGGTGGATTTTCTGGAATGGTAACTATGGAAGACATAGTAGAAGAGATAGTCGGTGAAATCGAAGACGAATACGACAAGGACGAACCGAAGATTGAAAAGGTAAATGAGAATACATTTATCATCGATGGAAGGTTGAATCTAGAGGATATTAATGACGAACTAGGAACAGACTTAGAATCAGACAATCACGAAACAATCTCAGGACTTATGGTAGAACTACTTGGATTTATACCAGACGATAGTGACAAGATCATGCACTCAGTAAAATACAAAGACATATATACACTTACAGAACTAACAGCAAAAGATAAGAGAATAGAAAAAATAGAACTAAAAATTGAAGAACCACCAGTAGGTGAAGAGGAAGAAGAGGAATAACCTCTTCTTTTTTTATTGAAAAATAAAAAACTCTGCAAAACGCAGAGTTCTTTAAAGAGAAATTTTTATTTAGTTATTATAAACAGAGTTTAACTTCTCCTACTACTTCGTCTCTATGATTTTTGATATCTTTGCTATATAGATTATCAAAGTAGTCATAGTCTTCTTTTTGTATAACTTCTAGTTTTTTCAAAAGTTCTATTAAAACTAGATTTCTCTTTTCGCTGATTCCATCATAGGTTTTTATTGCTATGCCGAGCTTTCTATCTGGCAAGAATCCTCCGAAATATCCATTTGCTCCTGATTTTACTATGATTTTTCCTGGATATTTTGAGATTAATTTATGGTCTATTCTGTCTGATCCTGATGTGTATTTAGAGTTGTTTGTGATGGCATGGATGATATCTTTTGCTGCTTCTTCATATCCTTCTAGATTTTCGTAGTCAGATAGTCTTGCCATTCCATGGGCAAATTCCCTCATGGTCATTGCATGTACTGGCACTCCGCATCCATCTACTGAGATGTGTTCTCTCGGTATTTTACACATACATATTTTTTCTATATTTTCTGTTATTTTTTGTTGTACTGGATGATCTATTTTATAGTAATCACCTAGACTCCAACCTTTGATTAAACAGGAAAGTAACATGCCTGTGTGCTTACCACTGCAGTTGTTGTGGATGTCTCTTGGCTTTATGCCTTCTTTTTTCATTCTTTCTGCTACATCTTCTTTGAAAGGATAGTGAGGACCGCATTTTAAATAACTTTCATCTAGTCCAACTTTTTCAAGGATTCCTCTTACAGTTTCTATGTGGAAGTCTTCTCCTGAGTGGGAAGCGCAGATTATTGCAATTTCTTTTTCTGTAAGATTAAATTTTTCTTTTGCTCCTAAGCTAAGCGGTGTGATTGCTTGCATTAGTTTTGCAGATGATCTTGGATAGGCGATTTCTTCGCTGTTTCCTTTTTCGTATACGATATTGTTTTTTTCGTCTACAACTACTACAGTCCCGAAGGTGTACATATCTTCAAGACTGCCACGGGTTGTAATAGCTAATTTTTCCATTTTATACCTCTTGTAAATCCATTTCTTTCATTTCTTCTTCTGTGTATCTTGCGATTCCGATGCCTGTTAAGCCGCATAGTAAGTTAAATACTGGGCATAGGAAGCAGAAGAATACATATGGGAAGAATGTTCCAAAGTCTATTCCCAATGTGTCTACTATGAATAGGGCTGTTACTCCATAAGGTATTAGTGTTACTCCAAGAGTTCCGCAGTCCTCTGTTATTCTTGATGCGTTTTCTGGTTTTAATCCATTTTTCTTGTATAGATCTAACATAGTTGATTGAACCATTATTGCTGCAAACATATGAGAGCCTGTTAGAGCTATTGATAGATATGTTATGAATATTCCTGATGCTATAAGTGCAAATGTTGATTTTATTTTGTGTGATAGTGGATCGATTATTACTTTTAGTATGTCCATTTCTCTAAGCATCCCGCCTAGTCCTGTGGTAAAGATAAGGGCTTGGATAGTTCTAGTCATTGAGTCCATACCTCCACGGTTTAATAGTTTGTTGAAGAAGTCGTCATTAAATTCGTACTTAAATCCTGTAAGTCCACTTCCGATTACCATTTTTACATCAAAACCTTGGTAGAATATTGCGATTGCCATACCTAGTATTGCTCCTATTAGAATTGATTGAGATGCTGGTCTTTGTTTGATTAGTAGTATGATTACAACTATTAATGGCACCAATGTTAGTAGGTTTATTTTGAAAAATGTACTTAACTTTGATGTTATTTCTAGAATTACAGAATCATTAAATGATTGCACATTTCCTTTTCCTAGAATAAAGAATAATACTGCTGATACTATAAATGCTGGTACGGTTGTGTATAGCATATGTTTTACGTGAGTCATTAGAGGTACACCCATTACTCCTGATTGGAAGTTGGTGGTGTCTGATAATGGTGAAAGTTTGTCGCCAAACCATGATCCAGAAATCAATGCTCCTGCTATCATGCCTGGATGGATTCCTAAGCTTATTCCTATTCCAAGTAGAGCTACCCCTACTGTTCCTATGGTTCCCCATGAAGTTCCTGTGAACATAGATACTATTGCGCAGATAACTAGAGTTGTTACTAGGTAGTAGTCTGGATTAATTATTTGTAGTCCATAATAGATTATGGTTGGAACTGTTCCAGATGCTATCCATGATGAGATAAGCATACCTACTGCCAACATTATAACTACTGATTGTAGGGAGTGTCCTACTTGAGTTATAGCTATTTTTTCTAGTTCACTGTATGTATATCCCAGTCTTATTGCAAATAAATTCACTACAAGCCACGAGATAAACATGATTACTGCTAGTGGTGCTTTGATTACGCTAAGCCCACAAACGAGTATTGCTGCAAGAACGAGCAGTAATAGTACTGCATAACCAAATTCTGGTTTTTTCTTTGTCTTTACATTATTCATTTGATTCCTCCTTATTATTTTTAATTATATATTAGTATCTTAACTATTAGATGTCAATAAAAAAATTTAAGGTGGTACCGTATTAATTTATTCACTAAATTGTGCTATAATTACTTTTAAAAAAGGAGGAATTATGGGACTTAGTATAAATATTGGAAGATTTAAAAAAGGTAAAAAAAATAGTATTACCGATGTAGAAGGAGTGGCAGTTGGCCATGTGACTTTGACTGGAGAGGGTCAAAATACTGGTGTCACTGCAATCATTCCTAAGAAAAATATTTTTAAAGAAAAACTTGTTGCCGGTGTCCATGTAATAAATGGTTTTGCGAAGCCTGCAGGACTTGTGCAAATAGAAGAACTCGGTACTCTAGAGGCTCCGATCATATTAACTAACACTCTTTCTGTTGGAAATGCACTTACTGCTTCAGTGAAGTACATGCTTAGTAACAATCCTGAGATTGGAAGGACCACTGGTACGGTTAACTGTCCAGTGCTTGAATGCAACGATATGAGGCTAAACGATATTCGTGCTCTTCATGTAAAGGGAGAGGATGTGCTAAAGGCGATCGAGTCTGCTGGTAGTGTGGTGGAAGAAGGTGCTGTTGGAGCTGGTCGTGGCATGAGATGTCATGAACTAAAAGGTGGAATAGGCACTGCTTCTAGGATTGTAAACATAGGTGAAGATTATACTGTCGGGGTCCTTGTACTTACAAACCATGCAAAGTATGACGAGCTCACCATCGATGGAGTAAACATCAAAGACTATAGAGACAATTTAAATAATGAAAGGACGAATTTTTCCAAGGAAAAGGAACAGGGCTCCATCATAGTTATCATTGCTACGGATATCCCTCTTTCTTCAAGACAACTTAAACGTGTGGCTAAGAGGGCGATGTCTGGAATCTCAAGAACTGGTGCCAACTCAGGAAATGGAAGTGGAGAGGTAGCTGTTGCTTTTTCAACCTGCAACAAGATTCTTCACGATGGTGGAAATTTCACAGAAGTTAAATGTCTTCTCGATGACAAGATAGATCCTGTATTTAACGCAACCATCGATGCGGTTCACGAGGCAATTTTAAGTTCAATGCTTCATGCAGAAAGCATGGTTGGATACAGTGGTTTTAAAGCTGAAAGTCTAAAAGACATTCTAAAAGAAATCTCTCTATTTGAAAATTATCTTCTATAAACATTCAAAATTTAATGTTTTTCTTAACTCAAAAACTTAACCCCGTTATCACATAACAAGGATACAATGGGTATAATAAAAATTGGAGGTAAGAAAATGGACGAATTTAACAACAATTTAGAAAACAAACCTTTAAATGAATATGAAATTAGAAGAGAAAATAAAAGGAGAAACAGAAAAAAATCCGGCAAGTCCGTGGTTTTCTTAGCAATCTGTTTTTCACTTATAGGTTCAATCTTAGGATCTGCTGTCACATATAATTTTTTAATCAGAAGCAATATGAATTCTTCTGTGACAGAAACTGAACCGGGCAGCACCACACCTGTTAAAATAAACGCCAGTGATTCAGAAAATGTGGGTAGTGCAGTCTTTAAGAAGGTAGTGCCATCTGTAGTTGGTATCACTACCAAGGGATATCAAAGAACAATCTTTGGTACACAAGCAATAACAGGTACTGGATCAGGAGTTATAATTTCCAAGGACGGATATATTTTGACCAACTCTCACGTCATAAGAATAGGCGAAAATATTGCTAAGGACGTGGAAGTTTTTCTAAATGACGGTCAAAAAGTAAAGGGTAAAGTTGTGTGGTCTGACAAGGCTGTAGACATCGCCATCGTAAAGATTGAAGGGGCGAACAACTTAGTACCAGCTGAACTTGGAGATTCAGATGCACTTGAAGTTGGTCAAACTGCTATCGCCATCGGAAACCCAATCGACCTTGCATTCCAAAGATCTCTAAGCAAAGGAGTTATCTCTGGACTTAACAGATTTATCGGTCAAGTAGACGGCGGCGGATACATGGTTGGACTTATCCAAACAGACGCATCTATAAACGGGGGTAACTCTGGTGGACCGCTAGTAGATCAAAATGGTAAGATCATCGGAATAAACACCGTGAAACTTCAAAGTGCTGAAGGTATGGGATTTGCAATTCCAATAAATTCAATAAAACCGATAATAGAATCTGTTTTAAAGACTGGAGAATATCAACCAGTTGCCCTTGGAGCAACCATCATGCCTGTTCAATCAGTTCAAAGAATGGTAAATAAATCTCTTGGAACCAATTACGGACAATTTATTGCAAAAGTTGAAAGTGGAAGCCCTGCAGAAAAAGCTGGAATCAAAAAAGGCGATATTCTTATGGAAATCGACGGCACAAAAGTTGTAACCAACGAAGTATTAAGAGCATTACTCTACAAATACAATCCAGGAGATGTAGCAAAGGCAACTATCTTGAGAAATGGAAAAGAAGTAAAAATTGAAATCACATTTACAGATTACAAGGTTCCAAAACAAAAAGTCGAAGAAGGACTCCCAGGACAAAATGGAGTAGAACCAGGTCAAGACGATGGAAACCAAAATGACCAAGGTCAAGATGATGGATTTAACGGCGGACAAGGAAATCCAGGACAAGGAGATCAAGGTGGTAATGGCTACGGCGACATGGATGATTTCCTAGATTTCTTCAATGGATTATTTAATAATTAATAGATGTAAAAACCTAATAAGTATAAGAGAACTCTGCTTCGGCAGAGTTTTTTTGTGGTTATTTCGTTTTATATTTATTGTAGGTGGTTTAAGAAAGAAGATAATATTACAATTTAATTAAATAAAAATAACTTTATATATTATAATATGGTGATGTGATAAAATTGGGGTAATAATAAGTGGAAGGGGAGGGTTTATATGAAAAGGATACAAAAAATTTTATTATTTATCTTTGTGTTTTTAATCGTTTTGGGAGCAGACGGTGACTCTTACGCATTATCTCCAAAGTTAGAACAAAAGATAAAGCTTAACAAAAGTTCATTTCTATCAGATATGGCAGTACATAAAGGTAAACTATATTATACAGATGTAAAGATCACTAACCAGGAAAAAGATAGTAAGGGCAACCTTTATGGAGGAAACTGCTATGTTAAAGTATATGAAAAGGATTTAAAAACGGGCAAAACTACTCTGATAAATTCCTATGACTCTTATAATTTATCAGCAAAAGACATTTCATTTAAAGTATTAAGTGACGGGAACCTATACATGATCTATCATCTAGGCGGAGGTATTATGGGAAGTGATTTTGTCTACGGTCTAACGGGACCTAGTAGGGGCAAAAATATTTTGACATATGACTATGGGAATTTTCAATTCGATAAGGATAATAAATCTATAATAATAACTCCTACAGGACCATGGGACAATGGAAATATTGTAAGAGAGATGAATGGAAAGATATTTTCTCAAACAAAGGCAGAGTCTTACAGTGGTGTATATTTCCTTGAAAATTTACAAGGAAAATCTAGAGCACTTAGGTATGCTGACAAATATTCTGCACTTAGAGGAGATACTCTATATCTAACAAAATCTTTAGACAAAAAAGATAATTTTAATGCTTATGATTTGATATCTTTTGATCTTGAAACAGAAGCTGAAACTTGGTTAGCTGAGGGTATCCATTCCATGTTTATGGGAAAAGATGAGATCTACTTCTTAAAGGATATACCTACTACCAAAGATATGGCTGAGCCTCAAAAGATGCTTTATAAATATGATTTAAAATCAAAAGAAACGACTCTTTTAAGCAAGGAAAATAATCCTTACTATGACATTTTACCAATTGACGGAAATGTATTCTTTGTAGATGCTGGTGGATATTCTACAGATGGTAAAAAGCCAAATCTATTTATGGCTAAGGGCGATGGAAGTGGCACGAAAAAATTATACTCAAATGTTGACGAAGTAGTATCCGATGGCGAAAAATTAGCTGTGGTCATCAGCAATAAAAAGGGAACAAATATAGATTTTATAGATGGTCATGGAAAGAAACTTGGTAAAATCAGTGTTCCACAAACTCACGTAGGCGTGTTTTTATCAGGGGATGAGTGCATAGTATGGTCTTGGCAAAATCGTTGTGTGAATTATTTTAAATTAAATAAATAATAATCTTTAGAGTTTTATATAGAATATAGAATATCAAAAACTAATGGCGGCATTTGTCGCCATTTTTTATATTAAAAAAAGATGCAACTATTCATTGCATCCTCTCGTTGATATTACTATTAGTAGTATCGCTATTAAACATATTACATTTGATATTATTAGTGTGTTTAGTACTCCTGTGGATTCTATGAGCACGCCGCCTGCTACTGATCCGATGACTCCGCCCATGGTGATTGCCGATGCCAAGAATCCCTGTCCTGTGAGCTTCTTTTCGTCGCTCATGATGTCGTTTATAAAGTCTACTGAACATGGTGTGAACAGTGCAAATCCAAAGATTTGTGTCACTTGGATTGCAATTAGTGTGCTTGGTGATGTGGCTATATAGGTGAGTATTCCTTTTAATAGGAAGAATATTCCTGAAAAGATGAGCATGCTTCTTGACTTAAATTTTTCTTTTAGTCTATTGAACATAAACATGATTGGAAATTCGAAGATGGCTGCTACTGCAAATGCTGTTCCCACTGTCTTTGCATCTCCGCCGATTCTTCTAGCTATCTGTAGTAAGTAGACGTTTGTGACGTTGTAAAATGTGAAGAGCATGCCCACTGCTAGTAGAAAGATTACAAATTTTGAGTTTTGTATTCTCTGTTTCGACATTCTTTTTTCGAAGACTGTTACTACGTTGTTTCCGGAGATTGGTTTCTGTGCTAGTAGTGAGAGTATTAATGCTCCTAGTAGTACTGCTGCCATGACCATTGAGAGGTCCTTGTTTATTTCTGATAGAATTCCTAGGACAAATGATGTTACGGCAAAGGTGATGGATCCGATGCCTCGACTGACTCCGTAGTTTATTTCTACGGATCTTGCTATATAGAAGTAGCCTAGTGAGTTTAGTAGTGGTTGCATCACTAGTACTAGTGCTATGGCTGCTACGATTTCTATCTTCATTGCGAGGCCTGCTTTTCTTTCTATCGCCATGATTACTAGGGTCATTGCAAGCATGGAGATGAGGACTAGGAAGTCTCTTTCGTTCTTGTTGCTTCTGGAGCAGACTTTTGAAACTATTGGTTGAAAGATTGCAGCTAGTCCATTACCTACTGCTGTTAGAAATCCTATTTCTGCTGTGCCAAGTCCTCTTCCTGTAAGGAACACATTTAGAAAACTTACGCAGGCGGCGATGACTGACCAGTAAAGTCCCATGGTTGTATAATATTTTATTTTACTGTTCATGTTCTACCTCCACTAGTTCGTCTTTCTTGTACTTTAACTTAAATTTTCCGAATTTTTTATTTTCAAATACGTATTTTAAAAATAGTTCGTCCCCAATCCAATGGGGTTTCTTATAAAATTTCTCTGGAGTCATGTACTCCAGTTCTCCTTCATCGCTTTCGTGGAACTCTCCCGTATATTTATCTATATAAAAGACGTACATCTCTTCTGTGTATCCATCGTCCTGTTCATATAAAACTATGCCTAATCTGTTTGGATTTTCTATTTTTAGTCCAGTTTCTTCATAGGCTTCTCTCACCATACATTCTTCAGGTGTTTCACCAGGCTCTATATGTCCGCCGACGCCGATGTACTTGCCCTTATTTATATCGTTTTTCTTTTTGTTACGGTACAAGAAAAGGAACTCGTCGTCCCTTTTTATGTACCCTACTGTAAATTTCAATTTAATCCTCTTCTATTATTGATTTTAGTTTTGTAGTTTTTATTATCCATGTTGCCAAAACTGTTACGATTAGAGTTGAACCTGCTATGCTTAAGACTGAGATTAAAAATGGAAATTTAAGTGACATGTCGATGTTTCCTGTCTTAAATAGCATGATAGAAACCAAAATTCCAGATACTAAGGAGAATACTCCTGTGTTGATATATGGATTTTTGATGTATTTACTGATTGCATAGGTGATTATTGCGCATAATCCTCCCACTACCATGTCGATTGGTCCTAGTGGTGATGTGATGTTTGCTAGTGCGCCTCCTACTATTAGTGCTGGCATATATTTTCTATTGAAGAAGGGAAGTACTGAGAGTGCTTCTCCTGGTCTCAATTGGAACATTAAAAAGCCATATGGATTTAAACTTATTGTAAGCATGTATAGCGCCAACACTATTGCGTTTTTGACTAATACTTTTGTGTTCATATTTCACCTCTTTCTTATTAAAATACTAAGTAATTATAACATGTAGAGAGCTTGCTTTAAAGTCGGGCATTCATTTTTCTTATTTAATGATAATTATTTAAAAAAATAGCTGAGTTTAAATATTTTACAGCTATAATATAAAAGCAAAAAGTGATAATTATCACAGACTTAATATTTTCTATAATATAAAATTTAATTGATAAAAATTATTAGGAGGTGCCTTATGAATTATTGGAGAGATTTCCTTGGATACAAATGGAAACAAAATATAGACGTTAGAGATTTCATCGTAAGTAATTACACTGAATACTTGGGTGATGATTCTTTCTTAGAGGGTCCTACGGAAGCTACTACTAAGTTGTGGGACGAAGTTATGGAACTTACCAAGAAGGAAAGGGACAACGGTGGAGTTTTGGAGATGGATACGGATACTATTTCCACCATCACTTCCCATGGTCCTGGATACTTGGACAAAGATTTAGAAGTTATCGTTGGTTTTCAAACGGACAAACCTTTTAAAAGATCTCTTCAACCTTTCGGTGGAGTGAGAATGGCGGATGGTGCTCTTAAAACTCATGGCCTTGAACTTTCAGATAGGGTAAGAGATATTTTTACCAAGTATAGAAAGACTCACAACCAAGGGGTGTTCGAAGCTTACACAGATGAGATGAGACTCGCTAGACACACGGGAATCATAACTGGACTTCCTGATGCTTACGGCAGAGGAAGAATCATTGGCGACTACAGAAGGGTTGCCCTATACGGTGTCGATTTACTAATTGAAGACAAGAAGAAACAAAAAGAAAACACTACTGGAATTTTCGATGAAGGTGTCATTCGTTTAAGGGAAGAACTTTCTGACCAAATCACTGCTCTAAAAGATTTAGTAGAGCTAGGAGATATGTACGGATTCGACATCAGAAGACCGGCTGAAAATGCGAAGGAAGCTGTGCAATGGACCTATTTTGCATACCTTGCTGCAACGAAACAACAAAATGGTGCTGCAATGAGTCTCGGAAGGGTCAGCACATTTTTAGACATTTACATCGAAAGAGATTTGAGGGAAGGAACTCTTACTGAAAAGGAAGCCCAAGAACTTATCGACCAATTCGTAATGAAGCTAAGACTTATTAAGTTTGCTAGAACTCCTGAATATCAAGAGCTTTATTCTGGAGATCCAACCTGGGTTACAGAATCTATCGGTGGAATGGCACTGGATGGAAGAAGTCTAGTTACCAAGAATTCCTTTAGATTCCTTCACACACTTATAAATATTGGAACTTCACCAGAACCAAATATGACTGTGCTTTGGGCGAAAAACTTGCCGGAGCATTTCAAAAGATTCTGTGCTAAGACCAGCATAAATACTTCTAGTGTTCAATATGAAAACGACGACATCATGAGATCTGAACATGGGGACGACTATGCGATTGCCTGCTGCGTATCTTCTATGAGAGTTGGCAAGGAGATGCAATTCTTCGGAGCCCGCGCAAATATGGCCAAGGCATTACTCTATGCTATAAATGGTGGAATGGATGAAAAACAAAAGATACAAGTGGGACCTAAGTATAGACCGATAACTTCAGATATACTTGACTATGACGAAGTTATGGAAAAGTTCGACGATATGCTCACTTGGCTTGCAGAACTCTATGTAAATACTTTAAATATAATCCACTACATGCACGATAAATATTCCTACGAATCACTTCAAATGGCGCTACACGATAGGGATGTAAAGAGATACTTTGCCACAGGGATCGCAGGGCTTTCTGTAGTAGCAGACTCCCTTTCAGCTATAAAATACGCAAAGGTAAAAGCCATTCGTGACGAGGACGGATTGGTTGTGGATTATGAAATCGAAGGCGACTATCCAAAATATGGAAACGATGATGACAGGGTAGACACCATTGCTCAGGATTTAGTAACGAGATTTATGAACAAAATAAGAAATCATAAATTCTACAGAGATGCTATTCCTACCATGAGTATATTGACCATTACTTCAAACATTGTATATGGTAAGAAGACTGGAAATACACCGGATGGAAGACGTGCCGGCGACCCATTCGCTCCTGGAGCAAACCCAATGCATCGCCGTGACACCCACGGAGCACTAGCATCCCTATCTTCAGTGGCAAAACTTCCGTTTAAGGATGCACAGGACGGTATTTCAAATACTTTTTCAATTATTCCAAATGCTCTTGGAAAGGATGAAGTATTTATGGGAGATATAAATGTAGATTTGAAACTTTGCAGTAATGGAGCTTGTACAAGTCCAACGCTGATGGAATTTTTAGATTACGAGGAGGAAAAATAATGGATCAAAGAATTGATAATTTAGTAAGCATGCTAGATGGGTATATGGAAAAAGGTGGACATCATCTAAACGTAAATGTTTTTAATAGAGAGATGTTACTTGATGCGATGGATCATCCAGAAAAATATCCACAACTAACTGTGAGAGTTTCAGGATATGCGGTAAACTTCAACAAACTTACTAGGGAACAACAAGAAGATATTGTAAATAGAACTTTCCACGGACAAATGTAAATATAAACTATAAAATCGGAGGTGAATCATGGATTTAAATCATTTAAAGAAAAATAATTTGGACGAAAATACAAGTTCAGAAAATATTTCTGCAAGTGATAATACTATGGATTCACCTCTTTTTAATTCTATAAAAAGAGATGAAAATCCTATTTTAAACTGTGAAAATAAAAATTTAGATAGAGAATCTAAATCGAAGGCCAAAATCTTTGGAAGGGTACACTCAATAGAAACCTTTGGCGCAGTAGATGGTCCCGGACTTAGGTACATTTTATTTTTGCAAGGTTGTCCCATGAGATGCCTATATTGCCACAATCCGGATACCTGGAGGACCACCGGCGGGAAACTTATGAGCGTAGAAGAAGTGCTAGATGATTACGAAAAGTACAGAGTTTATCTGAAAAATGGAGGCATCACAGTCACAGGTGGAGAACCACTTTTGCAGATGGATTTTGTGACAGAGCTTTTTAAAGAGGCAAAGAAGAGAAATATACACACGGCTCTCGATAGCTCCGGAGCATTATTTTCAAGAGAAACAAATTTAGAGAAATACAAAGAACTTATAAAGTATGTGGACCTTGTACTTCTCGACATAAAACATATCGACGACGAAGGGCACAGAAAACTCACTGGATTTTCAAATAGAAATATCTTGGATTTTCTAAAATTCTTAGACGAAAATGGAGTAGAAGTCTGGATAAGACATGTCATAGTTCCAGGTATCACCTACGATGCAAAACTTTTGGAAAGACTGGGATATGAACTTGGACGCTACAAAAATATAAAGAAGGTGGATGTGCTTCCTTACCACAATATGGGTGAGAAAAAATATGAGGAGCTAGGGATAAAATATCCTCTGAAAGGCACGAAGCCTATGACGGATAAACACGCAAAGTCCGCGAGAGATGTAATTTTATACGGAATGAGAAAATATAGAATGGAGAGCAGGTAGCTCTCTTTTTTTATTTCTAGATGATATAATATAGTAGAGGTGAACTATGAGAGAAATAGATAACAATAGAAGAGAATTAGATTTATACCTTGAAAAAACTTTTGAAAAATATCCAGTTACTAGGAGAAATATAGAAATAAAAGAAAAGATTAGGGAAAATATGTACCTTGGATTTGACGATATGATTAAAAACGGATTAAATCCAACGGATGCGAGGGAGAAACTTCTATCTGAATTTAGTGATATGAAAGAACTTAGTGAAGTGCTTGATACAGAGGAGGAAGAGCTTCCTATCAAAAAAGGAAAAAGAGTGCCAACTGTAAATATTTTGTTAGCAGCTCTTTTAATATTCTTTGTGTTTTCAGGTAATGGAAGAAATATTGGATTTTGGTCCTTTATAATTATAATTGTAATAATCAATAATCTATTCGATAAAAAATAATAATTATAAAAACTTACTCTTAAGATTTTCGAAGTAAGAGTCTGGACTGATTGTAAGTTTCTTGATGGATTTATTACTCATCTTAAAGTTGACACGTTTAAGTCCAGGATAGTAGTATTCCATTCCGTCCACCACAACTAGAGAAGAGTTTGCGTACCTTCTCTCCGGCACTAGAGAAATATCAAAATCTCCAGGCACGATGATGGAACTTAATAGAGATCTATAGGCCGCAGAAAACACCGGACTTATTGGAGTTAGCTGAAGCACATCGAGAGTAGGGAATACTATTGAGCCTCCACAGGAGAAGTTGTAGGCGGTTGAACCGGATGGGGTGGAGATCATCATACCATCTCCGGAGAATTTTTCCACGTGGTTCTTTTGAACAAAAACGTTAATATGTATGGTTTTTGATCTTTGTGCCTTTAAGATTACTTCGTTTAATGCGTGGACTACTATATTTTTATTCTTTGTAAATATTTCCGCACGAACTAGCTTTAAATCTTCGATTTCATACCTGCCCTGTTCGTACATATCAAGAAACCAATCGATTTGGTTCGGTTGGATTTCTTGGAAAAAACCGAGATGGCCAGTGTTTATGCCGACGATTGGCATCCGTGGGAAGTTGTTGTGCAGAGATTTGATAAAAGCACCGTCACCACCTACGCATATGGTAAGTTCACTCTGTGGATTGAACCTAAGCTCCGGGGTATAACCTCTACTTGCAAGTTTTTCCTGGAGCTCGTGAGCTGTTTTTCTCGATTCTATATTAGCATTTGAAACTATATTTATATATTTATTCATATTGCACCCTCTATCATTTATAATTTAATTTTATCATGTAATCTAAATTAAAGGAAATAAATTTAAAATTTGAAAGGAAACCCATGCTAGAAGATAATTTTAACTACTATCATTACCAGGTAGAAGAAGAAATAAGTATCAAGAATTTTTTAAAAAAATTAAATCTCTCTTCAAGATATATTAGAAGATCCATAAGGGAAGAGATGATCTATATAAATGAAAAATTAAATAAAAGAAATGTGGACCTACATCCAGGAGATGTGGTGTCCATAAAGATTCCAGACGAGGAGCCAAATGCAATCCCAGAGGACTATAGAATAGAAATTCTCTATGAAGATGGAGATATTTTGGCGGTTAACAAGGAGCCTTTTATGATAGTACACGCGGTGGATTTTAAACAGACGGGGACAATTTCAAACTATGTTCAAGGTTATTTTTTGAAACATGATATTCACAGAAAGGTTCGTCTTATCAACCGTTTGGACAGAGATACCTCCGGGGTAATTTTAATTGCGAAAAATTCCAAAGCTCATAGTACCGTAGCAAGAGAACTACAGGATAGAAATATTTTGAAAAAGTACTACGCAATTGTAGAAGGTGTGGTAGAAGGTAGCGGCGTAATAGAAGAACCGATAGATAGAGGACCAGATGGTATTTTAAGAGAGGTAAATCCAAATGGAAAGTATGCGAAGACTTCCTACGAAGCGATTTTTTCTAAAAATAATATGACACTTCTAAGAGTTGTACTTCATACTGGTCGTACCCATCAAATAAGAGTGCATCTAAAATATATTGGACATCCAATTGTTGGAGATACCCTCTACGGAAATGAAACGGAACTTATAAATAGACAGGCACTCCACTCCTATTATACAAAGATAAAATCGCCAAGAACTGGGGAAGAAATCGAGATAGAAGCTCCACTACCTAAGGACATGAAAAATCTCTTGGATTTAGAGTAACTAAGTAATTTACAATTACAATTTGAAAAACCAATCTGGAATTGATATAATAGAGATAGTTAATCTGCGATGCACGTCGACGTCTTTTATTAATTCAACCGACATCGAAGATCCGGGAGACTGAGTCTTTGGTATGATAAAATGCCCGCCAGACGGGACTTTAGAGTACTCGAGCAGGTCACCCACCTACTAGTTGGGAGCGGGTCTGAATTAATATAGCTGACGACACCGCGGATTTTTTTTATTACAAAAAAATTAGGATTTGTTTTAAAATAACAATACTGGGTAAGTAATAAATATAAATTTTAATAGAAAACAGGGGGAAAATAATGGGTATATTTGATTATTTCGAAAGAAAAAGAAGAGAAGCACAAAGAAGAGAAGCAGCTGAAAAGGCTGGAGCAGTTCTAACAGGAGCAGCACTAGGCGGATTAGCAGGTATCTTATTTGCACCAAAATCTGGAAAAGAAACTAGAAAAGACATAGCTGATAAATCAAGAGAACTTGCAGAAAATGCAAGAGATGCAGCAGAAGATTTAGCTGATAGCGTACAATACAAAGCTCAACAAGCTGGCGAACAAGTTAAGAAAACTTACGGAAACGTAAAAGATTACGCACAAGACAAAAAAGTAGAACTTAACGAAGCTATGGAAAATGCTAAGAGAAAAGCAAAAGCAGTTGGAGAAGTACTTTCAGAAAAAGCAGAAGAAACAAAAGACGATCTTAAAGAAAAGAAAGACGAAATAGAAAAAGACGTTAAAGAAGCTGCAAAAGAAGCAAAAGAAAAATCTAAAGACATCAAAGAAGATGTAGAAAAAACTGCAAAGGAAGTAGGAAAAGAAGTTAAAGACGGAGCTAAAGAAGTAAAAAAAGATCTTAACAAATAAAAGAGATTAGAGGAGGATAAGCATGAATAGTCCTATTACTCTCAACGATTTACTAAGAATATTTCTTTACTTAGCAGGAATTGGAGTATTAGTATATCTTGCATTAGCACTTAAGAAAGTGGTTTCAATACTTGGAAAGATTAATGATGTCATAGAAGACAACCAAGAAGCAATAGACCACAGTTTAAGCCAAGTGCCAGAACTAACAGATAATGTTACAGAAATCACCAAGAATGTATCTGTAATATCTAAAGATGCACAAGAAATCATAGTAGCAGTTAGACCAGAAGTGGAAAAACTTGCACTATCAGTAGGAGAAGTCGGAGAAACAGTATCAGGAGTTACAAGATCGATAGATAATGTAGCACTAAACATCACTGGAGCAGTAAACAGCGTAACCGACACAGTATCCGACGCAACAAAAACTATAAATCTGAACGCAAATAACGTTATAGATTACTTCTATATACTAAAAGAAGTAATAGAAGTATTTAAGGAAAAGTTCCTATAAAATTTAACAAAAAGAAACAAGAGCAAGCGAGAGCTTGTTCTTTTTTTTATGAAAATTATTTGAAAGAAGAAAAATAAGAGAAAAAATGATTAGAAATGTATTACAATAATAGGAAGAAAAATGAAAATGATGTATAATATATAAAGAGGTAATTATGGAAAATAGATTCAAAAAAATAAAAATAATAGCCAATCCACTTTCAGGTAGGGAAGAAGCCTTAGACAAAGTATTGGAATTTATAAGACTTCTAAGTCTGGATCAATGGGATATAAATTTACTATTTACACATAAAAGAGGCGACGGCATGAGATTCGCAGAATCAGACGATGGAGAAGATATAATCGTAGCCTGCGGAGGAGACGGAACCTTAAACGAAGTGGTTAATGGAATAGTAAAATCTAAAAGAGAAACACCACTAGCAATCCTACAAGCGGGAACGGTAAATGACTTCGCAAACTATTTCAAACTACCACAGGACCCATCCAAATTTTATAAACTAATAAAAGAAGGAAGGACCAAGAAGATAGATGTGGGACTAGCAGGAGATAGAGTCTTTGCCAACGTGGCAGCAGGAGGCATGTTAACAGAAATAGCCTACACAGTACCGGAAGATCAAAAAGCAGTCCTAGGAAGAATGGCCTACTACTTAGAAGGCGCAAGACAAATGGTAAAACTAAACTTCCAAGAAGAAAAAGCCTACAAAGTAAAGATTGACTGTGAAGAATACAAAGGCGAAGAAAATCTATTCTTCTTCTTGATAACAAACACATCATCAGTGGGCGGATTTAAGAAGATGGCACCAGCAGCAACGGTGACAGATGGATATCTAGACGTACTACTAATCAAAGAATGTAGCCTGGTAGACTTTATGCAAATAGCACCACTAGTACTAACAGGAGATCACATAGACCACGAAAAAGTAATCTATCTGAAGACAAAAGATATAAGTCTAAGTTCAGACATAGAACTTGACATAGACGTAGACGGAGAACAATCAGGCAAATTACCTATGAATTTTAAAGTACTTGAAGAAGCCTTAACCATAATAATATAGGAGGAAATAATGGCATCCACAATAAAAGATGTAGCTAAGATGGCAGACGTGTCCATATCTACCGTATCAAGAGTAATAAACGACTCAAAACCAGTAAGCCCAGAAGCAAGAAGAAGGGTACTAAAAGCGATAGAAGTACTAGACTACAAACCAAACGAAGTAGCAAGATCCTTAGTAACCAAAAAATCCAACCTAATAGGCGTAATAGTAAATGACATAGGATCAACCTACGTATCCAGCATCCTACGAGGAGTAGAAGAAATAGGAAGAATGTACAAGTACGACATCCTACTATGCAGCTCCTATGGAGACTCAGAAGTAGAAGTCAAATTCGCAAAACTACTACTACAAAAACAAGTAGAAGGAATAATAGTAATCTCCGACACACTAAACACAAAACTACTATATAGACTAGAAGAATCCAAAATACCATATATAAACGTAAACAGATTCTACAACGTAGATGAACACTATACAGTAGGAGTAAACCACAAAGACGGCACCTACCAAATGACAAACTACCTAGTAGAAAACGGACATAAAAATATAGGATTACTATATGTAAGAAAAGACTTCGACAGAACAGAAGAAAAAATAAAAGAAGACGGATACCTAGAAGCACTAGGAGAACATGGCTTGTCAAAAAACACAATAGGCATAGAAGGCATCAGAGAAAAAGATGTAGCAGAAATAATGGATAAAGTAGAAGAAAAAATAAAATCCGGAGTAACAGCCTTCGTAACCACCCAAGACGAAATAGGAATCCATTTACAAAATGCGCTCCTTGACAGAGGATACAAAATACCAGAAGACGTATCCGTAACAGGATATGGTGCAACAGAAATGACAGAACTAACAAGACCAAAATTAACCTCAGTCAAAGTACCATACTATGACATAGGAGCAGTAGCAATCAGAAAAATTCTAAAAGAAATCAAAAAAGAAGAATCAGAAGACAAAGTATACTTGCCAGCAAGAATAGTCGAAAGAGATTCAGTAAAGAAAATAAAATAGAATTAAACATAAATATAATAGATAGAAAATGAAAAAAAGTAAAAGACTTCATGAAAAAACATGCAGTCTTTTTTAATATAACCATTGCCAAAATAAAAAAATTATGTTAATCTATAAAACGCCGCAGAAAAAGAAGAAAAACAATCAATAATAGAAACGTAAAAAAATCTAAAAACTATATTGACAAAAGAAAAATGCGGTGATAAGATATAACAAGCTCTCAAAAGAGCGCAAGTTTAAAGTCAAGGAAAAACATGAAAATGTAAAAAAAACATCTTGACAGGAAATAAAAAACTTGTTATACTAAATAAGCTGTCACAAAACAGCGAAGGAAAATGAAAATTAAATAGTGTAAGCAAAAAAAACAAAGAATAAACCAAGCAAAATGCGAAAAGTTCTTAAAAAATTCTTAAGAGAAACCAGAATTCGTATGAGCAACAAACTTTTAAATTGAGAG
>QWCH01001687.1_pt1 | contig 31802 bp, 18 predicted proteins | sample 1972671 | NCBI WGS metagenome assembly QWCH01 (sample SAMN09866713, study PRJNA288562) | Human gut metagenome isolate term3_stool, whole genome shotgun sequencing... | isolation source: gut | host: Homo sapiens | place: USA: California
CAAAACTATATATACGGCGGAAAAGGAGTTGAGAATTTACATATACTTGAAGGAATTAATAATGCAGATTTAGGTAATGGTAAAAACATAGTAGAAATAGCAGGAGGCAATAATACTATAGTTCTTGGAGAAAATGAGGATACGGTAAATATAACAGGCGGCATAAACTTTATAGAAGCAGGTGATGGAAAAGACACTATAACTGCAACATCAGGCACAAACACTATACACGCAGGGACAGGAAACGATACCGTAACCACAGGAAACGGTAATGACATAATATATTCTGATGATTATGACGGCGATAAAGAAGACAACGATACTTTAAAAGGCGGAGACGGATATGATAAATATTATGTAGGAAACGGCGATACCATAGAAGATAGCGATGGAGACGGAAATGTCTGGTTTAAAAATTCTTATCCTCTTAGCGGCGGCATTGAAACAAACCCGGGATCTAAAGTTTATAAAGGTAGTGGATACACATATCATCTAGACGGAGATGAACTTAAAGTGGTTCATGACAGTACGAAAGAAAGTATAACCATACGAAATTTTAATCAAGAGAAAAACTCACTTGGAATAACTCTTATAAATAAAGTTGGATTAAAAATAAAAGATGTTACAAAAAACGAATCGGATAAAACAGCTGAGATAACAATAGAGCTTGTTGGGGAAATAACAGGTGATGGCTCTTTGGATGTATTTATGAGAAATAGTAGCGATAAAGCAATAACCTTTAAAAAAGGTGATACTATTAAAACTTATAAATATGATATATCTGATTATGATGATTTTATAGTAAATACTCAAAAAATAAGAGACGCGGCTAGTCTTACTCCGTATCGGATAGCTCCAATTGGCGTAGATTATGATAGTTATAGCAGTGAATTCGGTCATTTAAAAATAAAAGATGATGATTCGCCGTTAAAATTATTTTTAAAAAGCTCTAGTACAAGCGAAGCTAGTGAAAAATTATATACTATTGTTGGAGCTACTGGTAAATGGCAAAAGGGTATGAAATTTGATGTAAATGTAAGTGGTCATATAGTAACACTAGATTATAACAATAAAATACAAAAAATTAAGATATCATCTTGGACTGATGATAAAGTAAAAGAAGATAATTCTAAATTTAAATCAAAGGCTGTATATTGGGGAGGAAATGCTACGGTTAAAGACTCTGAATATGCAAAATTTATCATCTATGATGATGATAATGACAAAGACCCGGAAGATGAAGCATCACCTATTATCATAGATATGAATAAAAACTCCATTACTTCATCTGCTATTGATAGCTTAACACACTTTGATCATAACAATGACTCTTTAAGAGAAAAAACTGCTTGGATAGATAGTGGAGATAGTTTCTTAGCTCTTGATAAAAATAATAATGGTTTAATAGACAATGGCGCAGAATTATTTGGAAATCATACTATAACAGATACAAGTTATCCATATATACCAAGTGGTAGAACAAATGGATTTGAAGCACTAAAACTATATGATGATAATGGTGATGGCATTATAAATATGCAAGATAGGGTATTTGATAAACTGCTTCTTTGGAATGATATAAATAAAGATGGTTTAAGTCAAAGCGATGAGTTATCATATCTAAAAGATAGTAATATAGCTGCCATATCATTAGATTATAAAAACACTAACACTATAGAAAATGGTAACACTATAAAACAAAGCTCAAAAGTTTTCTTTAAAGATGGCACAACTACAATAGCTAATGATGTATGGTTTAAAGTAGATCCATCTAAAACTATAGAAAAAGATATAACCTTTAGCGATGAGATAAACTCCTTACCACAAATAGAAGCTAGAGGTGGATTTAGCTCTTTAAAAAAAGCTAGTTCTAATAATGCAAATTTACTAAATTTAATTAAAAAATATGAAACTTCAAATATTCTAACTCCTGATGAAAAAAAGCTTTTAGCTTATGATATAGTTTATGAGTGGGCAGGAGTATCAAGTGTAGATAAAGATGAAATAAAAAGCTACTCTTTAACACAAAGAGATTTCTTAATATATGAAAAACTTACAAATAGACCTTTTAGACAAGGTGGATATGAAACTACACCTAGACCTAATGCTTCAGCTATGATACAAGCTAGAGTTACAAAATTTAAAAACTATGTATATGCTAAATTAGAGCTTGGTACAGTATATAAAGATATGGGTTTAGATCTTGAGTGGATGTATTTAAACATTGGTGAAGATAACGAACCTAGATATAACTTTGATCCACTAAAAGATAAAGTATTAGAATTATATAAAAATAAAAACTATGAAGAGATAAAGCATCTTATTGGTTTAGTGAGACTTGCTGGTTCATATAAACCAAAACTCATAAACGATTTAAATAATTCTCTTAGAGTTATATCTCTTGGAGATAACTATCTATCTTCACTAATACTTAGTTCATACATAAAAGGTTCTGATCTAAATGACACACTTCAAGGTGATTCTAGTAATAATATTTTACACGGTATGAAAGGTGATGATACACTATACGGCGAGGATGGTGATGATGTATATGAGTTTGAAAAAGAGTTTGGAAGTGATATTATACACGATACAAGTGGAAATGATACTATACAATTTATAGATAAAGACATTAAATTGAGTGATGTGGTATTTAAAAAAGAGCTATCTGATCTTATAATAAACTATAAAAGTGATAAAATAGTGGTTAAAAACTACTTCGATGTTAATAAAGAACTGGGAAATGGTGCTATAGAAAACATTATATTTAGTGATGGCACTAAGCTTACATCAAAAGATATGATAAAAATAAAAACCATAGCAACAAATGGTGATGATGGATATTACTTAACTAGTTCAAATGATGAGTTTAACGCTCTTGGTGGTAATGATACCATATATGGTGGCGCAGGAAATGATATCATTTATGGTGATGATGGTAATGACTTTTTAAGTGGTGATAGTGGCGATGACACCCTAATAGGTGGAAGTGGTAATGACACTTTACAAGGTGGCATGGGAAATGATACTTATGTATTTGGCAGAGGCTTTGGAAATGATGTAATCTTAAACTTTAATCCAAACAATGAAACAGATACTATTAAATTTATTGATGGTATAAGTCAAGATGAACTTGACTTTAAAAGTATTGATGGAAATTTAGTTATAAGCTTTAAAGATGAGAGCATAAAAGATACTATTACTATAAGCAACTTCTTTAAAGATAAAAACTATATGATAACAAATATAGAGTTTGATAAAAGCTATATGAGTTTAAGTGATATTATGAAGAAAGTAATTCTTTCTACTGATGATAACTCTAATAATATAAATGTAATTGATGATAATAGCTACATCATTGATGGTAAAGGTGGAGATGATATTATTACTGCAAGTAGTGGTAATGATACAATAATAGGTGGAAGTGGAAATGATACTTTAACAGGAGGACTTGGAAGTGATACATATAAATTTGATGATAACTTTGGAAATGATACGATAATAAATTATAACCCTACTTTAAAAGATATAGACACAATAGAATTTACTAGTAAAAATATAACTAAAGAAAGTTTAAATTTCTCTAAAGATAAAAATGATCTTCTTATAGTTAAAGATGAACTTAACTCTATAAGAGTAAAAGATTATTTCTTACTTAATTATAACAAAGAACCAGTAAATGCTATAAATACTATTAAATTTGCTAATAAAACTACTTTAAGTATAGAAGATATTGATAAACTCTTAATATCAAATAGCTCAGATAAAAATGATGAAATAAGCACTATTAGTAGTAAAAACTTTACTATAAATGCTAAGGGTGGAGATGATGTAATAACTACTAATGGTGGGGATGATTATATAGATGGTGGAAATGGTAATGACATTATAAGTAGTGGAAGTGGAGATGACATACTAATAGGTGGCAAGGGTAATGATACTTTAAATGGTGGAAATGGAAATGATACTTATATATTTGAAAGAGGATTTGGCAATGATACCATTATAAATTATAACCCAGATCTTTATACTGATACAGTAGAGTTTAAAGATATTAATAAAGATGAATTAACTTTTAAGCAAATAGATTCTAACTTAGTTATTAGCTTTAAAGATGCCACTATAAAAGACTCTCTAACTATAAAAGATTTTTACAAACTTGACTATAAACAAAGAGCAGTTAATGCTATATCTTTAATCAAATTTAATAATGAAATTTTAAATTTAAAAGATATCAATGACCTTGCACTAAAAAGTATCTCTAATGATGGAGATAAGATAAGTGTTGTAACAAGTGATGATTATGTAGTTAATGGTGGAAATGGTAATGACACTATTACTACAAATAGTGGAAATGATATTATAAATGGCGGCAGGGGCAATGACATTTTAAATGGTGGAAAAGGAAATGATACTTATGTATTTGAAAGAGGATTTGGCAATGATACTATAATAAATTACAATCCTAACTTAGATAGCACAGATACTATTAAATTTATAAATGGCATTACTTTAAATGATTTAAGTTTTTCACAAGATGGTAATAACTTATATATAACTATGGATGATGAAAACTCTGTCACAGTTAAAGGCTTTTTTAATGGACAAGCTATTAAAAAAATAGAATTTAGTGATGGTAAAACTTTAAATTTAAAAGATATTTTAAGCCTATCTTTAAAAGGTGCAACTGATAATAACGATACATTAAAAGTCATCACAAATGATAGTTTTAAAGTAGAAGCTAAAGGTGGTGATGATAAGATAACACTAAATGGTGGAAATGACTATATAGATGCAGGAAGTGGCAATGATACAGTAAATGCAGGAAGTGGAAATGATATCATAATTGGTGGTAGTGGCAATGACTCTTTAAATGGTGGAAGTGGAAGCGATACTTATAAATTTGCTAGAGGCTTTGGTAAGGATTTAATCATAAACACTATAAATCAAGGAGAAATAGAAACTATTGAGTTTATAGATGATATAAAACTTAGTGAGCTTAAATTTAGTAAAAAGAATTTAGATTTAGTAGTAGGTTTTAAAGATGACACCATAACTGATAGTATTACTATAAAAGATTTTTATAAACCACCTTATGATAGTGGTATAAATAGAGTTAAATTTAGTGACTCTACTATTTTAAATTTAAAAGATATAAATGATTTAGTACTTAATTCTAATAGCAATGATTTAGCTGTTAATACAAACCACAACTATACTATAAACTCAAACATTAAAGATGTCACTATAACTACTCTTGGAGGAAATGATGATATAACAAGCATTGGCAATAGCTATATAGATAGTGGAGCTGGTGATGATAGTATTATTACAAAAGCTGGCAAAGACACTATTAAAGCAGGTAGTGGAAGGGATTATATAAATAGTGGTGATGGAGATGACTATATAGATGCTGGAAATGGTGATGATATACTAGTTGGTGGTAGTGGAAATGATACTTTAATAGGAGGACTTGGAAGCGATACTTATGAGTTTAGTAGTAACTTTGGAAATGATATCATCATTAATGAAGATGAAAGAAATACTACAGATAAAATTAAATTTAGTGATGACACTAAAGCAAGTGATCTTAAATTTTATCAAGATGATAATAAAAACTTAATCATATCTAAGGGTAAAAACTCTATTACCATAAAAGGCTTTTATAGTTTTAATAAAGATAATATGCCAAATAGCGTTATAGACCAAATCCAATTCAATGATGGAAGCTATCTTAATCTAAAAGAGATTAACGCCTTAGCTCTTTTATCAAGCGATGATAGCAATAATTACTTAAGCGTAGTTACAAATGATAGCTATGAAGTAAATGCTAAAGGTGGAGATGATTTTATATCTACTCTTGGAGGAGATGATAAAATCTTATCTGGTAGTGGTAGTGATAAGATATATAGTGGTGCAGGAAATGACTATATAGATGCAGGCGATGGAAACGACATAATAGATGCTGGAAGTGGAAATGATATCTTAATAGGTGGAAAAGGAGATGATACTTTAATAGGTGGTAGTGGTAGTGATACTTATATATTTGATAAAGAATTTGGAGATGATTTAATTATAGATGGAGATAAAGATGTAATTAAATTTAGTAGCTTTACAAAAAAAGATATATCATTTAAAGCAAATAAAGATGATTTAGTTATAAATACAAGTGATAATAGCTCTATTAGAGTAAAAAACTTCTATAAAAATACAACTATTGGTAAAATAGAGTTTAGTGATGGAAGCTTTATTAAAGCAAGTGAAATTTTAAATTTATCTTTATTAAAAGAAAGCCAGGGAGATGACATCATTCATATGTTAGGAGATGATGATTATACTATAAACTCTCTTGGTGGGGATGATGATATTATCACAAATTCTGGAAATGATTATATAGATGGTGGAAGTGGAAATGACAGTATAAAATCAGGTGCTGGAGATGACACTATAATTGGTGGTAGTGGCAATGACGTACTTAGTGGAGAAGCAGGAAATGATACTTATATATTCCACTCTAACTTTGGAAATGATACCATAATAAATAAAGATAGTTCAAACACAACAACAGATACCATCTGGTTTAAAGAACATAGTTTAAAAGATTTAGAGTTTATATATAAAGAAAGTAGTGGAAATTTAACTATAAAAGATAGCTTTAATAACTCTATTGTTATAAAAGATTTTAAAAATGATCCAATAGATAAATTTATTTTTAAAGATAATACAACTATATTTAAAGAAGATATCGCCAATATTGCTACAATCATAGGAAATGATGATAAGGTATTTGTAAATGGATATACAAATGCTGGATTTGGCAATGACACTTATAAAATATCTTTAAGTAGTAATGGTGGAGTAATAAAGGATTTATTTACCCTATTTGGCACTAGTGTAGAAAGTGGAAATGATACAATTGAGTTTAGTGATGATGTTAAAAATATAAATTACTCTAAAGATAAAAACTCACTAATAATAAATGCAGATGGTGGCTTTAAGCTAACTATAAAAGATTATTTTACTAAAAACAGCTCCATAGAAAATGTTAAATTTAGTGATGGAAGGATATCTAGCTTTAAAGATGAGATAAATCCATTTTTAGCTCCAATACTAGAAAAAACTAAATTTAGCTTAGATGAAGATAGTATACTAAAAGAGAACTTATCTATAAAAAGCCAATCTAATACACCTCTTAAATTTGAAATATTGTCTAATCCAAATAATGCGTCATTAACTATTGATAAAAATGGGGCTTTAAGCTTTAGACCAAATTCTAACTTTAATGGAAGCGATAGTGCGGTTATAAAAATAACTGATGAGTTTGGATTTAGCACTACAAAAGAGCTAAGCTTTGATATAAATCCTATAAATGATGCTCCTGTATTTGATTCTACGAGAACAAACTATACTTTACAAGATATAAGAGAAATCAGTGGTGTTTTAAAAGCAAGTGATATAGATAGTAGCACTCTAACCTATAAAGTAGTTTCTAACCCAACAAATGGAAATATGACTCTTAATAAAGACGGAGCTTTTACATATAAACCAAATGATTTTTATATGGGAGAAGATAAAGTCATAGTAGAAGTAAGCGATGGAGAGTTATCTAGTACAAAAGAGTTAATCTTTAACTCTGTAATCTCAGCTCCAATAATTGATTCTACTAAATTTAAATTTAATGAAGACACAGTTTTTAACAACTCTTTAAAAATCATCAATCCAAGCAATTCAAAGCTAACCTATGAGCTAGTAGGAGATGGATTAAATAGTTCAGTCTTTTTAAAAGATGATGGAAGCTTTATGATAACTCCAAATTTAAACTACAATGGAAAGGACTTTATAACTATAAAAGTAACTAATGAGTATGGATTAAGCGATATAAAAACTATTGCTTTAAATATACTTCCTGTAAATGATACTCCATCAATCACAAATAAAGATGAAAGTAACTTTATCTTAGAAGATGTAAGATATCAAACAGGTCAAATCATAGCAAGTGATGTTGATAATGATAAGTTATCTTATAGGGTAGTAAAGCATCCTAGCAATGGAAAATTAAATTTAGATAGTAATACTGGAAAGTGGAGTTATGAACTTATTAGTAAAGAATCAAGTAGTGCTATAATTGAAGTTAGTGATTTACATGGTGCAAAAGACACTATAACTTTAAATTTTAGCTCCAAAATTTCAGCTCCAACAATCATTACCGACACATTTAAATTTGATGAAGATACTACTTTAAGTGGAAGTCTATCTTATGTTAATAATATAGGTGGAGATGTTAAATTTGAATTAATTAACAATCCTAAAAACTCTAAAATAACCCTAGATAATTCTGGTAAATACACTATAACACCAAATGCAAACTTTAACGGAAATGACAGTATAAAAGTAAAAGTTACTAATGAGTTTGGACTTAGCTTTGAAAAAGTTATAAATATAAACATAAATCCTATAAATGATGCTCCAGAGTTTAAAGAAAGCATTTCTAATTATGAATTAACTAATACAGATAAAGTTACAGCAAATTTAGAAGCGTTTGATATAGACTCTAATAATTTAACTTATAAAGTTGTATCTAATCCAACAAATGGCTTTATTACAATCGATAAGAGTGGAAATTTCACCTATACTTCAAATAAAGGCTATAAAGGAAGTGATAGTGTTATAGTAGAAGTAAGTGATGGAGAATTATCTACTACAAAAGAGCTTAAGTTTAATATGAAAGGTTATGAGTATAATGGTGGTAATTTAGAAATACCATCAAATGACTTAATAGACACAACTCTTAAACTGCCAAATTTAAATGTTGAAGATATTAAATTTAATAGATCAAATAATGATTTAATTTTAACACAAAATAGCGGAGATATAACTATAAAAGATTATTTTACAAAAGGTGCAAAAACAATCGATACTTTAATCTTTAAAAACAATCAAACTATAAATATAGACAATACTAAATTAGTTTTATCAAACAAAAAGTCTTGGCAGATAAAACCTAGTGCAAATTTAAATAATTCTGGAATAATATTTAGTGATTTAGAAAACTCAATCTTAAATGGTAGCAATAAAGATGACATTATAATATCAACAGGAGATAATTCTAAAATACACGCAAAAGATGGAAATGATACTATTATTTTAAATGGTAATAAAAATGAAGTCTATGGTAGTTCTAAAAATGATACTCTTATTTCTAATGGTAAAAATAACTTTTTAAAAGGCGAAAACGCAGATGATACCTACATCATAGGAAAAGATGCAAATAATACTATCATAAGAGATAAAGAGTATGTAAATTTAATAGATGGAGGAAATGATACTTTAATACTAAATGATATAGATAAAAGTAGTGTAGAGTTTAAACTAGGTGGAAGCTTTAATAAAGATTTAATTATTAATTATTCAAATAGTCATAGTAAAGACATTAAAACCCTAACTATTCAAAACCAAACTAATAAATACTCTGCTATAGAAAACATTAATCTAGATGGCACAATGCTTGGTACTGAAACGATTAATAAAATCATACAAGATTTAAACTCATATGGCGATGATAAAGGATTAAGCTTAAATTTCAACAGTGAGTTTAAAAATAGTGATATTATGCAGATATATAATAGTTAAAATATACATAAAATAAAAATAAATTAACTATGCTAAAGCACGGTTAATTTATTTTTCAGTAAGAGCAAGTTTGTAAATAAGCTATAATAACTCTTTACAATATAGGAGATATCCATGGAATTAAAAATCTATGAAGTAGTAGATTGGGGCGAATTTAATAAAGTAAAAAATAAAAGACATAATAGTGTTATTTATATATGCCATGATAATTGGGATGATTTTGGATATAAAACAACATATAGCGTTATTTTATTTGATGAAAATTCGGAATTAAAAGACTTAGGATATGTACACATATCAAACATGAAATATAAAAATGGCATAGACTTAGATGGTGAGTTTTTTTCTATGGGCTTAGATATTGAGTATTATAAGAAAATAAGCAAATTATCACCAGAAATAAAAAATGAATTTTTAAAAATTATGAGAGATATTGTAAATGATGAAACTATTTTAAGCAAAGCTTCAGACAAGGATGTGTTTAAAGTCTCTTTTTTACGAGGTACAAGCATGACCGACATAAAAGGTCAATATAAAAGAGTTTTAGATGGTGGTGCAGAATTAACAGATTATGAATTTGGATATGAGATTATAAATAATGATAAAAGCATTGAGTTGGATTTTATCGTAAAAAAAGAATCTACACCCCCTACTAATATACATGTTATAATAGGTAGAAATGGTGTTGGTAAAACACACCTACTAAATGGGATTGCAAACAGCTTTTTAGAAAAAAATACATATGGAAAGTTTTATGAAAGACAATTGTTTGACAAAGAAGAATTTAATATAAAAACTTTTTCCAAAATGATAAATATATCTTTTAGTATTTTTGATTCATCAGCACCAAAAGAAAGTAAAGAACATAAAGATAGATATACTCTCGTAACATTGAGGCAAAAATTAGAAAATTCATATAATGATTTAACGATAGATGAAAAACTAGCTAGATACTTTTGCGAAAGTTTTAGATTTGTTCAAAAGATGAAATCAAACGAATGGGATGAAATCGTAAAAGAACTTTATACCGATCCGGTTTTTAAAGCAAAAGATATTATTTTTTTAAAAGGAGAGGATGATGATGAAAAAATTAAACTTTTTTTCAAATCTCTTAGTTCTGGTCACTCAATAGTTTTGCTTATGCTTACAAAACTAATTGAAAAAATAGGCGGAGAGAAGAATTTAGTACTTTTAGATGAGCCTGAGAGTCATTTGCACCCACCTTTGCTTTCGGCCTTGATGAGAGCACTTTCAACTTTATTGATTAAGAAAAACTCAGTTGCTATTATCACAACGCATTCACCTGTAGTATTGCAAGAAGTACCTAAAAACTGTGTGTATCTACTTAGCCAAACTAAAGCAGAAAGATTGGATATAGAAACTTTTGGGGAATCTGTATCTACTCTTACAAGGGATGTTTTTGGCTTAGAGGTGATTCATTCTGGTTTTTATTCAATGCTCTATAAAGAGGTTGAAAGCGGTCTTAATTATGATGAAATTTTAAATAAATATAAAAATCAATTAGGTCTAGAAGCTAGACTTCAATTAAGATCTATGATAAACAACAAACAACAATGAAACCATTAAAAAAACCAGATATAAATAAAATAGAAATTTACAATGATTCCTGTAATAGTATAAAAGATAAAGCAAAGGCAAATAAACTACTAAAATATTTATACATTTATTTATTAAATATTTGTGACTATCAAAGAATAATACAAAACAATAATGATAATGATATAAGAATGCCAATATATATGAAAAATTTTGTTAATTATGAGGACATAAAGAACGATATTAAAAACTTATATAAGTGCCTTATAAACAATAAAAAGCCAAGAAAGTATTATAATAGGATAATGGACAATGCAAACCTTAATAAATGTCCAAATTGTGGTGTAGGAGTAGTTTTTACATTGGATCATTATTTGCCAAAAGATAAATTCTCAATATTTTCTGTATATCCAAATAATTTAATACCTTGCTGTAGAGATTGTAATACTAACAAAAACAATAAATTGGATAGAGTGATTCATCCATATTTTGATGATTTTTCAAAATATCCTTGGCTTTATGCAAAATTGAATTGGCAAGAATATTGCATTGATTTTTATGTTGATGTTCCTAAAGAATATACAAAATACAAATTAAAAATAGAGACTAGTTTTAAAATTTTTCGTTTAAATAAACTATATTCAGCCAATGCTATAAATGAAATAATACCATACATGCAATATCTTAAAGAAGAAAACTTATCATGTAAAGATATAGAGCAAGAACTAAAAATAAAATATAATATGCAAAATAAAGTAGATGTAAATAGTTGGAAAACTGCATTATATAGATGCCTATATGAAGATAAATTATTTCATAGCAACTATAAAGAAATTTTAAATAAATAGATATGAATCAAATCAGATAAAATATATCCATAGCAATATTATTTAGTTATTTTTAAATTTATTACAAAAAATAACAACGAGTTGCATATTTTTGATTATTTATTTAAAACTTTTAAATTAAAGATAACTTATGATAAAAGTTTAACTACCTAGACAGTCTAAATTTTAACAAAAATAAAAAAGTTTCGCTTAAATTAATAATATAGTTTTTGTTTTCTTCATTTTTAATATGGAAAATCAAATATTTCTTTAAAAATAAACTTATTAATGAGCCCTATAGCCTTAAACTTAAATGCTCATCGAGTATAGTTTTACTCTCCGTTAAAAAACATAATAGTAGATTTTGAATTTTTACTTTCATGAGTTAACTAAGCTCTAGTAGTAACTGCTTCAAATTTCTACATCCTTTTAAATTTATTTGGCTTTGTGTCATAGCCTAAGCTTTAAAAACTCATGAGTCTTTATACATAAGCTATCCTAAAAATTATGCAAAGCCGATAAATTCTCAATATTATATTTAGAAATTTATTGATTTTATATTTTAATGGTTTTTCCTATAGAGTAATTAATACTAAAAGCCATCCTGAATTAACGATAAGTAGCTAAATATGTTTCCAAATACATGTATATTCATTAAAATTTGCAAACCTACATATTATTTACCAAAAGATTTTTACTTTAAACTGATTAAAATTTATGAAGGGTTTTTTTACCGCTTATAATAGGTGAATATAAACAACTTCAATTAAAACTTTTTATAAATATTTTGGTTGATAAAAAGTTTTGCGATACTTACTTAGAAGAGATTAAATATTGCAAATAAATTTGATAAAAAGTTTTCTTGTTTATCTAAGAAAAATTTAGTTCATTAAATTTCTAGTCATAAAAAACAAAAAAATATGTTGCAAAAAATGTTCAATAGTACTATACAACAAATAACCTGGATAGACATGACAACAATTAGTTGTATAATAGTCGCTTATTTACCCGTACTATTATTTTTTCTTATGCCATTATTTTTGGCTTATCTAATTTTCACTTAGCTTTTGCTGTTTTATAATCAAATGTGGCTGTGTTATGCTTTTTCATATAATTCATTTCTTTTATTAAATTCTTCTTATTTTATGTAATATAATCCATTTTTTTTATGATATAATTGTATTGCATTACATAAAAATGATAAAAAATATTAGATGAGCTGTTTATAAAAAACAACACCCTAATAAAACTAAATAACCAAAAATTTAAAAGATATTTTATACAAACTACTGATTTAACCAACAGGTTAAGTATAGTTTTGGGAAATCGTGGCATTGGTAAAACAACCACTCTTGCACAGCTTGCAAACAAAAACCAAGGAAGTCTTTATTTAAGCCTTGATGATATAGAAATTTCAAATGACATTACAGAGATTATTAAAGAGTTTGTATTAAATGGTGGAAAATATCTCTACCTTGATGAAATTCATAAAAACAAAGATATATCTGGAGTTTTAAAATTTGCTTATGATAATTTTAAAGATTTAAATATTGTAGCAACTGGCTCATCGGCTCTTGAGATTTTAAAAAGTTCACATGACTTAAGTAGAAGAGCAATTATTTATAAAATGTATGGAATGAGTTTTAGGGAATATTTAGGACTTTTTTATGACATTGATTTTAAAGCTTTTGATTTAGATACTATCTTAACCGCCCATCAAGATATCGCTAGTGGTGTTATAGAAAGCTTAAAAGAAAAGAATTTATACATCATCAAGCTTTTTAAAGAGTATTTGAAATTTGGATATTATCCATATTACAAAGAGTTGCCAAATGAGATAGTGTTTTTTCAAACTCTAAGACAAAGCATAGAAACAACTATTGATAGTGATTTGCTTAGTGTATATCCAAACTTAAGTGGAAATACAGCTAGAAAGTTAAAGTTACTACTTCACGCAATTAGTGGAAATGTTCCCTACTCTCCAAACTATACTGATTTAAAAAAGATGATAGATGTAAAAGATGATAGAACTTTAAAAGAATATCTTACAATGTTAGAAAATGCTGGACTTATAAGGCTTCTTATGAGAAATGAGCTCTCTTTAAAAAATATGGATAAAGCTGATAAAATCTACCTTGAAAATACAAATTTGATCTATTTAAATAGGCCAGACATCGGAAATTTAAGAGAAACATTTTTTGTAAATCAACTTGGAAATGTTGGTGAAATTTATTTTAGCAAAAATGGAGATTTTAGAGTTGGTGAGTTTATTTTTGAAATAGGCGGAGCTAAAAAAAGTTTTAATCAAATAAAAAATGATAAAAATTCATTTGTAGCCTCTGATAATTTAGAGATTGGATTTGGAAGCAAAATACCACTTTGGCTTTTTGGGTTAATGTATTGATTTATAAATTTGAATGAAACAATTATTTGTATGTATAAAAAATGATAAAAGTTTGTTAGACAATATAACATTGGCTAAACAAAAAACTTTTAAACTTAATTAAGTTAAATTTAAATACAATTACAAATAAGTGAAAGTTGTCACATATATCTAAAAATTTGTATGCTTTTAACAATAGTTACCGAAAAAGTTACCGATTAATTAAAACAGAGTTTTCTTAATCGGAGATAAAGCCCATACAATAGTAGTTTTATACTTTTTGGTATTGGTAAAAGCGATACTGATGTAAAAATGGAGCAATTATAGATGCGGGTATTGTAAGTAGAGCTGATGATGCACTAATGGGTGGATTTTTTGAATACTCTTACGCAGATTACGATGGAAGTGCGAACTCTTATTCAAGTGATGGAAAGATAAATGCTTATGCAATAGGAGCATTGGCAAGATTTGATTTAACAAACAACTTCTTTATAGACTCTTACGCAAAAATAGGTAAACTAAACAACAACTACACTTTAAATGGTTATGATAATCTAAAAATAGATAAAGATTCTACATTTTACTCTCTTGGAGCATTTTTAGGACATGATTCTTACTTTGATAGATTTATACTAACAAATAGACTTGGCTATGCTTATTCAAATGTTGATGGTTATGATTTAGATATAAATGGTGAAACTTTAAATATTAAAGATATCTCATCAAAAAGAATTAAATTTGACAGTATAGCTTACTATAAAGCAAATACGGATACAAATATATATGCAAGAGCGAAATTTATATATGAGCTTGATGGCAAAAGCAGTATATATGCACCTAATATAGATAAAACCGTAGAAAGTAAAAATAAAGGCTTTAGCGGTGGAGGTGAACTTGGTGTTATATATAGCATAAAACCTCTATCAAATATAAGCTTTGGTGTCGGAGCAATGGGCGGCAAAATAGATGAACTCAGTGCAAATCTTAGATTTGTGTATGGGTGGTAAATTTTGCACTCCATTTCAACTTTTAAATAGAGTTGTCTGTTTTTTTGATTATAATTTAAACGTTTCTTGCTTCAACGTTTAAAATTTTTCGAATATTTCCCCTTAAAATTAAGGGGAAATTCTTATTTTAATTGTTTAAAATTTCAACTTTTTCTTTTTTTGTTATTTTTTTAATTTAAATTAAAAGCTATTTATTTTTTTTTTTTTTTGAAATTCCAAAATTCTTAAATTTTAAACTGTAATAAAACGAAATTTGAAATTATCTTTTATTTACAAATACAGCGTCTAAAAACAAAAATAAAAAATTTATAATAATTCACAGGCGAATTCTTATAAATAAAGCAAAATTCTATGAGCTTTACAAACTTTATTCAAGAGCGCAGCTAATTATAAAACCGATATTGGCGATTTAAAACAGCATTTAATCATAAAAAATCATTTTACAGTTTAAAATCATTAAAATTTCAAACTGTAAAATCAAAATTTAAATTTTTAAAAAAATTAAAAAATTCTTTTAATTCAAAAACAAAATTCAGTTTGAGATTTTTTAAATTTCGCGCCTGTAAATTTAAAGAAATATCCAAAATACCTTATAAAAATTTAAATATTTTTTGCGACCATTCGTTTATCAAATCATCAAGCGAAACTCTAACATTTGCGCTGCTTGTGGAATTTAGAAGCATTAGCCTTTTATCATTGTTTAAAACTTTTTTAGCAACTTCATAAGATTTTTTACCATTTGCAAAAATGGCTTTAATATCTGATATTTCTAAAATTTCATCCAAATCATTTACTCTGTAATTTTTAATTGAAGCGTCCGCTGATCCTTTTATATCGGCGCTTTTTACAGTATCATAAAGTGCGATTTTTTCACGTAGCAAAAAGTCGATTTTATATTTTATATGCACATTTATTTTTCCGTTTATTGCAAATTTCGCATAAATTTCGCTGTTTTTAGATTTTGTTTGTTTGAAATTTTGTTGCGCTGAAAATTCAGCACTTTGCAAATCAAAAATCCTGATTTGCTCCAAATTTCGCGATATCAGAAGTTTATCATCAAAAATTGCAGCCAAAGTTTTCCAAAATCTGTTATTTTTATGCCCGTAATAAAATCCGAATTTTATAGAAGCGATTGAAGGCATACTTCCAAGAATCAAAATTTTTGAGTTTTTATCAAAAATAGGCGCAAAGCCCCTTTTTATCATTATTTACCTTTTTAATATTTCAAAATTTTAAATTATAAAAATCAATTTATATTTTTTGAAGTGTTATTAAATTTTACTTATTTTTAATTTTTTCAATCCACTCATTTAGAGTTTTTTCAAAGCCTATTCCTTTACTTTCATAAAATTTTACAGGTTTGCTTGTATAGTTTTGTTTGACCCAACCGCCAAAATCATGTGGATAAAGATAGTTTTCACGCTCTTTGGAAGTATTTATCAAATAGCTTGGAACAGCAAAATTTTCGTTATTTCTAACAAAATCAATCGCTTCATTTATCGCTTTATAGCTTGAGTTTGATTTAGGCGAACTTGCCAAATAAACCACGCATTGAGCCAGAATAATTCCGGCTTCCGGCATACCTATTTTTGAAACAGCGAAAAGCGTGCTTGCAGCTATATTTAAAGCATGCGGATTTGCATTGCCGACGTCTTCTGCGGAAAGTATCATAAGTCTGCGCGCTATAAAATCAGGACTCTCTCCATTTTCAAGCATACGGGCCAAATAATAAATCGCAGCGTCTATATCACTTCCTCTGATACTTTTTATAAAAGCGCTGATTATTTGATAATGCGTATCATCGCTGTTTGCGCCTTCAGCAATACTATTTGCACGAAGAGTTTTTAATGTCTTTAAGCTTATATTTTCATCAATTAAAAGTGCAAAATCAAGCAAATTAAACATAGCTCTTGCATCGCCGCCGCTTGAAGAGATCAAATAATTTTTCGCCTCTTTATCAATGGTAAAATTTAAAGATTTCTGCACCTTTTCAAAAAGTTCGCACAAATCGGCATTTGTAAGCGCCTTGAACTCAAAAAACATACAGCGCGAGCGAATACCGCTTGTTAAAACAAATTGCGGATTTTCAGTGGTAGCGCCTATAATCACGGCTTTTTGATTTTCAAGCGGAATAAGCAAAATTTCTTGTTGGTTTTTGCTTAAGCGATGAATTTCATCAATAAAAATCAGCGGCTTGTAAAGACTGTTTTCATGCATATTTAAAATTTTACGAATATCTTCAACTTTCAAATTTGACGCATCAAGTTCATAAAATGTATAATTAAGCTCATTAGCCAGAACCTTGGCAAGAGTGGTTTTACCACTTCCGGCAGGTCCAAAAAAAATAGAATTCGGTATTTTTTCCTTTTTTATAAATTCTCTAAAAATTGCTTTAATTTCGTGTTGTCCTGATATATCGTCAATTTTATCCGGTCTGTAATCTAAAGCTAAACTCATAAAATTTTCCTTTTTTTTAATATTTTTAGAGAAATTTAAATTATGCTTAAAAAATAATTTTTTATAAAATTTTCGCTTTTGCACTAAGTTCATAAATTTTAAATTCATAAATATTTATTTTACTTAGCGCAGGAATTGCGGCAGTTGCGAAAAAATCCATATATTTTGGTGTATATTTTTCGCAAAGAAGTTTTAAAATTTCAATTTTTTTATTTTCGTTTTTTATTTTATATACTTTTGTTTTTGCTACTACACTTTTATATTCTGTTGTAAAAACTTCACCAGCAAGTCTTTTATAATCTTTTTTTATATCTTGAAGATAAGAAATATCGTGTTCAGGAACATGCGCATAACTAACACAAACAAAACTAACAGGAGTGTTATCTTTAAAAATTTCAGCTTTGCTTCCAAGTTTCGCACCGTGAACAAAGATACTTTTGCCTCTTCTAACGATTGAAATCGGAATTGTAAAAATTTCAGGTTCATTTCTGAAATCAAAACATGAAAGTACTGCAAATTGAGATTTATCTATAATTTCAAAAGCTTCAATATCAGTTAAATTTCTATCTTGTCGTCTCATTTTAACTCGCAAAATTTCAGCCCGTAAAGAGCTGAAATTTTATAATTTTTAATCCATTCTATTTCGTGTATAAGCAGGCTCTCTATCCATCTCATCATAATCATCGCTTGTAAAATCACTACCGCTTGCAGCTCTCATTTTTTTTATAAAATCTTTTCTGAAATCATGCGGCTCTTCTTTGCCTCCGTCATCTTTTTCGCCTGCTTTAGGAGGTTCAAAACCTGTAGCAATCAAAGTAACCTCTACGCGGTTATTTTCAATACTTTCATCCGTTGTGGTTCCAAATATAATATCCGCTTCATCGCTTGCAGCGGCTTGAACCATAGTCATAGCTTTGCTTATTTCCAAAAGAGAACATTTAGTGTTAATTCTAAAATGTACTAAAACACCCATTGCGCCGTCAATTGAAATATCATCCAAAAGAGGTGATTGAAGAGCATCTTTTAACGCTTCATTTACAGCTTCATCTCCTTCACTTACGCCTACACCCATTATAGCGATACCGCGATGTGACATTACTGTTTTTACATCTGCAAAATCTACATTTACATCACTTTTACCTGAATTCATAATGACCGAAACCATACCGTTAACGGCTCTCATCAATACATTATCTACGAGTTTAAAGCAATCCTTTATTCCTGCTTCTTTCGGGTTAACCAGGCTTAAAAGTTTTTCATTAGGTATTACTATTATAGAATCACACTCTTTTTTAAGTTCTTCAATACCGGCTTTGGCTTGTTTCATACGTTTTAAGCCTTCAAAAGCGAAAGGAGTTGTTACAATGCCGATTGTTAGAGATTTATTTTCTTTAGCAGCTCGTGCTACAACAGGAGCCGCGCCGGTGCCTGTTCCACCACCAAAACCTGAACCGATAAACACAATATCCGCGTAATCAAGTTGATTTTTAATTTCATCATAGCTTTCTTCAGCAGATTCTTTTCCAACTTCAGGTTTTCCGCCTGCTCCAAGACCTTTGACTTTTGTTTCGCCTAATTGAATTCTTGTTTTTGCTTCTGATTTATCAAGTGCTTGAGCATCAGTATTTGCAACGATAAGCTCTACTTTATCATAAACAAAACCTTCGCGAATCATATGGTTTATCATATTTCCGCCGCCGCCGCCTACACCGATTACTTTCATCTTAGTACCATAAACACTGCTATTTTCTTCCACGCTAAAACCTTTCATTTAAATTTCTCCTAACAATACAAACTTTTTATATAATTCCAAATTCGCTTTACCATATTAGGTCTATCCTGTTTATCAGGCAATGACAGTTTCGAATTTTCTTTTGTATTTTCATCACTTTTACTATCATTTAAAGCACCATTCAACTCATTTTCTACATCGTTTCCAAAAAGTATTTTATTATCACCTTTAAATTTCAAATCTCCATTTGAATCAATTTCATAAGGTGTAAAATTTCCGCTTCCATAAAGACAAAGTCCTATAACGCAAGAATTTGATAGATCTTGAGAAATTTCATGCAAACCTTCTAAATTACGCGGTTTTGCCACACGAATTGAAAATCCGCTAAAAATCTCTCTTGCCAACTCTTTTACATCAGGCAGTTTTGCCATACCGCCGGTTAAAACAATACCGGCACCAATTTTGTTTTCATAACTGCTTGATGATATTTTTTTATAAATTTCCACCAACATCTCTTGAATGCGAGAAAATAAAATTTGAGTTATAACTTCCAAACTGACATTTCTTGTTTGTCCGTTTTCACCAAGCTCAGGTAAGTTTATATCACTTTGTCCGTTGCCTGAGAGATTGTCAAAGTTGAGTTTAATCTTTTCAGCGTAATCAAGAGAAGTATGAATTCCACTTGATAAATCGCTTGTAATATTAGCTGAACCGAATGGCAAAATGTCATTATACATAAGCGAATTGCCCAAATGTACGACTATATCACAAACGGCTCCACCCATATCTATTAAAGCAACTCCCAACTCTTTTTCATCTTCATTTAACGTCGCAATTGCTGAAGCATAACCTGAAAGAACTATATTATCAATATTTATTCCGGCCATCTCGACCGCTTTTGTAAGATTTTTTATGGAATTTTCAGGCACTATAATAACGTGAGTGCTAACTTCAAGTCTCATTCCGCTCATTCCAAGCGGATCTTCTATACCGTCTTGTTCGTCAACTTTGAATTTATAAGGTAAAATTTGAAGCTTTACATAATTATTCGGAACATTAGCAGTATCTTTCGCCACTTCCATAGCTCGTCTTATTTCATTTATACTGATTTCATTATCAGGCACTGTTATAACGCCTTGAGATTTTACACTTTTTGTATAAGCTCCGGAAATAGAAACTATAACTTTATCGTAGTGTCTTCCAGCCGTATTTGTAGCATCAAAAACAGCTTTTCTTATACAGTTTGAGGCTTGTTCTATATTTGTTATAACGCCTTTTTTGACACCAGTTGTTTTCGCTAAGCCGAAACCGCAAATTGACAATCCGTTTGTATCGGATTTGGCAATTACGGCTTTTATATCAATAGAACCGATATCAAGTCCGAGAATATAACTACTCAACGCCGCCACCTTTATAATATCTTTGTATTTCGTATCGTTTTTGTAAAACGGAAATAAGATCTTCTTGTAATTTTGTATTGACTAGTTTTGAAAGTGAACTTTCAAGCGCACTTATATAGTTTGAACTCATAGAATTATTAAGCGTTTGACTCGTGATTTTATAAATAAGAGCTTTATTATCATATAACACATATCCGTCTTGTTTATCGCTTGCAAAGAGTGAACCAATAAATTTTGCAAATTCTTCGTTGCTTAGAATTCCGTTGGTTGTATTTTCGCTTGCTTTTGAAACAAAACCGATATCTTTCATCGCAACTTTTCCTAAGCTGTTTTCTGCTAATTTTTTTAAATCTTCAGCTTTTTTAGCTTTAAATAAATCACTACCTGCTAATTTTTTAGCTGCATCAAACTCCATAATTTGCGGCTCATTTATTTTTGTAAGTTTTGTTATTAAATTTCCATTTTTATATTTTACAGGTTTATTAACCTCCCCTATTTTCATATTTTGCAAATTTTTTATAATTTCATCGTTATCGTTTAAGACTAACTTCTCGTTAGTAAAAATTTTACCTTTTTTTACATCTAAATATTTTTTAATAGCTTCGTCTTTATTAAAATCAACTAAATAATCATTTAAAACGCTTGCATTAGCTTCTTCAAAACTCATAAGCTTATCATTTTCGTTTCTGTATAAATCACGATTTTTTTCAAAAAATTCACGCAAAGTTTTTTCATCAACATTTTTATTTTCCGGTTCTACAAAATAAGCGTCCATTTCGTAAGTTTTTTGCGTTAAATATTTACTTTTATTTTTTTCCCAAAAATCTTTAAGTTCATTATCGTTAAAAGTTATTGTGCTTACATTTTGATCCACAATAGCGATTTCTACTTTATCTTGCATAAATTCGCTTGCTGCCAGCATTTCTATATCATCGGCATTAGGTTTTATACTGATTGCTTTTTTAAGTTTATCTAAAATAATTACTTTTTTAAGCTCTTTTTCATACTCATTTTGGCTTAATCCGGCATTTTTCATAGCGTTTTCATAAAGTTTTTTGCTGAATTTGCCGTCTGTTTTAAAATTATCAGAATTTATAATCTCACGCGCAACTTCTTCGTCACTCGCATTTATGCCTAAATCTTTTGCAAAATTTAATAAAATCGCATCTTGTATTAAAGCATTTATTGCCATTTCATCAAGATGCATTTTTTTGGCTTGTTCATCCGTAAATTTTCCGTCACTGATACTTTTTAAATAATTATATACTTCACTATATTTATTTTGAAATTCTTTTATACTGATTGCCGTATCGCCGACTTTTGCTACTGAAGTTGAACGGCTTTTATTTAAATCATAAGCACCCCAACCGACAAATCCCGCACCTACGAAAGCTATCGTGCTGATCCAGACGGTAGGAATTAAGGATTTTTTGTGCTTTTGCATCCAATTTATCATTATAATTACCTTTTAATAACAAAATCGCTGATATTATACTAACAAAAAACTTAAATTTTCCTTGAAAACACCAGCATTTCAGCATTTTTTACTAACAATTTTTAAATTTTTGTTAGCAAAAAAATTTAAATTTATTTAAAAATTTTCTAAATTTAAAATATAACAGCTATTTTCGATTATCGCTATTTTTTTTGCAAGCTCACTTAAATTTCTTGCATAAGCGTAAATTCCATAGCCTTTTATTACCATTACATCAGTATTTTCTTCAAACATATAGTGAGAAATTTCACTTGGAGCGCGCTCATACCAATCATCAAATTTTTTAATATCATAAATTTCGACTTTTCCGAATTCTGCAAAACCGAAATAATCTTTTGGAATTACAAAATCATGTTTAAGCGTATAAGCAACTGTTTGAGGTGGCATAGCATAACAAACACATTTAGCTTCCTTTATAGTTTTATATATGTTCAAATGTATGTCGCTATCGATACTGGCGTCATTCCAGCGATAGTCTTTTTTTGTGTATAGCAGCACCATATCGTCTTTTGAAAAATTATCAAAAATAGCATTTTTTTTATTTATTAAAAATTGATTATCCGAAATTTTTGCAGAAATAGAGCCATGAAAAATACCAAAAAAACTTTTTCTAAACATAGAAAGAGAAATTTTTTGCATCTTTTCCGCGTAATAATCAATATTCATTTTTGACCTTTTTTACAAGAAATTTTGATATTATACTAAAAATAAAATTAAAAAGGATGAAAATTTGGAAATTCCGCATATTCCTGTTTTAAGGAATGAAGTTGTAGATATTTTTAAAGATTTGCAAGGTTTATTGATTGATTGTACATTGGGTTTTGCAGGGCATAGCAGCGCGATTTTATCCGCAAATGAAAACATACAAATTTTTGCTTGTGATAAAGATGACGAGGCTTTAGATTTCAGTAAAAAAAGAGTTGAAATTTTTAAAAATAGAATTAAAATTTTTAAATCAAGCTTTTCAAATTTTTTACCTTTTTTGGAAACAAATGAAAATTTGAATTTATCAAATGTCGTTGGAATTTTAGCCGATATAGGTGTTTCAAGTCTTCAAATCGATAATAACGATCGCGGATTCAGTTTGAAAAGCGATGCGCTTGATATGAGAATGGATAAAAATGCGAGCCTTGATGCGAAATTTATAGTAAATCATTACAGTAAGTCCGATTTGGAACGTATATTTTATGAGTTTGCAGAACTGACAAACGCAAAACAAATTGCTGCCAAAATAGTGAATTATCGAGCTGAAAAAGAGATAACAAGCGCAAAAGAGCTTGCAAAAATAATCGGAACATCAAACTTTAAAAATCGCAGTATAAGCACAGCTACACTTGCATTTCAAGCAATCCGCATAGAAGTAAATAAAGAGCTTGACGAGTTAAATAAATTATTGGATTCAATAGAAAATTCAGCGATACAAAATGCAAAAATAGCTATAATCACTTTTCATTCACTTGAAGATAAGATTGTAAAAAACAGATTTAAAAAATGGGCGCAAAGTTGCATTTGTCCGCCATTTTTTGAGCGTTGCGAGTGTGGAAATAATCACGCAATAGGAAAAATTTTGACTAAAAAACCGATTACGGCAAGCGCTGATGAGCTAAAACAAAATTCTCGCGCAAAAAGCGCCAAATTACGCGTCTTTGAAATAAAAAGGTAAAAATGCAAGCAAATAGCGAAATTTTAGAAAATATCGACAAAGCAAGAAAAAAACAAAAAAATCTTACATTTTTTGAGCTGATAAATGCATATTTAATTGCCGGTGTAATTTTTTTGATTACACTTCCTACGATTTACATTAGAAATGAAATTTATTATTTAAGCCGCGATATAGGGGATTTACATATCAAACACGATGTCCTTACGGAAGAAAACGGGGCATTAAAAAATAAACTTGAATTTTTACGCTACAAACATGAAATTCTGGATCCTTTTAAACTTAAAAACGTATTACCGAAAGATGAAATTTTGCCTGAAAAATTCTCACAAAAAGGCAAAATAGCGATAAAGACAGACGCAAAAAGCAAGAAACAGTAAAAATGCAAAATTTAATTTATATTATTTTAGCTTTACTTATTTTAATTTTAATTATTTTCGCCGTTTTCATATTTTTACAAAAAGAGCAGATAAATAGACAAAATATCGCGTTAAATTCGATGTTTTTAAACTTAAATAAAAATCTAAATCAAATAATTTCTCAAAATAGTCAAAATTTAAATTTTAACTTAAAAACAATAAATCAAAATTTTATAGATATGACGCAAAAAGTCGCCAAAATAGATACTTTTACGCAAATAAGCGAAAATTTACAAAAAGAAATTGTAAATTTTAATAAAATAATCAATAATCAAAAACTTCGTGGAAATTTTGGAGAATTCAGACTTGAAAATGTCATAAAAATCGCTTACGGAGAAAACAGCTCATTTTACGAAATGCAAAAAAAACTTCCGACAGGCGTAATTTGCGATTGTGCTTTCAAAATTTCAAACACAAAAATTCTTGCAATTGATTCAAAATTTCCGCTAAGCGGCTACGAAAAAATAATAACGGCTAAAGATGAAAACGAGCTGAAAAAAGGACAAAATGAGTTAATTAAAAATATGAAAAAGCATATCGACGACATATCTTCAAAATACATTTTGCCGCCTCTTACTGCAGAATACGCGATTTTATTTTTACCGAGCGAAGCTATTTTCGTTTATGTTTGTGAAAATTTTACAGAAATTTTAGAATATGCAAACGCTAAAGCCGTATTTTTGAGCTCACCGACAACGCTGTTTGCAATGCTTTTTAATATAAAATTATTTTTAAAAGACGAAATGATAAGTCAAAATTTAAATGAAATAAAAAATGCAATTACCACTCTTTCGTTGGAATTTACAATGCAAAACGAATTAATAAATAAACTTGTAAAAATTTCGCAAAATTTCAACGATATATCAAATAAAATCGCTCAAAATTCCGCAAAAATCAAAGCGAATTTCGACAAAATAAGCGAAATTTAAAAAACTTTAATAAATATAACCGCATTATATTGTTAATAAAAAAGTATCTATCTTTATAGTATTGGGGGTTTAAAAATTAAAGCCTGATTTTCACATCGTTAATAAAAGTTTTAGATTTATTTTAAAAACATTTTTCCAAACTCACACTGCTAAATGCTTATGAATTTGCGTTACCTATTTTCACATCAAATACATTTGCGTTAGTTATCGTTTTCAAATCGTTAAATATAAAGCTTCAAAAAATTGCAGCTAAATACCATCAAAAAGCTCTATTGTCTTTAAAATTTTAGTAGTTTTTACAATTTTATATCTATAGAAATCTTTTTTTGCCGTCTGTTAAGAAAATCATTTTACAAAAAAACAAAAAATCTTTATTTATTACAGCCTGATTTATTTTATATCCAAACCGCCAAATTTGAAAAATTGTATACCATAAACGGCTACGATAAATTTTAAACTATTTCATCTTATATGTGTAGCATTAATTATTATTGATAATTTGTGAATATTTTTATGCAAATGGCGTTTATCATTAATTTCTGTTATAGATATTAATGATAAGCCGCCTTGCTGTAAAATTTCAATTCTTTTTATCGAACTTTTGTGTGTTTTAAAAAAGCATCTATAAATTTTATAAGAAAAATTTATATATGTCGTCCAGTAAAAAGTATTTTTTATCGGCTAAACCATGATAAAATGTATTGATTTGAGTATCAAAAAGCTTTTTAAAATATTCTTCTTTACTTAATTTTATAAGTTCATCATTCACTACGTTTAAAAGTTCTTTATTGCCTTTTTGTACACCGATACCAAGAAAATCACTTGCACCCAAATTTTTAACATTTACTTCAACGCTTTTATCTATCACGGCATATGCAAGTGCTACTGTAACGTCATCTGCAAAACCTATGGCGTTTGGAGTTTGCTTTAAAAGTTTATAACAACCTGCAGCTCCGTTGTCGCAAGTCATTACATTAAAACCTAAATTTTTAAAATAATCCTCGGCAGTTCCGCCTTTTTGGGTAATTATAATTTTATTTTTTAATTGAGAAAATTCTTTTATTTCATCATCTTTACGCGTCAAAACCCCAATATTTACGGCAAAATAAGGATTTGAGAAATCTACCAGTTTTGCCCGTTCATCAGTGATTGTTAATGTAGCTATGACTAAATCAACACTATTATTTTGTAACAATTTTATTCTATCATTTGCTGATACAGCTTTAAATTCGACATTTCCACCGCTTTCTCCAAAAATCCCTTTTGCAATCTCTTTTGCAAAACCGATTTCAAATCCTTCAAACTCACCGCTACTTTTTAATTGTGAAAAAGGCGGTTGAGCATCATAAACGCCAACACGTAATGTTTTGCTTGATCTGATTTCATCAAGTGAGTTGGCGTTTAATAAACTAAACGCAAGAACCAAAAAAATTAAGAATTTTTTCATTTTTTATCCTTATCAGAAATTTTCAAAAATGTATTGTATCACAAAAAATTATTTATAGCAAACATTTAAAAAGCGTCTTAAAATACCTTAAAACAGTAATTATAAGATTTTATTTTTTATAAAATAATCTATTTTTAAGTTATATTTTTACACTATTTTTCTATAAAATTATAAAATTTTGATACTTGGCTGTAAAAATATAATTTAATGTTTATCTTACTACAAAATTTTAACTGCTTTTCTACAAACTTTGGAATATTACAAAAATTTTATAAAAAATTTATAAATTTTATCATTTATTTTTACAAAAATACATTTTTTCACAATAAATAAAAATTTTTGTAATTTTAAAAATATAGAAATTCGTTAAATTTTTTATATTTGAAATAAAAAATGAAATTCACATAAATTATTTTTGTAAAACGGAAGTTATTTAAAAATTTTATCATCGCACATAATGCGAATGAAATAAAATTTAAATTTTAACCCTTACATATACACGTTTTGGTGCAGGATACCCTTCTATAGTGCGCGTTTTATCAAACGGATCTAAAAAATCACCCAAACTTTGTCCATAAATCCAATCAGTTTTTCTTTGCTCATTTTCGTCCGTCGCTTTTACGGCTAAAATTTCAAAATCTTTAAATTTCGCCCTTTCACACCAGTTTTGTAAAGTCCTGATAGTCGGCAAAAAATAAATATTCGAAATTTTTGCGTAACTTGAACGCGGAAAAAGACAAATTTCATCGTTGCCATCTATAAACATAGTATCCAAAAATACTTCACCACCACTATTTAACGAACTTTTAAGTTCTTTTAATGCACGCACCGGATCGCTTCTGTGATAAAGCACACCAAGACAAAAAATACTGTCGAATTTCTCACCGTAATCAGGCAAATTTTCAACGCCTAAAAGCTCGTAAATCAGACCGCTTTTTAAAAAATGTTCCAGAAAACGAAACTGTAAAAAAGTCCGCACGCCCGGATCAAATCCTATAAGCTTTTTTGCTCCGAAATTAGACATTCTAAAAAGATAATAACCGTTATTACAACCGATATCGGCTACTTTTTTTCCTTGTAAATCCATAAAAGGCTTTAAAAGATTAAATTTCATAAAACTTTGCCACTCACTGTCAATGAAAGTTTCTAAAATTTCAAATGGTCCTTTTCGCCACGGACGCAGATTTAAAGCTATTTGTCGCACTTTAAATTTTAAATCGTCATTTATCTTATAATCTGCAAAAGCTCGCACAATATCGCCAAAATCGCATTTACAATCAACATTCGGCAAACATTCAATATCACTTAAAAGTTTTTTTTCATTTTCGTTCATAAAATTTCCTTTTTGCGTTATACTATCATTTTAAAAATTTTAAAAGGATAAATAATGAATGTAATTGATTATTTTCTTAAAATTTGCAAAATCCCGCATGCCAGCCGAAATACAAAAGAGCTTGCAAAATGGCTGATTGACGAATGTAAAAAAAGAAATTTTATAACACAAATCGATCAGAGAGGAAATATTTATGCAAAAAAAGGCGAACCCGAAATTTGCATTCAAAGCCACTACGATATGGTAAAAGTCGGCTCAGAAAATACGGTAAAAGTGATATTCGAAGATGATTTTATAAAAGCAGAAAACTCAAGCCTCGGTGCAGATGACGGAATCGGCGTAGCAATAAGTTTAAAAATGATGGATGAGTTTGACAACCTTGAAGTAATTTTCACAAATGACGAAGAAGTCGGACTTTGGGGCGTGCAAAATTTTGATTATAAAATCAAAAGTGACAAAATTTTAAATCTTGACAGTGAAAATGATGAACAAGTATGCGTAGGATGTGCAGGTGGAGTTGATATTTTGGCATTTTGCGATACTTACCGTAAATTAAAAAAAGGTTTTTGCTACGAATTTAAAACAAAAAATTTTCCAGGCGGACACAGCGGAAGCGAAATAGATAAAAACTTACCGAATGCAATAAAATCTTTGGCTAAGTTTATCCGCGAAAACAGCGGAAGCATAATAAATTTTAAAGGCGGCGAAAGAATAAATTCAATTCCTGTAAATGCAATGTGTAAAGCAGTTTTTGATAACGAAATTTCAAAAGTACCTGAATTTTTAGAAGCGGAATTTTTCGATTTTGACGAATATGAAATTTATGAAAAAAGTGCTGAAATCTTAGATTTTATCTGCATTTTTTCTCAAGGCGTTCGCGCTTGGAACAATACATTAAACATACCGGAAAGTAGCGCAAATATCGCACTTTGTGAAGAAATAAAAGGACAATTTAAAATTTCAATTTTCGCAAGAGCTATGAATGAACTTGAAAATTTACAGTTTGAAACAAAAATTTTAGGTGAAAGACTTGGTTTTAAAGTATATTTTGAAAATTTTTCAAAACCTTGGAAACCGCAAATTAACGATTTTTCGCATTTAGTTCTGAAAAATTTACAAAAATTTTCGCCTAATGCTAAATTTTATGCGATTCACGCGGGACTTGAATGTGGCGTATTTATCACAAAAAATCGAAATCTTAAAGTAGCTTCAATAGGTCCGAATATCTTTGGTGCGCACAGTATAAATGAAAAAGTGCAAATAAGCTCAATCAAAAAAATAGAAAATACAGTACGAGAAATAATCAAAAATATCTAATTTTTTCGTTAAAAGAAAATTTTAATGCAAAATTGAAATTTTCTTTTGATAAATCTTCAATAAATAAAGCCGAGCGATAAACTTTGTAAAAATGCAGTTCTTATTATAAAAAATATCTATTAAAAAACTTTATAAGAAAAACATTTAATAACGGTGTAAAAAAGATTAAAAATATGAATTTAAATTTCACTTTATAACATTTTTATATAAATTTTATAATTTAAATTATAGTTTTTAAAGAAACAAAATTTTTTGCTAAAATAAAAATATTTTAACAAAAATGCCTTTAAACCATATTTTGTAGATATTTATATTTTATTTAAATATCAAAAAATTCACAAAAATACATTTCAAATTTTTAAAATTTTAAACAAAATTTAAAAATTTAATTTAAATAATATTATTAAGTGTTTTAAATTCAAAAAAATGTATAATAACGAAAATTTTGAAAGGAGTTAAATTGAGTGAAATAATCGAAAAGCATGTAGATCCGAATGCACAACTAAGCGATATGCAATCGTTTCCGCTTCGTGGTGTGATTATTATTTTGATTGCTGCAGTGCTTTCTTTTGGACTTTTTTACGTGCTGCCTTATGAGGCTAACACAAATAAAGGTCTTTGTATGCTATTTTTTATAGCTATTTTATGGGTCAGCGAAGCCGTTCACATCACAATTACAGCACTTATGGTGCCGATAATTGCGATTTTAATCGGCATAGGCTCATATGCCAAAGACGGAAGCTTTAAAGCTTTAAGCTTCAAAGATGCACTTGCCGGTTTTTCAAGCCCTACGATTTATCTATTTTTCGGTGGTTTTGCATTAGCTACTGCTTTGCACATCCAAAAATTGGACAAAAAAATCGCCGTTAAAATAATATCGCTTGCCGGAAACAATCTTGGAATTGCCGTAATTTCGCTTTGTGTTGTAACTGCACTTTTATCAATGTGGGTTTCAAATACTGGCGTAGCGGCAATGATGCTTCCGCTTGCACTTGGACTTTTAGGCGCGGTTGACAAAGAAAAAGACAGAAGTACATTTGTATTTGTGCTTTTAGGTGTAGCATATTCTGCAAGTATCGGAGGACTTGGCACTATGGTCGGTTCACCACCAAATGCTTTGGCAGGACAAGCTTTAAATTTTACATTTGTTGATTGGATGAAAATCGGACTTCCTATGGTAATAATATTTATGCCGCTTATGTTTATTATTTTGTATTTTGTACTTAGACCTAATCTAAACCGCAAAATAGAATTTGAAGCGGAATATATTCCATGGAACAGAGCCCGAATTTTAACCACAATCGTATTTATATGCACAGCGTTGCTTTGGCTTTTAGCTAAACCTCTTTCAGGGCTTGTCGGCTTTAAAATAGCTGATGGATTGGTTGCGCTTTTAGCGGCTGCATTTATAGTAGTTTTAGGATTAGCTACTTGGAGAGACATCGCTGAAAATACAGACTGGGGCGTATTGCTACTTTTTGGTGGCGGTTTGGCACTAAGTGCGATACTGGAGATGTCAGGTGCTTCTAAAGTACTTGGAGAAACTGTAGCTGGCGTAGTTGCAGGTCTTCCAAAAATAATTATAATTTTTATAGTTGCAATTTTTGTAATTGCACTTACCGAATTTACAAGTAATACCGCAAGTGCGGCACTTTTATTACCTGTTTTTGCATCAGTTGCCGCAGAAGTCGGACTTCCGAAAGAAACATTGACTATTATCATTGGAATTGGCGCAAGCTGCGCATTTATGATGCCGGTAGCTACACCGCCGAATGCGATAGTCTTTGGAACAGGACACATAAAACAAATAGAAATGATTAAGTGTGGAGTAGCGCTTTGTCTTTCATGCGCTGTCATTTTGACACTTGTCACTTATCTTTTTTATGCGTAGTCTATAAGATGTGTGCTTTTTGCGCACATCTTTTTTGCAAGTTTTTTTAATGTTTATATTTAAAATATATTGCAAAAAAATATTTTTAGAAACTAAATTTCATTGTAAAACTATAAAATTTTATCATCAAATATAAAAAGTTGAAATTTTATTATGTCAGGATATTTTGAAATTTCATAATAAATTTATTTTATATGAAATTTGTAAATTACAGTGTAAAATTTAAAATTTCATCTCATCATTTTGTGAAATTTTAAATTTTTTAAGACGTTCTTTTGCTTTCAGTGCGATATCTTCATCGTAATCGAAATAGTTAAA
>QWCH01001988.1_pt1 | contig 31745 bp, 29 predicted proteins | sample 1972671 | NCBI WGS metagenome assembly QWCH01 (sample SAMN09866713, study PRJNA288562) | Human gut metagenome isolate term3_stool, whole genome shotgun sequencing... | isolation source: gut | host: Homo sapiens | place: USA: California
TGAAAGTCCTTTGTTTTCGGTCAAAAAAAGAAGGGACTAAGCCAGAATGCCTTGGTTTTCAAGGTCTTTCTGATTTAGTCCTATTATCGCACAATAATCTTTGGTAATACAGACTGCCACCCGTCCCGCTTCGATCTCCGCAAGCATGGCTTGGAAGCCGGGGCGGTCATAGTTCGTCCCGCTATACCCATCGTCGGCTGCTGTACAGAAAGGACTAATAAATTCACGCCGTGCAGGACTCCCGGCGCAAGGTTTCCAGCAGAGCTTCAATCTCATCGGCAAGGTTCAGCCGGATATCCATGCGCCCGTCCGGGTAGATGGTGACGGAGTGCAGCAGATTAGTGGAGATTTCTTTGGTAAGCGCCGTAATCCCGGCATAGCTTTTGAAATGCTCGATTACGGCGTTGCTATTGTCGTCGCTGCCGCTTATTTTGCGCTCCAGCTCCAAGACCGTGCGGGCGATTTCTTCTGCCTGCGCCGTCAGAGCTTTCTTCTGCGCCGCGAAGCTCTCGCGGGAGATTTCGCCCTCTACCAGTCCTTCATAGAGGTCTTGCAGCCGCTTGTCAAGCCGGGCTTTCCGGCTCTGGAGGGTCTGCAACTGTCGCTGCGCCTGTTTGCGGTCAAGCTGCCGCTGCTCCTGCTTTGTTTGCAGAAGCCTGTCTATACTGACGGCGTATTGAGCGTAGACCTGTATGGTATCAACCACAGCTTCCAGAATATCGGCCTCCGGGACTCTTTCCTCCGAGCAGTCAAAGCCGGTATTCAGCCTTTTCGTGACGCAGCGGTAGGAGCTGTTCTTCTTATTGTCCCGCTGCATGGCGTGACCGCATACGCCGCAGAGCACCTTGCGCTTCAGCGGATTCCCGCCGCCCGTCATGACTTCTCGCTCCCTGTATTCCCGCATACAAATCTGCGCTTTTTCAAACAGCGCCTCCGACACAATGGCCTCGTGTCTGCCGGGGACGATAACCCAATCATTGCGGGAGATTTTGACCGTGTGGGTGCTGCCTACAATGTCCCGGCTCCGTTTGCCGTACACCGTCTTTCCAATATACCGCTCGTCCCGCAGGAGCTTCGCGACCAGATTGGCCGTCCAGAAGTTTTCCTCCCGGATGCTGCGCCACGGCGTCCTTGTGCAGCCTGCTTCGACCTTGTAGTTCTTCGGAGAGCTTACGCCGTCGCCGTTCAGCGCCGCCGCGATCTGCCATGTCTTTGTACCATCCGCCGCCATTTGAAAGATGCGCCGTACCACGTCGGCGGCTTCCGTATCCACCAGCAGATGGTTCTTGTCCTCCGGGTCTTTGACATATCCGTAAGGCGCATAGGGACTGAGAAACGCCCCGCGTTCGGCTCTGGCCTTCTTTGCGCTTTTTACCCTGCGGGAGAGGTCACGGCTGTACAGGTCGTAGATCAGTGTCCGAAACGAAGTATCGAGGCTGTCGATGTCCAGCGGATTGCTGCTATCGAAACCATCATTGACGGAAATGAAGCGCACACCGAGGAATGGGAACACGCGGGAGATGTAGTCGCCCACGGTGAGGTAATCACGGCCAAAGCGGGATAGGTCTTTGACCACGATACAATTTACCTGCCCGCGCCTGACCTGCTCCAAAAGCGCCTTCACAGCGGGACGCTCGAAGTTCGTACCGCTCCAGCCATCGTCACAAAACTCCAGTATTTCAGAGCCGGCCAGCTCCGCATGACCGGATACATATTCCCGAAGGAGGCTACGCTGGTTGGATATGCTCTCGGATTCGTTCTTTTCGCCGGTTCGCAAATCCTCATCCTCGCTCGATATGCGAAGATACATCGCCGTTTTCATGCGTCAGTTTTCCTCCCTTCCAGATATGTACAGAGCTCCTTGTATTCGTCCCGGTAACGGAACACAATCTGTGCGCCGCTTCCGCTGCCTGTCGGCGGGTCAGAGTCTCGATCAACCGCTCCGCTTCCTCGGCTTCCGCTTTGTAGCGACGCTTCAGCGTCATATACTCCTGCTCGGTCATGAGCTGATCCACATAGCTCTGATACAGGCTGTCATACAGGCCGTTGCAGCGTTTGAGCGCCCTTTTCGCGGCGTCCAGCCTGCCTTGCAGCGTCGCAGTCTGCTTTCTGTATTTGGGGGAGCTGTTCAACCTGCGGACAATGGCTTCCATATCGGCGGCAAGGGCGATCTGGGTTTGAATGGCTTGCAGGAGCATGGGGAACAGTGCGTCCTCCCGGATGTTTTTCAGCGGACAGCTGCCAATGTCGTTGGCGTGGGTCGGGCAGATAAAGGTGTACCACTTCGGTGGTTTCCAGATGCGTGAACCTGCCGAGCTTTTCAAAGTATGCTTCATTTTTGCACCGGGATATTTCCTGAACCTTATTAAAGGTCTCCCGGTCGATCAGCGGCTCGTGGGTATTTTCAACGACGATCCACTCCTCCTTTGGCTTCTTGTACTGCCCCCGGTTTTCGTAGAAGGACTGCCGCTTCCTTCCCTGCACCATGTGTCCGATGTACACCTGCCGGGACAGAAGGTTTTTGACCGTCTGAACATACCAGCTCACGCCGTTGTACTTTTCTGTTTTGCATACACCGGTATTGTACAGGTAGGCGGAGGGGGATGGTACGCCCTCATCGTTGAGCCGCCTTGCAATCTGCGTGACGCTCACACCCTCGGCTCGCCACCGGAATATCTGCCGGACAACGGGAGCCGTCGCTTCGTCCGGCTCCAGCTTGCGGGGATTATCCGGTTGTTTGCGGTAACCGTAGGGAGCCCACGCCCCGATGAAATCGCCGTTTTTCTGCTTCGCCGCCAGCGCGGAGCCGGACTTTCTGGAAATATCCTTGCTGTAAACCTCGTTAATGAGATTTTTCAGCGGAACCAGATAACCGTCCGCGCCCCGCTGGGCGGTGAGGGTGTCGAAGCCGTCGTTGACGGCAATAAAACGAACGCCCAGGAACGGGAAAATTCGCTCCAGATAGTTGCCGGCTTCCTTGTAGTTTCTGCCAAAGCGGGACAGGTCTTTGACCACGATGCAGTCTATATGCCCTTTGCGTACTTCCTCCATCATCTTTTCAAACTGAGGACGGTCAAAGTCCGTGCCGGTTCGTCCGTTATCGCAGAACAGCCCATACAGGGTAAGCGTTGGGTCATCTTCAATGAACCGGAGCAGCAGGTTTTTCTGCCCTTCTATGGTATCCGCGCCGGGTTTGCCGCTGTCCTCCACGGAAAGGCGGACATAGGCGGCAGTGCGGTATTGCTTCTGCGCCTGTGCGGGAGCTTCCATCGCCGGAATGACCGGGTTTGTCTTTCGTTTCGTTCTTGCCACTTATACCACCTCCCGTATTTGTGATCTTCTGAGAATATCCGTCTGCCATGCAAATTCGTCCGCAAAGCGGAAGCGGACTTCCACGCGGTTATCCCTGTAAATGAGGATGCGGTCGATCAGCGCCACAACGATGCTGCGCTCCAATTCCTGCTGCGCTCCAATTCCGCGATGTTCAGGTGCTTTCTGAACTGCGCCATCCATTCCCGGTGCTCGCCGCCGTGCTCCCTGATCTGCGTAAGGGTCTCCTGCAAGGCGTCCATCTGCTTTTCGCACTCGGCGCAGCGTCCTGCGTAATTCTGCTTGAGCCTTGCGTATTCGTCCCGGTCGATGATGCCGTCTGCAAGGCTTTCATACAGGGACATGAGCAGCTTCTGGAGCCGCTCATGCTCAGAGCGTTTCTTGTCGAGCTGCCGCTGCACCTTCTGGGCTTCTGCGGTTCTCAGGGGGGCGGTATCCGTCATGGCAAGAATATCATCCAGATCAACCACGTCCCGGACATACTGCTTTACCGTGTCCAAAACCAGTTGTTCCAGCGCCTCGTCGCGCATCCGGTGGGGCGAACAGGATTTATCCTGCTTGTGCGCGGCGCAGACGTAGTAGACATACTTTTTATTGCCGGAGGGAACGGTTTTGCGTACCATGCTTGCGCCGCACTCGCCGCAGAACACCATGCCGCTGAAAAGCTGCACGGCGCTGTCGCCGGGGCTGCGGCGGGTATCCAACGAGAGCGCCTTCTGTACGCTGTCAAAGTCCCGGCGCTCAATGATGGCTTCGTGGGCGTCCGAAACGATTGCCCATTCGCTTTCCGGCTTTGTGACGCGCCGTTGGCCGACCATGCCGCCTGCGGGTTCGCCTTGAAGGAGGTGGCAAACCTCATGCCCAGCGATTTTTTGTATTCCATGGGCGAAAGCACGCCGCTGTGATTCAATCGGGCGGCGATATCCTGCGGGCTCATGCCCTCCATCTTCCATTTGAAGATATCCCGCACGACGTCCGCAGCGTATTCGTCTGCCACCAGACGGTTTTTGTCTGTTTCGTCTTTCAGATAGCCGTACACGGCAAATGCGCCGATATACTGGCCGCTCTTGCGCTTGACCTCAAGCTGGGTGCGGACTTTCACGGAAATATCCCGGCAGTAGGCTTCGTTTATGAGGTTTTTGAACGGAATGATAAGCTCGTCCGAAGCGTTTTTTCCGCCGAGACTGTCGTAGTTGTCGTTGACGGCGATAAAGCGCACGCCTAAAAAGGGGAATATCTTCTCGATGTACTCGCCTGCGTCCAGATAATTTCGGCCAAAGCGTGAGAGGTCTTTTACGATGATGCAGTTGGTGCGTCCCGCCTTTACGTCCTCCAGCATTTTCTTAAAGCTCGGCCGCTCGAAATTGGAGCCCGTGAAGCCGTCGTCGATCCTGACGGCGTATTCCCGAAGCTCCGGGCGGGTTCGGATAAAGTCACGCAGCAGCTCCCGCTGCCCGGTGATGCTGTTGGATTCCTCTTTATCCCCATCGTCCCTCGACAGCCGGAGGTAAAGCGTGGCGTTCCAGATTTTTGTTTCGGTGTTGTGTTGCATATTGCCAGCTCCTTTCCTCCAAAATTGTACCCTGCGTTGCGCAGGACTGTCGAGGATGTCGCAGGATCAGCCCTTTGTGCGGATATATGCTTCCAGTCTGTCCTCCAATGAAATATCCGTGTCGGCAAAGCTGACCCTGACCACATATTTCCCGTGCCGGTAGCAGTAGGGGTTGCCGATCTGACGGATGAAATCCAGAATACGCTCCCGCTTGGGCAGCGCTGTGTTGACCTTTACATCGCGGATATCCACCAGCGCCGCAGGGTCAACGGCGCGAATATCCATATCGGATGCCGTATATGCGTCCATGCCATACCTCCTTGTTTGGGTTATTTCATGGTTATGACTGGATAAAGGAATGTATGAATCCGGTGTAACCGGCAGCGTGGACTTCATTACGGAGCCTCCATTTCTTCGGGGATATAGAGACCCAGGCTGATTTGGAGGGCTTCGTTAACGCCGTCCATCTGTTCACGGCTGACGCGCCCGATATAGCGCACCACGCGGCGTTTGTCGATGGTTTTGATCTGCTCCAGAAGAACGACAGAAGCACCGTCCATGCCCCTCACGGAGGAAAGCAGATAGTGTGTGGGCTGATGCGGTTTCTTACCTCGGCGGGCTGTCAGAGGAGCTACAATGAGGGTCGGGCAATAGAAGTTGCCGGTGTTGTTTTGCAGCAGAAGAACAGGGCGCGTGCCGCCCTGTTCTGAGCCAAAATAGGGATTTAAGTTCGCCAGATAGATATCGCCGCGGCGATATGTCCAGTTCTCCTTCAAGGGCAAGGACTCCTTTCTGTTTTGGTATGTACAGCCCTAATTTGTCCTCGACACCCCAGAGCCGCGGGAAGTCATCAGGCGGCGGCTAGTTGTGCCGCTCCATGGGACTTGAACCCCTCCGAGGATCGCTCCGAGCTGTCCCCATTGCGTGAAGAAGCTGTGGCTGGACAGAAGTATCGTTAGCCCTGCATACGGTCATGGCCGGATCGGGAACCGCCCGATTTTTCCAGTCGGCTTTATCGCTCGTTCACGGAAACTGCGCTGATTGAATGTTGTCCGCACTTGTGAATGTCGTGGCGCACCGCTGTGCTGGCTTGTGCTCTCGCACATATGCAGGAATGTACCTGATGAATGACTATGAACTTTTCAAGGAACAGTCAGCTTTCGCTGTGATTCTATTTTAAGAAATCTGCACTCTGAATGGAACGTACCATTGGGAACATCACTAACACCAATGGGAACACGGCCTATAACTTCGTCTGGAAGTGCTCCAAATCTTCAATCAGATGCTGTATGTTTTCTTTCAGATGGTGCGCATCCAGAACGTCGTGGCACTTGCCCAGAATCAGGTAATCCAGAGACGTCCCAAATATCTCAGAGAGCTGAATCAGTAAATCGACAGAGCAGCCCTTTTTACCGGATTCGATGCGGCTGATGTAGCCGTGGGAGACATTCAGCAGTTCAGCCAATTCTATCTGGTCGAGTTTCTTCGCTAGGCGCAGCTCACGAATCCGCGCTCCGCTGGCCTTCGTGTTATAATACATAAAAAAACCTCCGTGAATTTGAAATGTGGGAATTTCAAATCCACGGAGGCGGAGAGCGGCAATGAAGCCCTAAAGGCGCAGAAAAGCCCGCAGCATGATTGCTGCGGGCAGAATGGGGCGATATGAGATTGTGGTGGGGCGGCGCATCCGGAAGAGGCCGCAGGGCATACGGGGCGCTTACAATCGCGCTCCGTAAAAAAGAAACCAAGAGTCCTGGCAGGAGCCACGCCCCTGCCGGCATACAGCCGCCCATAAAGATCCCCCCGCCCGGTTCCATTCCGGCTTGTTCAGCCGGTAATGGGATCATACCAGACGGGTAATCTCAGCCAGAGCCATATTTCAGCCTTATTTTTGCAGCAGTTTTGCCGCAAAAAAGCCGCACGAGCACCCTCACCAGCGCCGCACGGGAGACGCACGGGCGCTTTATGTTCTCTCCCATAATTGCTGCGCAGATTCGATCTGTTCTTCGCTTATGTACTGGAGCATGTTCTTCTGATGCTCTACACCTTCCGCACACCATTCGTAGGTAAGCAGTCCGATTTTCAAATCCCAGTCTGCTTCTACAACGGAAGCTCTGGCCGCACCGTAAAACTCCGCTGCACCTTGTAGCAGGCCGTCGATAATGTCTTCTGAATCTTCCAAGCTGCGCAGCCGTTCTTCCAGAAGCCCAAGTGCTGTCTGGAAATCTTGGGACGCTGCGCGATTGTTGTTCTCTAAACTGTTCATGGCTGCGCTCCTTTCTGCAAATCAAAAAACTGCCTGATCATCCAATCAAGCAGCCTTTTCCGCAGCATCCACCATTGGTGGTGCTGCGTCATTATTTGTTCGTAGGTGTACACCTCCATGCGAGGGTTCTGTTCCGCTCTGCGATAACGCTGTCAATTTCATGCACTGGCCTGATCTTGCACAGCAAACCGCCGGTAGCGCAGAGGTGCGCCGTCCGAGCAAATAACAAGGTTAACATGGCTGTGCGGATTTCGTGATCTCTTGGCTGTATCGGTGACAGAATGGCGTGTGCCTATCGGAGCAGCCCCTTTACGATGGCATGAATATTCTGTAGCTGTTCAGGACTCAGTTTCTGCATATCCTGAAAAACGGCTCTGAGCTGTTCGGGATATTCATTCCCATCGTCAAAGAAATCCCTTGCGGCTATATCAAGATAATCGCAGATGTAGAAGAAGCCACTTAACGACGGCATAGACTTCCCGGTCTCAATATTGTTGATATAACCCGGATTCTGACCCATTGAAAGGCTCATGTCACGAGCCGAAACGCCCTTTTGCGTTCTCAATTTGGCCAGTCTCAGGGAGAACTCCTTGTCTGTCATCACTTCACCTCCACATATTATATTTTAGCCCATACAGACGCTATTCTCGTTTGAATATAGCCCTTGTTTGCGCGAATGTATGGTTTTATAGATGCTATCATATGCGGAGATATTGGATTTATAATGTAATAGAAAAAGGACTCTCGATTGGGGCATATAGTCCGCAATGCGAGTCCTTCTGAAATATTCAACTGTATCAGTTGGTGTGAATAATGAAGCCGGAGAAACCTGAGTAAGTGGTTGGCCTAATGCTACTCATATTTGAATTGTCGTGTTGCTTTTCCGGCGCATACGGGACATCCACATTTCTGCTTTCCGGTTCGGGAGTAGATGGCCGTTTTCCAAACATGCCCTTCAGCGCATTTCCACCATACCCGCTTGTGACTTCCCGGCGTTACCATTTCTGGAGTCAGACCGCTGTTCAGCGTGCTATCCCATTGCGCGGCGATTTTCGGATGAAGCGTAGCAAGATCATTGAAACCGGCCAGGACGCGCCGTCCTGTGCAGTATGGGCACCCGGAGTTTTCTACAGCTCTTGCAGCAACGATGGCCTGCCATTCATGGCCAAGTGTACATCGCCACCAGACCTTCCTGTTGCTGAAGGAAGTGACCTGATCCGGTCTCAGACTTCCGTTGCGCTCCGCATCCCACTGTGCGGCGATGTCTGGAAAGAGCGTCGCCAGATCATTCTCGCCGGGCATCACGGCCTTCCCAGTGCAAACCGGGCATCCCGCGCCTCTGCTTCGGCTCAGAATGCTTGCCCTCCACGAATGGCCTCTATCGCATTTCCACCAGACGCATCTTTCGCTTCCTGACAGCACATCAGTGGGTTTTAATTGACCGTTCTTTTCCATATCCCACTGCGCGGCCAGTACAGGATTTACCGCAGCAAGGTCATTGTCACCGACCCACAGAATACGTCTTGTGCAGTAGGGGCACCTTGAACCGCCCGACCGGCTCCGCACCTCGGCTTGCCATGCGTGACCTGCACTACAATTCCACCAGACCTTTTGATGGCTTCCTTTATGTACGGTATCAGGGGTCAGGGGAGCATTTTTCTCCTGATCCCACTCCTGTAGAAGATACATTCTGTCCTGACGCTCACAGAATGATTGCAAAGAGTTTTCTTTTTTCATTCAGGCACTCCATATTGCTGAAACAGAATCACAACTGCGTTTACAAATCGCAGCTACAAGTCCGGCTGCAACTGCACGCGCAGTTCAGCACCGGCACTTTTGCTGACGCTGATTTTTATGGGGTTGTCCTTCGCCCAAACAGGATCAGCAGCCGCTTTCTCTGACCACTTTTCGTAAAAGCCGATAACTTCGCCACGGATGGCTTCTTCTGCCTTTTTTCGGGCTTCGGCCGCTTCTTCAACTGAAGCATATGTTCCAAGAAAATATTGCCGATGCTGGAATACGATTTTCGCAAGGTAACGACCTTTGACCAGATACACGCCCTTTACGCCGGTCGTATTGTTTGAGGGAAGCTTACTGCTTTTGAGTGCGTCGATACTGGTGCCATCCACATGAGTGAGAAAACCGGCTAACGCCTTATCGTGTTCCCGTTTCTTACAGCCGCAGCTCTGCTGTCCGCAATACATCAGGTTGTTGTAGGAAACATCGGTTTCATTGCCGCAGTCACAGTGGCAATGCCAGATTACGAAGCCCTTTGCATCGCGCTTTTTTGTGGAGTATTGCGCAGTCAACCGTCCAAAGCGTTGCCCGGTAATGTCAGAAGAAGCATAGTTTTTCACATTTTTGCAGCCGCAATTTGTTTTACGCCCGGATACCAGCTCGCTGGCCGTTGCTTCACAGGTGTAACCGCAGCTGCACAGACATGTCCAGTACGCTCCCATCCTGGTGCGCTTTCGGCTTTTGCCCACAACCCTCAATTCGCCAAAGGTCTTGCCAAGCAGGTCATATGCCATTGCCTGCTGCGCCCGTTCTCGCCGCAGGCAGCCGCAGCTGAGGGAACCTCCGCTTTTGAGAGAGTGCTCCAGCACATATCGTTCCGTGCCGCAGTCACAGCGGCAGAGATGTTTCTTTTCGCCTTGTGCCGTAGTGACAACCTTGTCCAGTAATGTCCAGCGCCCGAAGCGCTGACCTTTTTTCAGCCCATTTTCTTCTGATTTCATGTATTCATATTATCCTCGCCGGAGAATACGCCCTGCTTGAAAAGCTCATAGTAGCAGTTTTCACAGAGCTGCCCCTGTCCTTGAACGTAATATTTTCGCTTGGAGATCGGCGTGTTTTTCGGAACGTTGGTCAAACGCCAGCACAGGACGCAGCGCTCCATCTGCTTTCTTCGGGAGCCGCTTGCTTTCGTGCGCCAGTCGCTCTGTTTGCGCATGTTGATATTGTCTGCCATACTCGCCCTCACTTTTCCATCTGCGTTGGGGCTGGAGAAGGAGAGATTATCTTGATCCGGTTGCAGAACACGGTCACGCGCGTCCTGCCGCCCTTGGTGCAGGTATAGAGAACGAGATCATAGCCGCTGTTCTGTACGGCGTCCACCTCGCTGGGGTTCAGCGTCTCGATCCTTTCAATGGAGTAGGTATTGATTACGCCCTCCATATCCGTAAAGATCACGGCATTGCCCGTCTGCAAGTCCTTCAGCCGTCCAAAGTGGTTCTGGTAGTTATGGGCGGCAATGACCAGATCATCCGTCCGGGAGGAACCGAACTGGCGGCATGGAGCGATCTTCAAGCGGTTATAGTCCCATTCCGACATGACCGGCAGCTTCAATTCCAGCGCGGGTATTTCCACATACCCCACATACTCATAGCCGTCCAGCTCGACTACCGGCATTTCCGGGTCAAGGGGTGTGGCGGAGGACGTGGGCGTGGTTCCGGGTATTTCCGCCCCGGCCGGCGTTGGCTCGCGGGTCGCCTGTGCGTCGATCACCGCCTCGACGTTTGCCAGCAGGCTCTCGGCTTCCTGCCCGGCTTGTACGTCCTCCTGACGGTTATGGAAGAAAAGGAGCAGTGCCGAAAGGATCAGCACTGCTCCCACTGCTAACATGGCAATGCCCGTTTTCTTAGGCATTTTTCCGTTTCTTCTTACCCAGCACGACCGTCCCGCCGAGAATCAGGACAAGTCCCGCGCCGCCAAGCACCCAGATGGGCCAGTTGAGCTGACCGGTCTGAATCAGTGTGCGGCTGTTGGTAATGGTCACAACGCCGTTATTGACGCTGTAATATGGTGTGTAGCCCCTGGGGATATTCGTTTCAATGACCTGCCAGTTGCCGTATGCATTCAGGTCTTTCCATGAATAGCTCCAGTTGTTCCATGCGCCAAGGCGGACGGAATCATACGCCACATCGCCGTTGTAGAGCGTAACAGTTACGGAATCGGGACGTTCCTTGAGATTATCGTTGCTCCAGACCTTCCGCACCGTGATATCCAGAGGCTCGCTGGGTGTGGGAGGTGTGGGCGGCGTAGGTGTATCCTTGGTGTTGGTGATGATCGTGGTATTGCCCTCTGTCTTGTAGCTCACCGTGTATCCGCTGGGTACGCGGGCTTCCTCGACCGTCCAGACATGGCCCTCTACCAGCTTGTCAAAGGTGTATGTCCAGCCGTTTTTGGCATTCAGAACCTCGGATTTTTCCACCTTGCCGTCCCGGAGCAGGTTGACGGTCACGCTGTCATTGGGGTGATTGCTGTTGCCGTCCGACCAAATCTTACGGACGGTGAGCTGGCTTTCCTGATAGGCTTCCACATGGAAAATCCAGTCCACCTCACCCACGCGGTTGGCGTATTCGTTGCCAAGGTCAGCGGGAACGGCCAGCTCCACTTTCAGAGTGGCCGTTTCGCCGGTGCGGAAGGTGCCGAGTAGCTTATTGGTTCTCAGTCCGTCCAGCTCATCCGGGGAAGCTTCATAGATCAGCTCTGTGCCGTTCCAGACCTTCATGGAGAGCTTTGAGAGGAAATCGCTCATGGTAGCGACGGTCTCGTCGCGCTGCCCGTCGATATTGGCCTGATCCTTGCCGTCCTTGTTTTCAAAGGCTTCGCTGTAGGTCAGGGGGTTCTCCGTTTCGTCATGGGCTTCTGCCCGCATATAGAGGTTGACGAAATCGCAGTCGGTTGCGGCGTTCTTGAATGTGATGGTTTCCGTCAGCGTATCACCGGGCATGACGTTCTTGAAGTTCTGGAACAGATCGGTTTCCGTGTACTCGCTGCCGGGTTGAAACTCAAAGCCGGAGGAGAAGCCCGTAAAGGTGATGGAGGAATCTGCCGCGAAAGCCGTGGTCGCAAAGCTCATCACGAGCAGCAACATCAGAATGAACGAAATTGATTTTTTTGCTATGTGCTTCATTTTCTCTCCACCCCCTTAGACATTCGGTACATTCAGACTGCCGTCTGCGCCAATCGAGAATCCTGCGCCCCAAGCAGCCTTAACGGCATCTTCCGGAACGCTCTGGATGGCCTCGGCCATCACGTCAACAGCCTGCTTGCCGCCATCCGTATCCATGTAGGAGCCGATCAGCGTCATGCTGTCTGTCAGGTTGGTTTCCGGCTTCTGATTCGGTGCGACGGGTTTTGTGTAGTAGTAATAATCGCCATACTTCACCCAGCCTGTGCCCAGCGTAAAGGTGGGGAGGGATGCGGTGCCGCCAATGTGCTGCCCCTGGTCGTTTGTGCGGTAAGTCACCAGCTTGACGCGGATAAAAGCATCGATTGTGCCGGTATTCTTCACGTTGACATTGGATTTCACGCCCGTGCTGCCGTTAAACGTTTCCATCACTTCGCAAGTCACCTTGGTGGGAAGGAATTTGTTCTGAATTGGCGCGTCTTTTGTGCTCAGCCATGCAAGCGTGCCGCCGATGGCCAGCGCCAGAAGGAGTACGGTCGCAATTACCATGGTCGTCAGGCGGCCAGTACGGAGCGCTTTCCCGTGTGCCGGAGCTGCTGCCTTGCGGTGCTTGCCTTCATATCTGCCTCTATACATCTTCATTCCCTCCTTCCTCAGTGATTCGTGCCGAAGATGTTCCGAACAACCTCACTGAAACCATTCAGCCACTGATTGTTGTTCTTCGTGTTGACGCAGGTAATGCTGCCGGTGGGATTCTGTGCTGTCAGCGCAGCGCTGCCGCCGTTATTGGCAGAATAGCGCCAGCTCCAGCCGGCGTTCTCACTGATGGTGTAAGTACCGATGGGCAATTCAACAAGCGTTTCCGTGCTGTTGCCCCATACAGTCACTTCGGTATACTTCTCACCATCCTTGAGAACATCAAACACATAGGACTCGTTATCTGCGCCGCCCTGTTTAGTAATGCTCAGCGTGCAGGTCTGGATGTGGATCAGGAACGCAGGAGTACCGGGCGTTGCCGGGTTCTCCCAACCGCAGGCGGTGGTGCAATCCTGATGTACGAACGTGGTGTGCTCGTTCACATTTTCCGTCCCGATCTTGACCGTAGCCGAAACGGGAACATCCTGCTTGGTGTACTTGCCGCCTTCAAGCTTGCTTTCATCCGGCGTGTAGGTGATATCCAACGTCGGCTTTGTGCCGATCATTTGAACACCATCGTCCGTTGAATACTTGCCTCCGTTTTTCCACTTTTCAGAATTGGCAACATAATTGCTGCTGTAATCGTTGTTTGCGGGCACGGTCTCGCCGTAGTAGGCGGTGGAATCCTTGAATGTCAGCTCCGGTTTGAAGACGTAGATGTTAGCGGCAGGGGTGTTTTCACCGAATTTTTCCGTTGCCGGTGTGCCCGCGCTGCCCGTTGAACCGGTAGTTTTGGGCGTTACGGTGACTTTGATGGTGTAGGTCGTATCGTCGGTCAGAGCTTTCAGGCCGTCAGCCGGAATCGCGTTACCATCTTTGTCCTTGACCGTAACGGTGATATCGACGTATTCGGTCTGCCAGGGTTCAAGGCCCCAGGGCTTTGTCGTATCGCTGGCTTTGCTGAGATCAAGCGCCACACCGCCGACCTTGACGGTCGCGCCGTTTTTGAGCTGCTCAGCGGTGACTTCGCCCTTGAGGTAGACATTCTTGTCCTTAGCCGTGACGGTCACATCCTGAATGGGGACGTTGACGGTGGGTCTGTCAAAGGTCAAAAGTGGATTCTCAGCAGTATTGTTCTCATAAATACCGGCACTGGTGTTGGTGTACACTTCGTTGCCTCCCAGGAAGCCCGCCTTGGGCTGTACCTTGAAGCTGATGACCAGCTTGTGGCCGCGATAGGTCGTATTGCCATTCTCTGTCACCGTGCCGACGTAGTTCTCGGAGAAGTTAAAGCCGGTGACGTTCACCTGATCGCCGCTGATGGATGCCGTCGCGCCCATTGTGCTGTTGTTATTGCTCCAGGTGTAGTCGTCGTTAGCGTTCTTTCCGGTGCAGGCATAGGTCTCCACTGTGATATTCGCCGCCGTCGTTCCAGCCGGGAGCGTGAACTGCGGGGAGATGATGTCCTTCACAACAGCATCGGAGGTCAGAGTGGAAGTCGTACCGCCGGTTTCGATCTGGTCGGAAATCTGCTGGAAGATGCTGTTCAGCGTTCCAGCATCCGCAGCGGAAAGATAATAACTGGGAGACTGCGGCGTTCCGTTGTTGGAGGAAACCTGCTGCATGAACCAGTTGGCCTTCTCCGTTTCGTTTCCGTTCTGATTGCCTGCGCTGGTCGCGTCCGCGCCAGGGAATATGCCAATGCTGTATACTGTTGCTCCATAGGTGTTTTTTGCAGTCTCAGCCTGAGTAATCGCACTGTTCGCCGTATTGGAATCATAACCGCTCCAACCAGGAACACCATCTGAAAATACAATTACGACACGATTCCGCTTTTCTCCCTCTGCTATGGGATTTGTACCGAAAATCCCGTTGCCCATCTCCAGGCCAAGATTTGTAAGCGTGCCGCCATCCGCAGAAAGAGTTCCGATGGAAGCACTAACATTGCCAACTCCCGTGGAGGTGTTCATATCCTGAAAGGCGTTCCCATATTGCCCTTGTGCGGCACTTCCGTATTTATATTGATTGCTGCCTACAAAAACCTCTGTATTGCCGTAATTATAATTGGTGCCGTTATAGTATTGTCCACTCGCAAAGCCAACCACGGCAATACGGTGATTGACATTATCGGCAGGGGTACTGATGTCGCCATCTGCACCTGCCGCCTTTGCCGCGACGGCATTGGCGAATGTAGTTGCTGCATTCTTTAGAGCATTCAGCCTCGTGCCGCCAGCACTACTGCTATAATCCCTGCGATAAAACTGCGTGTCAGGACTGCTCCCATCCCCAAACGACTCTTCTATAACCGTTGTGACTCCATTCAGAGTATAGGAATAGGTGTACTTCTTTACGGACTGATAGAGAGGAGCATATTGCCCAAAGTTTGGAATGCTACTGTCTCCGGTCGTATAGAGGATTTGCTGACCATCCATCGTATACCAGTATTCATCAGCGGAAAAGAGATGTCCTTCTCTCCTCACTGCGACGGACTTATACTCTCCTGAAACCAGACAGTACAGGCTGTTTTGATTATCATAGTAATTCCTGTTGCTCCAGCCGGAAATAGCGGTATATACCATCTTCTGTTCTACGGAAACGGCAATATACTCGTTATTATTCCGCTTGTGCCACAGGTTCTCGCTGCCACCATTGTGCCTGAGCGGATAATACTCGTCATTATGATAGTTGCGACTGTTATATCCTCCGGTTCGGTATGCCGTGTATGTATAGCCACCTATCGGGTCGTTCATCGAGCCAGACTGGTCGATAACAAGAACAATATCAGTGGGGATATCCGTTTTCTGCTCCGTAATGACCGTAGAGCCGGTGGCGAAGGCTTCCAGCATGATGGTGTAGGAACCGTCAGCGTTGGCTGCCGCCGTCTTGCTGATCTTCATGCCACTGTCGGGCTCATTGTCCGCATAGGCTCTCGTGCCGGGCACGATCAGCGCGCAGAAAAGAGACAGGCACAAAAGCAGCGATAGAATCTTCGTCTTTTTCATTCTCTGCCTCCTTAATTGCCGCCGGTGACGGGTTCGCCAAAGGGCGCAACATTGGTATAGTTCACCGTAGGACGGTAAATCTCACTCTCCACGGGAGGTTCGGATTCCTCAATAACGATGGCGGGCAAGGGCGCGGGCATCAGCGAGTCCATGTACGCCTCCACCTGTGCGACCTGCTCCTCCGACAAAGACTTCAGTACATCCTCCGGGGTTGCCTTGATAATAGCCTCGATCTCCTCCAGCGTCTGGCAGGCCATAAGCCGGTCAAACAGGTGGCAGGGACATTTGCAATCCTCGCCGGTGCAGCCCTCTGTGCAGGTATCGATATGCTTGGAAGCATTAGATACGGGCTTCACATACAGCGGGCAGCCCTCCTTATGCGTCTCGCCCTCGGCTGCGCCGCAGGTGCATTCCTTGGGAGCCTCAGTCTCGGCAGGCTTCTCCGTTTCCGCAGGCTTTTCCGTCTCGGAAGGCTTCTCGGTTTCGGAGGGCACGGGGGTCTCCGTCGGCTTGGGCCCCTCCGTGGGTGTTGGCGTTTCCGTTACCTCCGGCGTGGGAGTCTGGGTTTCTTCCGTGACCGTAAGCTCGCCGTTTGTAGCGGCCTGATCGGTAGAAAGCGCCAGCGTGCCGGGAAGCACTACTCCGATAACCAACACAAGGCTGACAATCAGTGCGAATCCTTTTTTGTTCTTCATAGCGCTGCCTCCTTACGAATTGGGCCAACCCTTGGCGTCCATAACGGTATCGCCGTTGTTGGCGGTCTGCACGGCCTGGGCGGAAACATCCACCGTTGCCGTGGCGTTCTGGTACTCGTTGCCCATGTCGGGCTTAAATGTTACAGCGGTGAAGATGGGCGCGGTGACTTCTCCGGGCTTCAGGGGCTTGGAATAATAATAGTAGCCGTCCTTTTCCGTCCAGTCGGCGGTGTTGAGCGTCAGCTCCACCAGACCGGTATCCGGCGTACCCTCGCCCTGAAGCTGGATGTTCTTTTCGACCTTTACCCGTATCCATGCGTCAGATGCACCGGTGTTTTTCACCTCCGCGATCTTGGTGACGGCGGCATTGGGCATCACGCCGGTCAGGTTTTCAAAGGGCTTGGTTTTCTCCATGTCCGCCCATTCCTGCACGGCGATTTCCACGCCGCCGGTGGTGATGACGTTATGCGCCTTCCCCTCGGAGGTGAAGTACGCAAGGGTTCCTGCGGCAAGCGTGGCGATACAGATCGCCAGCACCGACAGAATCAAGAGTTTTCGCTTCATAGTCCTTAACTCCTCTCAAGCTGGTTTTTGCCATATCACCCATAAGGGATATGAAAGCAGGTTTCTATGATCGTGTCAGACCATATGAGAACATCCGGTCTTGCCGGGTGCTCTCATATGGCCTGCACCCCGAAGGGTACAGACCACATAGGTGGAGGGGAATAGCACAGCCAATTGCAAAGCTGTGCTAAATTAGATTACTGCCAGTTGGAAGCGGGAGTACCCCAGGGATTGTAGTTGGCACCGAAAGCGGCCTCCATAGCGGCGGCAGCATTGTCAAAGCCCTCGGCCTGGCAGGCAATGGCGAACACGGGGCAGGAAACGCTGTTCCAATCCCAACCATCGTCCAGAGTAACTTCCTTGCCAAAGGCGTAGCACTTGCCGTCCTTGATGTCGAAGGTCTTATCAAGGTAAACGCCCTGCACGAACTGCTCGGTAGTGGCATTGGCGTCAACAGGCTGATAGTAATCCGCGAAGTAGACATTGTACTTGATGTCGTCGATGGTAGTCTCGAAGTAATTCCACTTGTTACCATGCTTCCAGTTCCATTCAACGTCATAAGTAGAGATAACATTGCCGTCAACGACCTTGTTGCCAAAATTGAAGTGCAGAACGTTCATGCCGGCATTGAAGGTTTCATAGCCATCGTCAAGCGCGGAGGGGATGGCAAAGTAGGCACGGATATAAGCCTTCTCAGAACCGGTGTTCTTGATGGTGACCATCTTGTCCACATAGTTCTTGGCAATAGGCATACCATACTCGTCCTTATCGCCCTGGGCAGAGCCGACGATTGGGTACAGCTTCTTGTTCTGCTCAAAAGGCACAAGGCCGTTCTCGCCGCGCTGCTGCTCGATCAGCTCGATTTTTACATTTCCGACTGCAAACGTGTTGGTGGCTTGATCGGTGTCGGTGAAGTAAGCCAGAGATGCGCCTACGATGGCGATTGCGACCAGTGCGACGCACAGGAAAATCGCGGTCAGTTTCTTCTTCATGTACTCAGTCTCCTTAAATAAGTATTTGGTATCTTGTCTGCGCCCGCGCGCAGAGGGTTACTTGTTTGCGATGTTGTTCCAAGCCTCAGAAGCACTAAAGGTCTCAGTAGCGTTCTTATGGAGCTGAGAGGCGTAGGCCGTGATCGTCAGGGTGGGCTTTACAGCGCCTTCTGCATCCAGAGCGTTCATCTGCTCCTTGGTAACAGAACCCTTAACAGTGACCTGATCGTCCTTCAGGACGCTGTAAGCTGTGCCGATCTGATTGGTGGTGCCATCAACAACACGGTAGTAGACCGTATCGGTAACACCATCGAGCTTCGTCCAGCCGTCAGCGATAACATACTCAAGGTAGGTATCGAAGTTTGCGGACTCATCCAGCTTCACAAACAGGTAGCACTCTTCGGAGCCAGCCAGGACAGTCGCCTTGGGGTTCTTGCTGATGGTGTAGCCTGGAATCATTTTGTACTCCCTGCCGGTGGTTTCTTTCAGCTCGACCTTGATGTCGCTGGTGGTAAAGGTATTCGTTACCACATCAGACTTCGCGGTCAGCCATGCCAACGTACCTGCTACAACGCCAACGACCAGTAGAGTCAGCGCCAGAACCAGTGCCAAACCTTTCTTCTTCATGTCGTTTTCCTCCTTTCCTGATGTTTTTGCGATGAGGATTTATTTCAACAGATGTCGAAATCGGTGTTTCTCGCATCTGTTGGAATCATAAGAGATTAGTTGAAAGCAGCCCAGGCAGCTTCTGCGTTAGCAAAGCCGTCAGCCTGAATGGCGTAAGCATTGACGGTGATGGTCATGCCCTCGATGGTTGCAAGCTGCTCATTCGTGATAGTGCCGGGAACGGTGATGGAATCAAACAGAGCGTCCAGAGCGACATCAGCAGTGGGAGCGCCAACAGTCTCTTTGTACCAGAACTCATAGGTGCGGGTGTCTGCGGTCGCATCCTTGGTGTTGCCCTTGTAGACCCAGTTCGCAGCATCATAGCCGTTGAAGATGCTGGTCAGATCTGCGCCGGTGGGAGCAAAGATAGCATCCAGAGCACTGGCCTTGGAGAAGGTGACAGTCATCTTGATGTAGCTGGCTTCACTGCCGTTCAGAACGGTGACCATGGGGTCTTTGTTGTAGGTGTGACCCGGCAGCAGCTTGTAGCTGTTGGCCTTGACACGATCAGCGCCTTCAACCAGAGAGCCGTCAGTATTCGCCTTGGCCTCGTCCAGCCTGATTGCTACGGAGCCGACGCTGAATGTGTTGACGACTTCATCGTTGGAAGTCAGGAACGCCATTGTTCCCAGCACCGAGGCGGTAACAAGCAACACCGCACAGAGGGTCAGGAGCAGAGCCTTGTTTCTTGTTTTCATCACGAAAACCTCCTAAAAAATTGTTATATAGGGAGCCTTGCGGCATTGCCCTTGAATCAATGAAGCGCTTACTGCGCGTCCCGTTCCGCTTCCCGCTTTATCAGCTCCTGCCGGAGCGCATCGGCGGCAGCTTTGTCGAAGCGGCCTGCCTCGACGGTCTGACGAATGGCCTCCACCTCGTCGTCTGTGAGCAGATTATCGGTCTTCCGCCGAATCTCGTCGGTCAGGCTTTCACCGGCGGGTTCTTCCGGCGCGGCATCGACCGCAGCGGCCTTGTGCGCCGCAGCATGAGCGCCTTTCTTGCGCCGGGAGGATTTTTTCTTTTTGCTCTCGTCCTTGTCTTTGTCGTCCGCGAAAATATCGGGGATGAATACAAGCAGCAGCAGAACAGCGCCTGCGGAGATAGCAATGTACATTCCGGGCGGATGCTGGATGTAATCTGCAACATAGCCGAGATACGGGATGGAGAAGATCGGTGTGCCGATCACATTTTTATAATGTACGAGGGAGCCGTCCTCTGCTTCGTTGGCGTCGCCCTTGGTGCGGAAGCGGATCACGGTGGGGTCTTCCTCGTCCGGGACGATACCCACGACGCGGTGCGTGGCCACAGTATTCTCGTCCAGCATGAACGTGATGGGCTGTCCATCTGTTATGGTGTAGGGGTCAACCTTTTTCACATAAATCAGCGAACCGGTGTGATAGGTCGGCTCCATGGAGCCGGATAGCACGGTGAATACCTGCAATCCCACGACCCTCGCGCCAACCAGCAGGAGCGCCAGGAGCACCACTAGCGCGACCAGGATGCTGCTGAGCACGTTCCAGATTTTCTTGAGAGATTTGTTCATAAAGCTTCTTAAGTATCCTCTTTCTCTAAAACTTCAGCCCTGACGTTTGGCACAACAAAGCTATAAATCTGTTCAAATGCCCATTGGGTCGTTTCCTCGCTGTTTTCCAGCTCGCCGTTCATAACTCTGGAGGCAAAGAACAGCATTGTGGAGAAGATCTGATGAATGAGCATGTCCATGTGTGTGCCGGGCTTGAAAGACTTGCTTGCTTTTTCAATCAGCGGCTGGAAACACGCAAGATGTGTTTCGTATGCATGAGCGCGGCAGCTTGCGGAATAATAGTACCGAATGTAGAAGATACAATCGGCTGGCTTACTCAAGATAAGGTCCCAGCTCTTTTTCCAGAGGATATACGCCCGCTCTTTCCATGAGAGCCCCGGCATATGCATGATAGGAAGCGTCTTTTGCAGAAGGTTGGCAAAGTTCACATCCTCCATGTGAAGTGCCGCGCTGAGCAGGTCATCTTTGCCGGAAAAACACTTATAAATATATGCCTCGTTCAGCTTCGCTTCGGATGCAATGGCTTTGGTGGTGGTTTTCTCCATGCCATCCCGCGCTACGACGCGAACTGCGCTGTCGATGAAGACCTGCCGCATCTCTTGTACTTCCAACTGCACACCTCTTTCTGGAAAATAAGCGGGTACTTATCCTGTCCGGGAAAAGAAAGCAGAACATCAGCACGCGCCGACTGATCTGCTGGTTTTGGCGAAAAAACATCGTGGAGTTCATCACTCGACGGACAGACGGGAATTCAATCCACGATCCGAAACTTCACATCAAACCTCCTTCATATCAAAAAAGCCTTGGGATTCGGTGCTTCGTGGAGTTCATCACTCCATGACCCTTACGCCCTATAATATTCATACCAGATTATAGCACTAAGCTCGGTAAAAATCAATAGGAAGAGGTGAATTTGCGGCAGTTTTTGAAAAAAGAAATCGGGGCACGGGTGTGAACTTGAAATTTTGTGCCCGATTCCTGCTGCTGACACGTTTGGCTGACGGTTTATCGCAGTCAAATGCGCAGTCCGAAACAGCTTGGTGCTGTTGGTAGAATGTGAGTTGCCACAACGTTTTTCAAAAAATTAGGAGGTTCTCAAGATGGCAAAAGGCGAAAATATTTTCAAACGCAAGGACGGCAGATGGGAAGCACGCTATATCAAAGGCTATGAGCTTTCCGGCAAAATCAAGTACGGCTTCTGTTATGGCAAGACTTATCGGGAGGCCAAGGAAAAAGTGACCAAGTGCAAGGCGGCGCTGGTCAATGGGAAACCAATTCCCAGCACAAACTCCCGGCATCGCTTTTCGTTCTACTGTGACGAATGGCTGCGTATGCGAAAGCCCAAAGTGAAGGAGTCTACCTATATTAAATATGATACCGCTTTGCGGAAGCACATCAAGCCGAAGCTCGGCGGCTGCTTCCCCATGGGCATGACGACCGGCCTGATCGACGACTTCACAGAGGAGCTGCTTTTCGAGGATGAGCTGGCTCCGAAGACCGTGCATGATGTGCTTGTCGTTCTGCACGGTATCCTGAAATACACCGCGACATTTTTCACCGGAGGATTTCCGGCTATCGAGATCAATTACCCAAAGCCGGGGAAAAAGGAAATGCGAGTGCTGTCCCGCGAAGAGCAGACGCGTTTCGTTTCTTATCTTCTGGATGATATGGACACCTGCAAGTTTGGCGTGCTGCTGACGCTGTTCACAGGCGTTCGGATCGGAGAGCTTTGTGCGCTGCAATGGGGCAATATATCCTTAAAAGAACAGACGATCCGTATCGACGCCACGCTTCAACGGCTGCGCGATACCAGCGCCGCCGGCAGCACACGGACAAGGATCGTGATCGGTACACCCAAAAGCGATACTTCCATCAGGACGATTCCCATAACAGACTACACGGCTGAGCTTTGCGGGAAGATGAATCCCCACAGTTCAGCCGCTTACGTTTTAACCGGCACGGAAAATTATATGGAGCCGCGTGCTTTGCAGTACAGAATGGAGAAATATACCCGCGAATGTGGCCTGGAGGGCGTTCATTTTCACACGCTTCGTCACACGTTTGCGACGCGTGCTGTCGAGGTTGGATTTGAGATCAAGTCGCTTTCGGAGGTGCTGGGACACGCGACCACGACCATCACGCTGGATCGGTATGTCCACTCTTCTCTGATTTTGAAGCGGGACAATATGAAAAAATTGAACGCCGTAGGGTTCTGAAATGCGCAGTCAAGCTTTTGTGTCATGTGCACGAAAAAAGCACAGCTATTCCAGCGTTTTGCTGCCTTGGATGGAGTGATTTGATGGAGTGATGAACTCCACGAAATAAGAAGCTGCGTCTGAGACGTTACACTTGGCAAACCTGCTAATCTGTGTCAACCCCTAAAATACAAAAAATTAAAACCAAAGTCCTCTAGAAAAAAACGCATGACAAATAGACCTGCAATGTCCATGAAAATTGCAGGTCTGGGGATTCACGACACTGCGGTGTCGTGGAGCTGACGATACGAGCACGCCGCTTTGCGCCGTGTTCGTATTGTCAGCGTTGTTATGCTACTGCCTGAGCATTCAAGAATTGTGTAACCTTGGCATAGTAAATTCGCAGAAATTTTGCAGCTCCTGCCACTGTGTAAACGTAAAAATGCTTGCCCTCTGCACGCTTTTTGTCCATGAAACAGAACACTGGATTCTCCATGTTTCCATGCACCAGCACCATGGATGCAATCTCAAATAGCACTTTCCGCAAGTGTGGTGAGCCCCGTTTAGAGACATGGCGTTTCTTTGCATCGAATGCGCCGGACTGGAACGGTGGCGCGTCCATACCTGCATAGGCTACCAGCGCACCTTTATGGGAAAAACGACGCACATCCCCAACTTCAGCCATAAGCTGTGGCCCGGTGATTTTCCCGACGCCTTCCATTCCCATGACCAGTTCATACTCTGGGAGAAGGGATGCCAGGCGATCCATTTCGGTACGGAGTGCCTGAAGCGTGTCATATACGGAATTTAGGCTAATAGCTGCTTGCGTTATCAGCAATTTTGTACTATCATTTTTAGGAAGCGTGGCAACGGCGTTTTTGGCTGCGGCATAGATTCGTTCGGCATCGGAAGTGCTGAATCTATAGCCGGTTCTTTTGCACCATTTTTGGAAGGTGTCTGCAAAAGCATTCAGAGACAATGCTGCCACGCATTCTTTATGCCAGAAGCGGATAATGAAATCCACCCACTTTACATGACCCTTTGTGTTTCGGCTTTCATCCCGGAATAGCTTGTTCGCTCGCGGAAACGTCTGGTCGAGTAAGGAAATCAGTCCATTTCTCAGCATGATTCCCGTGGTCGTGGTTCGCTCGTAAAGCCGGCTCTGGATTTTCAGCATCTGTCGGGTTTCATCCTCAACGGAATATTCCCGCAGATCCATCCAAAAGGTAAGACCGTAGTTGGCGATTTTCAGCGCATCAGCTCTGTCGGTTTTTACCTTGCGCAAGGAATTGTCACTGAAGTCATGGATCAGAATAGCGTTAACCACGCTGACATAGAATCCGGCCTGTTGCAGTGCCAGAGCTACCGGTCTCCAATACATTCCGGTATGCTCCATGACTATGCGAATCTCACCATCCAGACCATTCAGCTTCTCCAGAAGTCTCTGAATGCCTTTGGTATCGTGACTGATATCGAACGGCAGCCAAACCACCTCGCCTCCCGGCCTCCTGGCTGCGACGGTGCTTTTGCACTTAGAGACGTCGATTCCAACCGCAGTAAAGGAATTTGAACGCATAAAAGTCCTCCCTCATTCAATTTCATAACCGGCGACCGCCACAACTCACTACCGATTCAGCTTGCTTAGTTACACGAATGTACGGGATGCCCGATAATTCAACCTGCGTCAATCGAACGCTGCAATGAGAGGGTCGGCTAACAGTTTGCACAAACGAGCGTGGTTAGCTCAAGCAATGCCCCGAAAGGCCGATTATCCTCTCATTGTAGCTTAGGTATGAGTCCCCCGCAACGCTTGATTCTTGCGCTGCTTGTGGGGTCAAACATATTGTAGCAAGCAATGCCTGCGTTTATACAAACTTGACGAACAGGGAGATTTCCGTCACCGGAAATCTCCCTACTGCTTGTTGGGGAAACCCTCCCCAAACCCCTTGATTGATCGAACGGTTCCCGTTCGGCTGCGCCCTGCAAAGCAGTGCTATTTTTCCTGTTGATGCTCTCTTGTCTGCCGCTGGTCGTCGGCATCCGTGCGCAGGAGTATCTCGGCGTTGGCCTTATAAATCTGGAGCCGCTTCGCTTCGTCACGAGCCTTGGAAAGCTCTGCATAATCGAGCTTCTTTTGCACGAGCAGATCGGAATATTCCGCTTGCAGGCTCTTGACGGTGGGCAGCTTTTTCAGCGCCAGATCGTCAAACGCCTTCTTCGCTGCCTTGTGGATGAGGATGTCGCTCTCGTGCGCATCGTAATATTTTCTGGAATAACCGGCCTTGCGATAAGCGGTGTAGACATCTCTGGTCTTGGCATAGTTGATGATGTGCGTTTTCAGCACGGCAATCTCCGCCATACGGCTCTCTGCCGCCTTTATTTTTGCTGTCAATTCCTTCGTTTTGGCGCTTGCAGCATCCGCATAATCGGCCAGCGCGTCGAAATCTGCGAAGTCATGCTTCTGAATGAACAACAGCGTTTCGGCCATGCTTTTCAGCTTTATCACTTTCAGCTTCTGGTCGTAGGCAGTGCCTTTACCGCTGCCGATTTTGGCCTCGACCTGTGAAATCAGCGTCGGCTTCAACGGCTTGGACGAATACGTCTTTTTCCTGCGCGGCGTATGCACCCGCGTGCCGAGAATAACCGCCCGCAGTTCTTCTTCTGAGTAACCTTCACCCAATGACCGGAGCCGGATATTCTGCGGCTGACCGTCCCGCATGAAGGTGACGTGTTTGCCGCGCTTTACGGTGTAACCGGCTGCTTCCACTAGCTTCAGAAATGCCTCAAAATCTTTCGGTTTCTGCGCCAGCGCCGCGTCGATGGCCGCACGCAGCAGATCGCGCTGACAGGGCTTTGCATTGCCGCCCATCCACTTGTTGTAGCTCTTGCCGTGCGGTTTTGGATTTTCAATTACAGACAGCCGGTGCTCCATACAGACAAGATCACTGAGCTTTCGGACGGCCTCAGTGCTTCCCCAGAAGTTGCGGAATTTTCGCGTGCAGTCCAGCGTGGTGGAGTTCCAAATAATATGGTTATGAATGTGCTTTTTGTCGGTGTGGGTACAGACGATAAAGGCATGGTCGCCCTTCGTGAAGCGCCTGGCAAATTCATAGCCGAGCCGGTTGGCTTCCTCCGGAGTGACCTCACCCGGCTTGAACGACTGGCGAATCTGATACGCGATCACATCGCTGGCCTGCTCCCGGCCGGTGAGCTGGCGGTACTGACGCTTGGATAGAAGAAACTCGCTGTCCGCTGTCTTTGCATCACAGGCATAGGCCGAAATATATTCGCCGTCTTCCGTCTTATCCGGATTCTTTGCGTAGTCCGTCCGTTCTGTCAGGCATTGGGCAATGGTCTTGCCCTTGTTGACGTGCATGGGAATGATTCGCGTGGTCGCCACGAGCAAGCCCCCTTTGCAAAAATAGCGCGAGAGTTTTCACCCTCCCGCGCTATGCGTTACCAATATACTTTTTCTTTCATCCAGTCCCGCAGCAGATGAAGCTGTGCAACAAGCCACGCACCGAGCATCGGCAGACCGTAGGGCGAAAGCAGAAACGCCGCTACAAGCTCGATCACACCGTTTTTTACATTGTGGTCGATGAAACTGAAAACGCTCACAAGGACGAGAAGCACAGACAGGATATTCAGCAGCACGGAGGAAATATGCAGGGTCAACGTGCAGAGCCAGATCAGGAACGCGAGGACAAGCATGACCGGAGCCAGCAAGATTTTCAGAATGAACTTCATATTTTCATCAACTCCTTCGCCTACATATTACAATTTAATAGGAGCGGAGGCAAGGATGCCGCAGAGAGGGACAGCATTGGAGCCGCGCTCCATTATTTGATGCCTGCAAGCTTTACCAGTATCCCATTCGCCATGTCCCAAAGCTGCTCCTGATTTTGGACGACCTGCTCCAAATCTGTATCATAGACGCGCCCGGATTCATTCATCCGCCGCGCAATCTGATTGATGTTGTTGCTGGCATAGCGAAGAAGTGATACCATTTCTTTCAGCTCCGGCAGCTCCAACCGGACAATCATGCCGTCAATGGCGATGCGGCGCAGATAGGCGCTGAGATTGGTCATGCCCGCCTGCGTCATTTTTTCTTCGATCATGCTCTTCTCCGCTTCGGATACCCAGAAGATGATCTGCACATTTCTGTTTCTGGCCATGGTCATCGCTCCTGTCCCGGCAGCTTTTTCTCTGCGGTCTTTGCCTGAATCGCCGTCTTATTTTTCTGAATTTTCTCAAGCACAGATGGGCGCTTTTCCGGCGCAGCTTTTTCTTTTGCCAGCTCCTCGCGCACACGAGAGACAAGCAGATTGACAAGGCCGGGATTGACCTGCGATACGAGAAAATACCGGCTACGTTCATGCCCCCATTCGTCGGCATCGGTACAGACCGGAATCGTTTGCGCCCAGGCTTTATTATCTCGGCTGATTCGTCCGTCGTGGTCAAACGCACGCACGGTATTGGCAAGCACATACGCCACACGCTCCATGCCGAACTGCGCTGCGACCTGTGCAGATGCCTTGCCTGCGTCGAGGCAGTAGTCGTGGTAGCTTTCATGGATTGCAGTTTCCAGTGCGTCCCGGCAGGCCATGTTCACGCGAAAGGATTCCCGGTAAGCGGGCAGCTCATCATGCTCAATGGCATACTCTGCGCTCTGCTTATAGACAGGGATATTTGCGGTTTCAGAAGAAATTTTTTGGATATCATTACGTTCCATAATCGTCCTCCTTGTAATCTTGATTTGTACTCGTTCTTTCCGTATAATAAGAAAAACGGTGGTGGTAAAATGGCAAACAACGATCAGCTCTGGCAGGAAGCCAAGAAGCGCTGCCGACTGGATGACGAAGATATCGCCCTCGCCAAACGGCTGGGGCTGAATCCGCGCAGCCTTATCAAGAACATTCCCAGCAAAAGCGAGCCGTGGAAGGCTCCCGTCAAAGACTGGCTCCATGAGATAGAGGCAAAGCGCAGCAAAAAGGCAGAGCAGAAGCAGCGCCGCCGCGAGAAAGAGGCAAAGGTGCAGGATAGCGCCGACAAGGAAAAGTAATTCCTCGTCGGCGCTGTTTTGTTATCTGCTTTCCTGCTCCCGCTGCTTTCCGGGCGTGTCTTGCGTCTGGCGCGTCGGTGTGTTTTTCAGCCGTGCCAGTACGGAGGGGCGTTCTGCTTTTGCAGAGATCGCAGCATCATCCGCCAACTGCTCCATGGGCGTGCGCTCGTCGATGTTCAGCTCGGCGTTGAGTTCTGCAAGCCGTGCAGATTTTACGCGCAGCTCTTCCTCTTGCGGGAAGGGCTTACCCAGCTCCGCCTTTGCAGCTTCCATCTGTGCGGTCATCGCGTCCAGCGTGTTTCTGACATTCTGCAATCTGTCCGGCATGGCGTTCAAAACGTTATCGATACGAGTGAGGTTGCCGCGTGCATCCTTGCCCAGCGTCACGCGATGGGTCATCTGCCCTTTGAGCGTCAGAACATAGTCCTTGCCGAAATCCTCCAGCGTGAGGGACATCTGGAATCCGCGGTAAGTGCCGATGGGCACCGGCTCCATACCCCGCACATCCTTGAACGCTTCGAGCAGCGCCGCACCGGCGTTGTCCTTATCCGTAAGATTATCGTTTTTGACCGTCATACCGGCAAACCCGTCCTCCGGATGTGGATGCGCCGCCAGCGTTTTCATATCTGCCTCAAGGCCGGAAATAAAGCCTCTGGACTTTTCAATGTCCTCCGGGAATTTCTTCAAAAGACTGTCCTCCAGCTTGTATTGCTGGCTCTGGTGACTGGCCTTCATCAGCTTCAGACGGGCAACGTCCACATCCAAATCCATCTTCTCTTTGATTCTCTCGTCTCCAGCGCACAGCGCCTTGATCTCTGCATAGGAAAGCGCTGTTTCGTCCACATCCTCGCAGGAGCGCACCGGGGATTTTGAGGTCATGATCTGGGAGATGAATTTCTGTTTATTCTCCACTGTCTGCCACAGATAGGCGTCGAATGTAGATTCCGTGACGTAACGGTAGATGTGGACTTCCTTGTTGCGGTTGCCCTGGCGGATGATGCGGCCGCTGCGCTGCTCTAAGTCACCCGGACGCCACGGGCAGTCAAGATCGTGGAGCGCGATGAGCCGGTCTTGCACATTCATACCGGCTCCCATCTTGAAGGTGCTGCCCATGAGCACACGCACCTGACCGGCACGCACCTTTGCGAACAGTTCCTTCTTCCGAACTTCGGTATTGGCGTCATGGATGAACGCGATCTGCTCACGGGGGATGCCGCGGGCGACGAGCTTTTCCCGGATGTCGTCGTAAATCGTGAACGCCGGTTCTTCGGCTGTATCCTGACCAATGGCAGCTTCCAGCGCATGAAGCTCTGGACTGTCGAGGTTCCCGCCTGCGGCCTTTGCCGCTCTGGATGCAGGCACTGCCGCTTTTGGTGTGGAGAGGTCGCAGAAGACGAGCTGGGTGAGCTTATCTGCCTGTCCGTCCTTCCAGACGGAATAGATATTGTCCACGCACAAGTTGACCTTACTGCCTGCCTCATCAGGCAGGTCGGGATTGATAACGCGCTGGTCAAGCCCCAGCTTGCGCCCGTCCGAGGTGATCTTGAGCATATTATCGGTACTTGCATCAACGATTCCCGCATGAACTTTTGCGGCACGCTCGGAAAGCTCCTGCACCATGCCTTTCTGAATCTCTGTCGGCTGTGCCACGACATTGTGATAGATTGGCGTCGGTGTCGGCAGGTGCAGTTGATCCGCCGTCTTGATGTCGGCGGCTTCCTTGAAAAGCTGCATCAGCTCCGGGAGGTTGAAGAACTTTGAAAACCGGGTACGCGCCCGGTAGCCGGTGCCCTCCGGTGCAAGCTCAATGGCCGTCGCAGTCTCGCCAAAGGTGGAAGCCCAACAGTCAAAATGCGTCAGATGTTTTCTCTGGAGCATATCATGCTGGAGATAGCGCATCATGGTGTACAGTTCTGTCATGGAGTTCGAGACCGGCGTGCCGGTCGCAAATACGATACCCTTGTTGCCGGTGATCTCATCAATGTACCGGCATTTCAGGAGCATATCCGAAGACTTCTGCGCGTCGGTAGTAGAGAGGCCGGCAACGTTGCGCATTTTTGTGTAGAGAAACAGGTTTTTGAACGCATGGGCTTCGTCCACATAGAGCCGGTCTACGCCAAGCTGCTCGAAGGTGATGACATCATCCTTGCGGCTGGTGTCCTGCAATTTCTTGAGCTTCACTTCGAGGCTCTTTTTCGTTTTTTCCAGACTCTTGATGGTGAACCGCTCGGCATTGTTTGCCCTTAGCTCCATCAGGCCGTCTTCAATTTCATAAATCTGCTCTTGCAGCATCCGCTCCTGCCGTTCTCTGGAGACCGGGATACGCTCAAACTGGCTGTGGCCGATGATAACGGCGTCATAGTCGCCGGTGGCAATACGGGCGCAGAATTTCTTGCGGTTTCTCGGCTCAAAGTCCTTTTTGGTGACGGCAAGAATATTGGCAGAGGGGTACAGACGCAGGAACTCCGACGCCCACTGCTCAATCAGGTGATTGGGCACCACAAACATGGGCTTGTGGCAAAGGCCCAGGCGTTTGCTCTCCATCGCCGCCGCGACCATCTCGAAAGTCTTGCCCGCGCCGACCTCGTGCGCAAGGAGCGTATTCCCACCATACAGAATGTGAGCAACCGCGTTCAACTGATGCTCACGAAGCTGTATCTCCGGATTCATACCGGAGAATGTAATATGCTGGCCGCTGTATTCGCGTGGACGGGTGGAGTTGAAAAGCTCGTTGTACTTCCGAACCAGATCGTGCCGCTGCGTCGGGTCTTTCCATATCCATTCCTGAAATGCGTCCTTGATTGCCTGCTGCTTCTGCTGGGCAAGCGTGGTCTCCTTGGAGTTGAGCACACGCTTCTCTCTGCCGTCTGCATCCTCGATAGTGTCGTAAATGCGCACGTCGCGCAGATTCAGTGTATCTTCCAGAATCTTGTAGGCATTGGCACGTTCCGTGCCGTAGGTCATATAGGCGTTGATGTCGCTGCGGCCGACAACACTCTTGCCGGTGATATTCCATTCCGCGCTAAAATCCGAGTAGTTGACATCAATATTCCGCCGTACATAGAAGGCAGGATTCAACAGCTCAAACATGAATTGCTTGATATACGCTTTGTCAATCCATGTTGCTCCGAGGCGCACTTCAATTTCAGAAGCATCCAAGTCTCTGGGCTGTGCCTGCTCCAAAGCTGCGACATTCGTGCTGTAGTCCGCAAGCCCTTCTTTGGGGAATCCGGGCGCGGCATAGCTTCTGGCAATGCGCAGCTTCTCACGGACATCCCCGGAGAGATATTCGTCCGCCGTCTGCCAATTACCATATACCGGGTCAAGGAAAATGACGCCGCGCAGATCGTCAATCAGTTCCTCCTGACTTTTACCGGAAAGCTGCGACATATATTCCATATCCACACAGGCTTTTTCGGAAATGGACAGCGCCAGCGCCTCTGCTGCTGTATCCACGGATGTAATGACCTCATGGGGCTTGATCGTCCGCTTTGTAAAAATGTCGGCCTTGCGCTTGAGGTTGTTTTCTTCATCCAGCACTTCCAGAGAGCAGAGTAGGAAATATGAGCTATCGTCCGAAAACGCCAGATTGTTGGCACGGGCGTTGATAAGCCCATATTTCTCCGTAAAGGAATCATAGAGGCCATTCAGCTCCTGCTGTGTCTGATGGATTGCCTCATCGGAGACAAAGCCGTCCATCTGCTGGCCAATGAGCTTCTGTACGCAGTCCCGAAGCTGCACCATGCCCTTGACACGCTCTTTTGCCGTTGCGTTCAGGTCGGGCTTGACCATACGGCTGTTCTCGCGGTAATACACCTCGCCGTCTACAATGGCATAGCTGTAGTTTTTGATATCCGGGTCTGCGGGAATAGATGTGCTGATCTTCTCGTTTTCTCCAAGGTCGGGCAGCGCCGCTTCCTGATATTTGCCGCCGATTTTCTGCACCGCTTCATGGAGCAGCGTCCCCAAATCTGCACCTTCGAAGGGGTTGACGGTATAATCCTGCTTGCCGTACTGCGTGCTCTCCGAAGATGGGGTTCCAAGCACCATTTCCGGATGCTCTGCGAAGTAGCTGTTGACCGCAAAGCCATTCTCGGACTGCCCAAGGTGAATCCAGCTTTCATCAATCTCGATGGGTCGGTCGCGTTTTTGCAGGAAGATGATGTCCGACACCACCTCTGTACCGGCGTTGGCTTTGAACGCATTGTTGGGCAGACGAATGGCACCGAGCAGCTCCGCCCGCTGCGCGATGTATTTGCGGACTTCGGGTGACTGCTTATCCATGGTGTAGCGGGAGGTCACAAAGGCGATCACGCCGCCCGGTCGA
>QWCH01001698.1_pt1 | contig 31690 bp, 28 predicted proteins | sample 1972671 | NCBI WGS metagenome assembly QWCH01 (sample SAMN09866713, study PRJNA288562) | Human gut metagenome isolate term3_stool, whole genome shotgun sequencing... | isolation source: gut | host: Homo sapiens | place: USA: California
TTGTGATTTCTTTCCTTATAAATCACAAAACTGGCAGCGCCATTAGGCGATGCCTTCCTGATTAAAATCAAAGATTTTAATCAGGAAATAGTATCAATCGGTTAAATACCCGCAAGTCAAACCATTCAGGCAACGCGTTATATTGAAAGGATGTGGTAAAATGCGCTTGAACAAATTTGCTTGTATCGTCTTTGCCCTGCTGCTTGTCGTGCTGGCGGGCTGTTCGGGAAAAACTGCCGAAGTCAAACAGGCCGACTTTTCCTTCAATCTGCCGGAAGGGTATTCCCTTTCCGATGTGACCGGTGAAAGCTGCAATATTGTCTCCGATGAGGATGGCGCAGTCATCGGCGGAATCACCGTGACGAGCCTGAGCCCCGAATTGTTGACCAATGAAGATTCCACGACCGAGATCATGACATACCTGCAAAATGAGTTCCATAAGACAAACAACGTTGAGTTCATCGCCCTTTACGGCGGGAAAGAAAACCCATCCGTCACCATCAATCTGACGAAAATCGCGGATGATACCGGTGAAAAGGCCCATTTCCGTCATATTTTCTTTGAGAAAGACGCGGTTGTTTATCATATGTGGTTTGATCTGGATGTGGTCGATCAGCCGACTGTGGACGAGATCGTTGCCTGTTCAACTGCAAATAAAAATGCGTGAGGTATTCCTATGAAATCACGAAAAATCCTATCCATAATCAGCCTGATTCTGGCCGCGGTTTTACTGCTGTGTGCCGGCTGCGCAAATGAGAAATCCCTTGCCCCGGCCACTGTAAGCACGACCCAGACACCTACGGAACCCGCTTCCATGGGGCATCTGCGTCTTTCTGTCAGCTTCGACGACGATGCTGATTACGTTGAATATACCAGCGACGAGCTGGGCGGCAATTTCAGCGAGAAGCTGATTTACAATTTTAACATAACCAGCGTGACCATTGATATTGGCGGTCAGAGTATGCCACTGAACGAAGCGCTGCGGGACGGCTTCATCACCGAGGAAGAAATTTTCTGCGACGCCCGGCTGGACGCACGGGAGGGATTCTGCGAGGAAACCTGTGAATCCCTGAACGGCCTGACCAATTTTACATTCGCCTACCCCGACTACAACCTCCGGCTCCTTTATGACATTTATGAGTCTCCAAGCGGTGAGCAGCGCCTGATCAGCGAAATGGTCATCTACGAAAAGAACGTGATTTTACTTCCCTGCCACCTTTTTGTCGATGAGGAAACCGGGGATATATATGACCGGGAGGATTGGGGACTGTCCTTTGAGATCACGGAAGTCTCCCCCACCGGCATGACCATTCGGTGTACCCACTCCGGCGGCCAGCAGATCGGCCAGTTGGAAATTGTGGATTATTCGCTGTCCCACGACGGGAAATACCTGCTATTAAATGACGGTTTTGAATTCAGCCCTCTCACAGACCATGTTATTCTCAAGACAGATGATGTCACCGAGTTCACCTTCGACTGGTCAGAACCTTATGGGCAGGTTTCCAGCGGAGAATACGAGCTGGTTCTCTGGATTAAGGATATTTACGATGAATCCCAAAAGCACCCTCTGATGCGGAACTTCTACGACACGCAGATTTACGCAGTGCGTTTTACCGTTTCCTGAAACAGGCAATAAGGGGGTATTCCAATGAAATCACGAAGAATTCTATCCATAATCGGCCTGATTCTGGCCGCGGTTCTGCTGCTGGGCATTGGCTTTGCCATCGGCCGCAACGAGGTTCAGGCCAGTGTGCCGGATGCAACGGACGCAACGGACGCGGTACGCAGTCAGGACGGTGCCCCTCCGAAAGAGCTGTGGTATCTGGGCGGCGCCCCGATTCTGGACGATTTTTCAACGTCAGGAGGGCCTGAGGAACCAGACGGTGTACCGACAACCATCGTTATCTATGTTCCCTTGAATCTGGTGCAAGACGGTTTTTCCGCTGGAATCCTTGCAGAAACAGCCGATGGTGAGCAAGAAGATCTGTTGCTTCATAAAACTCTGCCCGCAGGGCATTATACCATACCCAAAGACGTCTATGAGAAATACGAATCCATGACGCTGAGTCTCAGCTATTCGTGGCAGGGAGAAATGATGTCCATGCGGGTCATTGATCTGTTTACCCATGAGGATTTGGTTCCTGCCTACCCCAGCAAATCTGAATGAAACACCATAGGCAGACGTGGAGTGAATCATTCCATAACGTGAAACCCAAGCGGGAGGGTGCGTGTCCTCCCGCTTTTTTCTCAAAAATACATCAAATTTCCCTTGACATTTGCCCTCCCCCATGCTAGAATATAGCAGTTGCCAGAGACAGCAGGTGGAGTTATCCGTAAGTCCTGCCGAGGTGCGCTGAATACAAAATTTCTGCGTGTCTTTCTGTCTTGTGGCAGAAGGACTTTTTTATTTTCGGAGGTGAAAATTATGCCCAACGCAAAGGTTCTTGAGAGCAAGAAGGCCGTTGTCGATGCTCTGACCAGCAAGGTGAAGGAAGCCTCTTCCGTCGTCTTCGTTGATTACAAGGGTATCACGGTCGCTCAGGATACCGAGCTGCGTAAGCAGTTCCGTGAAGCAGGCGTGGATTACGCCGTCGTTAAGAACACCCTGACCAATTTTGCCGCGAAAAATGCCGGCTATGATTTCTCTGAGGTTCTCAATGGCACCACCGCTATGGCTTCCACCACCGGCGACCCCATCGCCCCTGCTCGTATCGTCTGCGAGTTTGCCAAGAAGAACAAGCTGAAGACCCTGTCCATCAAGGGCGGCGTTGTGGAAGGCTCCGTGCTTTCCGCCGACCAGCTGAACGGCTTCGGCGAGCTGCCCAGCAAGAGCGCTCTGGTCGCTTCTGTCCTGGGTACCTTCCTGGCGCCTATCTCCAGCCTGGCCTTCGTTCTGGATCAGATCCGGATGCAGAAGGACGGCTCCGCTCCTGCAGAAGCAGAAGCCTGATTGCGTAACCCCACAAACATCTAACTACACATCATTTTAGGAGGAAATTTATCATGGCTAGTGAAAAAGTCACTGCTCTGGTTGAGCAGGTTAAGGAACTGACCGTTCTGGAGCTGTCCGAACTGGTTCACACTCTGGAAGAGGTTTTCGGCGTTTCCGCCGCTGCCGCCGCTGTTGCCGCTCCCGCTGCTTCCGCTGCTGCTGAGGTCGAGGAGAAGACCGAGTTCGACGTCATCCTGAAGTCCGCCGGCGCTTCCAAGCTGGGCGTTATTAAGGTCGTCCGTGCCGCTACCGGTCTGGGCCTGAAGGACGCCAAGGATCTGGTTGACAACTGCCCCAAGACCCTGAAGGAAGCTATCTCCAAGGAAGACGCCGAGAAGCTGGTCGCCGAGCTGAAGGAAGCTGGCGCCGAGGCCGAGATCAAGTAATTTATCTCATCTTCAAACGGTGCGCGGCCGCCAGACTTTGGCGGCCGCTTTCCTTTAGATAGACCTTAGGGAAAGGACATTCCTATGGATTTACGCTCTACCCTCTCCGCCGTCGCAGACTATGTTCCCGGCGACGTGGAGAACGTACTTGCTGCCGCCTCCGCCTATCTGCCGGACGATCTGGAAAAGGCGATTTCCGGCGCGGCATCTTACATACCGACGGAGATCAGCTTGGGCAGTACAGTGCAGTTCATGCTGTTTTTTGCCGCTGCGTCCCTGATTCTGGGATTTATGGGGCGGGTTTTTCTGGGCAAGCGCTCCAGCCTGAACCACTCCCTGTCCGCGGCCATGGGCATTCTGTTCATCTATGCGGTGGCCATTGTGGTCTACACCTTCAAACCGTGGTCGTTGGATGCGCTGCTGTCCCCCCTGCCCTTTGTCCGGTTTGCGGGAGAGCATCTGCTGGTCATCCCCTTTCAGCGGTCGCCGCTGACCATTGTGTGCAGCGAAATTCTGTCGCTGGTGATTCTGGCATTTCTGGTGAATCTCCTCGACACGCTGATTCCCCGGGGAAACTCCGCTCTGGGATGGTTTTTCCTGCGGATTCTGACCGTGTTGTTCGCGATGGTGCTGCATATTCTGGTGGACTGGGCATTCAAGACCTACCTGCCCAACGTACTGGTCACTTACGCGCCGACCATTCTGCTGGTCATTCTGGCGGTCACGCTGCTGATGGGTCTGCTGAATCTTGTTCTCAGCGTGGTTCTGACGGTAGTCAACCCCATTTTCGGCGCGCTGTATACCTTCTTTTTCTCCAACATCATCGGCAAGCAGCTGAGCAAGGCCGTGTTCACCTCCGGCATTATCTGCGGCGTGGTGTTCCTGCTGGGATACTTCGGCTGTACGGTGATCTGCGTCAGCGCCGCCGCCCTTTCTGCGTATATTCCCCTCGCCGTCGTTTTGCTGCTTTTGTGGTTCCTGATCGGCTGGACTTTGTAAATAAGGAAAACTTTGACCCTCCGCTTGAAATGGGCGGGTCGCATCAGATAGTTAACAGGTACAGCGGGATGATCTGCTGTGCCTGTTTATTATTTGCAAGTACTCCTTGCCTCTCCCTATGGGAGAGGTGGCCGAGCGCAGCGAAGACGGAGCGGGGAAACAAGGGAGGCAAGGCCCTCTCAGTCACCTTCGGTGACAGCTCTCCCAGAGGGAGAACCAAGGGGCTGTAGATATGCTCCATGAACTGTTTACGACCACTCATCAGAGCGGAGGGTTTTTGACTTTTTTCGACAGTTGTGCTAGAATGTCTGCCAGACGAACTTTTGCCGTCTTCACATTCCCGACATTTAGAGGTACAACTATGAAACGATTATCCATTTTGCTTATGCTGCTTTTTCTGACCGGCTGCGCCGCTTCCCCCATTGAGACGTCGGAGCCGACGCTCCCGACGCCCATGACCGAAGCCACGCAGCCAGATCCCACGGAAACGACTGTCCCCGCTACTACGACGCCCCCCGACCCGATTCAGGAACTTCTGGATTCCATGACGATCGAGGAACGGGTCGGACAGCTGTTTCTGGCGCGCTGTAACGCTGAATCCGCGCTGACCGACATTCAGGCATACCATCTGGGCGGCTTTGTTCTGTTCGGGGAGGATTTTGAAGGTCAGACGCCGAGTTCCCTCCGGCAGACACTGTCCGGCTATCAGGCCGCCGCCAGCATCCCCCTGCTGCTGGCCGTGGACGAGGAGGGCGGAATCGTCACCAGAATCAGCCGCTACCCCGCCTTCCGCCCCCAGCGCTTTCCCTCTCCACGGGAAGCCTTTGCTGACGGCGGGCTGACTCAGGCGCTTTCCAATGAGGAAGATATCTGTCAACTGCTGCAATCTCTCGGGATCAATGTCAATCTGGGGCCTGTGTGTGATATTTCCGAAGACCCAAGCGCCTTTATGTACCAGCGCTCGCTGGGGCAGTACGCTGAAACCACCGGGGAGTTTGTCGCCGGAACCGTCAGGCTGATGATCGCCTACCAGATCGGCAGCGTCCTGAAGCACTTCCCCGGCTACGGCGACAACGCCGACACCCACACCGGGCTGGCAGTTGACAGCCGCTCCCTTCAGGAGCTGGAAAGCAGCGATCTGCTCCCCTTCGCCGCCGGAATCGAGGCGGGCTGCGGTGCGGTGCTGGTCAGCCACAACATCGTTCAGGCACTGGACGGAGACTCCCCCGCCTCCCTCTCCCCTGCGGTCCATCAATATCTCCGGGACACCATGGGCTTTGACGGCGTGGTCATGACTGACGATCTGGTGATGGAAGCCATCACCGACCGCTACGGCACCGGCGAAGCCGCCGTGCTGGCCGTTCAGGCGGGAAACGATCTGCTTTGCTCCACGGATTACGCGGAACAGTACAACGCCGTGCTGAGCGCCGTACTGGACGGCCGCATCGATTTTGACGCGCTGAACGCTTCCGTCACCCGCATTTTGAAATGGAAGCAAAATCTGGGACTGCTGTAAAAAAGCCCCCTGGCAGTTCGATGGAGTACAAGCTCTTGGCTCTCCCTCTGGGAGAGCTGTCACCGCAGGTGACTGAGAGGGCGTTACACTCTTACTTACCCCCTCCGTCCTCGCTGCGCTCGGCCACCTCTCCCATAAGGAGAGGCAAGGGGTGCTCGCATTCAATGATACAAGGACAGGCACAGCAGATTATCCTGCTGTGCCTGTTAACTGTCTTATGCCCCCGCCCATTTACTAGGCGGTTCTTTTTACTTCTCAATAGCTTCCACAGCCGCGGACAGTGCTTCCGTGTTCACCGTCTCCATCTGGCCGTTGTCGTAAGCTTCCGCCACGGCGGGGTCGATGGGCAGGCGTGCCAGAATCGGCAGATCAAACTGGGCGGCAATTTCGTCCAGATGGCTCTTGCCGAAGACGCTGATCTTCTTGCCGCAGTCCGGGCAGCGGAGGTAGGAATAGTTCTCCACGAAGCCCAGCACGGGAATGTGCATCATGTTCGCCATTTTCACGGCTTTCGCCACAATCATGGACACCAGATCCTGAGGGGAAGTGACGATGATGACGCCGTCCACCGGCAGGCTCTGGAACACCGTCAGTGGCACGTCGCCGGTTCCGGGGGGCATGTCAACGAACAAATAGTCAACGTCCTCCCAGATAACGTCCGTCCAGAACTGTTTCACCGCGCCCGCGATGACCGGACCGCGCCACACCACCGGGTCGGCGGGGTTGTCCAGCAGCAGATTGATGGACATTACCTGAATGCCCGTGCGGGTCAGCGCCGGATACAGGCCGTGTTCGTCCGCGCCCTGACACTCCGTGACGCCGAAGGCAGTGGGCGCAGAGGGGCCGGTGATATCGGCGTCCAGAACGCCGACCCGCTTTCCCTTCCGTGCCATGGCGACAGTCAGCATGGACGTGACCGTGGATTTGCCCACGCCGCCCTTGCCGGAGACCACGGCAATGACCTTCTTCACGCTGGCGTTGGGGTTCAGCTCCGCCAGCAGGCTCTCGGGCTTGCGATCGGCGCAATCAGAGCCGCATTCGGAACAATTTCCGTTACAAGAACTCATAATTCTGTTGCTCCTTTTTTCTTGATACTTCTATTATAGGGTGTATACTGAACTGTGTCAACCGTCAAAGGCGTATTCTTCACGCCTGCGCCTGTTCCCACTGCTCCATCAAATCCATGAGCGCCGCTTCGGCTTCTTCCTTCTCTCCCAGCAGACGGGTCAGCTCCTGATAGTCGGCGGAGGCCGCTTCGATCTTCCGGTCAAAGTCGGCGACGACCTGCTCCTGCTTCTCGATCTCCCGCTCCAGCCGCCGCACCAGCTTGTCCGCGTCTTTGGTTCCGCCCTTTGCCCGCTCCTTTTTCGGCTTCGGCGCAGCGGAAACGGCCGGTTTTGCAGCGGCTTCATGCTCCAGAATGGAGCGGTATTTCTGATAGCCGCAGGGGAAATCCCGGATTTTTCCGTCCTCCAGCAGCCAGATGCGTTCGGCAAACTTTTCGATAAAATACCGGTCGTGGGAGACGAACAGCAGCACGCCCTCGAATTCCTCGATGGCAGCCTCCACCCACTCCCGGGACGCAATGTCCAGATGGTTCGTCGGCTCGTCCAGAATCAGGAGGTTGATTTTCTCGTCCATCAGCATACACAGCCGCAGACGGGACTGCTCGCCGCCGGACAGATTGCCCACGGTTTTGAACACGTCCTCCCCCTGGAACAGAAACGCGCCAAGACGGTCTCTCGCCATCTGAGGCGTGCAGTTTTTCTCATAGAGCATGGTGTCGTAGAGGCTCCGCTCCGGGTGGTCAAAGTGGATGATCTGGGGCAGATATCCCCATTTCACCGTGGGGCCGAACTGGATTTTCCCCTGACAGTCCTCCTCGCCCAGCAGGCACTTGATAAAGGTGGATTTCCCGGTGCCGTTGTCCCCCAGCAGGGCAATGCGCTCGCCGCCCTCTACCAGCAGATTCACGTCGGAGAACAGCGTCCGGTCGCCGAAGGATTTCGACACGTTCTTCATCTTGAACACCACGTCTCCGGAGAAATCCCGCTCCCCGAAGCTGGCCTTCATCGTTCTTTCCGCTTTGGGTCGTTCCGTTTTGCGAATACGATCCATCCGGTGCTGAATGGACATGGCCCGGCGGTAGAGGGTGCGGTTGTTGATGCCCCAGCCCTTCATCCGCTCCACCGTGTAGCCCAGCTGCTTCAGCTTCGCCTGTTCCTGCTCGTACTGCTTCATTTGCAGGTCAAACCGCGCCTGCTTTTCGTCCATGTAGAACGAGTAGTTGCCGGAGTAGAATTCCGCGTGGCCGTCCGCGATCTCGATCACCCGCTGGGCAATCTGATCGATGAAATAACGGTCGTGGGAAATGGCAAGCACCGTCCCCCGGAAATTCTGAATATACCCTTCCAGCCACTCCACGCTTCTCAAATCCAGATGGTTGGTCGGCTCGTCCAGAAGCAGGATGTCCGTCTTTTCCAGCAGAAGGCGGGCGAGATTCGCTCTGGTCTTTTCGCCGCCGGAAAGGCTGTCGAATTCCTGAGCGCGCTGCTCCGCCGGGATGCCCAGACCGTTGCAGACCTTGTCCACGTCCACATCCATCTCGTAGCCGCCCCCGGACTGGAAGCGGTTGGACAGGCTGTCGTACTCCCGCAGCTGCTCCGCCGTTGCGCCCCCCGCCATGTCCGCTTCCAGCCGCTCCATTCTGGCTTTCAGCTTCATGAGGCCGGCGTAGGCGGTGCGCAGCACGTCCTCCACGGTGTAGCCCGCCGGGAACTTGGGGATCTGGGAAATCAGCCCCAGACGCTTGTTAGGATTGACGTAGACCTCGCCGCTGTCATAGTCCATCTGGCCGGTAAGGATGTTAAAAAGTGTGGTTTTTCCGCAGCCGTTTCGGCCAAGGATCGCCACCCGCTCCCCTTCCTGAATTTCAAAGCTCAGGTTGTCCAGCAGATTTTCTCCAATTACAAAGAATTTTGTCAGATTCCTGACTTGTATATCAACCATATTCTCTCCATTTAGTCGCGTTCAATTCCTGAAGAATCCAGCATTTGCTCCAGTTCTTCCCGGGTGTATAGCAAATTCAACGCCTGTAACATGGCGTTGGCGCTCATGTGTTCCGGCAGGTTCAGCTTTTTCAGAAGCGCTTTCCGCTTCTCTCCGGCGTTGCTTCCGCCGGAAAGCCCCAGCGCCATGAGATCCTGCTTCGTGATGCCCCCGGAGGAAGTCGTTTTCTCCCCCTCTATGGTGGCTCCGGCGTTTCGCAGGGCGGCGAGAATGACCTCCGGGGTCATGCCCTCCACTCCCAGCTTGCCCTCCCGGCCGGGAGCGGATTTCCGCCGTTCCTTGCCGGGAATGTCCGGGATGTAGGCGTGCTTCAGGTATTTTCCGGGAATGGCGCTTTTGATGTGGTTGCGGATGACGAAGCCCGCCCCGTCGGAATCCGTGAAGACGATCAAGCCCCGCTTTTCCGCCACCCGACGAAGCAGCGCCATCTGCTGCCTGTCCTTGAAAATGCCGAACCCCGCCGTTTCCAGAATGGGGGCATCCACCACCTGGCTGAGGGTGTTTTTGTCGTAGCGCCCCTCCACCACGATGGCTTCCCTGATTTTAACCATTGCGTCCCTCCTGTGCCAGCTGCAACAGAAGCAGTTCCAGCAGGCGCTCCGGTTCGTCGTAGGATGTCTTTATTTTATAATCCGTTTCCAGCACCAGCTCCGCCGCCCGGCGGCAGAATTCCGGCGTAAACCGTCTGGCCGCCTCCATGGTCTTTCTCGCGGGATAGTCCGGGATGCCGCAGAGCCTTTGCAGGTCGGAAGCGTTTTTCCCGTTGTCCAGCAGCGTCCGCGCGGCGCTGACCCGGCGGAAGTGGTTGCCCACCGCGCCCAGAATCGCCAGCGGCTCCTGCTGCATTTTCAGCAGCTGCTGCAATTTCATCAGCGCCTGATCGAAGCGCCCGGCGCTGAGCATATCCGTCATCTGGAACACCACGGCATCCAGCACCGGCTCGGTAACGGCGTCGATGTCGGTCTTCCGAATCTCATTTGCGCCGGAATAGGCGCATATTTTGTCAATTTCGCCGCTGAGTGCCGTCATGGTGCCGCCGGTGATGTCGATGAGATACAAACACAGATCTGTGGAAATCCGTTTGTCCCGCGCCATAAAATGCCTTGTGACCCAAGCCGCCAAGTCTTTCTGATCCTGCTTGGCAAACTCCACGATCAGCCCGGCGCCGTCGATCGCCTCCCAGAGCTTTTTCAGGCGCTTGTCCGGCTTCCACGGGGTCGTCTCGTAGGTGAACACCACCGTGCAGTAGTCCGGGATATCCGCCAGAATTTCCGCCATCTTGTTCCGATCGGACTCGCCCAGCTTGAACAGATCCACCTCGTCCACCTGAACCATGGTATGCTCCGCCATCATGGGCAGGTTTTCCACGGCGTCGGCGAAGGTCTGCAAATCGAAGGTCTCGCTGTTCATCCGGTGGAAGTTGAAGGATTCCGTCAGCGCGTCCAGCAGCTGCTTTTTCATCTGCTCCAAGTAGTGGTGCAGCAGAAAGACCTCTTCCCCATGGAAAATGTACAGCCGCCCCAAATCCTTGTTTTTCAGCTGGGTTTTCAGTTCCTGTAAATTGCCCCCGGGGGCTGGTTTTTTTGCCATGGTTTCACCTTCTGATGGTAATTGTTCCGTCCCGGTCTGTCCGGTACACCGTGCAGCCGAAATTTTCCAGCCGCTGCAGGGTCTCCGCCGCCGGGTGTCCGTAGAGATTGTCCTGGCCTACGCTGATACAGACCGTCTGCGGTTGGGCAGCGGTGAGCAAATCCTCGCAGGTGGAGTTTTTGGAGCCGTGATGTCCGGCAATCAGCACGTCCACCTCCGGGATTTTCCCGGCGTGGAGCAGCATCCGCTCGCCGTAGGCGCTCCGGTCTCCCGTTATGAGTATATCACAGTTTTCCGTATCAAACAAGACGCACAGGCTGTTTTCGTTTTCGCTCCTATTGGAATCGGTGGTGAAAATGTGCAGATTTGTCTTGCCGCAGGTCAAAAGCAAATCCTGTTCGGCGTATACCACCTCTGCATTGTCCGCCACCAAAATTCCTTCCTCCGGCGGGAGGATGAGGATGTCCGCTTTCACCCGGCTTAAGAGATTTTCCGCCGCGCCGGTGTGATCCCGGTCGCCGTGAGTCAGAATCAGGCCGTCCAGCCGGGAGATCCCCTGACTCAGGAGCGTTTCGGCGGCAATGTCCGCAGTTTCGGTGTCGCTGTCCCCGCCGCAGTCCACCATGTATGTCCGGCCTTCGCTTTGCAGCAGAATACACTGCCCCTGCCCCACATCCAGCACCGTTATCCGGGTGCTGTCCAGCATCGGCTCTGCCCAGGATGCCAGCAGCGCCAGACACAGCCCCAGCGTGCCGCAGCAGAGCAGAACGCCCGGGCGGCGATTCCGGCTCAGGAGGAACACCAGCAGCGCATACACGGCCACCAGCCAGATGGTAATGTAAGGGCTTCTGGTATACACCGCCGCCAGTGGAAAGCCCGCCAGTAACTTTGCGATCAACAGAACATAGCGAATCGGCCACGCGACGATTTTCCCAAGAATCATCGCCCCGCCCGTCCAGAACGCACCCACCAGACTGACCGCCACAAGCCCATAGAAAATGAAGCTGATGACCCACAGAGTGAGCAGATTGGTCACCACGCCAACAAGGCTGACGGTGCCAAAATACCATGCGCTCAGCGGCGTTGTGAAAATCATGGCGCTGAGGGTGATGGACACGGAAGCAGTAAACCAGCGAATCAACGTGGGCCTGACGCCCTTCCCTTTGCTGTCCGGGAACAAAGAAACCAGCCACTTGCGGATGCCCGGCGCAAAGAGATAAATCCCCGCCACGCTGGCCACGGACAGCTGGAACCCCACGGACGTGATAACCAGCGGGTTGCCAATCAGCATCACCACGGCGGCAAAGGCCAGCGCCGCAGGGCCGTCATATTCCTTATTCAGCAGCAGCGCCGCCAGCATCAGTCCGCACATGATGCACGAACGGCTGACCGACGGAGTAAAACCCGCCACGGCCGCGAAAAGCAGCAGCGTTGGAAAACCCGCAAGGGCAGTCAGGAACCTCTTCCGGAAGGTTATGGCAGTGAGCAAGGCGAACAGAATCGACACATGCAGTCCGGAAACAGCCGCCACATGGCGAATCCCGCTGATTTTCAGACTGGTATCTACCGCATAACTCAGGCTTGTGGTATCACCCAGCAGAAGCGCCCGGGCAAAGGGAGCGGCATCCTGCGGAATGCAGGTCTGCAAAATTGCCTGAATCCGGTGCCGCAGCCGCGCAGGGATATCCCGCCAAGACGCGTCTGTATGGGGCGAAAGGGAAACCTCGTCCACCTGATACGCCAGCAGGAAAATGCCGTTGCCCGCGTGATAGGTTCTGCTTTCCTTAGGCGTAGTGGCGCGGAAACGGAACTGGCCGGAGACGGTGTCCCCGGGTTCCAGCGTTTTGTCCAAGTCCAGATACGCCCGAAGGCGGTAGGACTTTCCTTCCAGCTGCACCGTGCCGTCCACGCCGATACCGTATGCCGTTTCATAGCTGTAGTCCGACACCCGGATGACTGCGTTTGCCGTTTTTCCGTCCATCGTTCCGGCGGCATTCAGATAAAAGCCGTCGTACAGAATGAACCAGCCAACTCCCATGGCAAAGCCAAGAAGAACCGCGGCAATCCGCCGGAATAATGCGAACTTTCTCCCCGCAATCGCTGCGAAAAGCGTCAGAAACCCGACAGCTGCGGCCAAAATGACATGCGAACTTCCCGTAATAACATACGCGCACAGGCAGCAGGCCGCGCCGAAGCCCAGAGAAAACCATACCAGTTTACGCATCCTGCCGCCTCCTTATCGTTGGAAAAGGCGCCGCCTTTGCGGCAGCGCCTTTCTTATTACTTCAATTTGGAAACCACGTAATCGTCCACGATGGCGAGGGCGTTGTCCACCTTGGTGACGTCCTTGCCGCCGCCCATGGCAGAGTCGGGCTTGCCGCCGCCGCTGCCGCCGCAGCAGCAGCATACCTGCTTCACCAGGTCGCCGGCCTTGATGCCCCGGGCAATGGCGTCCTTGCCGCAGACGGCCAGGAAGGTGATCTTGCCCTCGTTGACCGTAGCAAGCACGGCCACAACGGAAGTGTCCTTATCCCGCAGCACGTCGCCCATCTGGCGGAGTCTGCCGGCGTCGGCGTTGGGAACGCTGGCAGTGATGACCTTCAGGCCGTCCACATTGTGGGAACCGAAGAGAATCCGGTCGATTTCGCCCACGGTCTCCTTGGCCTTGTACGCCTCGATGGTACGCCGCAGCTCCCGGAGTTCCTCCAGCTGCGCCTGAATCCGGGTGCCCAGCTCGATGGGCTTGGTCTTCAGCTTGGCAGCCGCTTCCAGAAGCATGGTCTGGTTCCGCTCCATTCTCTCAAGGCACGCCTTGCCGGTAATGGCCTCGATCCGGCGGACACCGGAGGCGACGGAGCATTCGCTCTCGATCTCAAAGGGGCCGACCTTGGCGGTATTGTCCAGATGGGTGCCGCCGCACAGCTCGATGGAGTAGTTGCCCATGTTGACCACACGAACCGTGCTGCCGTACTTCTCGCTGAACAGCGCGGTGGCGCCCATGGCCTTGGCCTCGTCAACGGGCATCTCCCGGGTCACGATGTTGTAGCCCTCCAGAATGGAATTCTGGACGATGGCGTTGACCTTCACCAGCTCCTCCGGCGTCAGCGCGGAATAGTGGGTGAAGTCGAAGCGCAGCCGGTCAGGCTCCACGTAGGAACCCGCCTGATGGACATGGTCGCCCAACACCGTCTGCAGCGCCTTTTGCAGCAGATGGGTCGCGGAGTGGGCACGCATGATGGCCTTGCGGCGCTCCACGTCAATGGAAGCGACCACGATGTCGTCCACCTTGATGGAGCCGGTGACCATCTTGCCGTGATGCAGGTACTTGCCGCCCTTGTCCTTCTGGACATCGGACACCACGAAGCGGCTGTTGCCCATGAGGATCACGCCGTGGTCGGCGATCTGGCCGCCCATTTCGGCGTAGAAGGGGGTCTTGTCCAGAACAATGATGCCCTTTTCGCCGCCGGCAATGGTGCCGGAGACCTCGTCGCCCACGCACACAGCCAGAACCTTGGCGTCGCAGTTATTCTGGGTGTAGCCGACAAAGGTGGTGGGGGTGTTGTCCAGCCCCAGGTCGATGCCCGCCCAGGCCAGATCGCCCAGCGCCTTCCGGGCTTCCCGGGCGCGAACCTTCTGCTCCTGCATCAGCTGGGCAAATGCCGCCTGGTTCAGGGTCATATCCTCGTCGGCCACCATTTCCAGCGTCAGGTCAATGGGGAAGCCGTAGGTATCGTACAGCTTGAAGGCGTCGGCGCCGGAGAACTCCGTCTCGCCCTTGGCCTTATGCTCTGCCAGCATGTTGGAGAAGATCGCCATGCCACCGTCGATGGTACGGGCAAAGTTCTCCTCCTCCACCTTTACAACCTTGGTGATATAGTCGCAGCGCTCCCGCAGATAGGTGTAGTGAACCTCGTTTTCCTCGACGACAGTCTCCACGATCTGATAGAGGAAGGGGTGGTTGACGCCCAGAAGCTTGCCATGGCGGGCAGCCCGCCGCAGCAGACGGCGCAGGACGTAGCCCCGGCCCTCGTTGCTGGGAAGCACGCCGTCGGCGATCATGAAAGTGGAAGCGCGGATATGGTCGGTGATGACCCGCAGAGAAACGTCCATCTTCACGCTCTGGCCATAGGTCGCGCCGGTCAGCTCCGTGACCTTGTGGGTGATGTTCATGACGGTATCCACATCGAACAGGGAGTCCACGTCCTGACAGACCACCGCCAGACGCTCCAAGCCCATGCCGGTGTCGATGTTCTTCTGGGCCAGCTCGGTATAGTTGCCATGGCCATCGTTGTCGAACTGGGAGAAGACGTTGTTCCAGACCTCCATGTAGCGGTCACAGTCGCAGCCGACGGTGCAGCCGGGCTTACCGCAGCCGTACTTTTCGCCACGGTCGTAGTAAATTTCCGAGCAGGGGCCGCAGGGGCCGGAACCATGCTCCCAGAAGTTGTCCTCCTTGCCGAAGCGGAAAATACGCTCGGCGGGGACACCCACTTCCTTGTTCCAGATCTCAAAGGCTTCGTCGTCGTTTTCGTAGATGGAGGGGTACAGCCGGTTCTCGTCCAGGCCGACCACCTTGGTCAGGAACTCCCAGCTCCAGGCAATGGCCTCGTGCTTGAAGTAATCGCCGAAGGAGAAGTTGCCCAGCATCTCGAAATAGGTGCCGTGGCGGGCGGTCTTGCCGATATTCTCGATGTCGCCGGTACGGATGCACTTCTGGCAGGTGCAGACCCGATGACGGGGCGGCTCCACCTCACCCTTGAAATAGGGCTTCATGGGCGCCATGCCGGAGTTGATGAGCAGCAGAGACGCATCATTCTGGGGGATCAGAGAAAAGCTGGGCAGGCGCAGGTGACCCTTGCTTTCAAAGAAAGAAAGGAACATTTCGCGCAGTTCATTTACGCCGTAAGGCTTGGGATTCATTGGTTTCTACCTCCATAAAAATTGTCGGAGCTGAAAGTGAATTCTCCACTTCCAACTAAAAACGCCGCCCCCAAACAATAGGGGCGACGTAAATCGCGGTACCACCCTAATTCGCCTGAAAATCAGGCATCTTAGCTGCTCTGTAACGGGAGCGCCCGTCCCGGTCATCCCGGGCGACGCGGGAAATGGCTTGCGGGAGTTCATCCGGGGGCTTGCACCTTTTCCCCCTCGCTGAAGGACTACGTTTCCGCTTGGTTTCCGCAATGTCTTTCCATATCGTCGATATTTTATCACAAAAAGGGAAAAAGTCAAGGCTCATTTCCCATTTTTTCGGGCGGTTTCCCGGAAAAAGTCAAATTGTCTGTCCGGGAAACCGAAAACCTGCGGAACCGGCGGCTGCCGATTCCGCAGAGGTTTCCGAATCAGATTTTCTCCTCCAGCCAGCGGCGCATTTCCTCCCGGCCTTCCTCGCTCATGGGGAAGGTGCATTCGCCCTCCATGGTGCTTTTTTCATAGCAGTAAAGGCCGTGCCAGTACTCCACATGGATGGCGCTCTGGGCGAAATCCACCTCTTTCGGGTTCGCCATGACCACCTTCGGCTCTGCCCGGAAACGGAACAGCCCCTTGGAGCCGGTAAAAATGTTGTTCATGGCGAAGGTGTGCAGGGTGGGCAAAAACAGCTCTGCCATGCCCTTACTCCCGGGTCAGCTCTTCCATTTCATCCAGCAGCTCGCCGAACAGCGCCAGCGCCTGATTCACAGGCTCCGGGCTGGTCATATCCACGCCCGCGCCCTTCAGCAGATCAATGGGGGACTTGGAGCAGCCGCCGGAGAGGAAGCCGAGGTAATCCTTCACGGCCGGTGCGCCCTCCCGCAGGATACGGCGGGACAGGGCAATGGCGGCGGAATAGCCGGTGGCGTACTGGAAGACGTAGTAGTTGTAGTAGAAGTGGGGGATGCGCGCCCACTCCATGGCGATATTGTCGTCCACCACCATGTCCGGGCCGTAGTACAGCTCGTTCAGGCGCTTATACTCGGCGCACAGGACGTCCGCAGTCAGGGTCTGTCCCTCGGCTGCCATCTTTCCGATGTTCAACTCGAACTCGGCAAACATGGTCTGGCGGTACAGCGTTCCCTTGAACTGGTCAAGGAAGTGGTTGATGAGATACGCCCGCTCTTTCTTATCCGTGGTCTTGCCCAGCAGGTATTCCATCAGCAGTGCCTCGTTGCAGGTGGAAGCCACCTCTGCCACGAAGATCACGTAGTCCGCATCGATGGGGTTCTGGTGCTTGTTGGACAGGTAGGAGTGCAGAGCGTGACCCATCTCATGGGCCAGCGTGAACTGGCTGTCCAGCGTTCCGGTGTAGTTCAGCAGGACGTAGGGATGCACCACCGTCCCGGCGGAATACGCGCCGCTGCGCTTGCCCTCGTTCTGGTACACGTCGATCCAGCGGTGGTCGAAGCCGTTTTTCAGAATGGTGCGGTAATCGTCGCCCAGAGGCGCCAGCGCGTCGTAAACGGTCTGCTTGGCCTGCTCGTAGGGAATGTGCTTGTCCACATCTTTCAGCAGGGGGGTGTACACATCGTAAAAATGCAGCTCGTCCACGCCCAGCAGCTTCTTGCGCAGACGGACATAGCGGTGCATTTTGTCCATGTTCTGGTGGACTGTCTCGATGAGGTTCTTGTACACGGAGGTAGGGACGTTGGTCGCGTCCAGAGACGCTTCAAAGGCCGTGTCGTACTTCCGCGCCTCGGCGAAGAATTTCAGCTGCTTGTTCTGGGCGTTGAGGATGGCGGCCGTGGTGGTCTTGAAGCTGGCCAGGGTGCCGTAAAGATTTTCATAGGCGCTCTGACGCAGCACCCGGTCGCTGCTCTCCTCCAGGCTGACGAAGGTTCCCTGGGTCAGGGGATGCTTGTTTCCCTTGACGTCCACGGCGTCGGGGAATTTCAGGTCTGCATCGGCGAGGGAGCCGTAAATGGTGTCGGGCGCCTGAGACATTTCACCCGCCGACGCCAGCAGCTTTTCCTCCGCGGCGGAGAGGGTGTGCGCCTTGCGGCGGCGCAGATTGGTCAGATAGCGGCGGTAACGCTCCAGCTTGGGACAGTCGGCATAGAACTGCGCCAGCTTCTCATCAGAAATCGCCATGATCTCCGGCGTATCAAAGCTGCACGCCGCGTTCAGTGCTACTGCAACGCCCATAAACTTTCCGGCCATGGCCTGATAGGTGGCGTTCCGGGTATCCTCGTCCGCCCGGCGCATACAGTAGTTGCCCAGCAGATCTCCCTTGGCATTGACCTGCTCAAAGGCTTCCATGTAAGCATACAGCGTCTCGCCGCTCTCACCCAGACGTCCCGCGAAGGAAGCCAGGGTCTTCTGGCTCTCCGCCAGCGCCGCCAGTTCCGCTTCCCATGCTTCGTCGGTGGGGTACAGATCTTCAATGGCCCACTTGTCCTCTGCCGGGATCTGGTCGCGGCTGGGAATTTTCTTGATTTCTTCCATAATGAACCCTCCTGTTTTTTTCTGCTATTATACCACACTATCCAAAAAAATCAACGCCGCTTGCAAAGATCGGCAAATTATGCTAAAGTTGGCCTCGGTGATGCATATGAAGAAAAATCGCGTTCGCGGCAGTCTGAGTCTGCTGCTGGGTACAACCATCTGGGGCTTTGGCTTTATTGCCCAGAGCGTGGGCATGGATCACATCGGCCCTTTTACCTTTCAGGCCGTGCGGTGCCTGCTTGCCGTGCTGTTTCTGATCCCCTGCGCGTTTGTGCTGGATATCGGCAAATGCAGCTTCCGGGAATCCGCGGCAAAGTGGAAGAACCCGACGCTGTGGCGGGTGGGACTGATCTGCGGGTGCGCCCTGTTCGTCGCGTCCAGCCTGCAGCAGATCGGCATCGTCTACACCGACGCGGGCAAGGCGGGGTTTATCACCGCCATGTACATCGTGCTGGTGCCGGTGCTGGGGCTGTTTCTCGGGAAAAAGCCGCCCAAAACCACCGTTTTCAGCGTGGCGCTGGCGGTGGTGGGGCTGTATCTGCTCAGCTGCATGGGCGTTTCCCGGATCAACAAGGGCGACCTGTACCTGATGGGCTGCGCGCTGGCCTTTTCCGTGCAGATCACCTGCATCGACCGGCTGGCGGGGAACTTAGACGGTCTGCGCATGAACTGCATTCAGGCGCTGGTGGTTACGGTGCTTTCCGTGCCGTTCATTCTGCTGACGAAGGAAACCGTCGTTTTTTCTGACATTACCGCCTGCTGGTTCCCGCTGGTCTTTTCCGGCGTTCTGTCCATGGGCGTCGCCTACACGCTGCAAATCGTCGGGCAGCAGGGTCTGGAACCCACCACGGCGTCGTTAATTATGAGTCTGGAATCCGTCTTTGCCGCTCTGGGCGGCTGGCTGATCCTTCACCAGACCATGACGCCTTGGGAACTGCTGGGCTGCGGTCTGGTATTTGCCGGTGTGGTTCTTTCTCAGCTTCCTGTGGGAATGTTCGCAAAAAAGTCATAAAACAGCATAGAATATGGGGGGCTGCCGCTGGCAGCCCCCCATATTTTCGTTTACATCTCCTGACGTCCTTCCAGTGCTCTGGAAAGCGTTACCTCGTCGGCATATTCCAGTTGGCTGCCCACCGGCACGCCGTAGGCAAGCCGGGTCACCTTGACCTCCATGGGTCTCAGCAGGCGGGATATGTACATGGCCGTGGCTTCTCCCTCGGTGTCCGGGTTCGTCGCCATGATGACCTCTCTGACCTCTCCCCCGGCTACCCGGCGGAGAAGCTCTTTGATCTTGATGTCGTCCTGCGACACATGGTTCAGGGGCGAAATAACGCCGTGAAGCACATGGTAAACGCCCCGGAACTCCCGGCTGCGCTCCATGGCAATGACGTCCTTCGGCTCGGCCACAACGCAGATGACGCCTCTGTCCCGGGTATCGTCATCGCAGATGGGGCAAACTTCCCGGTCGGTCAGATTCTGGCAGACGGGGCAGGTGTGTACCTGTTTTTTTGCCTCCAGAATGGCGTTGGAAAATTCCTCCGCATCCTCCATGGGCAGGCTCAGCACATGGAAAGCAAGTCTCTGCGCCGTTTTGCCGCCGATGCCCGGAAGCTTTGCAAACTGGTCGGCAAGATTTTGCAGCGCAGCGGGAAAAAACTGCATAACTTCTCCTTAGAACAGGCCGCCCAGATTCAGGCCGCCGGTGAGACGGGACATGTTGTTCGCCGCTTCGGCGTCCGCCGCCCGCGTGGCTTCGTTGACAGCGGCAATGACCATATCCTGCAGCATTTCCACATCGTCGGGGTCTACCGCTTCCGGCTTGATCTCAATGCCGACAACCTCATGCTTGCCGTTGACGGTGGCCGTGACCATGCCGCCGCCGGATGCCGCCGTGAAGGTTTTGGCCTCCTGCTCTGCCTGCATCCGAAGCATTTCCTGCTGCATCTTCTGCGCCTGCTTCATCATAGCCGCCTGATTCATTCCGCCGGGCATACCCCGGAATCCGCCTTTTGCCATAATATGATTCTCCTATCTTGAAAATTCACACGAAAATTATCGTTTGATCGTTACAATATCGCTGTGCGCCCTGCCGAAGTTCATCAGCTGCTCCATTCTGGGGTTCGCGGCGGGCTTTTCTGACATGTCCACCGTCGCCGCTTTCACCGGATGGGACAGCATTGCCGTTGCCTTCCGGGAGACGACCTCCAGAATTTCCGGTCTGTCCAACATCTGCGCCGTAAAGCTGTTGCTGCACCGAAGCTCCAACCTGTCCCCCACCAGCGCGCCCTGAACCGGCGCGTTGGGAGTCACCACAAAGAATCCCGAAACAGGGGGCTTCAGCTCCTTGCGAACCGCCGCCACCAAGTCCGACCAGAAGCCGACTGGGGCCTCGCTTTCCGCCACCGGCGGCGCGTCCTCTGCCGGGGGTGCGTCGGCATCATCCGGCATGGGCGGGCGGTCGTCGTCATAGGGTTCCTTCTCCGGCGCGGCCTTCTCCGCTTTCACGGGAGCCGCCGGGACAAACGCGCCGCTTTTCACCTGCTCTTCCAGCCGGGTGAGACGGGCGTTCAGTGCTTTGGTATCCAGACTCAGCTCCGGCTGGCACAGCTCCACAATGCACAGCTCTGCGTCCATGCGGCGGCTGGCGCTTCGGGTAAAACCGGCCATCGTCTCCTGAAGCCGCTCCATCATGCGAACCAGCTCGGCGCTGGTCAGCGCCTTCGTCAGTTCCAGCGCTTCCTTGTCCGACGCCACGCCGGAAAGCATGGTGATCCCGGCGTTTCCGGCGGTTTTCAGCACCAGAAGGTCCCGGGTCAGGCAGGCCATTTCATCCAGCATGGCGCCCAGGTCTTTGCCCTCGGTATAGAGCCGGTTGAACAGCTCCAAAGCGTTTTTCGTATCGTGGGCGGCAATATAGCCCATCATTTCCCCGCATTTCCGTTCCCCGGCAATGCCAAGGCAGGCGTACACCCGCTCTGCCGTCAGCTCTCCCGTGGTCGCGGAGGCGCACTGGTCAAGCAGACTCAGGCCGTCCCGCATTCCGCCATCCGCAAGGCGGGCGATCACCCGCGCCGCGCCGTCGTCAAGATCAATGTTCTCCTGATAGGCGACGTATTGCAGCCGCGCCGCGATGTCCTCCTGACTGATGCGCCGGAAGGAAAACCGCTGGCACCGGGACAGAATCGTCGCCGGAACCTTGTGCAGCTCCGTGGTCGCGAGAATGAACAGCAGATGCTCCGGCGGCTCCTCGATGATCTTCAGCAGCGCGTTGAAGGCCGAAATGGAGAGCATATGCACCTCGTCGATGATATACACCCGCATTTTCACCTGAGACGGCGTATAAATGGCGTCGTCCCGCAGGTCGCGGACGTTATCCACGCCGTTGTTGGACGCGGCGTCGATCTCCAGCACGTCCATGCAGGAGCCGGAATCGATGGCCTTGCAGGCTTCGCAGACGTTGCAGGGGTTACCGTGGTCGGGATTCAGGCAGTTGACCGCCTTCGCCAGAATCTTGGCGCAGCTGGTCTTGCCCGTGCCCCTGGAGCCGGTGAACAGATACGCATGGCTCATTTTCCCGGTCATGATCTGGGTTTTCAGGGTCTGCGTCACCGCCATCTGCCCGGAAACGTCGTCAAAGGTCTGGGGGCGGTATTTGCGGTATAACGCCTGATAAGCCGACATTGTGCTTCTCCTTTCTGCAAAAGTCCATTGCGAGCCTAAAAAGCCATCCGGCCCATAACAAGATCGCACACCCACATTTGAACAAGGCAAATACCCGAACCTGACACAGTTAGCTCAAGAACGGCAACCCCGCGGCACACGAGAAGATCCGCTTAATGCTGCTTGGTTCCCCACCTGACATGGTTCACGGGATCTCGTTGCGCAAGACCAATCTATCAACACCACTTGCGCAGGTCAGACGATATTCAAACTTGCCCGGGTGTGGGAATTCATCCCTGCTGTAGCGGATTGCAGGTACAGGGCACCGCTATCTCCCCGACTAGTGCGACCTTGTTATAAGCCGGACAGCTCAATACAAGGAAATTTTGAAATTTGTGAAATTGCAATCAGTTGAGCTTCGACTCGATGAAGTCGGCCAGCTCTTTGAAGGTGGAGATCTGCTGATCCTCCAGATCCAGCTCCACGCCCAGCTCGGACTCCAGATCCATAATCATCTCAACGATATCCAGAGAATCGATGCCCAGACTTTCAAAGGTAGCATCGGGAGTGATCTCGGCGGGGTCCAGCTCCAGCTGCTTGGCCGCGTAGTTAACCAGTTTCTCGTACATGTGTAAGTCCTCCTCTCAGTATTTTCTGCGGAACTATCTTATCGTATTCTATTACAGGAACCCGCGTTTGTCAATGCCCTGTTTTTACCCAACCGCCATCCCTGCGGCATAGGCCGTCGCCCATGCGATCTGCAGGTTGAAGCCGCCGGTGTAGGCATCGCAGTCAATGACCTCCCCGGCGAAATGCAGCCCGGCCACAAGCTTGGATTCCATGGTTTTGGGGTCGATTTCCGATACCTTCACGCCGCCGCTGGTGATGATTGCTTCAGACACGGGGCGCTTGCCCGTGATGTCAATGGGGAAGGCTTTCAGCAGCTCCACCAGTGCGCGGCGCTTCTGCTTCGTCAGGGAATTGGCCTGCATTTCCGGGGAAATATCCAGTCTGCGCAGCACCACAGGGATCATGCTCCGGGGCAGCAAGTCCACCAGAGCGTTTTCCATGCTCCGGTTCTGATACTGCTCCAAATCCCGCAGGATGCGGGCTTCCAGCTTTTCACCTTCCAGCGCGGGCTTCAAATCCAGCACCAAACGGCAGCCGTCTCCTTTCAGGTGGCAGCTCGCCGACAGCACCGTGGGGCCGGAAATGCCAAAGTGGGTAAACAGCAGCTCGCCAAAGTCCTTGTACAGCACCTTTCCCTTGGCGTTCAGCAGCTTGACCCCCACGTTCCGCAGGCTCAGCCCCTGCATTTCCTGACAGTCGTTTCCCGCCGTCTCCAGCGGCACCAGACTTCCCTCCGGGGGGATGATCGTGTGTCCCAGAGCGGCGGCAATACTGTAGCCGTCGCCGGTGGAGCCTGTGGCGGGGTAGGAAGCGCCGCCGGTCGCGAGAATCACCCAATTTGCGGCAATTTCCTCATTTTGCGTCCTCACCCCGGTAACATGCCCGTCTTGGGTGAGAATATCCCTGACACGGGCAGTTTTCACGGTGATTTTCTGCCTGTGCAGCTCCGATTGCAGGCAGTCCAGAACGGACTGGGATTTGTCCGTCACCGGGAATACCCGGTTTCCCCGCTCGGTTTTCAGGCGGCAGCCACGTTCCTCAAAAAAGGCCATCGTCTTTTCCGGCGGGAACGCCGTCATGGCGCTGTAGAGAAACCGCCCGTTCCGGGGGACGTTCTGCAAAACCTCCTGCCCGGTGCAGTTATTGGTCACGTTGCAGCGGCCCTTGCCGGTGATCAGCAGTTTTCTGCCCAAACGGTCGTTTTTTTCCAGAAGCAGCACATTCTGCCCCCGTTTTGCCGCCGTAATGGCCGCAAACATGCCCGCCGCGCCGCCGCCGATCACGATACCGTCATAGCGCATCAGCCGTCCACCCGCTTCTCATACACGTCGTATTCTTCCCAGATACGCTCCAGATTGGCAAAGGTTTTGGAGAGTTCCTTCTCCTTCTGGGCGGCAATGGCGACGATCAATGCGTTGACGATGCTCAGCGGCGCCACAAGGGAGTCCACCAGACTGACCATGTCGCTTTTGGCGATCAGCACATGGTCGCAGCTGCTGCCTAAGGGGGACAGCTTGCTGTCCGTAATGCCGATGACCGTCGCCCCGGCAGAGCGGCAGTATTTTGCGCCCTTGGTCGTGGTGGAGGAATACCGGGGGAAGGAAAAGGCGATGACCACGTCGCTGCTGTTCACGCTGACGATCTTTTCAAACATCTCCCCCGCCCCGAAGCCGGAAACGACATGGACGTTGTTGAACATATAATTTAAGTAGTACCCCAGAAAATTCGCCAGCGGCTCCACGGAACGGACGCCCAGAATGTACACCCGTTTTGCCTTTAGAATGGCGTTCACGGCGGCGGAAAATTCCTCCCGGCTCACCATTTCCTCCGTCTGGCGGATCTTTTCCATGTCGGAACGAAGCACCGTGGAGACCACGTCCTGATCGCCCAGACGGTCATTGGCGACCTCGATGCGCTGCACGGAGGTCAGGCGGTTGAGCACCATTTCCTGCATGGCCTTCTGCATACTGGGGTAACCGTCAAAGCCCAGATCAACGGCAAACCGAACCACCGTGGATTCCGACACGCCCACCGTCTTTCCCAGACGGTTAGCCGTCATGAACGCGGCCTTGTCATAGTCCTCCGTAATGTAACGCGCGATCCGCTTCTGCCCCTTGGAGAAGGTAGGCTCCATCTCCCGCAGAGTGGACAATATATCGTAACTCATAGCTGCCTCCTTGTGCGGCGCTGTATCGTTTTTTATGGCCATCGGTCAGGGCAATCGCCCGTTTCTGCCGAAAAGCCGCCTTATATTATACTAGCAAAATCGGCGGCATTTTGCAAGAGACAACCGCAAAAAATGCAGGAATATTTCAAATAGTGCCGGATGTTCCCGGTGTCCGCACCAATCCTGCAACCTCCGCCTCCGTCAAATAGCGCCATTTCCCCAGCGGGAGATCTCCCAAACGGAGACTTCCCTCCTGAATGCGGCGCAGCCGGGTGCAGTGCATTCCGGCTGCATCGCACATCCGCCGCACCTGCCGGTTGCGGCCTTCGTGGATGGTCACCCGGAATTTTGCCGACTGCCCCTCCGCCTTCAGCAGCTTCACTTTCGGCGGGCGGATGGTGTAGCCGTCCAGCGTGATGGGCTTCGCCAGACGGCGCTCCCCGCCGGGCGTGTAGCCGGTGACCCAGACGTCATAGGTCTTCTCCACCTCATGCTTCGGGTGCATCAGGGCGTTGGCGAACGCGCCGTCATTGGTTAGAAGCAGAAGCCCCTCGGAATCCATGTCCAGCCGCCCGACGGGATACACCCGCGCGCCGCAGTCCGCCACAAGACCGGCCACGTCCGGCCGCCCCTTTTCGTCAGACAATGTGGTGACGTAGCCCCGGGGCTTATTCAATAAGATGTACACGTTCTTTTCCCGGGCGGCCAGTGGCTGCCCCGCCACCCGGATATCGTCGGTTTCCGGGTCGGCGCAGTCCCCCAGAGAAGCGGGGACGCCGTTGACGCTCACCTGCCCCGCCCGGATCAGCTCCTCCGCCTTCCGCCGGGAGGCCATGCCCCGGGCGGAGAGTATTTTCTGCAAACGTTCTGTCATGGTCTTTCCTCCCCGCATGGTCGTCCGGGAGCGGCATGTCAGCCGCTCCCTCTGTGGAATAGTTTTTGCCAGAAGCTCTTTTCCTCCGGCTGGGTCTGCTCGATGGTCGCGCCGTAGACGACCGGGACTTTTCCCACGGCCTTGCCCTCTATCAGCACATACACGACCCCCGCGTCCGCCCCTTCTACTGCCGGGGCATAGATGAATCCCGGGCCGGGCAGCGCCAGACAGGGGTGTTCCTCCGGCGCGACGGAATAGTCAAAGTCCTCCGCCGCCAGTACCTCCACCCGCCGTTTCTCGCCGCCCACGACTTCCACGGTTCCCACCCGGTCGCCCTGATTCACGACCCGCTGAATGGCATACCGGGAGAAGCCTTCTTCCATCAGCGCGGCATGGTCAGACCAGTCGCTGGGGTCGTCGATGGTCACGACGATGACCCGTCGCCCGTCTCTCGTGGCGCTGGACACCAGAATCCGTCCGGCGGCCTTGGTAAAGCCGGTTTTCACCCCGTCGGCGCCCGCTACCCGCCACAGCAGCTTATTGTGATTGGTCAGATACCGCTCCCCCACCTTGACGTTTTTGGCGGAAACGGTCTTGTAGAAAATGGGATTCTCCATGGCGTAGGCCGCCAAAGTTCCCAAATCCTTCGCCGTGGAATAATGGCCGGGGCTGTCTAAGCCGTTGGGATTTTCAAAGTGCGTCCCGGTCAGGCCGAGATTATGCGCCTTGTCGTTCATCAGCTCCGCGAAGCCCTCCACAGTGCCGCCGCAGTAAATGGCCAGCGCCACGGCGGCATCGTTGCCAGAGGACAGCATCAGCCCGTAGAGCAGCTCCTGCAAGGTAAGCACCTCCCCCTCTTTCAGGTACATGGAGGAACCCTCGATGCCCACCGCTTCCTTGGGAATGCGCATTCTGTCCAGGACGTTACACTGCTCACAAACGATCAGCGCCGTCATGATTTTGGTGGTGCTGGCGATCAGGCTCCGCTCCGTGGGATTTTTCTCGTAAAGCACTCGGCCGCTGACGGCATCCACCGCATACGCCCGCCGGGCGGACACGGCACCCGCCCCCACAGGCAAAAACAGGACGGCGGCCAGCAATGCAGCCGCCGTCCCGGCGAAAAATCGTCTCATTTCTTCTCACCCGTGGCTATTGTGTCCCATTATGGGGAAACTATGCACCACGGACGTCCGCGCAAATCAGTCTTTCTTCTTGGAATCCAGATAGGCGGTGAGCTTATCCAGCGTGTCAGGCACCATTTCCACGATGCGGTCAGCCGTGGAGCTGGCAGGCTCCGCCACGGGCATCATGCGCACGTTGCCGTCCTTGACAATGAGGAAGCAGATGGGCGTCACCTTGACGCCGCCGCCCACGCCGCCGCCAAAGGGATTGTCGCCGGCCGCCGTCTTCTTGGTGAAGTCGGAACCGCCGCCGCCAAAGCCGACACTGACCTTGGACACGGGGATGATGGTCACGCCGTCCGGCGTGGAGATGGGTTCGCCGATGACGGAGTTTACGTCCACCATCTCGCGGATTTTCTGAATGGTACTTTCAAGCATATTGGGAATCTGGCTCATGGGTAGCACCGCCTTTTCGTTTTTTCTGAAGTTTTAGGAATTCTCTCAGCGCCCGGATGCCGTACACGATGGCAAGACCCAGAAGTCTTCCCAGCGTAATGGTCAGATCCAGCCGCGCAATGACCAGTGTTTCGGACGCGGTAAAGTCGCACTCGACCTCCACATCCCGTTTTTTTATCACGAACAGCCGTTCCAGCTGGGGCATCAGATTGCCCACTGCCGTCCAAGCCCTTCCGTAATTGACAGCGAGGTCGCAGGGGTCGCCCCCAGCCAGTATCAGCTTCAGCTCCAAGCGATTCACCCGCAGCCTCCGTCGAAAATCTCCCAGAAAGTTCAGTGCGACCTTCACCAATGGCAAAAAGTCCAGCAAACTGCCGCCCTTTTCTTTCTTTTCCGCCGCAGGCTCCTGCTTGGGGGGCTGGGGCGGCTTTGGAAGGGATTCTTCCTGTTTTTTCGGCTGTTCCGCTGTTTTTTTCGCGGGTTTCGGCTTTTTCTCCTTCTTTTTTCGGGGGAACAGGGTCAGCCGGACGGGGCCAAAAATGACGCGCAGCAGCGCTCCCTCCCCGCTGTACCGGGCGCTGACGCCCAGGGGCAGGATTCCCAGAAGGAATATCACGCCCAGCGCAATCCACCAGCCCATTATGCTTCCTCCCCGGTGGGGGGCTGCTCGGGCAGCTCCACCGGCTCGCCGAATGTGATCTTCTCAATGGGGGGCAGCTCTTCCAGAGAGCTGAGGCCGAAGGTGCGCAAAAAATCCGACGTCGTCTTATACTGAATCGGACGTCCCGGAACGTTCAGACGTCCCGCCTCCTCGATGAGCTTCTTATTGAGCAGCGCCGCCACGGAATAGGCGCTGTCCACGCCGCGGATCTGCTCCACCATGGCCTTCGTCGCCGGCTGGTAGTAAGCGATGATGGTCAGGGTCTCCAGCTGAGAAGAAGACAGCTTGGGAGGCTTTCTTGTTTCCAGCGCCTTCGTCACATAGTCCGCCATCTCCCCGGAGGACACCATCTGGTAGCCCTTTTCCAGCTTGAGAATGCGGATTCCCCGGCGCTCAAAGGCATATTTATCCGCCAGATTGTCGGCAGCCTTTTCCACATCCGACGCGTCCGTTTCCAGCGCGGCGGCGAGTCTGGCAATATCGATCCGCTCGCCCGCGGCAAAGAGAATGGCCTCAATGGCACGCTGTAGCTGTTCCGATTCCATCAGGTCATCTCCTCTCTTGGGCGCTTGTCCAGCAGACGGACGTTGGGGTTCTCCCCGCCGGGGTCGTCCTCCAGCGTCACGGAGTTCGTCTTGCACAAATCCAGAATGGCGAGAAAAGTCGCCACGACCTCCGAGCGGCTCCGGCTGCCCCGGAACAGATTTTTCAGCCGTTCCACGCCCCGCAGCAGCAGCTGACGCAGCACCTCGCCGGTTTTCCGGCCGATGGGGTACGGCTCTTTTCCCACGATGCCCCGGAAATTCGCCGTGGGCGGGGGCAGCTGGCGCTGACTGCGCTCGGCAATGATGTCCAGCGCCCGAAGCAGGTCGATCACGTCGTGCTGATAGCGGTAGCCCTGCTCTCTGCGCAAAGGTTCCGGCTCCTTGGTGAACAGGCACCGGCCGATTTCATTCCTCGGTTCCAGCACCGCCACGGCCTGCCGGATCTGCTCCATGGCTTCCTTGCGCTTGCGCTCCACCAGCGACTGGCGCAGCAGGTCAAGCTCGCTTTCCGCCTCGGCCTGTTCCGCCGCCGACAGGAGCATTTTGGTTTTGATCAGCATCAGGTGGGACGCCATGGTGATGAACTCGCTGGCGATCTCCATGTCCATCCGCTTCATTTCATCCAGATATCCCAGATACTGCTCCAGAATTGCGGAAATGGACACATCCTGAATTTCGATTTTATTCTTGCTCAGCAGCTCAAAAATAACATCCAGCGGCCCCTCAAAATCCTCCAGAACGTCGGATTTGGTATGGACGATGCCCTCCAGACGGTATTGCGGTTCTCCCATAGCGGCTTCCTTTGCTAAAACTAAATCAATACATACTTGCGGACATTATACCATTCTTTTCTCCCCGGCGCAACCCTAATATTCTATTAACTTTCATGAACTTTCTTTCAGAAAATGTTGCAATTTTCGATTTTATGTGGTATCATGTTTGTAACCGAAATTCGGAGGGATGAGAAGTGGCAAAACGGAATCGTTATCGTGAGATGGAGAGTTTGATGACCAGGGTCATTATTGGCGACGCGCTGGTGTTTGCACTGTACCTGCTTTGCGCCGGTTTTGGCTGGACCGTTCTGAAGGTGACCACCGCCATTATCGCCATTCTAGGTTCCCTTTTATGCCTTGGCTGGCTGGTCATCACCGGCGAGTTCTCCCGCCGCCGGAGTCTGTGGATGGTAACGGGCTTCATCGCGATCGTTCTGTGCGTGCTGGTGTCCCTGCTTCTTGGCTATCCCGGCCCTGCGCCTACTGTGTAACTTACATCTGAAAAAGCGGCAGCTTCGGCTGCCGCTTTTTTATCTTCCCTGTTGAAGAATTACCTATAGAACGTGTTCCCTCCGATGAATTCCCGCACCAGACTGGTGGGGGGAATTTCGTCGTCCACGTCCGCTTCCTGAATGTAGTTGAGAATTTTGACGATGTTGCGCACCTCGTCGTAGCATTCGTCCTCCGGCTGAACTGCGGTGAGCAGGGGGAAAATGTGCTTTTTCAGCACCGCCAGTTCGTACAGTGTGGAGCTGTTGAAAATCACGTCGGCATTCTCCTGATAGGGAAAAATCCACCGCTTTTCCCCCCGCTGCACGCTGTCCCACATGGCGAGCGTATGCTGCACCGACGCGCCCCGGGTCTCGTAGTCCCGGACAATGCGCCGCAGGAGCCGCAGATAGCTGGTGGGAATCCGGTTGTGATTGTCCAGATTCAAGGGCAGCAGCGGGCTGACGTAAAGGCGGAAAATCAGCTTTTTGTCCACGCTTTCCGGCAGCATGGCGGGGTTCAGACCGTGAAGCCCCTCCACAATGATGACGGAATCCGCTTCCAGACGCAGCCGCTTGCCCCGCCACTCCCATTTTCCGGTAAGGAAGTTGAAGGACGGAAGCTCCACTTCCCCGCCCGCCAGCAGCGACGCCATATCCTCCCGGAACAGGGCGCAGTCAATGGTGTTGATATGCTCCAAATCCAGTTTACCGTCAGGGCCGGGGGCAATTTTGTCCCGGTCTATGTAATAGTCGTCCAGACTCATGAGAATGGGCTTTTTCCCATGGACGCGGAGCTGGGTGGCAAGACGGTTGGCCGAGGTTGTCTTGCCTGAGGAACTGGGGCCTGCCAGCAGCACGGCCTTCGCTCCCCGCTGGCACACTTGATCGGCCACCTGAGAAAACCGCTTTTCGTGCAGGGCTTCGTTTACGCGGATCAGCTCCCGGATGCGGCCGGAATTCGTCAGGTCGTTGAGGTCGGCCACTGTCTGGCACTCCATCAGCTCGCCCCAGCGCTCGCCCTCGTTGAACACGCTGAAAAAGTTGGGCATAGGCGGCACCTTGGCGCAGATCTCCGGATTGCCGTCGTCCGGATAGACGAACACAAAGCCGCCGTCCGCCGGGAGAATGTCCCACACCGTCAGATACCCGGTGGAGGGCATCATCTCGCCGTAGTAATAGTCGGCAAAGTCACCGTAGGCGTACTCGTCGAAATAATCCACCGTCCGCCAGGAAAGAAGCCTTGCCTTGTCGGTCTGCCCTTCCTCCCGGAACCGGTCGATGGCCTTTTGCAGTTTTACCCGGCGGCGGATCAGGGGAATGTCCTGCCCCACCAGCTCACTGACCCGCGCTTTCAGGGTCGAAGCGGAAAAAGCCTTTGCCCCCGCAACGCTGATGTACACGCTGGAACCCAGCGTGCAGGTCATTTTTGCCGTTGCCTCCGGCCACAGCTGCCGCATGGCAAGGAAAATCGTGAACTGCGCCGTGCGGATATAGCACTCCTTGCCCGCCGGGTCGGCGTAGCGGAGCAGGCGGATTTCGCCGTTGGACGCCGCCATCGCCCGGCGCATGGACTGGCGGTCGGCCTCCGCCTCTTTCTGCCGCACGGGAATATAATTTAATGTAAAGACCTCACCGGCGATCTTCGCGGCAAGGGGCCTTTCCGTCAGCGTACTGCCGTCCAGCCCCAGCTGCTTCACCAGTTCCAGCAAACTCTGTCCCGGCCGGGGCAGTACCTTCCGTCCGTCCATTGTCAAATCCATAACGTTACCTCCTTAGGGAAATTGCACAAAACGTGTGCTATATTATAGCACACGTTTATGTTTTCTGCAAGATTTATTTTGATTTTGCCTTGCACCGCCGCAGCAGCAGATATCCAACTATGCCAATGATAAGCAGCGCCGCCATCCACGCCGGTCTTGTCCAAGCGGGGGTGGTGACGAAAATGGCCGTGGGGCCGTCCGCGCCGCCGATGATGCCGATGGCCGCCGCGCCCCCGCTCTGCACAAGCTCACGGCGCAGAATGAAATAGCCGATCAGGGAAACGAAGCCGTCGTACAGCAGCCGCACGCCCCCGATCGCCGCGATTCCCAGAAACAGGAAGCGCCATGGGCTTTTCCGGTAGGTGTAGTCCTTCATCTGTTCATTCAGGTCGGCAGCCGCTTTCGCGGGGGTGCCAAGCTCGGCGTAAATTTCCTCGTCGGTATGCCCGGCCTCCCGGCGGGCGACTATGGAGCTCTGGAAGTCGCTCATAACTCTCGCCTTTACCTCACGGGGCAGGTTCAGCCGCCACTCCACCGCGTTTACGTAGCTCTTCATTTTCTTTTCTGCCTGGGTCATGGTT
>QWCH01001699.1_pt1 | contig 31672 bp, 29 predicted proteins | sample 1972671 | NCBI WGS metagenome assembly QWCH01 (sample SAMN09866713, study PRJNA288562) | Human gut metagenome isolate term3_stool, whole genome shotgun sequencing... | isolation source: gut | host: Homo sapiens | place: USA: California
CGCACACGCATTCGTTTTCCGGCCAGCTCGTCAGCACGGCCTTGAGCGGCACGGCGGCGGGGCAATCCTTCTCTTCTGCGGCAAATCTCGGAGTCAGCGAATGGGCTGCCGGACAATCCATCACGAGCGGAGGAGCGGGTGGACAAACATATCAGGCAGTACAAAGCTCAGGGGGAACATGGATTTCCATCAGCCAAACTGGAAATGATTCGGGAATCGCTGGAGGCAGAGTTTCTATTCAACGAACGACTGAAGAAGCACTAAAAAGTCCTTTTGGCGATAGAAATACTTTGGTTGTTCCCGGTGTCTATGAATCCAGATCCGGAGGGGGGGTGCAGGGTTCACTGTAGGTGGTTCTTCCACAGTAGCCGCAACGACTTCAGGAGGTTCGATCTGGGGCAGCACAGGCGGTGGAAGCATTTCCGGTACGGCCAGTGGCACAGTAAGCGGAACGACCAATGCCAGCGGCGTTTCTGGGGCACTTCGAAATGGAAGTGTAAGCGGAAGTATCGGTGCAGGTGGGGGAACCCCTACCGATTATACGGGAGGAGCAGAGACAGCTCCTGATCATATCTATGTGCGCTGTCTTATTCGCGCAAAATCATAAATAGGTATTTATATAATTATATATTTATATAAGATAAGGTAACGCCAAAGTAAATTCTTCCCTGGCGTTGCCTTATTTTATTATCCACCTGTATTTCAAAGTTATCTTGCTCTGATAAGATACCGAACAGCACGGTTCACCGGGCGGACTTCACCGACCACAGGAGTAACACGCGACACATCAAAACTGTAGCGTATCTGGTTATAGTCATCGCCTTCTTGTACACCTGCATTCCCGGCAGGCCAAAACGCTCCACTTGATCCCCCTTGGTTATCGTGTCCAGACCAATCACCGCCTACAAAGGTTCCCCAAATCGTCCTGATTCCATCTCCCTGAAGCTGGCCAAGTGCCGCGCTGGAATGCGTCACGGTGCCGTAATGTGTACTCGTCTGTGAACCTTGGCCGCGCAGGAATATCCCCCGGTAATCGGGTACCCGGCTGCCGACAACCCCGACCAGTTCCGGATATACTGTGCTGTTTATTGCTTGTCCGTTACATTCCAGCCAGTTATCGGCATCGGGAGGCCATGAAGATGAGGGCCATGTAATCACCGTTCCAACGGGAATAGAACTCCCTACACTCTGCACGGAAACGGTTGCAGGATTGAACCCTGTGGAGTCGAGGCAAAAGCCAGGTTGAACTATGCCCAAACCGAGTACAAAAACGAAAGCAACTAATTGAATAGAAAAGATTTTCATACCTGCTGTCCTCCAATTCGCTGACGGAATAATGACTGCATGACGGCCACGGTTTCTTCAATGAATCCTATCTTCAGCAGGAAGTCCGCATCGGGATCGACATCAGTACCTTTTTCTCGGCGGATGCGCGGGGTCTTCAGGCCGCTGAAGCTGAAGTCCGCGTTGAGGGTGAAGACGGAGACAAGTTCGTCCTCGGGCAGGGCTGAAACTCTGACTTTGAGGCTCTTGATGAGCAGCCCGGATTCAAGCCCGGCCTGTGCGCTGTCCGGCGCATCAGTCACGGAAACTGAAGGCCCATCAGTCCGTGCGAGTGTGGCCTTCCCCTGTTCCGCTATGGCGTAGGTTTTCCCATTTAGAGGAAGCGTCATGTTTTCGGCGTAAATGTCACGCATGAGATCTTCGAGCGGGTGTTAGGAGTCCGATGCGGACAATGTACTTGGGTACATGCGCTCCATTTCGCCGCCGAAGGCTGTTTTCGCGTAATTCTCGAACAGCTCAAGGGTAGATTTGGAGGTGCTGGCAACGTAAACGAGTCCGTTTGACGTATCGACAGCGATACCGGTCATAGAGGGGCGGGGTTCCGTTTTTGAAAGGTGCCGGGACTTGCAAAGGTCTTTGAGTTCCTTCTTTCGGGATTTGGAGAGGAACGTCTTGCCCTGCCGCTGGAGTTCGTCCCGCGTCATTTCCGCAAGATGTTTTTTGAGAATGGCCGAAGGTACTTTTCTGGTGTCGATACGAAAACCAAAGCTCATGTATCGGCCCCTTTCGAGAATGGAAGTCTCCAGATCGGCAAACATGTCATCTTCAGGGACGAAGCCATAGCCTTTTTCGTCAGGGGTATTGTCGATGGACCGGAAGGCAAACCGTCTGATCGCATCGCCAGTGACGTTGGCGAGTGTCGAAGGTTCAAGGCGATAGATAGTCAACGAGATGGAAGATTTCATGAGGCTCATGGTTGCTCCTTATATTTGTCAGAGATAGGAATTAGTTCCGCTGCAATATCTAGGAGGCGTTGATTGCGGAAGGAACGTTCTGGAGGAAGATTGACAAGATTGTGGAAATGCATTGGATCAATAGCTATGTCTTCTTTAAAAATTGTTTTGTTTTTCATAACCACCTTAAATGTAATTGTTTCATTGCAATCTGTGTCAAGTCGAGATATTTTGTGATCTACAAAGAAAAAATTAATATTAATGAAATTATTATTTGATGTTTTTACCTGATTATTATCTGAAATTTGAATGTTTTTATTATTCTTTAATGTTTTTATGAATTTTGCTATCCTTGTCAAGAATACGACCATAAAGATTTTGATTTGTTGTCATGTAAGCAAACATTAAAGGTAAATTGCATAGATTTGTTCCTATATAGAGATGACCACGCATACTGATAAATGATGTTAACATGTCCCGTGCAAGCTTTTCGCTGAATACGATACCCGTTGCGCGTTGTAACAAATAAATGATCCTATCGAATTGTTCCCGCAAGAGGGAAAGAGTATTATATGACTTTGGATTCTTTTCCTCTCTGAGCATATTTTTTTCAAGTTTCATTCCAGGGTTGGCATATGGACAGTTATCATATTCCCCCTGATCATAGTCTGCGATCCCTTGTATACACTCAGGACTATGCCGCCCATGAGGAGATGGAGAATTTTCATATCGCTTATAAAGGGCAACGAGCCGAATAGGGTTGTCACAAGCTGGACAGACAGCATATTGTACTGTCTCTGTCCCTTTTTCTTGATACCAAGGCCATTGCTTGTTCGTATCATTTTCAAACTGTTCTTTGCTGATGCGGTGAATAGGTTGCAGTCCTGGTTTCAACTTGTAGACATCCATATTCATTCCCTCAAGTTAAGGTTGTTCCGTACCCGCTCCAAACAAGGATAACGCCGTAGAACAAGAGCCCACCATTCATCAGAAAATTTTGGAATATAACCAAGGTGTTCTGCAATAGCGGTACATTCTAAGATTGTTGTCAGCCCAATGGAAAACTTATGAAAATTGTCTTCCATGCCAAAAATAAAAGGTTCATCACATGTTGGGCAAAATACTTCTTTGTTTTCAGCTTCACGTAATTGAGCCTGATTTTCAAGAAAATTCATCTTTTTTTCCTTTCTGGTTGTCATTTTGGCCTCCTATTAAAGTCAGGTTTTCCATCCTTCCCCCAAAAGCTCGTTTTACAGTTTGGATAGCCGGAGCAGGAAAAGACTTCATAGGGTTTCCCCGCCTTGCTGGTGCCTTGCCTGTAGAGCAGCGCCTTACCGCAATCGGGGCAGGTAAACTCCGTCACCACTCGCGGAGACTTTTCTTTGGGCTGGCCGGGGGTGCCGTTGTCATCGGGCAGAAAGACATTGTTACCGTCTGGATGCCCTTGTTTGTTGTAGCAAGCCCAATATGTCCCCCTATCGTTTTTCCCTGAGTAAAGGGGGCGACCGCAGACGGGGCATGGATGCTCCGAGGGTATGGCCCTTTCTCGCGGTTTGCCGGGTTTACCGTCCTCATCCGGCAAAAACGTCCTGCAATCGGCATCGGAGCAGCTCCAGAAAAATTCGCCGGCGTTTTTCCCTTCGCGCCGGCGCAACGCCTTGCCACACTTCGGGCAGGGGAAGGCACCGGGCTGAAGTGCGGCAGAGGTGGAGAGGACGGGGGCCAAAAGCAAAGGAAGAGCTGCATACTGTTCACGCATGAAGTCTTCCAGAGAGGTTTCCCCACGGGTTATGGCTTCAAGGCGTTGTTCCCATTGGGCCGTAGTGACCGGATCGCGGAGCGTGTCCGGGGTCATGTCGATGAGGGACTGGCCGAGCGGCGTGGACACAATGGATTTGCCGCTGGCTGCGATGAACCCACGGCCCTTGAGGGTTTCAAGGATACTCGCCCGTGTCGCTTCCGTCCCGATGCCTTCATTTTCCTTTAAAACGGCCTTGGCCTTGGCGTCGGAAACGAAACGGTGGACGTTGGCCATCGCCTCGATCAGTGAACCTTCAGAAAACCTGGAAGGCGGCGTGGTTTTCTTTTTGAGGGCGTCCACGTCGGCGCAGAGCACGGCGTCATTGTTGCCGACGGACGGCAGCGACTGTTCGGCCTCTTTCTTTTTGGCGTCCTCATAGTCCTCTTCAGCAGCAAATCCGGTCCAGCCCGGCTCTATGATCATCCGGCCACGGGCTTCCCATGCCGTTTCCACGATGGTGGCCAGAATTTTCTGGGCCTCGTAGAGCATGGGGGGATAGAACTGGAGAAAGTACTGGACGGCGATCATCAGGTACAGCTCCTTTTCCTGCGCCGTGAGGCTCCGGGGCTCTTCGCCGGTGGGGATAATCGCGTGGTGGGCCGTAATCTTCTTTGTATCCCAGACGGGGCCTTTCAAGGCGGAATCGGCCTTGGCGGTCACGGCCTCAAGACCGGAAACGCCGGAAAGGGCGGTAATGATCCGGGCGGCATCACTGAACTGCTCTTCGGGCAGATAGCGGCAGTCGGTACGCGGATACGTCGTCAGCTTCTTTTCATAGAGCGACTGCGCGGTATCCAGAACCTGTTGCGCGGTCATGCCGAGCTTGGATGACGCGGCCTTCTGAAGCGAGGAAAGGCAATGCGGCAGAGGGACTGGCTTTTTCTTCTTCTCGCGTGTGACGGAGGTGATGATGCCGTTTTTGCCGCGCACGGCATCCATGATGCCGGGCGGTGGCCCCATCGACGAGACGGCCTTCACTGTCCAGTCCGGGTTGTGTTTCCGAAGGCTTGAAGATGGCTGAGAACGTCCCCGCATCGTGCTGGAGCCTTGCCTGAAGGACGAGATAATCAATGGGGGTGAAGGCTGCGATTTCCCGATCCCGGTTGACGACAAGGGCAAGGGTGGGCGTCTGGACGCGCCCCATCGACAACACGCCATCCCGTCCCGACTCCCTGCCCCGGAGCGTCATGGCGCGGGTGGCGTTCATGCCTATGAGCCAGTCGGCCTGTGAGCGGGCGCGGGCGGAATCCCGGAGATTGGCGTAGTCCCGGTTGTCCTTCAGTGTTGCCAGAGCTTTTTGGATAGACCGGGAATCGAGGGATGCCAGCCAGATACGCTGAACCGGGCCGGTGTAGCGGAAGTGTTCGAGGACTTCATCCACGAGAAGCTGGCCTTCCCTGTCCGGGTCGCCCGTGTTGACGACCGTAGCGGCCTCACCGAGCAGATTGCTGATTACCTGAAGTTGAGCGCGGGTGCTTTCCTTGGGCTTGAGCCGCCACTCACGGGGAATCATGGGTAGGGAGCTTCTTCGCCACAGCTTCCATGCTTCATCATAATCATCGGGATCATACTGTTCCAGCAAATGCCCGAAGCACCAGGTCACGGCGTCGTTCCCACAGACTATATACCCCTGACAAGTCTGCGTGACGCCAAGTTCAACGGCAATGGCTTTGCCGAGTGACGGTTTTTCGGCAATGAAGAGACGTTGGATCATGGATTCCTCTCAATTCAAAAGATTGCGATACGTTCCGAAGCGGTGTTTGAAGGGATTCAGCAGGGCCGGGAGCAGGCCTTCTTCCAGTTCTTCGGCCTGAAAGTCGGCGTTGAAGCCCTTCCTGTGGTGATTTTCAATGCGCAGGGTGTTCCCATAGAAAGACATGCTCCATTCTTTGGCGTCGTCATTGCGGGTGACTTCCTGTGAGTTGGGGAACGCCGCGCACCACACGGGAAGAAGTTTTTTGAGCCTGTAAAAGAGGTTCGTCATGCGGGCGTCCGTCTGGACCTCAGTGAAATGAACGCCGCGCAGAAATGGAGAGGGTTGCGAATAGAGGAAGAACTTTGCGATGCAGGCGCGGTGGCATCCGTCTTCCGCGACGTAGCCTTTGTCGCCATGAAAGCAGAAGCTCATGAAGGGGGCACGGAATCGTTCGAGGTTCAGGTAATATTCGGGATTCACCGTAAACAGCCTGATGTTTTTCCGCATCTTTTCGCCCTTATCGAGGAGTTCCCTCCATGTCATGCCGGGATAGTTGGGATTGACTGTCACATAGATCAGGCCGGTATTTACCGAAGCCGACAAGCAACGGCTTATTGAGCGGAGGAAGGGTGCCGGACGTAGCGATTCGATACAGCTATCGGCAAAGGCGGGTACTGTATCAAAAAGTTCTTTGATTTGTTCGTCAGTCATGGCCGTCCCTTGTGGCTACTCATCAATCCAGTGACCACCGTTGAGCCGTTCGCCAACGTAGTTGACGCCGACCTTCCATGTGTACTCATGGCCAGCGTAGGTCCGGTAGTAGGAGGGCAAGGCGTCATCAATGATCCAGACCCATTTGGTGCGGCAGCGTGGGGTATTCTCACGGTCTTCTTGGCTCATGCGCCGCCAGACGTCATCTGGAATGCATTCCTCAACGGGGGATTGCTTTCTGAGCTGACGGTTCAGAAGATCAGCGGTGCAGCGTTCAGCGCCGTCTCAGTCTCATGCGTAGGTTCGAACAGTACAGCATGGCTCCAGCGAAATTATGAGTGCAGCGGACCACCAGCGGACGGATGGGCGTGACCATGCTGCGGGCAGGCCGCAGCGGTGGCGCGTATATCATGCGGATGCCGAGCCGTCTGGCAATCAGGGGATGGAGGTTCGGGTAGGCTCTCATGGCTGCCCTCCCTTTTGAATGGAAAAGGGGATAGGGGAGAGGCCAGTCCACAAATGCACAGCGCCGCGAGACGAGTGCCAAGAGCACGGCCTTGCGGTCGGTTGCTTCTTCGCAGGGAAGAGAAATCTTGAGGGATGAGGCGCGGAGATAGAAGCGTCCGGAAGGAGCTAGGCCGTAGCGCACATGGAGGGGACGGCTCGGCTTGAAAGCCTTGGGGGAGGGCTTTACAAGGGCGAGGTGCTTATAATACAAAAGGCGCACCACAAAAACCTGATTTTCAGGGTAAAGTGATGCGCCTTCAGTTTCCTGTTGGCGTCCCCAAGCGGATTTGAACCGCTGTTGACGGCGTGAAAGGCCGCTGTCCTGGGCCGGCTAGACGATGGGGACGTCTGGGTGCGTGTTGGCTGGGCTACGTGGACTTGAACCACGATTAACGGGACCAGAATCCGTCGTCCTGCCAATTGAACGATAGCCCAACGCGCAGAAAGCTGTTTAGTAAAAACCCCCCTCACTGTCAACAAAAAAAGAGGCACTTCAGAAGAAAAAGTTTTCTGATAATATTTTTACGTGTTATTTTATATAATTAGATACTGGACTAAAAAATTGTGTCTATGAGGGTATAGGGAGGCAGTGCGCAGGGGGGCTTACGGAGCCACGTCCGGTATACTGATTTGGCAGGTCACTTGACATCAGCGGGCATGGCATTGCAGTATTACCCGGTGGACATTCCCATACGAACACGCCTCGTTTTGCTCCTCGCCATTGTCATGGCTGGGGGCTTTCTCTTTTTTCCGTCGCAGGGAACTTCTCTTTCCTCCGATTCGTTTTATTCCGCCGCAGTGTTTCCGTGTACGGAAAACACCCCAGAGCCTTGCCCGCTTCCTCTCGCCTTGTCGCCCGAGGAGGCTCCCTTCGGGGGGGAAGCGGTCTGGAGCCTTCCGGAGCAGGGGAGGGCGGCATATACTCCTTATGAACGTTCCACCTCCGGTGCGTCCCGTTTGGAGCGGGGGCACGCCTTCAGCTCATTCGTGGCGTTGTCGGGCAACAGTTTCTGCCCGGGAATACTCCTGCGGCGAGGCAGCGTTTTATCAGCCGTTTCCATACTCCCCCGTGGCTGGGTTTCTTGTCACGCTTGTCCCCGTTCGCCTCCGGCGGTTTGAACGTCCAGACGGGCCTAGTCCTTTTTGTTCAATCGCAACGGCGTTCTCCATATTCTGGGGAAGGAGCGTATATGTTTCTTGATTTTTCGTGGGTGGCAGAACCCACGGCTTGGGGCGGGTTGGGCACCCTTATCCTGCTTGAAGTAGTGCTCGGCATCGATAACCTTGTTTTTATTTCCATTTTGTCTTCGCGGTTACCGGAAGATAAGCGCAGGCACGCGTTTACCATTGGCCTTTCCCTTGCCCTGATCATGCGTCTGGGATTGCTTTCCACGGTTGCATGGCTGATCGGGCTCACGAAACCGTGGTTTTCCCTTTTTGGCTATTCGTTTACGGCCCGGGACATTATCCTGCTTATCGGCGGCCTGTTTCTTTTGTTGAAAGGGACTATGGAACTCCACGAGCGGCTGGAAGGGTTTCAGCCCACGGAAGACAAAGCCGTTCACCAAGCCGTGTTTTGGCAGGTCATCACCCAGATCGTGGTGCTCGACGCCATATTCTCTTTGGATTCAATCATCACGTCCGTAGGCATGGTGAAGGAACTCTCCATCATGATGCTGGCCGTCAGCATCGCCGTTCTGGCGATGCTGTTGGCTTCGCGCCCGTTGACGGAGTTTGTGGACAGGCATCCCACGGTCATCATTTTGTGCCTCGGCTTCTTGCTGATGATCGGCCTGAGCCTTATTCTGGAAGGGCTGGGCTATCATATTCCCAAGGGATACCTCTACGCGGCCATCGGTTTTTCGATTGTTGTGGAAGCCTTCAACCAGCTGGCGCTACGGAACCGAAGGAACAGGATCACAACGCGCGGATTGCGTGAGTCCGCCGCCAGAGCGGTTTTGGAGCTGCTGGGCGGAACCACGATCCCCGGCGGCGAAACGGAAATGGAAATGGCCGCGCTGGGCTACTCCGATTGCCGGGACAAGGTGTTCAGGCCGGAAGAGCGGGCCATTGTCGCGCGGGTCATCCGTTTTGGCGGGCGGACCGTGCGGTACATTATGACGCCCCGCCATAAGGTGCAGTGGCTCGACAGCAACGAGTCGCCGGAAGCCCTCCTCAAGCTCGTCGGCGCATCGAAACACGCATTCCTTCCGGTCATGTGCGGGGATACCGACGAAGTGCTCGGCGTCGTGGATCTGCGCGAGCTGCTGTGGCGCTACCAGAAGACCGGTCGTTTTTCGCTTGAGGCCTCCGTGGTCCCCGTCCCCATGGTTTTCGAGCATACCGGGCTTCCCGATGTGCTGGACGCCTTCAGGCAGCACCCGGCTCCGATGGGCATCGTTCTGGACGAATACGGGAGCGCCGTGGGCGTTGTGACGCCTATGGACATCTTGTCCGCCATCGCCGGGCATATGGGGGATGTGGCCCCCGAGCCTGATTCCTTCCGTCAGCCTGACGGCTCATGGCTGCTTCCCGGACGTATGGCCGTGGACGAGGGGCTGCATACGTTGGGCATCCAGCCGGAAGAGGAGCTGAGCTGCGCCACTATGGCCGGGTTGCTGCTTGAGCGTCTGGGGCATATCCCCGCTGCGGGGGAGAGCCTGTTTTTCTGGGGGCACTTGTGGACGGTCGCGTCCATGGACGGCCTGCGTATTGATCAAATCCGTATTCACCCACAGCGTTCAGGGGACATTACGGAAAAAAGTGAATAAAAATACGTGGATTGATTTTGCCATGAGACGACTATGGATTTCTTTGCGAGAACAGTTTAGGTTAGGGCGATTCTAAAAAGGAAAACCCTTCCCAAGCGCTTCGGATTGCTTTTTAAGCGCGGAATCCTGTTTTTTGAGAGAAAATACCTCTTTGGAGGATTGTGCGGCGTGGCGTTTCTTTTCAAACGAGTCTGGCGACTGTGTCGTCCGGCGCTGCCGTGAAGAGGAACGCTACACCAACACAGAGGAATCGGAATGAAACGGAATCTCTTACAATGCATGGCCCGGGTGCTGCTGTTGCCCGTGGCTCTGATGTTCATATGTGGGGCGCTGGTTTCCGCTCATGCGGAATATTCCGGCCCCAAAGTGCGCTTTCGGCTGGCGCATCCGTGTCCGCCGGGGCATCACACCAGCTTGGCCTTCGAAAAGTTCGCGGAATTGGTCGCCCAAAAATCAAAAAACAAGATCAAGGTGCATGTTTTCCCCAATGCCGTTCTGGGGAGCGATGTCGTCATGCTCAAAGGCGCGCTGACCGGCGGGCTCGAAATGGCGGTCAGCTCCAGCCCGAACCTGACTTGGGTGGTGCCGTCGCTCATGGTTTTCGATCTGCCGTACATCACAAGCGTCAAGTATCAGAAGAACTTGTATGAGGCGTTGGATAACGGTGAGCTTGGCCGGTATTTCAAGGGAAAATTCAATGAAGTCGGCCTAGAACCGATCATGTACTGCGAATACGGCTACCGGGATTTCTTCAGCGTTAAAAAGCCGATCCGTTCCGTCGGGGATCTGGCGGGCATTCAGGTCCGCACGACGGCTTCCGCCGTCGAGGTCGAAGTGGCGAAAGCCCTTGGCATGAAGCCGAAACCGTTGGCGTGGGGTGAAACCTATACCGCGCTCAAGGAAGGCATCGTAGAGGGTGAAGGCAACACGTTTTCTTTCCTGCTCGACGCGGAGCATGAGGATATCCTCAAGTACGCCTTCGCATCACAACACAATTACAGTATGCAGATCCTGAGCGCCAACAAGAAATGGTGGGAAGAACTTGATCCGCAGGTCCGGAGCATCATCCGTGAAGCGGCCGCCGAGGCATTGAAGTACCAGCGGGAAGTCTTGGCCCCGCAGTCGGAAGAGGAGGCTGTCAAGCGGTTTATGGCTGATGGCCTTGAGGTTTCCAAACCTTCGGAGGCCGAGCTTGAGGAGCTGAAACGGAAAACGCGTCCCGTTTGGAACCTTTTTTCGGACACGTTGTCACAGGAACTCATTGACCTTGTGGTAGCCACTCAGCAGTAAGCTGGTTTTGCTTACAGGAGAGAGTATGAAAGAGGACTTGTCCTTTTTGCGCTCTTGTACTTAAGCCATAAGGCTATTACTCTAAAGAGAGGCGGGGGGCCGGGGAGCCCCGTTGTTTGCTGCTATGCCCCGGAACTGCCCCGGCGGGTGATGAATCGCCAGGGCGTTTGCTGCAGAGTATGACAAAGAAGCCGAAATTCTTTTTTACCTTACATCTGTTTTTTTGAGTTTTTGGTTGAAATCGTTGTCTTCCGTGAAAATGGATGGCAAAAATCTGCTTGGCAGATCAGTGTCCTTTTTATGGTCGGTTCAGGCCGGAAGGTGACGCCTGAGTATGCCATGGTATTGGAGTCCATGTGAGAAAAGGCATATTTGACCCATCAGTGGGAAGCTCCGCGGAAGAAGGTTTTTGGCCTTCGGATGCCCGTACCGTGCAGGCGCTGCTCTGTACGGCATTGTTGTCCGCGTTGTTCTTTTCATGGCTTTGGCAGGCGTTTCGCCTGTATAGCTATCCGGGGCTCGTGCCTTACAACGATGAAGCCGGGGAACTGTTTCACCTGCCGCTGTTCACGGGGCTCGCATTGCTTGCTTACGGCCTCCGGTTGCGGTTCCGTTTTACGGAACAAGAGTCGTGCCAAGGATACGTGCTCCCCGTTCTTGGGAGCACGCGCCTACGGCGCAGGCTTGTGACGCTGCTGCTGATGTGGACGCCGGTTGTGTTGATGGTTACGCCGGTTTCCAACGAATTTTCCGGATGGGTACGCTCCGGCAGCTGGGCCGTCAGCGCTCTTGCCGGGATAGGGGCCGGCATCGCAGGCTGCCGCATTGGTCTGGCGCTTTGCCGGTTTTCCGGAGGCCAGCTCGTCCTGAGCCTTGGCCTGGCGAGCATCGTTGCGCCGATATGCAATTATCTTGTCCTGTTGTGCCCAGAGCCGTATTGGGTGATCCCCGCGTTGCTTTTCCCCGCCCTGTTCGCCTTGCTGCCCTCTGTGTATCCCACTGCCTCTGGTGATGAGGGGGAGCACACCTATCCCTTTTCCCGTATCCCGTTGTTCCTGTGGTGTGGATGCCTGCTCACGGCGTTTAGCGAAAGCGCTTACTACAATCTGTATGGGGCGCTTGAACCGGTCATGCCCGGGCCAAGCCTGAGCGTGCTTGTTCTCGTCGTGCTGGGAGGGCTGTCGGCGTTACTGGTGCTGGGGCAAGCCCACCGTTCGCCGATCTGGTATGCCTTTTTGCTCGTCATCCCGGTATTGGTCGTGGGTTATACCGCGTGGCCTTTGCTGCACAGGGAATCGCCCGGCCTGTCGCTTGGCGGTTTGCTGTTCGGGTATACCTTGCTGAACATCTATATGATGACGGCATTTCTGCACACGGTTTCGTATCGCAAGGGTACGCGCAGGCTGCAGCTGCTGGCTTGCGGGATAGGGGGCATCGCGCTGGCGTCATGGATGGGAAGCCATAACAGCGGCTGGATTACGGAGAGCATTGCCAGGGGCGACTCGCTCAATTCACTGTTTGCGTTTCAGGCCTTCGCCATTTTGGCGGGGAGTTTCATCTTCGTCGTCTACCTGGAAAAAGTGGGCTTTTTCCGTCTGGCGAAGGGGGAGGCGGCCGCTCCGGAACGGGTGGCCGGGCAGGCCCCGAGCACGCCGATGTCCTTGATGGACTGGCCGATCGAGGAACTGGAGACGCACTTCCGCGAGCTGGGGCTGACCCGGCAGCAGGCGATGATCGCCGCATTGCTGGCCCGCAAGACGCCGGATACGACCATTTGCGACAACCTCAACATTTCGCCGAGCACATTGAAGACCCATATACGGAATATTCACCGCCGCCTTGGGATCAGCAGCCGCCACGAGCTGGCGTGGCTGGTGACGGCAAATCCGGCGGGCATTTCCGAAACGCAGGGAGGCGGCCGTTAGCCGTATTGCGTTCAGGCTGGCGGATGGCGGGAAGTGCCGTTGCCGCTCGGGAAGGGACAGTTGAAGCTGAGGAGGCGTTCTTTCGGGAGCGCCTTTTTTGCGTGCCATGAGGTCCTATAAGCGGGACCGTGAGGCGGGTATCCCAAGAGGATAGAGGCACCGTATTGTCCTTACGAGGGAGCTGCATTGGGTCAGGGAAGCGTTTGCTTTCTGGGCTGGCAGCTTGGTGGCAGCTTGAAGGCGGCCCGCACCTCGCGTAAGGGAAGGCTAAACGAAGGGGGGATACATGCGGTTTGAAGAAGCTCTTTTGCTTGCCGGGAAGGGCCAACTGATCACCCGGCCCGGATACGGCGTTTCTTTTGCGGCGATTCGGGAAGGGCAGGCCGTGTATGGGCATTTTATCGGAGAAACCGGCTTTACCGATGTGCGCGCGTATGTTTTTACGGACGAAGACAAGAGTGCTACGGATTGGGAGCTCTTCACCCGTGTCCTCCCCGATGCATGGGAAGGCTGCGATGTGCCGAATGGGTAAAACCGTGAGGGCGGGTGTACCACGCTGTCCCCGTTTTCCGCTCGCCAATCGGGAATCTGGAACAATCGGGAATCTGGATGCGCTCTCTTTTCTGAACGGCGCCACAGTGGGTTATGATGAAAGCCGTGTGCCTGCGGGGACGTCCGGCGGACGGGAAAGCGCAGGAAGAGGCACGGTGGGCAAGACGCATGTAAAAGGCCCGGAGGGTATTTCTCCGGGCCTTTTACATGCACCAGGCTGTGGGAAGGCTGGATGTTGAGTTACAGACAGTTGCGCTATGGCTGTTTTTGAAACAGCCTACAATTGCCCATATACGAGCAAATGCCGCGCGGCCCTTCGCTTCCTGCCTCTTGTCCACGCCTGCCGGATTTCCGAGGCACCGTCATAGGCCTTGGCAGCCCCATCCAGAAAAAGGGGTGGGGTTGTACCTGCCGAGCCAGCGGATTGCCCCCGGAAGGAGGAAGCCCTTTTTTTACCGCGATTCGCTGTAGGCTTTTCTGCCCAAGGTGGCTCCCCGTGGTTTTTTGCCGAACTTGCCGGGACGCTGGCGGCGCTGGCCGGGCGCAAAGGGTTTGCGTGGATGCGGGCTGTCCGTCTCATCGGCGGCCTTCGCCGACACTTTTACCCCGCTTATGAATACACCCTTGTTGAGCGTGGCCAACACATGCGCGGCCAGCTCGGCGGATATCTCCACGATACTGAAGTTGTTCTGGATATCGATAGCGCCGACGCTCCGCCCCGGGATGCCGCTCTCGCCGGTTATGGCGCCCACCAATGCGCGGGGGGTGACGTCATGCGCCTGCCCCACATCAATGTGGAGCCTGGACATGGGGCCGGACTCCTGCCTGCGGGGAAGCGGCTGCATCCTGCCCTTTGATTTCGCCTCGGCATTTTTGGCGGGGCGTTGCGGAGCCATCGTCAGTTCATCCACTTCGCCGACATTGTCCTGATTCCCAAAATCCCGCTGCATCAACAGTTTGAGCAAGGCCGCGGAGATATCCCGGCTGGAAGCGTCGCCATCCGGGAATTGTTCGGTCTGGAAATCCTCCACCAGTACCCGCCAGCGATCCAGAGAGCTTTCGGCCAGGGTCTGGCGGACTTCATCCAACAGCTTGGACGTGCGGATGTTGCTGACGTCGCGCAGGGTCGGCAGCTGGCCCGGCTGGATGCGGGCTTTGGTGTAGCGGATGATTTCGCGGATCTTGTACTGTTCGCGCACCGTGACGAAGGTAAAGGCCTTGCCTTCGCGGCCCGCGCGGCCAGTACGCCCGATCCGGTGCACATAGCCTTCCACATCGTGGGGGATGTCATAGTTGATCACCGCATCCACATCATCCACGTCAATCCCGCGTGCGGCCACATCCGTCGCCACCAGAATCTCAATGCCGTCGGTACGGAAACGGCTCATCACCCGATCCCGCTGGGTCTGGTTCATGTCGCCATGCAGCCCGTCGGCCTGATAGCCGCGCTGCTGCAAGTGTACGGTTATCTCGTCCACGCTGCGTTTGGTGGCACAGAACACCAGAGCCTTGCGGAACCCCTGCGAGTCCAGCACGCGGCACAGGGCATCCATCTTCTGGTATGGACGGACCTCGTAGTACACCTGCTCGATGGCGGGGACCGTGAGCATCTTGTGGGCGATGGTCAGCATCTCCGGTTCGCGCAGGAAACGCTTGCTCAGTTCGCGGATAGGCTGGGGCATGGTGGCGGAGAACAGGACCCGTTGGCAGTCCGCCGGGCTTTGTTCCAGAATGAGCTCGATATCCTCGCGGAAGCCCATGTCCAGCATTTCATCGGCCTCGTCCAGCACGACAATCCGCGCCTCGTTCAGGCGCAGCGTGCCGCGCTGCAAATGATCGATAACCCGGCCCGGCGTGCCCACGACCACCTGTGCGCCCTTGGCAAGCGCCCGAAGCTGCCGCTCGATGGGCTGCCCGCCGTAAATCGGCAAAACCGAAACGCCCCGTTTGTGTACGGCCAGTTTGCTCAGTTCTTCGGATACCTGAATGGCCAGCTCGCGCGTAGGGCAAAGCACCAGCGCCTGCACGCTCTTGCCGGAAGCGATCTTTTCCAGAATGGGCAGGCCGAACGCCGCCGTTTTGCCGGTTCCGGTCTGCGCCTGGCCCACGGCATCCTTTCCCGTCAGCAGTGCCGGGATAGCCAAAACCTGAATGGGGGAGGGTTCTTCAAACCCTAAATCTTCAACAGCTTTCAAGAGTTCCTGGGACAATCCCAGTTCTGTAAACGATGCGGTCATGATGTTCCTGTAGGTAAAAATATCAAAAAGGGGGTAAACACAGTCTCATTGCGTTTGATGCACAATAACCATGATTTCCAATACATACTCGGAGAGCGGGGAGCGCCCCGTACGGGCCGGGGTGCGGCAAAAAATACCGTGTGCGGAAACGTGATGCACAAGTCCGTTTTCCGGCGGAGCCTATGGTGATGTTGGCCTTTTTGGCCAGCATTTCCGCATATGGAAGCCTCCGCCATAAACCGGAAAGGGGTTTCCTGTTTTACCCTGCAACGTCCGCTGTACAAGGGAGGGCCGAGGCCTGACGCCATGGAGATGTTCCGGTTTGGGGATTTCGCCTGGTGGCTGATCGAGGTTCGGAAAAGGACCATTGGTGGCACAGCGGCAACGCCGCATAAGAAAAGGGGTTACATCGTACGATGTAACCCCTTGAGATTCCTGGAGCGGGAAACGGGATTTGAACCCGCGACCTTCAGCTTGGGAAGCTGACACTCTACCGCTGAGTTACTCCCGCAATGCGGTGTAAAAAAAATGGAGCGGGAGACGGGATTTGAACCCGCGACTTCAACCTTGGCAAGGTTGCACTCTACCACTGAGTTACTCCCGCTCAAATGGAGGCGACGTCCGGATTTGAACCGGAGGATGGAGGTTTTGCAGACCTCTGCCTTACCACTTGGCTACGTCGCCTTGAGCGTGTTTGTTGGAGCGGGAGACGGGATTTGAACCCGCGACTTCAACCTTGGCAAGGTTGCACTCTACCACTGAGTTACTCCCGCTCAACGAAGAGAAGGTTTACCGTCGAACCCCGCTTCTGTCAAGCGTTGTTTCTCAAAAAACACATATTTCTTTTCCATCTTTTCCGTATGCCGCTTAACATGTCGAGGATGTTATTCCTTTGCCGGGAACGCTCAGGAGGGGCCTTTTTCCGCATCCGGCATCAGAAGCGGGGGAGCGGGCGGCCGTCCGTTGCAATGCCCGTCTTGGAGGCGGCAGATCAGGCTTCCGTGGGTAATCATTGAGGAGGAGAGGGCCGCGCCGTATTTTGAAGGGAAAAAAGGATTGCCACATGCAACAGATACGTACCGTTTCCATAGGCGAGGTGCAAGCGTTCCTCCAAAACCATCCGGGAGGTTTCCTCATCGATGTGCTGCCCCCCGAATTCCACGCCCAGCAACATATTCCCGGCTCATCCGGCGTCTGCGTCTTCGAAACGGCTTTTCAGGAGAAGATGCGGGCTCTGGTGCCGGATATGGCCGCGCCGCTCTTGGTATACGGAGCGGGAGGCTCTTTGGATAGTGCCGTTGCCGCTGAAAAATTGCAGCGCGAAGGCTATACGGATATCAGCCTGTTTGCCGGAGGGCTTGAGGCCTGGAGGAAAGCCGGGCTTCCGCTCGAAGGCGAGGGAGTGGATTTCCCCGTGCGGGATGAGTCCCCTCTGCCGATGTTTAAGGAGTACATGCTGATCCCCGAAAAAAGCTTTATCCAGTGGGCGTGCCATAACACTGTCCACAGCCATGACGGGACGCTTTCCGTGAGCGGCGGGGAACTCCGCTTCCCGCACGGCCCGCAAGGGGAGGGGAACGGGTTCTTGACGATGGACATGAACGGCATCGCCTGCCGGGATCTCGCACAGGACGAGATGTTGCCCGTCCTGATTGCCCATTTGAAATCCATCGATTTTTTCGACGTCATGGCCTACCCCACGGCGCAACTGGATATCCTGTCGCTGATGCCCCTCACAGGGGCCACGGTGACGGGGCGTACGCACCGCTTGCAGGGGCAGCTCAGCGTGCTGCGGACTGAGCGGGCCATCGAATGCGATGCGGAGCTGCGGAACCTGCCGGATGGGGAGCTCAGCATGTTCTGCCAGTTGGTCTGGGACAGGACGCTCTGGGGCGTGCGCTATGGGTCGGCGCGTTTTTATCGTTTTCTGGGAATGCACAGCGTCGACGACAACATCAGTCTCAGCGCGATGCTGTTTTTCCGTTCCCAGAGGCCATAAGCTCAGATCTGCGCAATGAAAACAGGAACAGGATCGTCACACGGCGATCCTGTTCCTGTTTTCAGCGGCCCGGATGATACTGGCCGTCGTCAAAGCCGCGGCGCTTCAATTCTTCGGGGCGGTACTGCCCGTCATCATGGCGGGGCTGGGGATGGCGGTTATACTGGTGGTCTTTCCGCCGCTCACGTTCCAGCCGATCCTTATCGTGCTTTCTTCCCGGATGATCGCGATCCCGGTCGTTCCACTTGCTGTCCTTGCGATCCCTGTTGTCCCAATGCTGGCCGTTGCGACTGGCTTGTTCCCTCTCCGTGCGGCGCTGCTCGCGGATCATGCGTTCCTGTTCCTGGCGCATTTTCCCTTGTTGGTAGCGATCCTCGGCGCGGTGCATCCTTTCGCGCCGCTCAAGCTGGCGCTGTTGCCGCATCTGTTCCCGGTGGTCGTCCCTGTCGGCCACAAGAGGGTTCTCCGATCCGGCGGAGTGGGCCGGGACAGAAACGTCCGCCGTGTACGGCAGAAAATGACGGGGAGTGGATGCATAGGCGTTGCTCAGGGCCAGGCAGGCCAGCAGCGTTCCGGCACAAAGGCATGTAATGTGTTTCATGGTTTTTTCCTCAAACCTCTCATCAGTGCTGTGAGAAAGGCCGTTCTTCCGGGCTGTGCGCAACGCGCAACCGGAAGGCGCTCTTTCCCCGGCAGGGTGGAATGCGCGTCTTCTATACGCCTCTTTCCCGGCGTTGCAAGCGTACGGAAAGTTTCTGTGAATACAAATGATTAAGCTGGATAGGGAGAAGAAAGGGGAAGGCGGGGAGGGGAAATCCGCAGCGAGGCGGGAGGAGGGGAAAACGCAAGGCTGACAGGAAAGAACGGAAACGGATTCCGGCCTTTTCTGTCAGCCCTTGTTCCTCTACTTATAGGAAGGAAGAGGCGTCTTGATGAGTTTCAGGAACTTGTCGGTGACATAGGAGCTGTTTTCAACCTTTTTCAGCTCGTCCTGCGAGATCCTGCCGATGGCCGCAAAGAACTGGGCCAGATCGCCCTGCCAGCTCTGGGCCTGGCTGGGGCCTTCGGAGGCGTCGAACATCTGGAGCTGTTCTTCCAGGTTGAACACCGGATGGTTCTTAAGATCCATCTCAGCGAGATCCTTGCTGTAGTCGGTACCGGCCCAGTCAACGTAGAAACGCAGGTATTCCGGCAGCAGCTTGTCCATCGGTTCATTCTTCATCATGTCGATGGCGCGCATGTAGATGCTCAGGAACTTCGCGGTGACTTCGGGGTTCTTGTCGGCGAATTCGCGGTCGGCGACGATGACGATGGGAAGGCCGCGATAGCAGTCATGCGGCGTGCTGGCCACTTTCCAGCCGCGCTTTTCGCCCACGTAGGTGAGGGGCGCCCACAGGGTCACGATGTCGCCGATGCCGTATTCGAATGCGGCGAGCGCGGACGCCTGGTCCATATTCTTGATGGTCACGTCCTTTTCGGTCAGGCCGAGGGCCTTGAGCCACGAGCTCAGGGCGAAGTGGGCCGAGGAAACGGTCGTGCAGAGGACGGTTTTGCCCTTCACGCTTTCGGGGGTGCCGTATACGTTCGGGTAGCTCTTGTTATAGCCCTTGGTCTGCATGATCGGGCTGTCGGGGCGGACCATGACGGCGTTGACCATCGCCTCGTCGTTGCAGTTGGCAATGACGTAGGTGTCGTGGCGCAAGGCGCCCATGAGGGCGGGAATCGCTCCCATGCCGCCGAAGACCCATGTCTTGGCGGGCAGGGTGCTGAGGGCGTCCATGCCGGAGCTGAAGTAGAGCAGCTCGACATCAAGGCCCACTTCCTTGTCCCATCCCTTCTGCTTGGCATACCAGATGGGGAAGGTTTCCTGAGCGCCCATCCACGCGGTGGGGACTTTCTGGAGTTCGGCGGCGCCTGCCGTGCCCACATAGGCCACGCAGAGGACGGCAGCGCAGAGGCCGCGAAGCCATTTTTTGACGTTCATATGCACTATTCTCCTGTACTTTGGGAAGAGGGGGAGGCAGAAAGCGGGGTAGAAAGCTCTGGAGAGTCTTCTACCCCGCAACATTAAGCTACAGATTTCTCAACTTACTTGTAGCTTGGGATGGGGGTCTTGACGAGCTTCAGGTACTTGTCGGTAGCGTAAGCGCCGTTTTCGACCTTCTTGAGTTCGTCCTTGTTGATGCTGCCCACGCTGGCGAAGAACTTCGCGATGTCGCTCTGCCACTTCTGAGCGGTGCTCATGCCCTTGGAAGTATCAAACAGGGCGAGCTGTTCTTCCAGGTTGTAGACGGGGTGCGTCTTGAGGTCGGTGAGGGACAGTTCGGGGGAATAGTTCTTACCGGCCCATTCCAGGAAGAAGCGCTGGTATTCGGGAACGAGGGATTCCAGGGGTTCCTTCTGCAGCATGTTGACGGCGCGCAGGTAGATGCTGAGGAATTTCGCGGTGATTTCAGGGTTCTTTTCGGCATACGCGGTGTCGGCGATCAGGACGATCGGGTTACCGACCTTACACATATGCAGGTCGCCGGCGATCTTCCAGCCCTTTTCCTGACCGGCGTACATATGGGGAGCCCACAGGGCCACGCCGTCGCCGATGCCGTTGTCAAACGCGGCCAGAGCCTGGGCCTGGTCCATATTCTTGATGGTGATGTCCTTGTCCGTCAAGCCCAGGACCTTGAGCCAGGAGCTCAGGCCGTAGTGGGCGGAGGAAACGGTCGTGGTCAGGAAGGTCTTGCCCTTCACGGTGTCGGGGCTGCCGAGCACTTCGGGGAAATCCTTGTTGTAGCCCTTTACCTTGGCGATTGGGCTGTCGGGACGGACGAGCACGGAGTTGGTCATGGATTCATCGTTGCCGATGGCGATGACGGAAGTGCCATAGCGCAGGTTGCCCATCATGGCCGGGACGCCGCCCATGCCAGCGAAAACCCAGGAACCGGACGGAAGGGCGTTCAGAATATCCATGCCGGAGCCAAAGTACTGGATGTCGATGTCGAGACCAGCTTCTTTGTCCCAGCCCTTTTCTTTCGCATACCAGATCAGGAAGGTTTCGTGTTCGTCCATCCAAGCGGTGGGTACTTTGGTGAGCTTTTCAGCGAAAGCCATACCAGCGAGCGAAACGCAAAATGCGGCAGCGAGAAAAGCACTGATGAGTTTCTTGAAACGCATACCTGTTCCTCCAAGTTGAAATGTACTGAGGAAAATCCCTCTACCCTTATCATAATACATGTCGGGGCATGCACGATGATCGTATTCCGGACGTCAGCGTGACGTCCCTGCGGCGGCCTTTTCGGCATCTTCAACCGTCGCCTTGCGGACGGCCTGAACATGCCGGGTGCGGATGCGGAAAGCGCAGAACTGCAGCCCGCAGCCGATCCCCGCCAACCCTACCGCAAGCGCCGTTCCCAGATGGAAATACAAGGCTGCCGCGGCGAGGATACACAATGCGAAACTGGCGAGCCTGAGGTACAGGAGCTTCCTGTATACCTCCCCGGTGCGTTCCCAGGGAGCGTCGTCGCATTGGCGTTGCGCATCGTTGTTTTTGGGCTGGGCCTTGCCCGAACAGCGCCGGACAAAGCCCTGTACCGACCACCAGACCAGCCCCGCGCACAGGGATCCGATGATGAGGCTGACGGTGGTCGTTTCCATATTACAGTACCAGGGCCGTGTTGTCGGTGATGATGGAGCGGAGCTTCAACAGCTCCATGCTGGTGTGCTCGCGGGGGCGGGGAAGATCGATCATGTATTCGGTCTTGATGCTCCCGGGGAGCTTGCCTTCCATCAGGATGATGCGGTCGCCGAGGAACAGGGCCTCGTCGATGTTGTTGGTGACGAAGATAACGGTGCGCTTTTCCTGTTCCCAGATGCGCGCGGTTTCCTTCTGCATGAACATACGGGTCTGGGCGTCCAACTGCCCGAAGGGCTCGTCAAGGAGCATGATGTTCGGGGAGTTCGCATAGGCGCGGGCGATGCCCACGCGCTGCTTCATGCCGCCGGACAACTGGTGCGGGTAGTGCTTCTCAAAGCCGGTCAGCCCCACCATGTCGATGTAGTGCTGCGCAATCTCATGCCGCTCGTTGGCGGGGATATTGCGGAGCTTGAGACCTAATTCCACATTATCACGAACGTTCTTCCATGCAAAGAGCATGTAGCCCTGGAAGACGATGCCGCGGTCGGGGCCGGGGCCGGTGATGGGCTGGCCGTCAAGCGTCACGAATCCGGTGTCGGGCGTTTCCAGCCCGGCGAAGATCTTCAACAGCGTGGACTTGCCGCACTGACCGGGGCCGAGGATGACCAGAAACTCGTTTTCATACACATCAAGAGTGACGTCGCGGATGACGGGGACTTCCTGATTGCCCTTCTGGATGAAGGTCTTGCTGACGTTTTCACAGCGGAGTTTGAGTTTCGGTTCGCAGTTGCAGGTGGTCATATGCTTTCCTTTCTCAGCTGTGCTTAGAGGTTTTCAATGGTGCGCTTCCAGGGGCAGAGCTTGCCTTCAAAGAGCGTGACCAACAGTGAGGTTCCGTAAGCCGCTGCCGCGATGAGGACCATGCCGCCGAGCACGAGGGTGGGCTGGTGGGTGTCCATGCCGCGCTTGATGAGGAAGCCCATGCCGTCGCGGGAGTTCATCAGTTCGGCGGCCAGAACGCAGGTCCAAGCGGAGCTGAGGGAGATCTGGAGGCCGGCGAAGACTGCGGGGAACGACGCGGGGAAGCATACGTGGAAGATTTCATCCCGGCGCTTGCCGCCGAGGACGCGGATAACGTCATACAGGTCGGGGTCAACGAGGCGCACGCCGTTGTATGCATTGAGCAGACAGGGGACGAACGTACCGATGATGATGATGAACACCTTGGACATTTCGCCGATGCCGAACCACAGGATGGCGATGGACACCCAGGCGATGGGCGGCATGGGCTTGAACAGGTCGAACAGAGGCTTCACAATCGCGTTGACGTACTTGTTCAGGGCCATGAACAGGCCGAGGGGCACGGCGACGACGCTGGCGGCGATGAAGCCGATGAGCACGCGCTGGGTGCTGGCCCAGATGTGGCCGATAAGGTTCGTTCCGGCGAACTTCATGTACGTCAGGCGGTACAGCTGATCCACCACTTCCAGCGGGCGGGCCAGGGAGTCGCGGAAGATCTTCTCTTTCGCCACGTAGTCCCACAAGGCGAGGAACAGGACGATGGAAACCACGTTGAGGAAGTACTTGTTGGTAATGAACTTGTAAAAGCTGAACGGTTCGCGGTTTTTGGAGTGGTCGACGGTTTCGTTGGCGATAGAACTGGTCATGCCGCTTACCTCCTGATGCCAGCCAGCAGTTTCTTTTCAATCTGGTCGATGATGAAGCCGATGACTGCACCAGACAGACCCACACAAATCATGCCGAGGACGATGATGTCGGGACGGCCGAGGCGGCCACCCATAGTGATGAGGAAGCCAAGGCCGGAGTCGGCGGCCAGCAGTTCCGCGGCCACGAGGTTGGTCCAGCAGTAAGCCAAGGCAAGCTGCAGGGCGCCGAACACCATGGGAAGGGCGGACGGGATGCAGAGCTGCGTGAAAATCTGCCAGTTGTTGGCGCCATATGTGCGGGCCATCTGGATAAGGGTCGGGTTGGTCATGCGCACGCCGACGTAGGAGTTGATGACGCAGGGCACGATACCCGCGATCCAGATGATGAATACCTTACCGGCGAGGCCGATGCCGAACCAGAAAACGGTAAGCGGAATCCACGCGATGGGGGGGATGGGACGGATAAGTTCGAAGATCGGGCGGAACAGACCTTCAACCACGTTGAACCAGCCCATGGCCAAACCGAGCGGGATACCCACGACGAGCGAGAGCACATACCCGATGAAGGCTTCCTGAATGGACGTCCACGCGTGCGTCGCCATGATGGCGCCGTCGGGGTTGGGGTTGCTGAGTTTGTCGATGAACGCGGCGAACACCTGGGAGGGCGATGCCAGCAACGTATTTGGAATGATTCCCGAGCGCACCACGCCTTCCCAGAAGGCGAAAAAGATGATGATGCTTACGTAGGGAAGGATGGTCAGAAGCAATGGCTGTTTGACGCTTACTTCTTTGTAGGCCATGAGTCACATCCTCGTGTCTGTGCTGCGTTAGAGAGGCGAGCCTCGTCTAACCTAGGTTACCACCAACGGATCAGTTCGGTGACTTGCTTGCGCAGCTCCACGAACTTGGGATCGATCAGGTTGCGGGGGCGGGGGAGATCCACGGGGATTTCCGCCTTGATCTTGGTGGGCTTGTTGGTCAGCACCAGGATACGTTCAGCAACGTAAACCGCCTCTTCGATGTTGTGCGTCACGAACAGAACGGTACTGTTGAGCTTTTTCCAGATATTGACCAGCTCGTCCTCAAGGTAGAAACGCAGCTTGACGTCGAGCTGTCCATACGGTTCGTCCATCAGCAGCAGGTCGGGATTCACGGCGAACGCCCTCGAAACGGCGATACGCTGCATCATACTGGCTGAAACCTGGTTGGGGTACAGGTCGGCGCAGGAGGACAGGCCGACGAGATCCATGATTTGGGTCGCGCGCGCTTCACGTTCTTCTTTGCCGACGCCCTTGACTTCCATGCCGTAAGCCACGTTTTCGCGGACGGTACGCCAAGGCAGACAGGTCGGTTCCTGAAACACATACGAGATGTTGTGCTTCTTGGGGTTCGCTTCTTCCCCGTCGATGAGGATCTCGCCTTCGGTGGCGGGCATCAGCTTGGACAGGGTGTTCAAGAAGGTGGTTTTGCCGCAGCCCGTGGGGCCGACGATGGCAAGGAGCTCGCCTTCTTTGATGTTGAAGTTGATCCCATCGAGGACGGTCAGATCCCCAAACCGTTTTGTGAGGTTATTCACCTGAATCTTGATGCGTGATTCTGGGGTGGTGGGCACTGGTGGCTCCTTTGTCTTTTTTCAGGGCGAACACGCTGGTGCCGCCTCCTAGGGAGGAACGCGCTTTGGCCAATTCATGGACCTCGTACGCTGGTCCATACATTGGCTGAAGCGCTGCCTCTGGACCCTGTGTGGAGGCGGACACGTAGGCAAGGGATTGCTCCCTCACAAGTTGTGCTTTCGGCTCCAATCTTGTTCTCTAATGAGCAAAGATGGTGCCAGAGGTAGGGCCCTAGCCTCAAAAAAACGCTTCCTACCTACGTTTCTGGAGTAAAGAAGGCTTTTATTTGAGGGGAATAGGGATGATGCTCAAAAAAGAAAAAAAGAGCAAAAAAGCTCTATTTCCTCAGAGGTTGCGTTGGGGCTTCGGAAAAATAGGATCAAAATGTCCCAAAAAGAGAATGGGGAGGATTTTTTTTGGGACAAAAACATCCCAAATTATAAAACGTGGTATTCCAATATGATATATGTATAAATGCTGTGCCGGCAACACTTTCCCCGTTATGGTTGGGAAAAAAATCCCATATAATAAACCATGATTGAGATAAAAAGAACGAATGGAGCTGCCTTTGGAAGCGTTCAGCCCCCAAGAGGGCACGAAAAAATGGGACAGAAATGCGACATTTTTTCTGCGGCCCTCAAACGGAAAAGCGCCTCCCTTTTTACTGGGGGAGGCGCTCGGATCGGGGCGTGGATTGCAGCGTGCGGGCGTTATTCTTTTTCCAGGCCGAAATCTTTCATTTTCCTGAACAGGGTACGCCTGTCCATACCGAGGCTGTCCGCCGTCGGGCCGCGTTTCCAGTTGTTCTTCTTCAAGGCGTTCAGCAGGTAGACCTTCTCGAAACGGGAAAGCGCTTCCGCCAGCGTCAGGGAATCTTCCGGGGCTTCGGAAGCGGCCGCCTGTGCGGTGGTCTCGCCGATGACGGTATCGCCCAGCCGCGCCGTCCCCAGGCTCAGGTATTGGTAGAGCACATTTTGCAGCTCGCGGACATTGCCGGGCCAGTCATAGAGCATGAACGCGTGCAGCATCTCGCTGTCCATGTACTCGAAGCGCTTGTTGCTCGGGTAAGCCTTCAGGAAATGCTCCACCAGCAGGGGGATGTCCGCCTTGCGTTCCCGAAGCGGCGGGAGATGGATGGGGATGACGTGGATGCGGTAGTAGAAGTCGCGGCGCATGGCCCCTTCATTGACCCGCTCGAGGAGATCCCGGTTCGTGGCCGCGATGATGCGCACATCCGGGCGGTGGATCTGGGCGCCGCCGACAGGCGTAAAACCCCCGTGCTCGATGGCGCGGAGCAGCTTCACCTGCCCCATGAGGCTGATTTCACCCAGTTCGTCGAGGAAAAGCGTGCCCCCGTCGGCCTGATCCAGATACCCTTTCTTGTCGGCCGCCGCACCGGTGAACGCACCCTTCTTGTAGCCGAACAGCTCGCTTTCAAAGAGGCTTTCCGGGATGGCCCCGCAGTTGACCGCCACAAAGGGCTGCTGATACCGGGAGCTGCCGTCGTGGATGGCCCGGGCCGCCAGTTCCTTGCCTGTCCCCGATTCGCCGTAAACGACCACGTTGTCGTCCACGGCCGCCGCTTTGGCGATGAGATCGAAGACGGCGGTGATCTGCGGCGAATTGCCCACGATGTCGCCTGAACATCGGGCTTTGAGGCGCTCGCGCAGCTCCTTGTTTTCCTGCCGGATCGTGTTGTCCTGCTTCTGCTTTTCGGTCACGTCGTTGATGAAGCCCTCCACAAGGAGGGGGGCCTGTTCCCCCGCGCCTCCGGCATGGACGCCCGCGCCTTGCTCCCAGACCCATTTTTCCTCATTCCATGAGGTGATGATCCGGTAGGTCAGTTCGAACGGCTCTTTCTTCCTGAGCGCGTTTTCCAGCGTTTCCGAGACGTGCGCCCTGTCGTCCGGGTGGACGAGGGCAAGCAGCCCCATGCCGTCCGGCCCCATGAAATGCTCCGGCGTATACCCGGTAAGGCGGGTGACCCCCTGGCTGACAAAGCGGACCTTCCGATCCGGCGAGTGCTCGCCCTGATAGGCGAGGCCGGGAAGGTTGTTCATCAGGGTTTCAAGCTGGCGGCTTTTCTCGTGCAGCTCCATCCCGATGAGCATGTTGTGGCTTTCGAGCTCCTCCCGGAGGCGCTTGTTGGTGATGTGGGTGCGGACGCGGGCCAGCACTTCGTCGGCATGGAAAGGTTTGGTCACATAGTCGACGCCGCCGACTTCGAACCCCCGGTGCTTCTGGCCGGGCGATTCCATCACGGACAGGAAGATCACCGGGATGCCCTCGGTCTCTTTGTCCGCCTTGAGGCGCTGGCAGACTTCGAAGCCGTCCATCTCGGGCATGAGGATGTCCAGCAGGATGAGATCGGGGTGATGGCTGAAGGCCAAATCCAGCGCGCGCTTTCCGTTCTTGGCGATGATGAGGAAATAGTCCTGTTCGAGGGTCTGGACCAGGATGTCCAGATTGACGGGATCGTCATCCACGACCAGAACGACAGGTTTATTGGGCTGCATCGGAAGGCTCCGTACTTGGGGCGCTGCTCGAGAACAGGGAAGGGCGGATCCTTTCCAAAACGGTCAGAGCAGCTTCATAGTCATAATTGTCCACATGCATTTTCAGGGTGTGCAGTAAGGGATATTCGTCCGCATTGCAAATCACCAGCAGGCTGCCCAGGGCAATGCGGATGCGCCCGGGCGCGGCCTGGAGGAGGGCCTCGACCAGATCATTATAATAGGTGCCCAGTTTGGCGATGTCGAGTTTGGGTTTGGAGGCAATGGCCGAGGGGCCGTCCGCGGGTTTCGTTTCCTTGTCGGACGGGCACAGCTTCGCGGCGGCCTCAAGGACCTCGCCGAGGGCCTCTTCCAGTTCGGGCAGCAGTGCGGCGAGCGGCCTGCCCTGGAGCGTGGACAAGGCGGCATTGGGGTAGCCCTTGTCCAGTTGCGATTGCGCTTCCAGTTCCAGCGTGCGCGCCATATCCCGCAAATGCAGCGCTCCCAGATTGGCCGAAGCCCCCTTGAGGGCGTGCGCCCGTTCGCGGAGGGATTCCCAGTCATGGGTGCGGACGGCATGGCGGAAGAGGGCGGCATCCTGCGCGTGGTTTCTGGCGAAACTTTGCAGGATGGAGGGGTACTGCTGCGGCGACAGGCCTGTCTGGATCACGGTCTCGAGCGAGAAGCAGGGGGGCAGAAACGCCCATGATTCCGCATCGGGCACGGAAGGCCGCGCCGGACTTTCGGCCTGCGCTTCCGGAACCCGGTAGTACTCGGGGAGCAGGCTATGGATGGTGTCGAAGAGCAGCGCCTGTTTGAACGGTTTGGAAAGGTACGCGTCCATCCCCGCATCCAGACAGCGCTGCTTGTCGGATTGCATGGCATGGGCCGTGAGCGCGACGACGGGCAGGACATAGCCGCGTTCCCGCATGATCTTGATGGTTTCGTAGCCGTCCATGTCCGGCATCTGGATATCGAGGAACATGAGGTCGAAAGCCTCGCGTTCCAGCAGGGCAAGGGCTTCGATGCCGTTGCCGGCCATCTTGAGCTGGGCGCGGGTTTCTTCGAGCAGTACGGACATGATCTCCTGATTGACGGGGTTGTCCTCGGCTACGAGGATGCGCACGGACGACAGATCCGGCGTGACCGGCGACTGCGCCGGGCGCGGCCCCCTGAAGCCCGCTTTTTTCCGATCAAACAGCTTGCGGAGGGTGGAGCGGACGCAGCGCACGGTGATAGCCGGGATGACCTCGACGGGATAGGGCTTGTCCTTGAATTCGGAGATGGCGAGGCCTTCCCTCGGGCCGCCCACAAGCACAAGCGGGACCGGGGCGGCGCAGCGCAGCTGCAGCTCCGCCGCAAGGCGCAGGGCCGGGGGGCAGTCCCCATCGCCGAGCAGTCGATCGATGATGATGAGATCCGGCCTGAGCGGCTCTTTCCCCAGCGAGGCGAGGACGGAAAGCGGGCCCACCCTGCTGGCGATGTGGCTCCGGCACTGGATGCCGAGTGCCTCCAGCGTGCGGCGCATGACCCTGACGCCCGTATCCGACGAGCTGACCACGACCGCCTGCAGATCCATGAAGGTATTGCCGCCGAGCACTTCCACCTGTTCCTGAAGCGCCAGCCGTATGGAGAACGCGAACGTGCTTCCCTGCCCGACTTCCGATTCGACCCAGATTTCCCCGCCCATGTTTTCGACCATATACCGGGCGATGCTCAGGCCGAGGCCCGTGCCGCCGTGCCGCCGGGTCAGCGAGGAGTCGGCCTGTTTGAACGGCTGGAACAGCTGCGGCAGCTGATCCGGGGCGATGCCGACGCCGGTGTCGTGCACGAAGAACAGGAATTGCGCCTTATTCTGGTTTTCGGAAAGGTGGAGGTTGCCGCCGTGCCGGACCTGCAGGTGGATGCGCCCGCCCGGAGGCGTGAATTTGACGGCGTTGCCCATCAGGTTGGTCAGGATCTGCTGCAAGCGCCCCGCATCGCCGAGAAGCGCCAAAGGCGTGGAGGGATCGATGTCGATCAGGCATTCCAGCTCACGCGCCATGCTGCCGCGCATGGTCATATCGCAAACGCGCAGGATCACTTCATCAAGCATGAACGGGGCGGTGTCCGTGTCCATTTCGCCCGCTTCGATCTTGGAGAAGTCCAGCGTGTCGTTGACGATGTCGAGCAGGGCGTAGGACAGGTCCAGAATCGTGCGCTGATGGTTGCGCGGCAGCGGGTTGTTTTTCAGGTAGGCTAATTCGGTAAAGGAAATGATGCCGTGCAGCGGCGTGCGGATTTCATGGCTGATGTTGGCGAGGAAACGGCTTTTGGCTTCCGTGGCGGCGTCGGCTGCCTTCATGGCCTGCTGGAGCTCGGTGTTGAGGCGCTGGAGATCCTCGGCCTTGGCGCTTTTTTCCAGTTCGGCGGCCAGCCGCTTGGTACGTTCCTCAACCTTGCGCCGGAGCTGGAAATTCCAGAAAATGATCAGCAGCAGGACGGACAGGACGACTTCAATGCCGAGCAGGCTGGTCCAGAACGTGCGCGGGGGAAGGTGGAGCGACGGCTGGCGGCTGAGCCAGCGGTTGTTGATGAGTTCCCGCTCGGGAGGCTGGATCTGGTACAGGGCTTTGGAGAGGATGCTGTGCAGCTCGGGCCAGTCCGAGCGTACGCCGATGGACAGGCCGCTCTGGGCGGGGATGGTCGAGGTCGCCTGAAGCCGCAGATGCGTGTTGTCTTCCAGCTTGGGCAGGACGCTGGCCTTGTAGTCGACCAGCGCGTCGGAATGCCCGGACATGACCCGGAACAGCCCCTGCAGGGGATTGCTGACAGGGTCCAGGATGATGTCGGGATAACGGCTTTCAAGGTAATTGTGCCAGTAATGCCTGTATACGACGGAAACCCGTTTCCCGGCGAGCTCCTTGAGGCTGGTGGCGTGCTGCGCGTTTTCATGGATCACGATGATGCCGGGGAGGGAAATATGGGGCCGGGTAAGGAGCAGGTTTGCGTCGACGGCAAGCGTCGGTTCCACCATGGCGAACAAATCCGTCCGCCACTGCTTGGCGTCTTCGAGCGCCGTTGTCCAGTTGGATTGCGGCTCTATGCGGAACTGGATTCCGATGATGCGGGAAAGAAGCCGCAGATAGTCAAGGCTGATGCCCGCATAGGCGTTGAGCTGCTTGGAATCGGACAAAGGGATGAAGGCTGGGGTCATGCTTACGGTAATGACGGGGTGTTCATCTATCCATGTCTGTTCTTTGGGGGTGAACAGCTGAGGCATGGCAGTCATGGGCGAGAGCATACTGATGGACGATTCCAGCGACGGGAGATAGCTGTCGTCCGGCGCGTCCTTCGTGACCAGCAGCACATGCCCTGTAAACAGGATGAATATGACGAGTATGGTGCCGAGGAAAACAAAAATACGCATAAACGTCTCGCAGAGAAAACGGCTCAGGAAGGAACACCAGTATGGCAGAGATGCGCTGTAAGGTCGAGAGGGCATCTTGTCGTTGCGCCTTCGGTTGACTATGGTGGCGGGGGAGCGTGTTTTCCCGAAGCCCGGCATAGCTATGAGAAGGATGAGACAATGCGTATTGATGAAGTGAAGAGACAGCTTGAGGCTTTTGGCGTTCTTGACGGATACCGCGAGTTCGCCACGTCCAGCGCCACTGTTGAACTGGCGGCCGCCGCAGCCGGATGCGAACCCGGACGCATCGCCAAGACGTTGTCGTTCAAGACGGCTGAAGGGCCTATTGTTATTGTGGTGATGGGTACGGCACGGATCGACAACCGGAAATTTAAGGATCAGTTTAAGGAAAAGGCGAAATTCCCGCAGGGAGAAGAAGTGGAATCGCTCATCGGACACCCCATCGGCGGTGTTTGCCCCTTTGCCGTAAACGAAGGTGTCCGGGTTTTCCTTGACCTCAGCCTTAAGGCCTTCGATCCCGTCTATCCGGCAGCGGGGGCCCCGAACAATGCGGTATGCCTTTCGCTCGCCGATTTGGAACGTGTAACCGGCGGGACATGGGTTGACGTCTGTAAGCAAGAGGCCGAGTAGGCGGCGTTGTTGGCAGGCCCTGCACACGAGAAAAGCCAATCCATATGGATTGGCTTTTCTCGTGTGCAGGGTTGGGGCTTATTCGGTAAGCGTTTTGGGATCAATATTGTACTTGCGGATTTTGGACCACAGGGTGCTTGTGTTCAACCCAAGCAAGTTTGCGGCCCCGTCAGGCCCGGCAATTTTCCCGTTGGCCTTTGCGATGGCCATCTTGATATGGTCTATGATGATCGTGTCAAGCGTGGGGAAGGCATCTCCGCTTGATGAAAGCTCATATTTCTCTTTGATGTTCTTGTTCGCTGAGGGATGTCTTTCCGCAATAAAAGAGTGCTTCAGCGCATTCATGTCGTTATAGAGGAGAATACTGTTGAAGGTATCTATAAGCATCGGCTGTATGAATGAACAGATACCCCCTATGTCAGGAAAGTTGTCAGTCCTTTCAAATCATGTTTGGATGGGGCAAGCAGAGAGGAGCTGACGTATGCGATATAGTGCTGAACTACGAGA